>Ga0137423_1000346_pt1 | contig 14024 bp, 13 predicted proteins | sample EasRivERMZT600_2_FD_102326 | JGI IMG/M metagenome (GOLD analysis project Ga0137423, IMG submission 102326) | Soil microbial communities from meander-bound floodplain in the East River, Colorado, USA - East River MetaG ERMZT600_2 | ecosystem: Environmental > Terrestrial > Soil > Floodplain ...
CGTCGCCGCGGCAGTCGTGCAGAGCGCCCGCGAGATACTGGACGAGGACGAGCACATCCGTGAACGCGGCTACTACAAATACTTGGACCACGCCGAGACCGGTCGTGCTGCGTACGATGGGCCTCCTGCCGTCCTCTCGAAAACGCCCGGCGAATTGCGCTCTCCCGCGCCCCTCCTGGGCGAACACACGGAGTATGTCTGCAAAGAGATACTCGGCCTTGGCGATGAGGAGACGGCAGACCTGTTGATCGAAGGAGTGTTGCGGTAGATGGATTCTGAACAACTCAAGCAGATGCTCTCCTCTGTCGTGCCCTTCAGCCGGCATCTCGGTCTCGAAATACTGGACATTCGCCCAGGACGCGCCTCTGTGCGACTGCCTGAAGAACCGTACCTTCTGAACCACGTCGGTACCCAGCACGCTGCGGCCCTTTACGCCGTAGCGGAGGCAGCTTCTGGCGGAGCCGTTGTTGGTGCGTTCGCCGATCGCGTTGGCTCTGTAACCCCCCTCGCGCGGGACGCCCAAATCAAGTACCTCAAGCCCGCTCGCGGTCCCATCCTAACCGAAGCATCGATTGATGGAGAGATCGCCTCCATCAGCGAGACTCTCGACCAAACTGGAGGGGTTGCCTTTCCTGTCCGTGTCGAACTGAAAGACGGTGGTGCTACCAAGGTCGCCGAGATGACAGTCGGCTGGCATCTGCGCAAGGACGATTAGCGATGGTCAGCGTCCGGTTCCTGGGAAGTGGTGACGCCTTTGGCAGCGGCGGGCGCTTCCAGGCCTGCATCCATGTGTCGGGCTCCGGAGGCAGCCTTTTACTCGACTGCGGCGCTTCATCGCTGGTGGCGATGCGCAAATTCGGAGTTGATCCAGCAACCATCGACGCAATCCTCATCTCTCACCTGCACGGCGACCACTTCGGAGGCATCCCTTTCTTTGTACTCGACGCGCAATTGGTGTCTAAACGGGAACGCTCCCTGCTAATCGCGGGTCCACCGGGAATCGAACGACGGGTTGTCCAAGCGATGGAGGTGCTGTTCCCCGGGTCGTCCACAGTTCAGCGCAAGTTCGACGTCGAGTTCGTGGAGCTAGTGGAACGGACGTCCGCCCGGCTCGGGGGTGCAATCGTTACCGCGTTCGCAGTAAAGCACGCCAGCGGCGCGACACCATATGCGTTACGCGTGGAGATCGGCGGGCGTACCGTGGCTTACTCTGGCGACACTGAGTGGACCGATGCGTTAAGCGACGCCGCGAATAGCGCGAACCTGTTCATATGTGAGGCATACTACTTCGACAAGAAAATGAAGCACCACATGGACTATGAAACTCTGGCTTTCCACGCGGCTGAGTTGGGGTGTGGTCGGATCATCTTGACGCACATGAGCGCTGAAATGCTCTCACGCTTGCCAGACCTGGATGCCGAGGGAGCCTCCGATGGCTTGGAGGTGACCCTGTGAGCGCTGAATACGGCGATGTCTTCCGCAATGCCTACGCCACCCTTCATGGGGGTCGGTCCGAAGAATTTGATGAGGCGCGGGAGCGAAACGCGGGAGAGCCGGTTGAGGTTTACCTCGCGAGGACCCGAAGCGAATCGCTCGGGGTCATGCGCAGGCGGCTAGTCGCTTCCGAACCGCCACCCGCTCTTCGGACCGCCCACCAGTTGTTGGTCGACCTCTTGACCAACGCTGCCGTGGCGGACGAGGCGCTGGCCGCGCAGGTCCGCGCTTACCAGTGCGGGCAATTCCATGAAAGCGTAACCCACTCCGACCGCCTGCAAGAGCTTGTCGTCTCCAGCCAGCGCATGGATCGCGACCTTATCGCTGAGATCCGCGGACTGCCCGACGAAATCCGTTCGGAGTTGGCCATCGAAGTCTAGGCGGCTGGCGCAGCACTACGTCGCTCAACTACGATTCAATCGAGGTACTATGTGTCTTTAGTCGTCACTGTCTACGTCCCCAGTGGCATCGTCATGGCCGCCGATTCGCGGATGACGGTTCAGCGGAATGAAGATCGTTTGGAGGGCGAGCAAACCACCCGAATCCAGCAACAATTGGTCCTCTCCGACAACGCTTACAAGGTGGTCGAATCGCGAAAGACCGGCGTCGGCATCGCCATTTACGACGCGGCGATGATCGACAACCAGCCAGCCGACAGCCACGTTCACCGCTTCGACGAGGAAGAGGTCACCCCAGAAGACGATGTGCTGAGCGTGGGCGACAAGTTCCTCAAATACTTCCGGGCAAACTTTCCCACCGCGGCCGTGGGCTATCACATCGCCGGTTATCGGCGGGAAGAGCGAGCCCAGGTGCCGCATGTCCTCGTTGGTCACACGCTCCGCGAACCCGGCTTGCGCCGTGTGAACATCGCCGAAAACGGAGCCACCCAATACGGCATCACCCGAGCCGGCGACACACTAATAGCAAACCGCCTAATTGACGCCAACTACCTCCCGCTGTTCACCGCCATGCCCCTGCAGGACGCCGTGGACTACGCGGTCCACCTCATCCGATCGACTATAGACACGATGCGTTTCGAACCACGGTTCCCTTCCGTAGGTGGGGCGATAGATGTGCTGATCGTGACGCCGGACGGCATCAGGTGGGTGCAACGCAAAGAACTGCGGGGAGACGCTTAGCCGGCCGAGATCAGCCGATCAGCTGCGGTGTGCGGGTCTAGCTTGTGGGCCGCGATCGCGTCCACCAGCTCCTCCACGCGCTCTCCACCAGACGCTCCCATCGCCCGCTCTAACAGCATCTTCTGCGCTACAGCCAGCAACTGGCGGCGTGCGCGATGGCGACGCATTTCTTCCAGCCGCCCGGACTCAGAAAGGTACTCGCGATGATGCTGCAGCGCGTCGAAGAGTTCGGTTATTCCCTGTTCCTTGTGGGCCACGGTTCTCAGAATCGGCACATCCCAGCCCTCCTGCCGCTGCAGGTCGGTGAAGATGTGGAGTTGCTTGAACACGCTGTCAGCGGCCGGATGGTCGGCCTTGTTGACCACGAGGATGTCCGCAATCTCCAGGATTCCGGCCTTGAGTGCCTGCATATCATCGCCGGCGCCCGGGACGTTAATCACAACCGTGGTGTGGGCGGTGTCTGCGATGTCGATCTCGTCCTGCCCGGCTCCTACGGTCTCGACAAGCACCACATCTTTGCCCGCGGCATCGAGCACGGTGACGACGTCACCCGTGGTGGCGGCCAGCCCGCCCATCGCTCCCCTGGTCGCCATACTCCGGATAAATACCTCCGGGTCTGCGGTTAGATCCTGCATTCGAATGCGGTCGCCGAGGATCGCGCCATGTGAGAACGGACTGGTGGGATCCACAGCCACGATCCCCACGGTACTCCCGCGCTTCCGATACTCCCGCGCAAGCGCCCCGGTGAGAGTGCTCTTACCAGAGCCAGTGGGTCCGGTGATACCGACGACGTGCGCGCGCCCGCTGCGTGGGTAGAGATCACGAAGCTCGTCGAGCCCCTGCGTATACCCATTCTCGACGTGCGTGAGCACGCGGGTCAGCGCCCATCGGTCGCCCTCCAGCAGGCGTTTCGCCAGATCAGTGGCCACGAAGGACTACGCGGCCCGCTGCGGCGCGTTCTGCTTGACCCACTCGATGATATCGAGCGTCGACGAGCCGGGACCGAAAATCCCCTTGAAGCCCAGCTTCTCAAGTTGCGGTATATCGTCCTTTGGGATGATCCCGCCACCAAACAACACGACGTCGTCCATCCCGCGCTTCTTGAGCTCATCCACGACCCGCGGAAACAGCTCGAGATGGGCTCCGGAGAGGATCGACAGGCCGATCACATCCGCATCCTCTTGCAGCGCGGTCTCAGCTATCATCTCAGGCGTCTGGCGAATGCCCGTGTATACGACCTCGAACCCTGCATCTCGTAGAGCTCGCGCCACCACTTTGGCGCCCCGGTCGTGCCCGTCCAGTCCGGGCTTGGCGATGATTACCTTCAGCTTACGTTCTTCAGCCATGTCAGTTGGGCGACCTCCTGAGTCGATTATATAGAAGCCGGGTCCGTAACAGCAGCGGGCGCCTGACTCGGCTACTTCCGCTCGATCAGTTGAATTGAAACCCCGTTCGTATACTCGTGGTTGATTCGTGCCACGCGAGCGCCCGGCCAAATGCTGGCCTCCGGCTCAGACACCTTCACGTCTTTGCTGCGGAGATGAGTCACCGCCGCATCGAGGTCTTCTACTTCGACGCTGATCGAGAACATTCCCTCTCCGCGCTCCTGGAACTGCGCATAGAAGCGCCCTTCTTTGGCTACGGGCTGCACCAGTTCGAGGAACGAATCACCGATTGGCAGCCGAGCAACCTTGAAGCCCGATCCAAGCGGTTGGTTCAACGACTCGTCCACCTTGAGGCCGACGAGATGACCCCAGGATGCTGCTGCCGTATCAACATCGTTCACCGCGATGATTACGTGGTCTAACTTCTTGACCTTCATCTAAATTTCTCCCGCTTTGCTCGCGTCTACTCGATTGGGGTCGCCAGTTCCACGAGCACTCCGTGGCTGGCTTTCGGATGCAGGAAGCCAATCATCCCCGCGAGCCCCTTCCGCGGGGTCTGGTCCACAAGCGGGACGTCCTTCCGCTTCAATTCATCCAACTCGGCGTCGACGTCCGACGTTTGGAAGCAGATATGGTGCAATCCCTCGCCCTTCCGCTCAAGGAACTTCCCGACGGGTGAGTCCGGCGATAGTGGTTGCAACAGCTCGATCTCGCTCGTCCCGATCGTGAGCAGCGCTGCCGACACTCCCTGGTCCTGCACTGTATCCTGCGCGTGCACATGCAGCCCCAGGGTGTCGCGGTAGAATTTGAGCGACTGCTCCAGGTCATGCACCGCTATCCCAATGTGGTGGATCTTTTCGATCATATCCCCATCCTTTTCCGCCATGATTCTATGATCTCGGCATGGTCTGTGTCGTGGCCAGCGCCGGTCGGCCCCAGCTCTTCGTAGAAACGCAGGTCGAGGCGATCTTCGGGTGCCGCGGCAACTACCTGGCGGATCATTTCGCGCGCGAAGTCCAGGTCGGCCAGGACCTGTCCCACGGGAAGGGAGCGGCGGTTCGCGACGAATTGCTGGTTGATGGTCTCGATACCCGCTTCGTCAGTTTCGGGAAAGCCCGCGTGGCCTCCGCGTGCGATGCGGCTTACTTCGAAGAATCGCATTTCGTGCCAGAGGGTGAGGTGTGTCAGATGGTCTTTGACCGACCAACCGTCGAGTTCGAGCTGGGACATCTGTTCGTCAGTGAGCCGGGCGATGGCCTCCATGACGCGAGTGCGGGCGGTGTCAATCTCTAGCAGCAGTTGGTTCCGGTCAGTCAGACTCCTCATATGACATGGGAGTTGTGCCACTCGCGGATGGCGGGTTCGTCTTCCTTGCCCAACAGCGAAGCAAAGCCCTCGTTCAACTCGACCAGTAACTCTTCACGGGCCATGGCTCGGGCTCCTCTCGTTTACGCCCCGCCGCGATCTAGAATACGTGATACTCGCGTTGCTCACCAAACACGCCCCGCAACACCTTGCAGATTTCGCCGATCGTCAGGTAACTCTCGACGCACTCGATCAAGATCGGCATCAGGTTGGCGTCGGATCGCGCTGCATCGTCCAGGACCTGGAGCATCGACTCGGCTCTCGCGTTGTCGCGCTGGCCACGAACCCGGTTCAGTCTCTCCACCTGGCGTCTGACCACCTCCGGGCGGACTCGGAGAATCTCCGGCTGCTCTTCCTCGTCGGTCTGAAACTGGTTCACCCCGACCACCGTGCGATGACCATTGTCCACTGACATCTGATAGCGGTACGACGCTTCCTGGATTTCGCGCTGCTGGTACCCCATCTCGATCGCCTTTAGCGCGCCGCCCATATCCTCGATGCGATCCAGGTACTTCGTGGCCTCAGCCTCGATGCGGTCCGTCATCTGCTCGACGTAGTATGAGCCTCCCAACGGGTCGATCACGTCGGCCACTCCGGACTCGTACCCGATTACCTGCTGCGTACGGAGGGCGATCTGGACCGCCTTCTCTGTGGGCAGAGCGAGGGCTTCATCCATGGAGTTGGTATGGAGGGACTGCGTGCCACCAAGGACAGCCGCGAGCGCCTGGATGGCCGTGCGAACGATGTTGTTCTCGGGTTGCTGTGCTGTCAGTGTTGAACCGCCGGTCTGTGTGTGGAAGCGGAGCATTGTCGAGCGCTGGTCCTTAGCACCGAAGCGCTCCCTCGCCAGTTTCGCCCACATCCGCCGCGCTGCGCGGAACTTGGCCACTTCTTCCACTAGATTTGTGAATGAAGCGTAGAAGAAGGAGAGCCGAGGTGCGAACTCATCGAAATCGAGACCAGCGCGCAGCGCGGCTTCGACGTAGGCTATAGCGTTGGCGAAGGTGAATGCGACCTCCTGCACCGAAGTGCATCCGGCCTCGCGCATGTGATAACCGCTGATGCTGATCGTGTTCCACGCCGGTAGGTTGTCCTTGCAGTAGGCGAAAACATCGGTGATCAAGCGCATCGATCCCTCGGGCGGGAAAATGTAGGTGCCGCGAGCGATGTACTCCTTCAGGATGTCGTTCTGTGTCGTCCCACCCACCTTGCTCAGGTCCGCGCCCTGCTTCTTCGCCAGAGCGACGTAGAACGCCAGCAGGATGGCACCGGTGGCGTTGATCGTCATTGAGGTAGTCACCTTCTCCAGCGGGATGTCCTTCATGAGGAGTTCCATGTCCGCCAGCGAAGCAATCGCCACCCCCACCTTCCCCACTTCTCCCTCGGCCATCGGATGGTCGGAGTCGTAGCCGATCTGTGTCGGCAAGTCGAAGGCCACTGAGAGCCCGGTCTGCCCTTGCTCCAGCAGATAGCGGTAGCGTCTGTTGGATTCCTCAGCGTCTCCAAATCCTGCGTACTGGCGCATCGTCCACAGCCGTCCGCGATACATCGTCGGCTGGACGCCGCGCGTGAAGGGAAACTCCCCCGGCATGCCCAGGCGGGTTGAGTAATCCCAGCCGTTCATGTCCTCAGGGGTGTACAGCGGGTCTACGAGGGCGCCGTCTGAATTGTCAAACGGATAGTCGCGTTCTGGCGCCTTGGCGACACTCTTGGCGTAAGTGCCCTCAAGCCACTGAGACTTGCTGCTGCTGCCGTTAGATTCGCTCAATTTCTAGAGTCTCCTTGGATGCGCGGAGCCTGCCCCGAGGACCGCGGGGTGGTGGCTGCACAAGTGTATCCCCGCGCCTTCGAGGGTGTCAAAGAAAAAAGTGTTCGCGGGTAACTGCATCCTCTCTTATACTCCCCTGTGTATGGCAGCAGCCGAGAACACCGCCCCGCTCTTCTCCCCGCCGCCCGGCTCCCTCGTCAGGCATTGGCTAACGATCCTCGTCGTCGCCATCATCGCCCTCCCCGCTCCCACGATCCGCTTCCTCGAAGAAGCCGGCGCCGCTCACTTCGACATTCCACCAGCCGCCGAGGCCTTCATCTTCGGCCTCGGAATCTTCGCGGCGGCCACTCTCCTCACCTGGGCCTCGGAGGTCGCGGAGACCGAGGTATCGGCGGGCCTGGCCCTCGTTGCACTGGCTCTGATCGCCGTCCTACCCGAGTACGCAATCGACCTTTATTTCGCCTGGACGGCGCCCGATAACCCCGAGAACGCCCACCTCGCCGTCGCCAACATGACCGGTGGCAACCGGCTGCTCGTCGGGCTGGCCTGGCCCGCCATCTTCCTGATCTTCTATCTGAAGACGAAGCGCAATGAGATGCCGATCATTTCCGGCAACTCAATCGGCGTTCTCTTCCTCGGCATCGCCACGATCTACAGCTTTACGATCCCTATCAGGGGCTACCTCTCGCTCGTCGACACGGCTGTGCTTTTCTCCATCTTCGCGGCATACCTGTTCATCTCGTCGCGCGCTCCACCCAAGGAGCACAGTATCTTCGTGGGGCCAGCGCTCGCCATCGCATCACTCCCCCGTGGCCAGAGGCGAGCATGGATTCTGGTCATATTCGCGTACGCTGCGGTAGTCATCTTTGCCGCAGCCGAGCCGTTCGCAGAAAGTCTCGTCGAGGCCGGGAAAAACGCCGGTATCGATGAATTTGTGCTCGTCCAATGGGTCGCACCCTTGGCTTCCGAGTCACCTGAGTTCATTTTGGCCGGCCTCATCGCGTGGAGGGGCCGCTACGATGCCGCGATGACCATCCTGATCGCCTCCAAGGTCAACCAATGGACATTGCTCATGGGAAGCTTGCCCCTCGCTTACAGCATCTCCGGCAACACGCTGAGCCCGCTTGATTTCAACGACCGGCAATCAATCGAAGTCTTCCTCACCGCCGCTCAATCGCTTTTCGCCGTCGCCATTCTCGTCAGCTTAAGCGTCAACCGCTGGGAGGCGTTGGCGCTCGCCGGGCTCTTCCTCACGCAGTTCTTCTTCACGAGCGAGACTGTGCACATCGCATACGGCTTCATGTACCTGATCCTGGCCTTCATCGTATTCATTCGCGACATCCCCCGCATACCACACTTTGCTCGCGCGATACGCCGTACCATCAAGGAACCCGGAGGCGCAGAAGAAGGCTCGGCGGAAACCGACAACGAGCACCCGCCCTAGCGTTTGTTAGAATCAAGAGCGCGGGCGATTAGCTCAGCTGGTTAGAGCGTCTCTCTTACACAGAGAAGGTCGCAGGTTCGAGTCCTGCATCGCCCACCATCACGCTTCTACTACGGAGTCTGTAGGTCCGCCCACAGCACTCCGACGCCAACCTCGGGAAACGCCCCCACGACAACGTAGTAGTCGCCGCCGTCATTTTGCCACGCGACCCTGGACGTCAGGACCGCCGACCCTTCGTTGTTGTTGCAGGCTATCTCTGTCAGCGCTCCACCCGGCTCTCGCCTGAATACCGCCGCGCTTGTGTTGTAATCGCTTCCCTGGGTTGTGAATACCAGGTCCTGACCGGCGGATTCTTTGACCTTGAACCACAGGCTGTTCACATACGAAGGCATGCACGACGCACCAGGATCAAGACTGTCTGCCGTCCCGAGGAACGCCGGCTGTACACGCGGATAGGAGTCCACCAGCGAAATCGCGGAGGAGCCCTCAATAGTGTCGTTGTCCGCTAAGTCCGCGGAACTGAAGTTCAACCGCAGCACGCCCATAGGCACCACCTGGTAAGCCCCGGCCATCACGTAGTAAGCCGCGCCAGCTTCCCTGCGCCAGGCCACCCGTGACTCGATGTGCCGTTCCGGTGCGAAGCGTACCTCGCAGCCGACTTCCTCCAGACTCCCGGGCGCGCCTCTGTATACGGCGATCACTGTCTTCAACGTCTGCAGGACAGGATCGCGATCCATCTCGGAGCCAAACGCATCCACCACAAGCCCGTCACCGGATCCGGTACCATCGAGCTTGTACCATGCAGTTCGGCTGAAGCTGACTCCTCCGGGCGGCGCTGGTGGTAAGCAAGATGGCACCGGGTCTCCCTGGCTGGTAGCGTGCCTAAGATCCACGTCGAACCGTAGCGGCAGCGTACTTATGTCGACTTGGATAGCTCCGGCTATGTCGTCGTACGAGGTTGTGCCGTCGCACCGGATATCGCTCCACCCCTGGCGGCCTCCTCCGAGGACAGCGGGCCCGCTTCCCGATGCGCATTCCTGCGTGGACGACTCGACGTTCCACGCGTTCAGAGTCAATGCCTTGGCTCCACCGTTGTCGATCAGAAGGCGCCAATGACGGTTCGCCGTCGGTGGCCAATAGCCAGCGCACCCGCTAACTCCGAAGGTGCCACTGATGCTGGGCCTCTGGAAGACATCCTGCAGCACCTCCGGAGCATCCACGCGCTCGTCCCATAGGCGCGCCACGCATTCCACACCCGCTGCTCCCATTACTGCCAGGGAGACGCCGACGTCGGTCGGCTCAGTGACCGTTAGATCGACGTTTACGTATATGCCTGTAGCTCCGAGAGCGCGCGCCGCGTCAACCCGCCCCGCGCCGTTCCAGTTGGCGTGCTGGTCATCGGGCAAGGGATAGGCCGTCTCCTTGAGGCGAGCTTCGATCGCGTCGCTGGTCAGGCCCGGGTTCTGAGCCAGAAGCAACGCTGCGACTCCGGAGACTATCGGCGTTGAAAACGAGGTTCCGTCACCGGATCCGTAAGCGCCTCCCGGACAGTAGTGAGTCGGTACACCAGTCGGGACGGGGCAGGTCGAATGCAGTCCGACTCCAGGCGCGGTAACATCGACACCCGCTCCATAGTTGCTGAAAAACGCCCTGATGTCGGCTCGCTCCGAGGAGCCCGAGGCGCTTACGCCAATTGCATATTGGTGCGATGCGGGGAACGCCACGCAGGCGTTGGCGAAGTTCCCTGTTGCAGCAATGATGGTCACCCCGAGTTTGTGGGCTTGATCCAGTTCCGCACTCACCATCGCGTCCGCCGGGCAGGCCGGATCGGCTGGATCCAAGGCGAGGCTGAGGTTGATGATGTCCGCCCCGTTTTCGGCGGCGTACTTGATTCCGGCAATCAGCTGTTCGGGTTCCCCCGCACCGGACGGGTCAAGTATGCGCACAGGCATGATCGTCGCTTGGCTCAGTCCCGCCACACCAGCGCCATTGTCGCGCTTCGCTGAGATTATGCCGGCAATGAATGTACCGTGGCCATCGAGGTCGGTCACGTTCCCGTCAGGCAACACGCTCTGGAAGCTGCACCCGTGCCGGTCGTCGATGCACCCATTGTTGTCGCTATCAATCCCGTCTACTGGATCAGCGGCGTTCGTCCAAATGCGGTCATCGAGTTCCGGATGGTCGATATCTACACCGCCATCGATCACCGCAACAACCACAGATGGATCGCCCGACTCAATGTCCCAGGCCGCCGGCGCGTTGATGGCGGCCATATAAGGCATTTGTCCCGTCGAGTACAGCTCGTCGTTAGGCTCCGCCGCATGCCGGTAAATGTAGTTCGGCTGCGCGATCGCCACACCCTTATCACCCGCCAGCCTCGTAATCACATCCTCTGCAGACTCCTCCTCGAATCGCAGGGTCCAGATGTCTACGCTCCGGTTGTAGCGCACCTCCTCTGCGCTGGCAAACAATGCCAGGCGCGAGGTCACGACCCGCAGATCCAGACCGGTGGGCTCGGGCTTAAACCTTAAAAGCACCTCCCCTGGCACTACAGACTGAGCGATTGCCGAAGGTGGTGCGGCCTCACGCGCAGCGCCGAAGGTAAGGATCGAACCCATGACGGCCAAGGCGAGACCGAGACGGAGGCTCACGCAAGCGCCTCTTCCAGCATCCTCTTGGCCTCGGCCGCCTCTATCCTCGCTCCCATCCGTCCCAGTATCCTCTCTGCCCGCCTCAGGTGGGTGATCACTCGCGCACGGTTTCTCCCGGCTCCCATGGATAATCGCGCCAGCGAAACCAGCGAGAGTGCCTCCTCGTGTGTCGCCTCGATCCGTCGGGCAATCGATACGCTATCTCGGATACGCTCGGCTGCCTCCACCTGACGCCCCCTAGCAGCCAGCGCGTCCCCGAGCACACGTTGACCCCTGGCTTCGAGAAGGCGAGCGCCAAGTTCACGCGCCTGCCTCAGCCCTGTTCGCGCAGCAGTCGCCGCAAGGTCAGGACGGCCGTCAGCGAGGAGCACCTCCGCCCTCTGCAACTCCGCCTCAGCCACAAGTCCCGCCTGGCCAGCCTGCCTCAGGAGCCCCTTGCCAAGCCTACAGTGGCGCGAGGCCGCCTTTGTGTCCCCCGACGCGAGGTAGCACCGGCTCAAGTTCACATGAGCCAGACCGGCAACCCCAATCAAGCCGCCCTGTCCTGTGTTGGCGAACACCACCTCGCTCAGGTTGTCGATCGCCTCCGGCAAGCGGCCAAGCGTCATCAGCACCTCTCCAATGTTACTCCGGACAATCATAGCGTCGACGACATCACCCACCCGTTGGTCCGTCTGTAGGGCGACCTGGTAATAGTACAGCGCCGCGTCCAGCGCCCCCTGCAGGTGATAGCACATTCCCAGGTTGTTGTTCGCCGAGGCTTGCCCCAAAAAGTCCGCGATCTCGTGGTAAATCCGGACCGATTGCCGCAGGTGTCGGACAGCCTTCCGCAGCTCCCCGCGCTCCATGAACGAGGTGGCAAGCATGTTGTGCGAGTAAGCAATCTGGCGTCGGTCACGGCTACGCCGAGCCATCCTCAATGCCTTTTGTCCCCACTCGACGCCCTCGTTGTATCGTCCGAACCGAAATAACGAAACGCTGCGCGCGGCGCAGATCTGGGCGCCCAGGCGCGGTTTTCCTGGCGGTAGAGCCTCAAGTGCACGGTCCAGCCAGCGCAGCGATTCCTCGAACTCCGAGCCGCGCTCCATCGAGACTCCGGTCTTTCGACACAACTCAGCAGCCCGCGCCGCTTCGCTGTGTGCACCCGCGATGAACCTGGCTCGCGCGCTACCCGCCGATTCCCACTCGTGCAGGGAGTCCGCGTACATTGTTGCAGCGTCCCGATGTCGTCCCATAACCTCGAGCGAATCCCCGGTTCGCTCCAGCAATATGCTGAGATCAAGCCGTGCGGCCGGCGCGGCAACCGCGAGGGCTCCCAGGGCCCGTTGATAGTAGTTCACCGCAGCATCTCCGGCGTAGATTCTCGCGGCCCTGTCCCCTGACATGCACGCATAGCGAACCGTCCGGGCGATATCCTCAGCGCGTTCCGAATGATGCAGCAAATCTTCGCTAACCGCCTCGAGTCGTCCAGCCTGCGCCATCTCGATGTACTGCGCCACCTGTCCGTGCATCCTCCGCCGCTGCGCATACGGCAGCATTTCGTAGACAACTTCGCGAATGACTGAGTGCGAGAACGAATAGGAACCAGCGCCGTCGACGCGAGCAATTCCTGATTCCACCAACTCCTTTAGCGATTCAGAGACGGGCTGAGAGCCGGGTGGCAACAGGTAAGAGACCACCTCCTCATCAAAAGTCGGTCCGGCTACCGCCGCAATGCGAACCGCCGTCTTGACTGGCGTGGACAAGACGTCCACCCGTGAGGTGATCGCGTCCTCGACTGTCTCCGGCAGGCCGCCCTGTGAACTGCTTCGAGCGAACGCGCCCAGGAGGAGCGGGTTTCCTGCCGACCGTTCCAATACCGAGTCTACGTGCGATTGGTCGAGGTCTCCTTCGCTGGTCACAAACCTCCTCGCCGCCTCGAGCGAGAGCGGCTTCAGATGGAGAGTGACGTTGGCCGAGCCCTTCAGCTCAGGGGACGGCCGAGCGTCTCTGGATGAAACCACGATTGCCAGCGGGCCCTCGGCACGTCCAATCAAGTCGCTAAGAAGATCCAGAGATTGAGCGTCCATCCAGTGAGCGTCCTCAAAGATGAGAAGCGTCGGCCGGATCTCCGAGGTCGCGCGCAGCGCTGCCGCTATCGTGTCCTTGATCCGCTGTCGCACGCCGGCGGGGTCGCCTTCTGCACCATCGCCATCTGAAGAGCGAATCGAAAGCATCCGGCCCAAGAGCGCCGCGTTAGCGGCGTGCGCGGGCGCCAGACGCTTCACAGCCTGCTCGAATCGATCGAGGTCATCCCCTGGTTGCACCCGGAACAGCGACCGAAGAATCGAGTTCCAGGCGCCAAAAGGTACATGGGAAGTGTGAGCGTGAGATTGCCCTGTCAGCACATCCCATCGCTGTCCAATGAGGTGGCTCTCTAACTCCCGAAGCAGACGAGACTTGCCGATCCCTGCTTCGCCGCTGACGTAAGCCCAGGCCGGACGCTTACGCCGCCTTGAGACTGCCAATCGCATTAGTTTGTCCAGCTCGCTCTCGCGCCCGACGAACTGCTCCGGATCACTCTTATCGGGTGTCACTGACACTTCGCCCACCAGCCGGCTTGCTCGCACCAGGGCCGCTTTACCCTTCACGCTCAGGGGCCTCAAGCGCCTAGCGTCGAAGCGATCGCCGGCCGCCCGCAGCGTGTCATCCGAAACCACGATCTCCCCCCAGTGAGCGGCTGTCATGAGGCGAGCCGATAGGTTCACGGCGTCCCCGATCACCGTGTATTCGCGCCGC
>Ga0137423_1000348_pt1 | contig 13995 bp, 12 predicted proteins | sample EasRivERMZT600_2_FD_102326 | JGI IMG/M metagenome (GOLD analysis project Ga0137423, IMG submission 102326) | Soil microbial communities from meander-bound floodplain in the East River, Colorado, USA - East River MetaG ERMZT600_2 | ecosystem: Environmental > Terrestrial > Soil > Floodplain ...
AACACTCAGGAGGCGTCCCGCGTCCTTCACGTCGCCGATGCTGACGGGTAAGACCTCACTTGCCAACGATCCAAACGCCAGGGGAATCCAGGCAAACGGCCCATCAACAAAAATGAGCCAAAGCCTCCCGCCGAGATACCACCACCGCCGGATCATCTGAGCGATGTCTCGAAGGCCGAATGGCAGCGGATGTCGCAACAGTTGCTTCGGCTTGGTCTGTTGACCGTCATCGATTGGGCCGCATTTGCCGCCTATTGCACGGTCTTCGGCCGCTGGGTCGAGGCCGAAGAAGCGTTGAAGAAAACCGGCCCGGTGGTGCGAGCACCATCCGGTTATCCCATCGTCAGTCCCTATTACACCGTCGCCAATCAATCGCTACAGCAGTTGCGGGCCTACTTAAACGAGTTTGGAATGACTCCCTCCTCACGCTCCCGCATCTCGATAAGCCGAAACCAGGACGGCGATCCGATGGAGGAATTTCTGTTTGGCGGATAAGCGAACCAACGCGGCAACGCGCTACATCAAGGACATCCTCTCGGGCCGCATCATCGTCGGCCAGCGCGTCCGGCAAGCCGTGGAGCGGCACGTTCGGGATCTCGACACTGCGAAAGATCGCGACCTGCATTTCGATCCGAAAGCCGCCATGCGTGTCCTTCAGTTCTTCGCGTTTCTGCATCACTCGAAAGGCGAGTGGGCGGGTCAGCGGTTTGAGTTATCCGGATGGCAAGCGTTCATCATCTGGGTGCTGTTCGGCTGGCGGCGGGCCGATGGGACCCGCCGGTTCCGGACGGGCTACGTGGAGGTCGCTCGAAAAAACGGCAAGTCGACTTTAGCGGCTGGCATCGCGCTGTACTTGTTTGCGGCCGACCGTGAGCCGGGCGCGGAGATCTATACCGCCGCGACCAAGCGCGACCAGGCGCGTATCGTTCATGGAGAAGCCATCCGTATGGTCCGGTCCTCGCCGGGTCTCCGCCGCCATGTCGACATCTTCAAAGATAACCTGTCGATGGTGCGAACCGCCTCGAAGTACGAACCGCTCGGGGCCGACGCCGACACGATGGACGGTCTGAACGTACACGGTGCGGTGATCGACGAACTCCATGCCCACAAGAACCGAAACCTGTGGGACGTCCTGGAAACGGCGACCGGCGCGCGGCGCCAACCACTAATCTTCGCCATCACCACTGCGGGTTTCGACCGCCACACGGTCTGCTGGCAGCAACATGATTACGGAGAAAAGGTTCTCGACGGTGTTATCGAAGACGCTGCCTACTTCGCGTTCATTGCCTCGCTTGACCATGAAGACGACTGGACCGACCGTTCCGTCTGGATCAAAGCCAATCCGAATCTCGGCATCTCGGTCAAACCGGAGAGCCTCGAAGAACAGTGCGCTAAAGCCGAGTCCTTGCCTGCGGCGCAGAATGCGTTTCGCCGTTTACGGCTGAATCAATGGACAGAGCAGGTGGATCGCTGGATTGATGTCGCGGTCTGGGATGAGGGGAATCATCCCGTCGACGTTGAACGCCTCAAGGGACGGCGCTGCTTCGGCGGACTCGATCTATCGAGCACGACCGACTTGTCGGCGTTTGTCCTGGTCTTCCCGCCCGACGACGGCGAACTCTGGCAGGTCGTCTGCCGATTCTGGATGCCGGCCGACAATGTGCGCAAGCGGGTCGAGCAGGATCGCGTGCCGTTTGACCAATGGATTCGTGAGGGCTACATCGAAGCGACCGACGGAAACGTGATCGACTACGACGTCCTGAAGAAACGTATCCAGGAAGATGCGGAACAGTACGACATCCTCGAAGTCGCGTTCGATCGCTGGAACGCCACTCAAATGGTCACGCAGCTGACCTCGGACGGACTCGAGATGATCCCATTCGGCCAAGGATTCGCCTCCATGGCTGGGCCGACACGAGAATTGGAGAAGCTGATTGTCGGGCGTCAGATCGCTCACGGCGGAAACCCGGTGATGCGATGGATGGTCTCGAATGTTGCGGTGAAGCAGGACGCCGCCGGCAACCTCAAACCCGACAAGGCCAAGAGTTCAGAGCGCATCGATGGCGTTGTGGCCACCATCATGGCCGTTGGCAGGGCGATGGTGCAGCCAGAACCGCAATACGCGGACTACCGCGTGACCATCGTCTGAAACGAGTATGCACGGATCAAGCTCGAGGGTGAACGACAAGTCAAAAGGGTTCTATGCGGTCATCATTATCCGCTAAACCGGACGCATCTCGCGACTTCACGGATGACGCGCTGCGTCAGGTTCTCCACGAGGTCGAGCGTGACGAAGCGCAAGCGATTGAGACGTTGTGTGCCTTGCTCGAACGCATCGAAGAGTCCAGGGATTTGTCGAGCCTTCCGCAAATTCGATCCATCTTGATCCGGTGGCAGAACTGCCCACCTGGAGGTATCGTCACCGAGCTTGCGAAGGTTCGCGAGCACATGGAAAAAAATGCCTAACGCACGCCAACAAGTGATCGGCTACGGCCGAGTGTCCACCGAAGAACAGGAGAACAACTATTCTCTGGATGCGCAGCGCTCCCGGTTCGAAACGCTGTGCAAACAGAACCGGTGGGTGTCTCTAGGCTTCTTTCCGGAAACCGGCTCCGGTACGTCCGTCATCAATCGGCCAGTCCTTTGCAAGATTCTCGAACGCATTCAGCAGGGTGGGGTTGATGGCCTCTGGGTTAAGGAAACCGACCGGCTCTCACGACCAGAAAACCTCGGCGATCTCTCGCTGATCTCTCAAACCCTTGAAAGGTCCAACACCCTGCTGATGGTCGATACGCGAAGTCTCGACCTCCGGGAAGACAACTCGGTTCTGATGCTCGACTTCGAAGGGGTGTTGGCCAAGCACTTCCGCCGACAGCTTCTCCGGAACATGAATCGCGGGAAAACCCGAAAAGCCGAGATGGGACGAAAGGCCGGTGGAGCGGATATTTACGGCTATCGGACCAATGAGCAGGGCGAGTATGAGATCGAACCGGCCGAGTCCAAGGTCATTCAGCTGATCTACCAGCTATATATAAAGGACCATACGCTGCGCCAGGTGAGCCGCGAACTCCAGCGCCGTAGCATCAAAACGAAGTGGGGACGAGAGAGCTGGAGCGTGGCCGTACTGTGCGACGTATTGCAGAACGATATCTACCTTGGTGTGTACCGATTCCGAAAATCGAAGCATGGGAAGGACGTCGACGGTTCCCGGTATAAGATCGCGGTACAGGACCAGATCGTCGCCGGATCGCGCGAGAAGCCGAATCACCCGCCGATCGTTACACCGGACATGTTCGAGTTGGTTCAAAAAAAGTTGCAGACCAACCGGCGCAAGAACAGCACGCGTTTGCACATGGCCACGGGCCTGCTGCTCTGCCCCGTATGCGGGTCACGGATGAACGTGAAGTATTCCTCCGCTCCAGGCTACCGGTACAACGGCTTGAGGGCAGCCAAGTACACGTGCCTCAAACGTCCTGGCTGCCGGCAGAATCGCATCCCCATCGATGAGACCAACGACCGGCTATGGGGAGCGCTTCTGGAAGTGATCGTCCGGCCCGAACGGATTCAGGATCTCATCGTGCCAACACCGGAGACCGACCTCACGGGTCTGAAGAAGCAGATGGCGGAAACGGAACGCGAGGAACGAACCCTAAAGGAAAAGCAACAAAGGCTGCTTGACCTGTACCTCGAAGGAAACATTCCTCAAGCCAGCTACGTCGTGAAGAGCGGGCAAATGGAGGCCGAAGCCGAAAGGCTGGCGCAAACGCGAGCCACGCTCCACCAGAAGATGGCCTCACACGGCAAGAAGGGCGTGACCGACGGTCTTGTGCAAACGTTGCGCCTCCTGGCTCGTTCACACCGGCGGTTCACCGAGGAGCAGAAGACAAAGGTCTTCCGGTCGATGGTCAAAGAGGCCAGACTCAGCGAAACCGGTGTCGAGCTTGAAATGTATGTCCAGGCGACCCAAAACGTATGGTGGAAATACCGGCACAAAGCGATGCGTCAGCCGACTTCGGCCAAACCCAACCAAACCGTACGTGTCCGAATTCAGCAATCCGCACCCGACAATCACCTCTATACCACCGGCCAAGCTGCCCAAATGCTCGGTATCTCTACGGATCTTCTGCTGTGGCGGATCAATTCGGGAAAGTACCCGGAACCGCCAAAGACGAATGGAACTCACCGCCGCTTTACCCACGAGCACATTCAGAAGCTTCGGGCGATACCGCACGGGAATCGATAATCAAGAGAGTCCTGACGTTGGTCCAGGCGTTAACGCCAGTTCCAAACCCTACTCATCCCTTGGAGAGGAAATCAATTCAGCTGGTCTGACCCGCACGCTTGCCCGCGAGGACCGCGTCAGACGAAATTGGCGCCGCATCCATCTTTAGTCGCAGTTCTTCAACGTGTTGCACGAATTCGGCGTCGTAGACTCCCTTGTTCTTCTTCCAAAACTCCGCGCCGGCTGGGGTGGCAAGCATCCAATTCAAAAGCGGATCATGTGCGCCCTTTGGAAGCAAATAGAACGACCCTTGTTCCGCTTGTAACCACGTGTGAAACCAAGCCCCGAATCGTATCGATTCTTCCTTACTGAGCCCGAAGCTTCCATAGTTGATCAGATCGAGCTTTGCAAAAATTGGAGCTAATTCGCTAGAACTCACAATCGGGTTTAAAACCTGGGAGGCATGATTTGCTCGCGTCTGGCGACCCAGCAATGCCACCTCTTGCTTGGCATGCTTGATCTGTTTGGCAAGGTACACGAGTGAGATGACGACGGCGACGGAACCGACGAAGTCACTGATTCCGCCGAGGAAAGAAGCAAATTCCGCAATCGACATTTTCGGAGCCTCCCGCTGAGATAACGTTTCACGGTATGCCACAGAATTCAGCCCGTAACAATAGCTGAGCGACTGAACCTATAACGCCATACCGTACAGTTAACGATCATCTTTCACGAGCAACCACATTCAAAAGCTTCGGGCGATGGATTAAGGGGCCCTTTCCGGTTTGCCGACTTCAACTCGCCTTCTTGTTTGTAATCCGCGATAGGATTCTCTGTTTTTCAAATCGAGTGAACCTAACGTGGCAATTTGCACTGCAAGCTAATTATTCTAGAGCTCACATTCCCTAGGAGGGAGTTTTCGATGTCTGAATTCACTGGGAAGTTTGTTGAAAAAGCAATCGACTACGCGTTGAACATTGTCGCGGCTGGCCAATACGATGCGATGCTGCGGGTTAAACGTCGATGGGTCAAGAGATACATCGGAAGTTCTGTAGCAAGACGAATCAGAGCAAACAAGCCTCATATCAAAATCGACTCGCTGCTAGTCTCTTGGTTAGATTCACACCCAAATGCACCAGTCGAAGGAACTATTGCCCCAGAGAACGTCGCGAAAAGATGGGCCAGCGAGTTCAGCTTGGCGGCGGGACTAGGAGGTTCACAGTTAACGCCATTCGAAGCTGCTATTGTAATTTCCTCCTTTCTCGAATTCGTTGACGAAAAAATGATGGGTGAAGTCCCGGGGTATAAGGATAAGAAGGATCAACGGCGCTTTAACTATGTCCTAAAGGAATTGGAATCACGGCCTAGAGTTGATGACTATATAGAAAACACCTTAGGCGAAATCCCGGCGTATCTCACTGCAGTCGATCAAGAGATATAGGCCCTTCAGGGTGTCGAATTCGAGGAGAGTCTAATCAAAAACATCCTCTTTCAGAACACACTTCTGATACCGGACATTTTTTTCTTCTTCACCAGGCAATTGGTCAATCATGTGAAGGCGAGATCGACACGATCACTCCTAGAGATCGCATTAGAGAGAGGATGGGTACGTCCTTCGTTTCGAAATAGGCAATGGAAATCCTTCGAAGACTGTATCCGGGGGTTCAAGGAAATCAAAAAGAAGGATCTAGTAGATGACGGTCCTGAAATCGCCCGACGGTTGGACGCTTCGTTTCTTTCCGGTGCGCGCAATCTTGCATATTGGCCGGACTATGTCGTAGCAGAAAGGTATTACGATAAGGTAAGCAGTCTACTTAAAGATGGCTCTCCTGCTCATGCCTTGATTAGTCCCGGAAGCAAAGCCGAACATCATTGGAACTTGTCTCGTGACTGGCGAACAAAAGCCCCCACTGAAGGCTGCTCCTTAAATGGCCCAGATGAGCGGGGGTTAGCGAGAATGTACCTACTGACGGCGGTAGTCCGTCAAATAGTTCCATCTCACAAGGAAATTGTGACAACATTCGCATCTGCGGAAAAGATCATCGTTGAAAGCGAACCTGCAAAGCTTGACGCGTTTAGATCCTACTGGCTCTGGGTAACCGAGATTTATGAATACAACCAAGCCACATGTTTGGATGCCGTAGCGCAGTGCCCTTCCTATCATCCTGAGCGCCACTTGATTGCCACCAGCTGCGTTTCACACAACGGAAAAACACCAACTGCATCGACCCTTCAATTCAGAGTCCCGTTCGTTCGACTCGACGTAATTCGCACGCTGCCCGGCGATACGCTCTCCGAGGTGCGAGATATAGGTTTCGGGTATCGAATGGCTCTTAGAAATTGGTTCGAATCGCCAGACTCAACAGCACGTCAGAGTGAACTTGAACGAATGCTGGTCAGCTATGCGGATGAAACGGTCAAGTGGGCGAAGATCAACGAAGCCTACGAGAAGGCCGAACTTCAGATCTCTCTTGATTCCCAGCCGCGACCATTGTTGTATGGACCTGATGGCGTGATCATATCGAAAGAGAAACGTTTTGAAGGCTACGAAATAATCACCGATGTAGAGATCACCAGACCATTGGGTGCCACACAACTGCCTGATTTAACGTTTGAATAGCGACGAAGCACATGACATTGGGACGTTTTGTGTAAGCAACAGTGCCGAAGGACATACTAGAAGATGCTGATCTCTTGAATCGAATCGTTGTGAGTTTGAGTCTGGCGGCTAGCTCATTAGGCCGCTGCGCCCTAAATGAGACGTCCTCTTCAACGTTTCAAGCGCCTGCCTGAACTGTGCCTGCCGTGAGGCTCTGTTTCCGAGTAATCACTCATCCCGGAAAGTAATCGTCGGCTATCTTTCGTTCGAGCGGCACGAACGGGCAAGCCGCAGAGAACCGGGATCTCAGCAGAATCTACGTTGGCGCATTAAGATCGGCAATATCCTGACGCGCCTTGGGGAATGGTGATCACCGAGCGGTCAACCAACGAGCATATTCAACAGCTTCGTTCGAGTCCGACAAGCATCAGATAACAAGAATCAGGGAACATTTCGAAGGTCCTTACGTGCATTCCTGATATCGAGGAGTCGGGTGAGGGAGCGGCCCGTTAGTGCCAAGCCTCCAAAGACACCCCCGTAGAAGAGCCAATAACTTCCACCGGGTTTTGCGATCGCATATGTGGCAAACGAAGCGAGAATTGCCCCCACCCCGATGACTAATCCTTTGATAGCGCCCCTCAACGCCTGCGCCTGCGCAGATGCGAGTTCGGCTTTGACGATTTCAGGAGAAGCTCTTACGAAATCAAAACCGCAGTCGCAACGGCTTGCGCTGTCAGGGCTCACTAATGTGCACCTCGGGCAAGTTCTCACCGAAAGCTCCTAGTTGGTGAATCGCGTCATCCTACTTTGGTTGATGGGGGTCCACAAATGTTGTCGGCTAAGTTCCATGCGAGTTCGGCTGCTACCGCTTGTTGGGCCGGTTGATGAACGCCTCCCTTACAGTTCAACAGTTTTTAAGATTGAAACAAATGAATGACCACGAACATTTGATACGAGAATCGGTTGCCGTCGTGAGAAACCTACCAAACGTCCCACTAATACAACATGATCGCCTCGAACAGTTACTAAACGTTTTGAAGTGGAGCCGAACCTCCAATTGGGTTGTTCTTCGTATCGTCGGATCAGTAGATCAGTCGTATTGGACGTAACCAGTTCGCCCCACTCGACCAAACCGAGCAACAGTTCAGACGCTGGCTCTCCGTCGGGCCCCTCGAAGAAGGGCACGCCAGCAGATTTGTTGTCATCGAAACATCCGTGCTTTGGCCAGGGCCAACCGAGTTCGTCAACCCAAACAGACCCATCATTGTGACGGATAAAGAACACCTTCGCCTTGCATATTGGGCACGACGTAGGCCGACAAAAGTCCTCACCAAATGTTGCCGAGGAGCTACGTTCCAGAGAGTCAGTTCCGGGACTGAACGAACTCGATCGCTCGGTCCCAGAGCAACTGCCGGACAGATGAACAGGTGTCAAAACCCTACCGACGTAACGAAATATGATTTCTCCGCCACAAAAATGACAAGTGCTCGACATCGCGTTTTCGGTACCTCTCAATGGAGGTGCCGACCCTAAACAGAAGTCCCGTGATTCTCGATGTGCTGAACTCCGGCTGCCAATGGCTACTGCGGCAGGCAGGTCGGTGAGCCCAGCGCTTCACGCCACTAAACTCACAATGCGCAAACGCTAAAACGGGAAGGTTCGCGCGGACGCTAACACGTCGATGAATGCCCGTCAACGTCTTAACCTGACACGTCTTAACCTGACACGTCGAGCGACGACCTAAAGCATTTGGTGGAATCGAGCACATTCAGAATCTTCGGCCGAATCCTTCGTTCGATTTGAAATAACACCCTAGTTCCAAAGTAAAAGCGCAAAGAGTCGCTAAAATGTCTGTATGAATAGGGACAAGCTGAAGAATCTCGTAGGATACCGAATTCGAATAAGACCGGTTGCGCACCATCCGAGTGAGTTTGACGAACTTCCAGTTGTCGATGATGACTGGATCATCATTAATGTGGAGCGCGACCGCGTTGAGTTTAAAAATGTTCGGACCGGTCATCGGCTCGTATTGGGGCTTGATCATATTCATAGTTTCATGTCCGATCCCGGTCGTGATAAGGACGGAATTAAGTATGGTTTTCTGCAGCTGCGCGTCCAGCTGTCGCTTTTGCCCCATGGTTTCGATATTGAACCGCTTGCACCTGGCGATTGGGGTATGCCCAAACCGATCTTCAGGGCAAAGGAAGCAGGCCCGGTTATGCCACTGGCTGCGACTCGCCTTCAGGAACTCATAACCAAACTTTTCAGGACGACTCAATTATTAAATCTCGATGAAGTTGCCGAAATGGTCTATTTAATGGGCGAATTGGACGGCACGACGCGGGATATCGTTCGAGATAAGAAATCACTCTTTCTTTACGAGCGCCAGCAGTTCACGGACGGCACGATGAGCGTAGAGGTGTGGATGTATAAGCCTTCTACCGGCAGTCCGAAGCCAATCTATGCCGCGCAGGCATGGGAAGCGGCAGAGCGAATGCGGAGATCGGCACATTCCGCGGAGGACCTTGCATTGTTAGATGGTCTGATGCAGGGTTTCCGACGCGTCAAAGCGGAAAACTTGAAGATGGTCATAAAAGACGTACCGGAATTTATAAATCCGAACGCGTAAAACACACGCGAATAGAATCCGCATCTTGCGAAAGGCGGTCTCTTGAGGTTTATCTCCTGAGAGTTACAGCCTAGTGCTTTATACCGAGCGTGACTTCTTTGTCCTAGAAGCCCTCGAGTAAGTTTCGCCTGCAGATAGGACGACATCGATTTATCTCATCCAAGTACAGCCTATCGCCCTCAGCTTCCTCTGTAAGGGCCTTTGCGAGAAGGCATGCGCTCGCCCTTGAAAGGCCCGCGCGCGTGCCAGGAGGTTGTTGGGTGACGTCTCCCGGCCCCAAAATGCCCTTTTCACTGGAGCGGCGAGTTGTCCGAATCTTCAAGAGAAACCGAACAACTCGTCGCTCATCCGAAAGTGCAGTGGTGGACGCCCAAGTCTGGGAAATGGGCGTGTTGGCAATTTCATCATGGCTGAATGTAAAACGCGGCGAAACCCCAGACTTTTTTTAAAGACTACCGTTTCTAAGACAGCTCCGCAGCTTTGCATTCCTCAAACGATCGATCTTGTCCAACTCACCCGTACAATCGTCAAGGTTGCTTCTGATCGGAGGCGCAACGCTTTGAATTTGCGATCTGCATGGCCACTCAAAGTCTCGGGACGGCAAGCGATTCCATCGCCTTCCGGTAGTCCAAACACGTACCCAGAGCACACCAAGGGCAGTGCTCGGTTATCCATGTCGATCAACTCGGCTTGGATACGTATTTCTTGACCCGTTGGTGAGATAGGCTTTGAGTGATCTTCGAACTTCAGCTTCCCTGAATGTACCAAAAGTAAATGGTAGCGAGGCGCGATCTCAATGGGATCTGCGAGCTGTATTTCCGTCCACTTGTCTGTTAACTGAACGGGGTCTTTTATCATCGGCTGATTTGCGCATCCAGCCATATGGGCACAGACTATGGAAAGTGCCACGAGAATCTTTCTTCTAAATTTCAACGCCAGTCCCCTCTCTAAGGCCATCCGAGTTGCATCTTTCTTTTTGGTTGAAGGTGCCCAGAGATTGGAGACCGGACTATACACCTCGACTTCCAACTGCCACCCATCGGGCGGCAGCATCGGCGCTATCGCCGGGGTGTGTATTGAAGGCAATCGCCGCTCCTGGAGCAGCCTTACGAACGGCATTGATGACGACTTCGAATAATGCAAGGTTGCGGGGCGGCAGGCGCACGCCTCCTCCGATGACCACACAATCGTAGTTTGTCGAACGTAACTGGCGCTCCACTGCCGGTCCGGCGGTTTCGTCCGGGAGGATCATACAAACATCGGATTCCCATCCGCGATCAGTGAACCCTTTCAGCGCAAGTGCGATGCCAGCGCGAACCTTTTCAACGGTCATGCCCGGAGGCAATGCAGGGTCAGAAAAATCCACAGCCTCAGGATCGAGGCCCAGCAGCAGAATCCGCGTCATGAAACTCTCCCTTGTTCTGGCGTTCGCTTGGCGGCATCGTTGCAACCAGCTTCGCCGGAATTTGCGCTGTGAGCATAACCGATATCTCCGTTTTAACAACCGTTGATGGTCCAGCCTGGTCCAGCCTGAGGATTGCGCTTCGTAGGGTTCCTCACGTATTGATCGAGGCACGCGGGGCCGAAGTTCAAACAGATTTGCCGCACAAACCAGATAGGTCCTGATAAACCCGGCATGCCGTCCTGCAGAGCGTGCCTCGTTCCACATTCTCTTGTTCAGCCGTTCGGAGGCTCCTACACATGAGAAGAAAACTGTCAGAGGAAGAATTCGGGCGGCCGAAAACAATAAAACGGAAATAAACTGTGTCGGTTATCTCCGTTCTCGGTATCTCCGCCGACAACTTGCGCTGGCGCATCAAAGTCGGCAAGTATCCGGACGCGCCACGTGGCAATGGTGATCGTCGAGTTCACGAGCGAGCACATTGAGATGCTTCGGGCGATGCAATAAGCGCCCTTATCGAAAGGGCGTGATCGTCACTTTTCCGGGATACCGACTTCTCAGGACTTACGACCGGGTCACAGGAGCTATAATCTCCGCCATATTCAATGGCGATCCCAATCGGTACACGCATAGGTTCTCATGAGATCACGGCATGGCTCGGTAAAGGCGGAATGGGTGAGGTGTATCTGGCACGAGACACGCGGCTCAAACGCGAAGTTGCGATCAAAGTCCTGCCCGATGAGTTCTGTCTCGCCGCCGATCGTGTGAGCCGCTTTCAACGGGAAGCGGAAGTTCTGGCTTCGCTGAATCATCCAAATATCGCTCACATATACGGACTCGAGGAATCCAGTGGCACGCGTTGCATTGTCATGGAGTTGGTTGATGGCGAAACCCTGCAAGAACGGTTGAGGCGCGGGCCGATTCCGATTGACGAAGTATTGCCCTCGGCGAAGCAGTTGGCCGAGGCGCTGGAAGCGGCACACGAAAGAGGAATCATTCACCGGGATTTGAAGCCGGCCAACATCAAGTACTCCAGCGCCGGACAGCTTAAAGTTCTCGATTTCGGTTTAGCGAAAGCATTTCAGGAAGTGCAAACCGAAACGTTGTCGCATTCACCAACCTTAATAAGCGCATCCGTTCCCGGTGTCATTCTCGGCACGGCCCCCTACATGAGTCCAGAGCAGGCGAAAGGCAAGGCGGCAGAGCGGACTTCCGACGTATGGGCGTTTGGATGCGTGCTATATGAAATGTTAACCGGACGCGCGGCATTCGCGGGTGAGACTGTCGCTGAAATTCTCGCCGCCGTCCTGACAATGGAACCGGATTGGAAGCTGCTGCCGGCCGATACGCCCGTCTTCCTCCGGCGTCTGTTACGGCGTTGTCTTCAAAAGGATCGTAAGGAGCGGCTGCAACACATCGGCGATGCACGTATCGAAATTAACGACGGCGGGAGCCCGGAGCTTCTTGAGGGCGAACCGCGCCGCAACGTCTCCGGCTCCAGGCTGTGGCTTTCGGCTCTGATCGCCGGTGTCTTGATTGGCGCGGTGATGGTGTGGATGGTTCTGTCGAGAACGGTAACGGAGCCGGCGGAAGTGCGCTTCGACCTAGCGACGCCACTCAGTTCCGATATATGGTCGCTCGCGATCTCACCCGATGGGAAGCAGATCGTTTTTGCAGCACCTTCAAATGGGCGCCAGCAACTCTGGCTCCGCTCATTGAATTCCACTTCCAGCCGGCCGTTGGCAGGAACCGACAGCGGGACCTGGCCGTTCTGGTCACCGGATAGCCGGTCCATCGGATTCTTTAATGATGGCAAGCTGAAGGTCATCGATATTGATGGAGGTCTCGTTCGAGAACTGGCGAGCGCTCCAAATCCGCTTGGCGGCGCGTGGAACAACGACGGCACGATTCTGTTCACTCCGAATTACGCAGGTCCCATCTTCCGGATATCGACCACTGACGGTGATGCGGCAGTGGTGACGCGCGTCGAAGGACAACAATCGAGTCACCGTTTCCCGCAGTTTCTCCCCGATGGCCGTCATTTCCTGTACTACGTCCCGGGCGGTATTAACACAAACTCCCGCACAGAAGCCGGCGGAGTTTATGTGGGTCAACTTGACGCTGCTGCAACCAGGCGCCTGCTCGATGCGGACGCGGTGGCTGCATATGCTCCGACCGGGTACCTGCTCTTTGCCCGCCAGAGGAAGCTGATCGCACAAAAGTTCGATCCGGCAAAGCTGGAACTGAGCGGGAACCCCTTCCCCATCGCGGACCAGTTACTCGCGCTCGGTGGCTCCAACAGTTCCGTTGGTCTGTCGGCATCCGCAGCTGGTCCCATCGTATATCGCGGAGATCAGGCAGGTGGGTTGAAACGCCAGTTCGTCTGGTTTGATAGATCCGGTAAGGAGACTGGAAAAGTGGGTCCTGCCGATGATGCGAATCCTCTAGACGCGTCATTGTCGCCGGATGGCAGCCGCATCGCTCTCATGCGGACAGTTAACGGGAATACGAACATCTGGATGCTTGACCTGCACGGTGCGCTGAGAAGCTTCACATCTGATGTGGCGATTGAAGTCGATCCCGTCTGGTCGCATGACGGCCGCAACATCCTTTTCAGCTCGAACCGGAAACGCGTTTTCGATATATACCAGAAGTCAGCCACGGGCGATGGTGGTGAGGATCTGGTACTGACTACGCCACAAAACAAGGGTGTTTCGGACTCGTCCCCCGATGGCCGCTTTGTCCTGTTTCGCAGCCCAGGAAAGGAGGGCTTTGATGTCTGGGCGGTACCGATGGCCGGGGAACGAAAACCAGTACCGGTCGTTCAAACCAGCTTCGAAGAGAGGGATGGTCAATTCTCCCCCGACGGAAAGTGGATCGCGTATCAGTCGAACGAGTCCGGCCGCACGGAGATTTGGGTCCAGTCCTTTCCTGGTCCGGGTGGTAAGTTGCAAGTTTCCACCAATGGCGGTGCTCAGGTGCGCTGGCGGCCGGATGGTAAGGAATTGTTCTACATTGCGTTCGATGGCCAGCTCATGTCGGTTCCGATTCGCTTCACGAACAGCCAAACCGTCGAAGCCGAAACACCGGTTGCGCTGTTCGCCACGCATGTTGGCGGCGCGCTGCAAAGCTTGGCGCGTCAG
>Ga0137423_1000351_pt1 | contig 13931 bp, 10 predicted proteins | sample EasRivERMZT600_2_FD_102326 | JGI IMG/M metagenome (GOLD analysis project Ga0137423, IMG submission 102326) | Soil microbial communities from meander-bound floodplain in the East River, Colorado, USA - East River MetaG ERMZT600_2 | ecosystem: Environmental > Terrestrial > Soil > Floodplain ...
CGCGGCAATGCGCTCCATCGAGTAGACCTGCCGCGCCAGCCGCGCCAGTATCGCGGTCTGGTAGCCGCAACCGGTGCCGATCTCGAGCACCTTGTCGAGCTGCCGGCCGTTGCGCGCCAGTTCAGTCATGCGCGCCACGGTATGCGGGCTCGAGATGGTCTGCGCGAACCCGAGCGGCAGCGACAGGTCCTCGTAGGCGCGGCTGGCGAGGGCCTCGTCCACGAATATGTGGCGCGGCACCTCCTTCATTGCCGCCAGCACCGCCTCATCCCGGATGCCCTGGCCGCGCAGGCGCTCGATCAGGCGCAGGCGCGTGCGCTGCGAGGTCATGCCGATGCCGGCGTGCCTGCCCTGACTCCCGTCACCGGTCATGGATTGGCGAGCCAGGTGCTGACCGTCTCGAGCTGTGAATAGCGCGTGAGGTCCACCTGCAACGGAGTGATCGAGACACGGTTCGCGGCGGTAGCGTGAAAATCCGTGCCGTCGCCCGCGTCCTGCGCGCTGCCGGCGGCGCCGATCCAGTACACCTTCTCGCCCCTCGGCGTGGTGGATTTTACTGCCGGCTCCGCCTTGTGCCGCTTGCCCAGCCGCGTCACCTGCATGCCGCGCAAATCCGCGTAATCGACGTCGGGAACATTGACGTTAAGCAGCACCGGCTGGGCCAGCGGCTGCCGCTGGAAGCGGGTGACGAGGTCCACGGCAACGCGCCCCGCGGTCCGGAAGTGCCTCCCGTTCTCGGTCACCAGCGAGATCGCGATAGATGGAATGCCCAGCAGGAAGCCCTCGGTTGCCGCCGCCACCGTACCGGAATAAATCGTGTCGTCGCCCATGTTGGCACCGTGATTGATGCCGGAGATTACGATATCGGGCAGCTCCTTCAGCACCCCGGTAACGGCAAGGTGCACGCAATCGGTGGGCGTGCCGTTGACGTAATGGAACCGGCCCTCCGCCCGGCGCACGGTAAGCGGGCGATCGAGCGTAAGCGAGTTGCTCGCGCCGCTGCGGTCGCGCTCGGGCGCAACCACCGTAATCTCGGCCAGAGGCGCCAGCATTTCGGCGAGCAAAATGATGCCCGGTGCGAAGTAACCATCGTCGTTGCTGAGGAGAATACGCATCGGGAAGAAAAATTGTAGCATGGCGCCGGCGCGCGGCACGCAAGTGCAGGCTGCGCGCCGCGGCGCAGCGGCAAGACACCACCTCGAATCCCAGTTGCGGATCGACGTAGATTCCATGCAGGCCCAGCGGCTGCCGTTTCCCGAAATACTCCCTGACGAACTGCGGGCCGATCTATGGTAATCGTCAGGGATCTGTCCGGGACAACTTCCCGGCGCACTCCGGGGGCGGCGCGAATGGGCGGTCGTGGGTCAGCGACGGCAGCATGGCACGCACCGCCGCCACCTTCGAGAGGTCGAGATTCGCAAAGACCACCCCGGGCGAATCGCCACCGTCGGCAAGCTCTTCGCCCCACGGGTCGATGACGAGAGAATGGCCGTAGGTCATGCGCTCGATTGTCCGCAGGCACGCGATGCGAACGGTGTTGCTCATGCGAAGTTCACTCCCCTCCCTTGATGCCCGCGTCCCGCACCAGCTTGCCCCACCGCGCGTAATCGGCCTTGATCCGGGCGTGAAAGGCCCCGGGATCGAGTGCTTCCGCGTCCAGCCCGAGGTCCTCGAGTTGCGACTGCACCTCGCGCATGTTCAGCACGGCCGCTGTTTCCTTGTACACGCGGTCCACGATCGCCCGCGGCGTCTTCGCCGGGAACACCAACCCGAGCCAGCCGCTCGCCTCGAATCCGCCGTAGCCTGACTCCGCTATGGTCGGGACCTGGGGCAGCGCGGCCGACCGTTTCGCGCTGCTCACGACAAGCGCATACAGCTTGCCGGCCCTGACGTGCGGGGTTTGCGTGGAAATCAGGGAAAAAATGCTCTCGACATGGCCAGCCATGGCGTCCACCACCGCGGGCCCGCCGCCCTTGTACGGGATGTGATTCAACTTGACGCCCGCCGTATGCCAGAACAGCTCGGCCGATAAATGGGCAATGCTGCCCGCCCCGGGCGTGGCGTAGTTGACCTTGCCGGGCGCCTGTTTCGCCAGTGCGACGAACTGCTTCAACGAGCGCGCCGGCAGCGAAGGATGCGCCGAGAGCAAGCTCGTCACCAGCGCCGCCTGGGCCACCGGCGCGAAATCGTTGATCGGGTCGAACGGCAGCTTGCCCAGCAGCGCGGGGCTTATCGCGAACGAAGCCACCGATGCCAGCAGCAAGGTGTAGCCGTCCGGCGCGGCGCGCGCCACCAGCTCGGTGCCGATGTTGCCCCCCGCCCCGGCGCGGTTCTCGACGACGACCTGCTGCCCGAGCCGCGGGCCGAGCCGCGCCGCCACCGCCCGCGCGACCAGGTCGTTGGCGCCCCCCGGCGCGAAGCCCACGATCAGCCGTATCGGCTTCGCCGGATACGCCTCTGCCGACCATGCAGCAGGCTGGACCAAACACATCATCAGGACAAAATTGAAGAAGCCCGTGGTGACCGCGCGTGGCAGGCAAATCGTGAACATAGGGCCATTCCCTCGTCGTTATTGGAACCCGCGAGCGTTGAGCGGGTGCGCGTCCGGCTCGAACGCGAGCAGTCAAACGGGTCCGAAGGTCCCGCTTTGACAGCTATTCTAAGGTATGTGGCAGTGCCTATTTGAATTTTCCGGGCCGCGACTTATCATTCGGGACCACGCCAACGCACTTGCCCGGAAAATTCATGTCCGAGATCACGCTGAATCAGGCCGAACGCATCATCGACGCGGTCCTTGCCCGCGGGCGCGAGCTCGATTGCCGCCCCCTGAGCGTGGTAGTCACCGACCCGGGCGCCCACGTCAAGGCGTTCAAGAAGGAGGATACCTCGGCGATGTTGCGGTTCGAAATGGCGATGGGCAAGGCGTTCGCCGCGCTCGCGCTGGGGCGCTCCTCGAGTCTGGTGCGCGTGCGCAACGAGGAAAAGCCGCAGTTCATGAATTACCTCATCAGCGCTTCGGGCGGGAAAATCTTCCCGGAGGGCGGGGGCCGCCTGATCCGCGACGGCAACTGCGGGATCATCGGCGCCGTCGGCGTCACCGGCGACACCGAAACGCGCGACGAAGAACTCGCCGCGCACGGCATCCGCGCCGCGGGCCTCAAGACGGACGAGGACTGCGCGCACCTCGGCAAGCAGGTGCGTCTGAAGAACTGAAGAGATATGAACTTACGAAAGCACGCATCACATGTGCGACGGGTATCGAGAAACAGGCGCTAGCGTTCAGTGAGCGTAAGCAAGATGTCGGCATACCAGGCGCAGTTCAACCCCAGCGCCTCGTCAAGGTCACGGTCACGCGTGCCGGCATCCAGCCGCGCGGAGTGGACGCCGAGCAGCGTCCACGGCAGGTCGCCAGGGCCCCGGTCCTGCCCGGAAACCCGCATCACAACGGGCGCGCCGCTGGTGCCCCGGTGTGTGCGCGCATCGGTAAGAAAGTAGCCGTGGCCCCGGAAGCGCAGGCCGAATGACGACGCGATGACCGCGTGGCGCACCACCGGCATGTGGTGCAGCGTGTCGTGGAATCCGAGCGGAAAGCCCACCACCAGCAGCGAGCTGCCGACCTCGATCTGTTCGAGCGAAGTGGGCAGATGCCTGGGCGTGAACGCGCGGTAGACCGTCGTCCTGGGCAGCGCGGCGCGTTCCAGCTCGATCACCGCGACGTCGATCTCTCCGGCCGTGTCGGTACCCTGGCGCCAGATGCTCTTGCCGTTGCGGTACAGGGGAATCGAGAAACCGGTGGACTTGGCCAGGTTGTCCGGGTCGATGTGCAACTCGATTTCGATGCGGTCCGGGAAATGTTTGCTCGGCTCATCGATCATCACGTGCCGGCTCGTCACCAGGAACAGCCGCTCGTCGCGCTCGAAGAAGAAGCTGCTCGAATTGGTCAGCGGCCGCTGCTGCTCGAATGTCAGGAGGCGCGCGGCGGTCAGTAACAGGGATTCGATCATCGGGATCGCATCGTGTCGGTGGAACATTCACAGTATGACCGATTAACCCCTGCCGTGCAGTCTTGCACGAGTTGGCCAGGCCATCCAATACCGTGGTCTGACACTGCGATTTCGAGGGTATAGTGCGGCAGACAACCCTGCGCACGATTCTTGCCTTGGCAGGTTTGCTATTGCAATCGTCATGGTCATGAAACTGGATTTCAGCACCTATCGTTCGAACGGCTTCTACGATGAACTCATCGACGGGCAAGGAGTCCCGCGCCCGTGGGCGAAGACGCTGATCGACTACCTTTCGCGGCTGGACGCCGCTGAACTGAACCGGCGCCGGGCTGCGGTGGACGCCGCGATCATGACGATGGGCATCACCTTCACCGTCTATAGCGACAGCGCCAATATCGATCGCGCCTGGCCGTTCGACATCATTCCGCGCGTAATGCCCAACGAGGAGTGGCGCCATATCGAAGCGGGCCTGAAACAGCGGCTTGCCGCATTGAATCTATTCATAAGCGATCTTTACAATAAGCAGTCCATCGTCAAGGACGGCGTATTTCCACCGGAGGTCGTTGCGAGTTCCAGGAATTTTCGTCCCCAGTGCGCAGGTCACATGCCCCGTTTCGGGGTGTGGGCGCACGTTTGCGGCACCGATTTGGTGCGCGATCGTGACGGAACCATATACGTGCTCGAAGACAACCTGCGCGTGCCCTCGGGCGTCTCCTACATGCTGGAAAACCGCATGCTGATGAAGCGGCTGTTTCCCGAGATGTTCGAAGCCTGCGACATCCTGCCGGTGGATGACTACACGACGTACCTTTATGACGCCCTGGCGGCGCTTTCGCCCCGCCCCGGCACACGGCCCGTAATCGCCGTGCTCACACCCGGCATCTACAATTCCGCCTACTTCGAGCACAGCTATCTTGCCCAGCAGATGGGCGCCGAACTGGTCGAAGGGCCGGACCTGACCGTCGCCGCGGACGACTGCGTGTACATGAAAACCATCAACGGCCTGCGCCCCGTCGACGTGATCTATCGGCGCGTCGACGACGATTTTCTCGATCCTGAAGCATTCCGTCCGGACTCGATGCTCGGCGTGCGCGGCCTGATGCGCGCATGGCGACGCGGCAAAGTCGGCATCGCGAATGCGCCGGGCGCAGGCGTGGCGGATGACAAGGTCGTCTACACGTTCGTGCCGAAGATCATCCGTTACTACCTTGGCGAGGATCCGATCATTCCCAATGTGCCGAGTTATCTGTGCATGGACGCGCGCGATTGCGGCTATGTGCTTGCGAACCTCGACAAGCTGGTGGTAAAGCCCGCCAACGAATCGGGTGGTTATGGCATGCTGATCGGCCCGCGCGCCAGCGCGGCCGAACGCGACGAATGCCGGCAGCGCATTCTTGCCGACCCGCGCAACTACATGGCGCAGCCCACGCTCGCGCTCTCCACGGCGCCGACTTTCGCCGGCGACGACGTGGCGCCGCGGCACCTGGATCTGCGCCCATTCGTGCTACAGTCCAACTCCCGCTATGTAACGACCGGCGGTCTCACGCGCGTGGCGATGCGCGAGGGTTCCCTGGTGGTCAATTCCTCGCAGGGAGGCGGCAGCAAGGACACCTGGATAGTGGAGGCTCGGAGCTGATGCTCTCGCGTGTTGCGGAACATCTCTACTGGATGACGCGCTACCTCGAGCGCGCCGAAAATACCGCGCGCCTGATCAACGCCACGACCCAGGTGGTTTTGGACCTGCCGCGGGGAGCCTCATTCGGCTGGGACGTGTTGCTGAAGGTTGCGGGACTCGACGGCGTGTTCCACGAGGCGCACACGAAGCACGACGAAGCGAGCATCATGCGCTTTCTGGTGAGCGACGAGAAGAATCCCGGCTCCATCATCTCATGCATCCGCAGCGCGCGCGAAAACTGCCGAACGCTGCGCGAAGTAATGCCGCGGCTTGCGTGGGAACGCATCAATGCCCTGTATCTGTTCGTCAACAGCCGCGCAGCGCAAGCCGTCGAACGCAGTCACCGCTACGGCATCCTCGAAGAAATGATCGAACGGCGCCAGTCCGTGATCGGACTGTTGACGGACTGCATGAGCCACGACGTCGCCTATCAGTTCATCAAACTCGGGCGCTACATCGAGCGTGCGGACATGACCACGCGCATCGTCGACATCCACGCCGCAGTGCTCGTGCCGCGCCAGCAGGTTCCTGAAGATCCGGCGATCGGCTTGTTGTGGATGGGCGTGCTCAAATCGCTGCACGCGTATCAGATGTACCGGCGGCACGTGTCCGTGCACGTGCGCAGCGCGGACGTGGTCAATTACCTGCTCAAGGACCCGCATTTTCCGCGCACCGTCCGCCGCTGCCTGGATGAAGTCGAAAACTGCCTTGCGGTGCTCCCGCACAACGTGCACCCGCTCAAGCTGCTGCGGGTTGCCCAACGCCGGCTCGATGCGATGCGGGTCGATAGCCTCACGCCATCCTTGCGACACGAATATCTTGATGCCGTGCAGACCGATATCGCGGCGATACACCAGGCGATTGCCGCTGAGTATCTTCAGTTGTACGAGCAGTCCGGCGCACTGCCCGCCGCAGCGACTGCATGACCGCAGCGTGCAGACGGCACCGCGGCAGCCGCGTGATGCTCGATCCGCAGCCCCTTCCATCGAAGAGGCAACGGCCGCGCTCATTCTGTTCAGAGGTCGTTTCAAAATGACTGGAACTGCCCCTGATGCAGGGGAGTCCGAGGGGAGTATCCCCTCGTTTCGTTACCTTCTCTAAGCGCTCCAGGGGACGTCAGCGGTGTCGATTCACGTCGCGCTCAATCACATCACGCACTACCGTTACGACCGGCCGGTCAATCTCGGACCGCAGGTCGTGCGTCTGCGTCCCGCGCCGCACAGCCGCACCCGCATTCTCGGCTATTCCATGCAAGTCGACCCGCGCAAGCATTTCACCAACTGGCAGCAGGACCCGCAGTCGAACTATCTCGCGCGGCTGATGTTTCCGGACAAGACCAGCGAATTGCGCGTCGAAATCGACCTGGTCGCGGAAATGGCGGTGCACAACCCGTTCGATTTCTTTCTCGAGCCTGACGCCGAGCATTTCCCCTTCGCCTACTCGCCCGAACAGGTACGCGAACTCGCGCCTTTCCTCGCCAAAGTGCCGGCCACGCGGAAGTTTGCCGCGTATCTGGCTGAAATTCCGCGTGAGCGGATGCAGACCACCAATTTTCTAGTCGCGCTCAATCAACGCCTGCAGCGCGACATCGCCTATCTGATTCGCATGGAGCCCGGAGTGCAGGCTCCCGAAGCCACGCTGACGAATGCTTCGGGTTCCTGTCGCGATACCGGTTGGCTGCTGGTGCAACTGCTGCGCCACCTCGGGCTCGCGGCGCGCTTCGTGTCCGGTTACCTGATCCAGCTCACGCCCGACGTCAAGTCGCTGGACGGGCCGTCAGGGCCCGCGGCTGATTTCACCGATCTGCACGCGTGGTGCGAGGTCTATCTGCCGGGCGCCGGCTGGATCGGACTCGACCCGACCTCCGGACTGCTGGCGGGCGAGGGACATATTCCGCTCGCGTGTTCGCCGGAACCGTCATCCGCCGCCCCGATCACCGGCGCGGTCGACGAATGCGAAGTCGGCTTCGAACACCACATGAAAGTCGAGCGCGTGTGGGAAGCGCCGCGCGTGACGAAGCCTTATACCGAAGAACAATGGCGCGATATCGAATCGCTCGGCCGCCGCATCGATACCGATCTTGCGGCGCGCGACGTCAGGCTCACGCAGGGCGGCGAGCCGACTTTCGTCTCGGTGGATGACCGCAACGGGGCCGAATGGAACACCGATGCCATGGGCCCGGGCAAGAAGAGCATTGCGGCCGGCCTGCTCGCGCAACTCAAGGCGCACTATGCACCGCAGGGGTTGCTGCATTACGGTCAGAGCAAGTGGTATCCGGGCGAGCAACTGCCGCGCTGGTCGCTCAATGCATTGTGGCGCGCCGACGGCGAGCCGCTGTGGTCGGACCCTGCACTATTCGCGCAGGAACACGTCGATTATGGTGTGACCGAATTGCAGGCGCGCGCGTTGCTCGACGCCGTGGCACGGCGGCTCGGACTCGACCCCGCGAATATCTTTCCCGCTTTCGAAGACGCGTGGTACTACCTGTGGCGCGAACGCCGCCTGCCCGCCAATGTCGATCCTTTCGATGCGCGCCTCGACGATCCACTGGAGCGCGAGCGGCTGGGCAGGATTTTTTCGCAAGGCCTCGACCAGGTGGTCGGCCATGTGCTGCCAGTGGCGAAAACGGGCGATGGCGCGCGCTGGCAAAGCGGCCGGTGGTTTCTCCGCACCGAGCGGTGCTACCTGCACCCCGGCGATTCCGCCCTGGGCTACCGCCTGCCGCTCGACTCGCATCCATGGACCACCGCGGGCGATTACCCGTGGCTGCATCAACCCGACCCCAATCAGACCTTTCCCGCTCTGCCCGGCTATCAGGCCATCCGCCAGCGAATTCCGAGTACCGGGCACGAAGGCGCGGCGCGGCTGGACCTCACCACTACTCCGCATGCGGAGACTGCGGCACCGGGACGCGGCGGCACGCGCCGCGCCGGCGACGGCAGCCAGCAGTCCCCGCCCGCGACCGATCCTGCCGCGCGCCCTGCCCCCTTTGAGTCGGCGGGCTGGATCACGCGCACTGCGCTGTGCGCGGAACCGCGGGCCGGCCGCATGCACGTATTCATGCCGCCAACCTCCACGCTCGAAGATTATCTGGAACTCGTCGCGGCGGTCGAAGCGGCCGCGGCATCGCTCAAGCTGCCGGTGGTACTCGAAGGCTACGACCCGCCGCGCGATCCGCGGCTCGTCCACTTGCGCGTAACGCCGGATCCGGGCGTGATCGAAGTCAACATTCAGCCCGCGCGCAATTGGGACGAACTCGTCGAGCAGACGACGTTTCTCTACGACGCAGCGCATCAGTCGCGCCTCTCGACCGAGAAATTCATGCTCGACGGCCGACACACCGGCACCGGCGGCGGCAATCATTTCGTGCTCGGTGGCGCGACACCCGCTGACTCGCCCTTCCTGCGCCGGCCCGATCTGCTTGCGAGCATGATTGCCTACTGGCACAACCACCCGGCTCTGTCTTATCTGTTCTCAGGGCTCTTCATCGGCCCGACGAGTCAGGCGCCGCGCGTGGACGAAGCGCGTAACGATTCCGTGTACGAGCTCGAAATCGCGTTTCGCGAGATGCAGCGCATGAAGGCGTCCGGACTCCTGGGCACGCAGCCCTGGCAGGTCGATCGCATGCTGCGCAACCTGCTGATCGACGTGACCGGTAACACGCACCGCGCCGAATTCTGCATCGACAAGCTGTATTCGCCGGACACCGCGACCGGACGCCTCGGGCTGCTCGAAATGCGCGCGTTCGAAATGCCGCCGCATGCGCGCATGAGCCTAGCCCAGCAACTGCTCATGCGCGCGCTGGTTGCGCGCTTCTGGCAGCATCCCTATCAGCCGCCGAAACTCAAGCGCTGGGGTACCGAACTGCACGACCGCTTCATGCTGCCGCATTTCGTCTGGAGCGACGCGTGCGATGTTCTCGAGGAAATCAGCGATTTCGGTTACCCGATGCTGGCCGCGTGGTTCGCACCGCACTATGAGTTTCGCTTTCCCAAACTCGGCGATTTCGCGGCGAGCAATGTGCATGTCGAACTGCGCACGGCGCTCGAACCCTGGAACGTCCTCGGCGAGGAAGGCGCGCCCGGCGGCACGGTACGGTATGTCGATTCCTCCGTGGAGCGCCTGCAGGTCAAGGTCACCGGTCTTGTCGACGACCGTCACGTCGTGACCTGCAATGGCCGCCCGCTGCCGCTGCAGCCGACCGGAAACGTCGGCGAATTCGCGGCCGGGGTACGCTACCGCGCCTGGTCGCCCGCATCCAGCCTGCATCCGACAATCGGTGTGCACGTGCCGCTCACATTCGATCTTGTCGACACCTGGATGAGCCGGTCGCTGGGCGGTTGCCAATATCATGTGGCTCACCCCGGGGGCCGCAGTTACGACACTTTTCCGGTCAATGCGTACGAGGCCGAAGCGCGCCGGCTCGCGCGGTTCTTCCGCCTTGGTCACACCCCGGGCACGATGAGGATCGCCGAGGAGCCGCGCAACGCGGACTTCCCGTTCACTTTGGACTTGCGCCGGTGTTAGGCATAATGTCACCGCCAGATGCGCCGCGCGGCAACGCCGATTCCGGACCGGGTTCGAATTTGAAAGAACTGCTGGCAACCTATCCCGATGCGCAGGGCCGCTTCGACGAACTGTTCGAAGCGCCGTTCACACCCCGGCCCCACTGGTCGCGCCTGTTGTCGGTGCTCACTGCCACCTCGGCAGCCGACGTACGCGAACGACTGTCGGCGGCCGAGCGCCAGATCCGCGATAGCGGGGTAACCTACAATGTCTACGCCGATCCGCAAGGGCTCGACCGCCCGTGGGACCTCGATGTGCTGCCGCTCATCATCGCGCCGGAAGAATGGCGCGAAATCGAAGCCGGCGTCATCCAGCGCGCGCAGCTTTTCAATCAGGTGCTCGCCGATCTCTATGGCAGCCAGACGCTGCTCCGGCAGGGCCTGGTTCCGCCCTCGCTGATTTTCGCGCAGAGCGGGTTCCTGCGGCCGGCTTGCGGCATGAAGGTACCCGGCGGCGTACATCTGCATGTCTACGCCGCGGACCTTGCGCGTTCGCCCGATGGCCACTGGTGGGTCATGGCCGACCGCACGCAAGCACCGTCGGGTGCCGGCTACGCGCTCGAAAACCGGCTTATCGTGTCGCGCACGTTTCCTGCCCTGTATCGCGAACTCGACGTGCAGCATGTCGCACGCTTCTTCGCGACCATGCGCGATTCGCTCATGCATTTCGCGCCGAAAGGCGACGGTCCGACACTGACGGTGCTGCTCACGCCGGGGCCATACAACGAAACCTATTTCGAGCACGCGCTGCTTGCGCGCTATCTCGGCTTCCCGCTCGTCGAAGGCGGAGACCTGACCGTGCGCAACGGCCGCATCTGGCTGAAAACCATCGGCGGCCTTAAACGCGTGCACGCGATCCTGCGCCGGCAGGATGACAATTATTGCGACCCGCTGGAACTTCGCAGCGACTCGGCGCTGGGGGTGGCCGGGCTGACCGACTGCGCGCGGCGCGGCACCGTGCTCATCGCCAACGCGCTGGGCTCCGGCATCCTGGAAACGGGCGCGCTGCTCGGCTTTCTGCCGCGCCTGTCGGAACATCTGACCGGCCAACCGCTACGTTTGCCGTCAATTGCTACCTGGTGGTGCGGCGAGCCGGCGGCGCTCGCGGATGCCCTCGATCATGTCAGGAACCTGGTGTTCAAACCAGCCGACCCGGCGTTTCCGATGGAGCCGGTATTCGGCCAGGACCTGGATGATGCGGGACTTGCCGCGTTGCGGAAGAAGCTCGCGGCACACCCGGAGCGCTTCGTGGCGCAGGAGCTGGTGCGCGTGTCGCAGGCGCCGGTACTGGATAAAGGCCACTCCAACCGCATCGCCGCGCGCGGCATCGGCCTGCGCGTGTTTGCCGTGGCTTCGCCGAGCGGGTACGTCGTCATGCCGGGGGGTCTGACGCGGGTCGCCAGCAGCGCCAATGTGCGCGTCGTGTCAATGCAGCGGGGCGGCGGTTCCAAGGATACCTGGGTCTTGTCGGCCGGCCCGGTAGACGCATCTTTCACACTGCTCCAAAACACCGTGACGGCGGCTGATCTTTTACGCGTGCGGGCCGCCATCCCGTCGCGCGTCGTCGAAAACCTGTTCTGGTTCGGCCGCTACGAGGAGCGTTGCGACGATGCCGCGCGCCTGCTGCGGCTCGCGCTCAACCAGAAATTGCAGGAAGCCGACGACGATGAAAATGCGATCCCACCGGTGCTCGCGCTGGCGACCGCGTTCGGCATACTGCAGGAAGACGATGACCCCGATACGACGCTGCTCGCCGCCGCCGTGCGCGAAGATAACGCGTTCGGCCTGCCCGCGAATCTGCGCGCGCTCGAACGCGTCGCGTTCAACCTGCGTGATCGCATGTCGCATGATAACTGGCGCACGATCAACAGCCTGATCAAGGATCCGGTGTTCAACAGGTACGCATCGCTGTCGGACACACTGGGCTGGCTCAACCGCACGATTACCAGCATGATGACGCTGTCCGGGTTTGCGCTCGACGGCATGACGCGCGATGATGGCTGGCGCTTTCTCTCGATCGGCAGACGCGTGGAGCGGCTCGCGTTCCAGTGCCTTGCCCTGCAGACCGCGTTCGAGCACCGCAGCAACTCCGGCCTCAGCTGGCTGCTGTCGCTCGCGGACTCCATCATCACCTACCGTTCGCGGTATCTCGCGCGCCCGGAATGGCTGCCGGTGCTCGACCTGCTGGTGCTCGACAGCGCAAATCCGCGCTCGGTGATGTTTCAGGCCACAGGCGTCCATTCCACGCTCCAGAGACTCGAGACCGCTTACGGTCCGTGCGGCAGCGATCTGTTCGGCCCCGGCCTGCGTACGCTGGAAAGCCTCGACCCGGCGCGCGATCTGCAGCCCGAAAACGCGCTCCTGCGCAAGACGATAGACGAGCTGCGCAGTGCGGCATTTGCGCTCAACGACCGCCTCACACAGCGTTTCTTCAACCACGCCCAGACCGCTGAACACGCCACGCTCGGATTGTGAAACGATCATGCCGGATGCGGTCACTTATCGCGTCGTTCACGAGACCCGCTACACCTACTCGGATACGGTCACGAGCGCGCGCCAGCTCGCGCATTTGAGGCCGCGCACGACCGGGTGGCAAACGTTGCGTGCGCATCATGTCGATATCGATCCCGCGCCAAGCGAGCAGGCCGACGGCATTGATTATTTCGGCAACGGTATCATGCGATTTGCGGTCGACACGCCGCACGCTGAACTCACGGTGCGGGCGGAATCCATCGTCGAATTGCAGAGCCATGCTCCCGACACGGACGCGGGCCCGGCATGGGAAAGTGCGGTCGCCACTCCCGGCGTGTGGGGACCCGACGACGAGTTCGACGTCGCGCAATACCGGCTTGCGTCGCCGATGGTTCCGTTGCTGCCGAACTCGATCGAATATGCGCGCGCGAGTTTTCCTGCAGGGCGCCCGCTACCGGCCGCCATGCTCGATCTGACGCGGCGCATCCACGCCGATTTCATTTACGATCCCAAGGCAACGACGGTCATGACACAGGTTAGTGAAGTGCTGGCACACCGCCGCGGCGTGTGTCAGGACTTTGCGCATTTTATGATCAGCTGCCTGCGCTCGCTCGGGCTCGCCGCGCGTTACGTCAGCGGATATATCCTGAACCGCGTGCCGTCGGGCAAGAAGCGGCTCGCGGGCGCCGATGCCTCCCATGCGTGGGTGGAAGGGCACTGTCCCGGAGTCGGCTGGATTGCGTTCGATCCCACCAACGGCAAGGTAGCGGACATCGAATTCATCACGGTCGGCTGGGGCCGCGAATTTTCCGACGTCACGCCGCTGCGCGGTGTTGTGCTCGGCACTGCCACGCAGGAGTTGACGGTCGCCGTCAACGTGCAGCCTCTTTAGCAGGACGCCAAGTTGCCGATTGTTGGTCGGGGCGGTGAGATTTGAACTCACGACCACCGGCACCCCATGCCGGTACGCTACCAGGCTGCGCTACGCCCCGAAGACGCGAATTATATCAAGGGCCGGCGCAGATCCTGAAAAAATCGAGGACGTACTGGAAGTTTTGCGCGGCTAGGAGCCGCGCAAAACTTCGAGCACGTTCTGGATTTCCTTGCGCAGCGAAGCGATGCCGGCGCCGGCGCGCGGCGACGGCCGCCCGGCCTTGGATGACGGCTCCGAAACCAGCTCGTCGAGCCGGTTGCGCGCGCCGCTGATGGTGAAGC
>Ga0137423_1000352_pt1 | contig 13908 bp, 11 predicted proteins | sample EasRivERMZT600_2_FD_102326 | JGI IMG/M metagenome (GOLD analysis project Ga0137423, IMG submission 102326) | Soil microbial communities from meander-bound floodplain in the East River, Colorado, USA - East River MetaG ERMZT600_2 | ecosystem: Environmental > Terrestrial > Soil > Floodplain ...
GTATTCGTATTGTTTGACGAATCGGTCCCAGTCCCGCCCTGACCGCCGACAGCGCCCCGGCCGCCGCCACCCGATAATCCACCGAACTCGAACGTCTTCGGCAGATAGGTATACGCGTTGATGCCAAGGTCACCCACATCGTAGGCAAACGGACCGATGCGGCGGATGAATGTCCGATTCACAGCCATGCTCAGCGTGTTCACCATCTTCGGACTGATCAGATAGTTCTGTCCGATCGTGTAGAAGCTGCCAATATTGTCCTGGCCGCTCGCTCCCAGGTTCGCCGTGTTCTGGAAACCCAACAGCTTGGTTTCGAGATCGTTAGGTATGGACGTGTACTGCGGCGTAAAGAAAACGCGGGCGAAAATCGTGTTCTTCGCGCTGCGCTGATAGTCGACCTTTCCGATGATCTGAGAATCGTGCGCCTCGTTCGGGCTCGTGTACCAGACCCTTCCGCACGGATCGTTTCCAACTGGGCCGCTGTGCCCGGATTGCATCGGATTGTCGGCCCACATGCTCAAAGGCAAAGCATTCGCTCCTTCCGTGTCGTCTCGCATGCCGTTCACTTGAGGAAGCAGCTTTACCAGGGCGAGGGCCGTTCTGTTGAAGCGGGCCGGATTGATGAAATTGGGCGCGTCGGTCAATCTCATCAGTCCTGGTGTCGCGCCGGTGCCAGTGTTGTTGATGGGAGTACCCTGGCAACCACCTCTCTGATTTGCCTGATCGGTGTACACCTTGACGAATTCAGAGAAATCGCCGGCCAACATCGCGGGAGTCGGGACGACGACTGCATTGTCCGTCGGAGCCGACTTGTTCTTCGTGTACTGCAGGGCGCCAAAGAAAAACAGCTTATCTTTCTTTATTGGCCCGCCGAAGGTTCCGCCGAATTGTTGACGCGTCCTCGATCCCTTGGTCGCCGCAAAGTAGGAGCGCGCCATGAATCGATCGTTGCGGTAGTATTCGAACACGTCGCCGTGGAACTGATTCGTTCCAGACTTGGTCACAGCACCGACCTGCGCGCCTCCCTGGAATCCACTCGACGCATTCTGAGAACCGCTCGCAACGCTGAACTCCTGCAATGCTTCTGGAAATGGAACGGGCAGATTCAGGCTGTCGAAAGTGTTCGTATGGAGTGCGCCATCTAACGTGAATGAAGTGGCGCCGGTCGGCAATCCTGTAATGGACACGCCCACCCCGCCCTGCAGGGCTCGAGACGATGAATTGTTGCCGGGATCGGCGACGGCGCCGCCCTGAAGCGTGATCAGATCCATCGCGGTGCGGCTTTGAAGCGGCAACTCGACGATCTGTACATTTTCGATAACCTGGCGGACGCCGAGATTGCGCGTTTCGACCATGGTCACGTTTGCCTGGACTTCGACCTCCTGCGTCACCTGGCCGACTTCCAGAATCACATTGAGATTCGGGTTTTGATTGACGCCAAGCTGAATGCCGGTCTGCACAAACGTGCGGAATCCCGGCAGCTGCGCCTCGACTTTGTAAGGACCTACCGGAAGATTCGGCAGCACGAAATTTCCTCTTTCGTCGCTTACCGTCTGCCGGCTGATATTGGTATCTGTTTGCGTCGCCGTGACGTCCACGCCAGGCAAAACCGCGCCTGTCGGATCTTTCACGACACCATTGATTTGAGACGTGCCCTGCGCCTGTCCAAAAGCCATTCCGCATGCGAGTGCGGAAATGAATATGGCACCGAGCATTCTCACCAGGATGTGTCTCATTTTCTTCCTCCCATCCATCAGGTCGTCCACGAACTATCAAGCTGAAATGTCAGTAGCTGCTTAAAGTTGCGCCGAGTTTATGCATTACCGATAAGCGTGTCAAAGGAATGTACGGATTTATCGTGAGGGATTTTCGGCGAGTTCGGTCTCGCCGGGATTGATGAATCGATTGGCCTCGAAGCCGGCCTGTCGCGTGTACAAGTCGAAATACCTGCCTGCGTGTGCAAGCAATTCCTTGTGGGTGCCGCGTTCGACAACCTCGCCTTGTTCGAGTACGAGAATCTGATCGGCGTTGCGAATCGTGCTCAGACGATGGGCAATCACGAATGTCGTCCGGCCGGCCATCAACGCAGCCAGACCTTCCTGAATCAAAGCTTCGCTTTCGGTATCCAGACTCGAAGTTGCCTCATCGAGAATCAGAATCCGGGGATCGGCCAAAATCGCTCGCGCGATCGCCACTCGCTGACGCTGGCCGCCTGAAAGTTTGACGCCTCGCTCGCCGACGACGGTCTCCAGACCTTGCTCAAACCGGAACGCAAACTCATCGACTCGAGCAATAGTCGCCGCCCGCAGGATTTCTTCGTCGGTGGCGGAGGGCCGGGCGAACACGATGTTTTCCCTGATCGTTCCGTCGAAAAGAAAATTGTCCTGAAGGACGACACCGAGTTGCGAACGGTAGGAATCCAGTCGCACGGTCGAAAGATCCACCCCATCGACGTGGACTGTGCCGGCAACAGGTTTCGCAAACGCTGCTACGAGCCCGATGAGCGTGCTTTTTCCGGAGCCCGAAGATCCGACGAGCGCCGTGGACGTGCCCGTCACGGCATCGAGCGTCACCTGGCGCAACACCGGCTTGCCGGATTCATATTCGAAGCTAACGTTGTCGAACCTGATGTGACCGCGAATACGATCCAACTTTACGATGCGCTGGGCATCGTGGTCTTCCGGTTCCTCCTGCAGAACTTCGCGCATTCGATCGAGTCCTGCAAACGCTTCGGTCAACTGCGTCCCGATGGCAACCATCTGGAAGACGGGCGCGGCCATGAAACCCAGATACAGTGTGAAGGCGAAAAAGTCGCCGATCGTCATGGCTCCACCGAGCAGCAGACGGCCGCCTACGATCATGACCGTGACGCTGACCACTCCCATCAATAATGTTGATGCGAGCCCGATCACGGACGTGGCGAAAAGTGTCCGCCGCACATTCTCGAAAAGCCGTATGGCTCCGCCTTCGAAGACCGCCGCTTCACGCGACTCTGCATGAAAGCCTTTGACGACCCGCACTCCTCCCAGCGATTCGGTCAGCCTTCCTGTGACCTCCGCATTGATCTTGCCCCGCTCGCGAAAAATCGGCCGGATCTTTCCGAAGGCCTTCAGCAGAACGACACCAAAAACGGCGATGAATCCCAATGCAACAAACGTCAGGGTCGCGTTGATCTTGAGAAGCAGCGCGAAGGCGATAACCGCCGTGAATATGCCCCCGATGAATTCGACCAATCCTGTGCCGACAAGATTCCGGACGCCTTCCACATCCGACATGATCCGCGAGACAAGCGCGCCGGTCTTGTTCGAGTCGTAGTAACGGATCGGCAATCGGCCGATGTGTTTCTGCACGCGAACTCGCATGTCGGCAATCAGCCGCTGCGCGGACGTGCTCAGAACCTGTGTCAGGTAAAAAGAAGAAATGGCCTGGATGACGACGGCAATCCCGACCGCGATCACGATCGGCATGAGGAGTTCCTCCCGTCGTTGTTGAACGACATCGTCAATGAGGAACTTGGTGGAACCCGGTAGAACGAGGCTGGCAGCCCGGTTGATGAAGACCAATATCAGCCCTGTAAAAAAGAGCCGCCGCCGCGGCCAGACCAGTTCCTTGAAGTCTCGGTACACATTCGAGGCCTTTAAGGGCTTTCGGGGGCCGTCATGGTGGTAACGTCTCATAGAAGGTCTAACCGGGCTATTTGTGTTGCAACCCTGTTACAATCTACCCTATAGCGTCCAATTAGGAGGGCCTAGAAATGCTTATTCAACGCGCTTCGGATATTCGGTCGTCGGAAATCACATCGGAAGGGCTGTACCACAACCGGCGTGAATTCATTAAGACGGCTTCAACGGTCCTGGGACTTAGTGCCGTTGGGTCCATCATCCCGGGCGTGGAAGCATCTCCGCTGCCGCAAGCAAAGGGAAAATACGACACAACCGAAAAGCCGACGCCCTGGGACGATGCCACGACTTACAACAATTACTACGAATTCGGCACCGGGAAGGATGACCCGGCGCGAAATGCGAAAAATTTCAAGCCGAAGCCGTGGACCGTCTCGGTCGAAGGCATGGTGAAGAAGCCGACGAAATGGAACCTCGATGACCTGATCAAAGGGTTTACTACGGAAGATCGCATCTATCGCATGCGTTGCGTGGAAGCATGGTCGATGGTTATCCCGTGGAATGGCTTCCCTCTGAAAGCCTTGATTGATCGCTGCGAGCCGCTGCCATCCGCGAAGTTTGTCGAGTTCAAGACGCTGGTCGACCCGAATCAATATCCCGAACAACGCCGGTCGCTCTTCGGAGTACTGGACTGGCCTTATGTTGAAGGCTTGCGCCTGGACGAAGCGACGCATCCGCTCGCTTTCATCTCTACAGGCATCTATGGAAAGCCGCTGCCGAATCAGAATGGCGCGCCGTTACGCCTGGTCGTACCGTGGAAGTACGGCTTCAAGGGGATTAAGGCCATCGTGAGCATGAAGTTCACAGACAAAGCACCCGTCAATACATGGCAAGTACAAGCCAAGAACGAATACGGTTTCTATGCCAACGTCAATCCGAACGTCGATCATCCTCGATGGACGCAGGCGCGTGAACGCCGGATCGGCGAATTCTTCAAACGCCCTACGCTGATGTTCAACGGTTACCCGGAAGTCGCAGAAATGTACGCGGGAATGGACCTGCGCAGGAACTACTAGACGCCACGATCAACGAATGCCGAAACCCAACCGCTGGTGGATAGTCAAACCAGCGGTTTTTCTTGCCTGCCTCGGACCGACACTATGGCTGGTCTACCTCACTCTGACCGACGGACTCGGCGCGAATCCTTTCGAGAAAATCATCAAGTTCACAGGAGACTGGACGCTGCGGCTCCTGTTGATCACTCTCGCCATCACACCGGTCCGACGGATCACTGGAATCACCAGCCTGACCCGCGTCCGCAGGATGATCGGGTTGTTTGCGTTCTTTCAGGCTCTGTCGCACGTTTCCGCCTACCTTGCAGACAAGGAATTCTTCTGGGACGAGATTCTGAAGGACGTCACGCAGCGGCTGTTCATCATATCGGGCATGATCGCGCTGCTATTGATGCTCCCACTCGCTGCGACCTCCACGAAAAGGTGGATCGTGAGGCTAGGCGGATCGCGGTGGCAGGCGTTGCACCGGTTGATTTATCTGAGCGGAATCGCAGGAGTGATTCACTACTACCTCAACGAGAAGTCCGATATTCTCGACCGCTACGTCTATATCGCCATACTCGTCGTATTGCTGGGAGTCCGCGTTTGGCATGCCTGGCGGGGAAAAAGGGGACGAGGGGGCGGCCCCCTCGACGCCGCCCCACTTTCCTAACGATAACTGCGGAGATTGTTGTACGCGGCCTCGATGTTATCCGCCAGCAGCCTCTGGTAGTAGGCCCAGTCCTTGTACTTGTCCAGTGTGATCGTCTTCTTTAATTCGTCGAGACTCCGGCCCTGTGCAATGCCGGCACTCACCGCCGCCATTAAATCTTCAAAGAACTGTCTGGCTTCCGCAATGTCCGACTTCTTGAACAACACATCACCGTGACCTCCGGCCAGGACGTCGAAATCCAGGGCCTCGATCGATTTGTAAGAACGGATCCATTCCGTCATCGGATGCTGATCGAAGTCGCCGCATGCGCTTGGAAGCGACCGCAGCGAACCCCGCACAAGCGCATCCGCTGGAAAATCGGCAGAGAAGGCGACCCGCTGAGCGGGAAACAAAACGACGGTACCGTCGTTGGCATGATTCTTTCCGGGATGCACGAGTTCCACTTTCTTTCCGCCGAGCACGATCTGCAGGCGTTCGGAGTAAGTGATGTCCGGTTTGCGGATGTCGGCGAAATGTTCTGCCGGCGTCATCGTGCCGTCTTTATTGCGGTCGTGCGTGCGGAAGTAATTCTCCGGCATTCCACAGATACCGGGATGCGCCTTGGCGGGAATTAGGATCTCTTCGACTTCGAAGTTGCCGTTCTTGTTGCGGTCGACCATATCGCCGGGCATATGCGGATACCGGCCGTCCATATTTTGCGCGACGCCATCCTGCGCGACGAACTTCGCCGTTTCCGCGAAAACAGCCCCGCCTTCGATATGGTCCCAATGACTGTGGCTGTAGATGACGTAACGGACCGGCACGCCCGGAAACTGCGCGTCGAGTTGGCTCTTCAGCCACTTTGCGAAATCCGGATTGATCGGATCGACGAGAACGATACCTTCGCTCGTCACCATGAACAGGCCCCACCACGTGCCGTTCCGAGCTCGGTAAATATCGTCTGCAATCTTAATGATTTCGCGCGCAGAACCGCGACCCTGAGCGGAGGCGATCTGAGCAACAAGCAGCAAAGCGACAAGGATTCTCATTTTGTTTACTCGTAGTATTGCGGTGACTTTCTGATCTTTGCGAAGGCCGTGAAGTCGTGCTGGATCCAAAGTTGTGCCTTGTTCCTCTTCAGGAATTGATCAACTTCGGCTCGAGACGCGACCGTTTGCGCCACGTTGAACTCCGACGTTGGGACCTTGTTCAGAGTTATTTCTTCCGGGTAATGGTAAAGGTCGCCGCTGAGCAGGACCGGACCGGTTTTGGGCAACTTCACAAACAACGCATTGTGACCGGACGAATGTCCGGGCGTGGATTTGATCACGACTGTCCCATCACCGAATACATCCACTTCGTCCTTGTCGATGATCATAGTTTTGGCGTACCGCAGTGCGCTGAAATTCTGCGGTTCGGTGCGCGGAGAGGGAGGATCGCCGAACATCATATCGCGCTCGGACTTTCGAACCATCCAGATGGACGTCGGCGCGAAGAGGTTCGCATTGCCGACATGGTCCCAGTGAAAGTGCGAGATCGAGAGATACGTAATATCGGAAGGCGCGTAACCGATCTCTGCAAGTTGCGACGTCAATGTCTTCGTTGCATTCGCATACCGTAGCGGCGCGTGACCGCCGCCGGGTTTGAAACTGCTGTCCGGAACTGCGCCGACGTCCCACATGAGCGTTCCTCTCGGGTGCGCTACGAGGTAACACCCCATCGACATTTTCGCCGTGACGAGTTCTTCTTTCTTGAGCTGGTAGTTCGTCGTGTCGGGAATGTCGAGGAAGCCGCAATCGAAGACGTACAAACGCAGCGATGACGGCGGCTGCGCCTTACGTTGTTGCGCGCTCGTCAGCGGCACGACCGCGAGGATCGCCAACATGATGACCAGAAACGTTTTTTTCGCGGCTTCTTTCACGATGAAACCTCCTGATTGCGGGGGGATTATAACAGTAGCGGACGAGCGGACTGGCCCGGGTATAAGATGAAGAGCATATGTTCAAAGCACTTTTGACCCTGCTTTTAGCATTACAGTTCACCCTGTCGGTGGATGTTGATCTGGTTGTGTTCAACGTCAGCGTTCTGGATAAGGACGGCAAACCCGTGACGGGTCTGACGCAGAACGATTTCCGCCTGTATGAAGACGGACGTGAAGAGAAGATCCGAATCTTCCATCCGGAAGACACGCCCGCCGATGTCGGCCTCGTGATCGATAACAGCGGCAGTATGGCGAACAAGCGGTCCGACGTCGTGAATGCCGCGCTCGCTTTTGTCAAGGCGAGCCACCCGGACGACGAAATGTTCATCGTGAATTTCAATCGGAGGGCCTGGCTCGGGCTCCCGGCGTCGATGTCCCTCACGAGCAACCGGTCCGAGCTGCGCGCGACCCTGATGGAGACGCGTGCTGAAGGAACGACGGCTCTCTATGACGCATTGAAGCTGTCGCTGGATCACCTCAAGCACGGCAGCAGACAGCGCAAAGCGCTCGTTGTTTTGAGTGATGGCGGCGACAACGCGAGCGAAGCCAGGCTCGACGACGTATTGCGGCTGGCGCAGCAATCCAGCGCCACGATCTACTGCATCGGCATTTACGATCCGAACCAGAAAGACCGCGACCCGAACGCTTTGAAAAAGATCGCAAAGGTCACGGGCGGCGAATCCTACTTTCCCAAAACTCCGGCAGACCTGCAGACCGTCTGGCCACGCATTGCCACGGCGATCCGCGGACAATACACGCTCGGCTACGTTTCCACGAATCCATCAAAGACGGGATATCGGAATGTGAAGATCACGGCGAAGGACAAGAAGAACAAGCTGCTCGACGTCCGTACGAGGCCGGGATACGAGGCCGCTGGAAAGTAACCGAGGGGGCGGCCCCCCGACGGGGCCGCCCACATTAGACCTCTTTCAGCAGTAAATCCAGATACAGATTGGAAAGCTTTTCCTGGACCGTGTTCTGCTTGAGCCGCGTGGCGAGGTTCTGGAAATCCACGTGGTCCATCGGCTGATCCTGATTCAAACACGAGAAGATGATCGTTTCCTTGCCCGTCGCCGGATCCACGTGACGCTGCAGGCACTGCGCGCAGACTTCCTTCATCATGCACTGCATCGGCGAGTTGATACTCGCGATCGCGACGTGATTCGGCTGCAATAAAGGCTGAAGTACGCCGTGACGGGCGTCCTTGACGGCGGCCATCATCTTGTCCGAACCGATGGCAATGATCCGATTGATGCCTGACAACGGAACCAGCGTTTCGCCGATTTCTCCGCGGCCATACGCCAGCATCGCCTGAACGATATTTCCGCGGAAATGGCGATCCTGCGGACGCCGCGGCTCGATTACATCGCCCTGATCCGTGCTCCAGATAACCTGGTCGGTGGCCTCTTCGATTTCCTCGCGTTTGAAAAGGTCTTCACCTTTCTTATATCCGGCGAAGTAAATAACGCGATTTCCCTTCTCTCGCATCGCCTTTGCGATCGAAAAAAGAACCGCGTTACCAAGACCGCCGCCAGCCAAAAGTACGTTTTCATTCGGCTCGATTTCAGTCGGCGTGCCTGTCGGACCCATCACCACCACGGGCTCACCGGTCTGGAGATACCGGCACAAGCGCGACGATACCCCCAACTCAAGAGCGATCAGCGAAAGCAACCCCTTTTCACGATCGACCCAGGCGCCCGTCAGCGCGATGCCTTCCATCAGCAGTCGCGTTCCGTTTGCCCTGCGTGCATGCGTCTCGTAATTCTGCAGCCGGTAGAACTGGCCCGGCTGGAAGTGTCGAGCCGCGGACGGCGCATCGACGATAACCTCGACGATTGTCGCTGTGAGCCGGCGCACTTCTGCGACGCGGGCTACAAATTCACGCTCGAGTTGCTCGCAGAGACTCTTCCAGGCAAGGTCGCGTTGTTCCTGCTGATCCGCATCGAGAGCCGAAAGCTCTTCCTGAAACAGCGCAGTCACATGCGGATAGCCGTCGCGCGCGGACGCCATCGCTTTGACGACATTCCCGGCATAGCGCGGATGATTGTCACCGTAGTAGGTAACGAATCGTCCACCTTTAGTGTACGAGGTGAAGAAACCAGCGCCACCTGTTGCCGGCTCAAGTGTGAAGGAACCGTCTTCATTCTTTCGGACGCGGTGCGACTCAAAGAATTTCTTTTTGCTGTCGAGTTGAAAGCTTCCCCGATGTTCCTTCTCGTAGGTGATGTTCGGCGTCGTCCCGGCGGCGACCATCATGGAATGCGCCGGCAGCTCGACAGTACGATCCTTTGATTTGAAGCGGACGGCGTTCAGATTGTTTGCGTCGTCGACGATCGCTTCTTCGGGCTCGAGCCCTTCGACAAAAGAAATACCCTCTTCAAGAGCCTTGATGACTTCCTCGTGATTCAAACGGTACGCGGGAGAGTCGACCAGGCGCTTGCGGTAAACGATCGAAACTCCGCCCCACCTGCGAATCAACGGGACGAAATCCGGTTCTTCAGTCGCGGCCGAAGCCCGCGCGCGCTCGGCGCGAACGGCGGCGCCGTGTTCCAGGAATTCCTTGAGGATCTCGCGTTCGTATGGGTTGAAGGTCGCAAGCACGTTGTCTTCGCCGTCCATCTCGGCAATGAGCTTCTCGTAGCGGTCGAGCGTCTTCTCGACTTGGACGGGATAGTACGCGAACAGCTCTGTCGCGGTGTCAATCGCCGTAAGTCCTCCGCCGATCACGAGCGCGGGCAGACGCACCTGCAGGTTCGGCAACGCGCTTCGTTTGAAAGCGCCCGTGAGCTGGAGGGCCATAAGGAAGTCCGACGCCTTGCGGATTCCGTTAGCCAGGTTGTTCTTGAGATCGATGATCGTCGGGCGGCCGGCGCCCGCCGCAATCGCGATGTGGTGAAAGCCGAGGTCCCACGCGTCGTCGATGGTGAGCGTGCCGCCGAACCGGACACCGCCGTAGATGCGCAACGTGTCGCGGCGCGCGAGTGTGAGGTGGAGCAGCGTCAGAAAGTTCTTGTCCCACCGGACGGTAATTCCGTACTCCGATACGCCGCCGAAGCCTTCGAGGATGCGTTCGTCGAGCGACTTATAGATTTCCGACCACGAGTAAATCGGACGTGGCGCTTTGCCGCTGCCGCCCACGAGGTCCTCTTCGAATGGCTCGATCTTCAGGGCGTCTACCCCGACGACGCCAAAGCCTTCGTTCATCAGATAGTGCGCCAGCGTATATCCCGCCGGCCCCATGCCGACGACAAGCATATTTCTGCCGTTGTAAGGAAGCGCGTGCGGCCTGCCGATGTTGAGAGGATTCCATCGCGTGAGGAATCCGTAGATCTCAACTCCCCACGGCAGGTTCAGAGTGTCCGTAAGAACGGCCGTCTCGATCTGCGGGATGTTGACGGGTTCCTGCTTCTGATAGATGCAGGCTTTCATGCAGTCGTTGCAGATGCGATGGCCGGTTCCCGGGCACATCGGATTGCTGATCATCACAAGCGCAAGCGCGCCGATCGCGTCGCCGTTCTTGCGCATGTAGTGCATCTCGGAGATCTTCTCGTCGAGAGGACATCCTTCGAGCGGAATGCCGAGAGGATTGATCGTTACGGTTCCGTCCGCCGCTTTGATGCCCTTCGAACAAGTGTCCTTGTCGCGCTCATGGCACAGGATGCAGTAATGGATCTCGCTCATGATTTCACGAGGCTCCATGCGCGCATCCGTCAGCGTGAATCCGTCACGCCGGCGAAGCCGCCGATCAGGACCGATGACTTCCTCGGGAAGCGTCGCGGTCGGGCGTTCGAGTTCCACCAGGTTGAAGTGATCGATCGATTCGGGGAATCGGAAGCTGACCCAGTGGCGATACGCGCGATCGTGAATGTGCACGGCACACCATTGCTTCAGCGCTTCCAGTTCAGGCGACGGCTGACCTGCGCGTTCGGCCTGCATCAAATCGGCGGCCGCGAGCGCTGTCGCAAGTTCCGGATCCAGATCATGGCCGGCCTTCCGGATCGCGTCCTCGCGAAGTTTCTGGATCTGTAATTCCAGGCTCGACGGGTCTGCAGTGTGTGTGAAGTTCTTCAGGGCAGGAAGGACGCGGCGTCGAACGAAGTCGATCTTGAAGCGGAATAAGGGATTCTGGTCCGCGGTCGCAGCGGTCAGCGCGTCAACTTCCTGCTCAATGCCGAACATTTTCGTGACAAATCGACTGACATGGCCGGCCATTGCCACCAGCAGAGCCGAAATCTCCGGAGGCTTGCGCGGTTTTTCGGGGTGGTTTCGATAATCGTCCCAGGACGCGAAAAGTTCGGGATTCGCGTCTGCAACGTCAACCTCAAAGACGTCCAGGAGTTCTTTAAGTCGCTCAGGTTTATACAGATCCGCGTACGTGAACCCAGGAATCCCGATATGGAGTTCAGTTGACGGTCCTTCGTGGTTCTTCATCACAAACGATTTCATGCTTTAGTTGTTGCTGACTGAACTCGAAACCCAAGGAAGGATTCTTGTAGTCGTGCCGAACGCCTCCTGACGGCGAGATCGCAATTATTGTACCAAGAACTTAACGAATCTGTTCCAGATGGTGGCGCAGGTGGACCACGTAATCGCGCATGATGAATTCAAGGTCTGCGTCCTTGCCGTCAGGCATATGCCACACATTGCGCAGCGATTTCGGATCGACGTGGCGAATCACGGAAGCCAGTTGCGTGTTGTACATCTGCCAAAGGTCGATGATCTCGCCCCACGGCCGTTCCTGATAGCGCTGAAGCTCAACCCACTCATCGCCATCGTAGCCGGGCAGATTGATGCTCGGACCAAGTTGCAACCGGACAAACCGCTGATGATTGTTCGCAGCCGAATCGATCAGATGGCCCATGATTTCCTTATTCGACCATTTGCCCGGCGCCGGATGTCTCGAGGCGGCCGCGTCGTCAATCTGGCGCAGGCGATCAGCGAATTTAAGTGCCGACAACAGATCGTTTGCCACTGTTTCCACCGGTTGTCTCCTTTCGAAAGACGAGATGATGACTGGCGAAAAAATTAGCGATCGAGCATGTTCCAATCGCGAGGATGTTGGCGAGGAAATAGTGCAGATGCAAGCGCGACACGAACAGCCACATCAGAAAGAGATTGCCCAGAATCGAGATCATCCCGTTCGCAAGATGAAAGCGAACGAGCCTGCCGACGAGCCCCGCCGAATCGGATCGCGTCCGTTCGTGCCAGGTCCAATGTTCGTGCCAGATGAAGTTGTGCAGAACCGCGGTCTCGACTGCAATGATCGTCGCGACGAGGTAATTCAAACCCAGAACACTTTTGAGGATGGTCAGAACAACCAACTGGACACCGATTCCGATCAAGCCCACGGCATTGAACCGGAGCCATATTCGAAGGGTCGTGGTCACTTGATACGTTCCTCGTTGTAGAGCCTGACGGTGTTCCGAATGGTATTCACGATCGTCATGACGAGCATTCCGGCCATCGCAACGACGGCGCTGATGTCGCAGAGCAGATACATTTGACCCGCTAGCGACACTAACGGCTTCTGGTACATGATGAAAGTCCCTGCACCGAGGACCACGCGCAGTTCCGTCGGGCCCCACATACCGAATGACAACCGGAAAAGCCCAACGCAATAGGTCGCCAGATAGAGTTCGATCGACAGGAGGAAATACGCGGCCATCAAACCCAGAGCGATCTGCCAGGACATGTAGCCGGAAAGACCGAGCCCGCCGATCAGAAACAGGGTTCCGAACGAGTCAAGTATGTGATCGACATAGAATCCGTACCGCGGGCGTTGTTGGTTGCGATAGCGGGCGAGGGTCCCATCCAGACTGTCACCAAACCAGTTGATAAACAGGCACACGACAGCCGCGATAAGAGCCAGTGGAGTGTATCTGGAGAGAGCGTAAAAAACGCCGGCCAGGACCATACCAAGGAAGCCGAGCGTGGTCAGGTGATCGGAGTTGACCTGCCTGGGCATGCGGCTGGCGAGGCCGAGAAGGATCTTCTTTTCGAGAGGCGCCAGCAGGCTCTCCTGCTGGCGCGGAGCGGATTTGAAATTACTTACCAGCGGTTGTTTCGACCGGCCCGGCTGGTGAATTCCTTTTTCACCATCGGGCGAGCTTCGTTGACAGTCAGCGGGCGTCCACCGAGGTCCTTACCGTTGAACGCTGCGATGGCCTTTTCGGCATCATCGTCTCCCATGGAGACGAAACCGAATCCTTTCGAGCGGCCCGTGTCTCTATCCGTGATGATGCTCACGGATTCGACGGCTCCGATCTGCTCGAAAAGGCCAGTGAGTTCTTCTTCAGTCGTTCGGAACGACAAATTACCAACATAGATTTTCTTGGACATTCTTTTTCCTAATTCGATTTGTAAGGAACTTCGTGGAATTGGCGGGAGGGATCAAAAAGCAGAATCAACTCTCCGAACCGTGACAAGAGGCTCCTAGTTCAACAAAAAAACAGCAGCGACTTATCTTAGTGCTTCACCCTATCGGGCTCGCGCTCTGCGCGCTGCTGCAGTGACGCAAAAAAGCATAGCACGCACAACGAGACAAATTGTCAGTTTTCTTTTGTGTACGGCAGGAAACCTTTCGCGACGGCATTGTCCAGCAAC
>Ga0137423_1000353_pt1 | contig 13905 bp, 9 predicted proteins | sample EasRivERMZT600_2_FD_102326 | JGI IMG/M metagenome (GOLD analysis project Ga0137423, IMG submission 102326) | Soil microbial communities from meander-bound floodplain in the East River, Colorado, USA - East River MetaG ERMZT600_2 | ecosystem: Environmental > Terrestrial > Soil > Floodplain ...
CGTCAGCGGTGACCTGGATCGGAACCTTCGGTTTACGCGCGGCTTCCGTAATGGCTTCCAGCGCCCGCGTCCGGTCGCTGCCCACGAAGCCGGTGACGCCGTCGACGACCATTTCGGGTGTGTACAAGTCGCCGTAGTTCGACTGTCTTTTTGTGAACTGAGCCGCGGAGAACGGATCTTTCCAGCCGAGACTGTTCCAGTAGTCGACATGCTCGCTTAACGCAACGATCTCAATTCCTGGCAAGGGTTGCTTTTCGAGAAATTCGATCAGCAACTGGTCGGCAGGCGGGCAGCTTGAGCAACCCTCGGAAGTGAACAACTCCACCAGAACGGGCGTTCTGGCAGATTGCGCGCTGATCGCCACCGGCAACAGCAAAAGAAGAACCAGGCATTTCTTCATTGAGCCGCGATTATAACCAACTTCAGGAGTTCGAAGATCCGAGGATCGGTCATTTGACTCGTGACAAAGGACACGTGACATTTGACATGTGGGGAACCGCCACCCGGAGGACCTGCTTTCAATGTCAAACGTCACGTGTCACGTGTCCCATTTGAAATGCCTCAAGTGTGTTTACCTTGAATTGGTGTACCGTCTTGGCATAGAAATGCCGCATCGCACGGGGAGGCGAATTCTTGAGCACAGTGCCCATCGATCGAGCCCAGCAAGTGTCTTTGGCGTACCGAGTCGCGCAGCTGTTGGCCGGAATGGCCTGCATGGTCGCGATCGCGAATCTTCAGTACGGCTGGACAATGTTTGTCGAGCCCATCAACCAGAAATGGGGTTGGGGGCGTCCCGCGATACAGGTTGCGTTTACCGTATTCATCCTGATGGAGACGTGGCTGGTGCCCGTCGAAGGCTGGCTGATCGACAAGTTCGGACTGCGCAAACTTTTTTTGGTGGCGGGCGTGCTCGTCGCGTCCGGCTGGGTGACCAACTCATACGCAACCACGCTGCCCATGCTGTATATGGGTGCTGTAATCACGGGAATCGGTGGCGGCATCGTTTACGGTGGATCGGTGGGCAATGCGCTGAAGTGGTTTCCGGATCATCGCGGTCTGGCTGCAGGCCTGACCGCTGCGGGATACGGGATGGGTTCGGCTCTGACGGTTGTCCCCATCATTAATATGATCCGGGAGAGCGGTTACGAAACCGCGTTCTTTACCTTCGGAATCGCGCAGGGACTCGTGATCATTGTCCTGGCCTTCGTCTTCCGGGCGCCGCGAGATGGTGAAGTGCCGAGCGCAAAAAGCGGGAAAGTGCAACAGGCGACCAGGGACAGTTCGCCCGGCCAGATGGTACGAACGCCGATCTTCTGGGTGTTGTATTTGATGTTCACCATGATGGCCACGGGTGGCCTGATGGCGACAGCGCAACTCGCCTCGATGGCGCGGGACTACAAGATCGCTGATGTCCCGGTGTCGTTGCTTGGCCTGACCTTGGCGGCCCTGCCCTTTGCGCTGGCCATCGATCGCGTGTTGAACGGATTGACGCGTCCTTTCTTTGGCTGGGTTTCCGACCGTCTGGGACGTGAAAACACCATGTTCATCGCATTCGCTTTGGAAGGCGTCGGCAAGATCCTGCTGCTCATGAACGCAGACAATCCCGTAGCGTTCGTTATCTTTTCCGGGCTCGTCTTCTTCGCCTGGGGAGAAATCTATAGTCTGTTTCCGGCGATCTGCACGGATATTTACGGCAGGCGTTTCGCCACCGCGAACTATGGCTTTCTCTACACCGCCAAGGGAACAGCGGCGCTGCTTGGACTTGCCGGAGCCTGGCTTGTGCAGACGACGGGTTCATGGGTGCTCGCTTTCGTGATTGCCGCCGGGTTCGATATTGTGGCTGCTATTCTTGCGATTCTGGTACTGAAACCCATGCGGGCCCGAGTGCTGAGCCAGTAACTGGTACTAATAGACATTAATAAAGGAGGCAGGTATGAAAAGAGTCCTTACTGCGTTGACAACAGTTGTTTTGTTAGCTTTGCCGGCCACGGCGCAAGAAAGCCAGGTTTACGAAGAAGAGCTCGCGACGTTTTCCATCGTCGCCCGAGACCCGGTGACGGGCCAGCTTGGTGAGTGCATGACCTCCAAGGCATTGGCCGGAGGCAATCGCGCAGTGACTGCGCTTGGAGGTGTCGCTGTAATCGCGCATCAACAGTCCGCGAATCCGATGTATGGGCGGCTGGGCATGGAACTCATCAAGATGGGAATGACGCCACAGGATGCACTGGACTTTCTACTCCGCGCCGACACAGCGAAAGAAAGCCGTCAGGTTGCCATGATCGATATTCAGGGACGGACCGCGGCCTGGACCAACGGCGGTGCCAGCGCGGGCGAACCCGGCGCCTGGCGAGGACACAAATGTGGAACCGACTACTGTGCGCAAGGGAACTCGTTGACCGGCCCTGAAGTCGTTGCCGCAGTTGCACGCACGTTCGAAGCGGCAAAAGGATCGCTGGCAGAAAGAATGCTTGCCGCCATCGATGCCGGCCAGGAGGCTGGTGGCGATGCGCGCGGCAAGCAGACGGCGCTTCTCATCGTCGTCCGGCCGCTGTCCGGGAATAATCCAACCAGCGATCGCGTCATCGATTTCAGAGTGGACGACCATCCCACGCCTTTGGTCGAACTCCGGCGATTGGTCAAATTGAATGAGTCGGGTGCGGTCATCAGTCAGGGCAACACGAAACTCCAGCAAGGCGACGCCAAGGGAGCTATAGCTCTCTTCATTCAAGCGCGGGACCTGGCGCCGACAAGCGATAACGCATGGATTGCACTGGCGAACGGGTACCTTCGGAACAGTCAGAAGACTGAAGCTTTCAGTGCCTTGAGGAAAGCAGTCGAACTGAATCCAAATAACAAGAAGCGATTGCCGACCAATCAAAACTTCCAGTCGATCCGGCAGGATCCGGAGTTCCTCAAGATCGTCGGCTCGTGATCAAGAGTCGCTGAATCCTGAAAAACGCCGCGGGCTTTAGCCCGCGGCACGCTGTGGCAGTTTTCGATGACCTTTCGAATCCGCGTATAATTCCCGTCCATGACATCGCGCACTTCTGCTCTGATTGCTGTGACGTTTCTCGTTCTGGCCCGCTCGGCCACCGCTTTCAATTACGTCGCTGATGCCAACGGCACCTACTGGGGTATACAGGACGCCGCTCCGCCGGGCGTCGATACCGGAAGTATTCGCGCCACGCAGATCGGGGCGGGACAGGGACCCGCGTTCAGCACATCGATCAATGGCTTCGGCGGGATCCGCGTCCTTGTGCAGACGAACCCCGCCCCGCGCTTCAACGGCGAAGTGATGCGCGGCTTCGGTCTGCGTTTCAATGGGGTGGATCGCTTCACCACGACACAGTCCGTCGATATGGGTGGTGTCACGATTTCGCGTTCGGTTTACATCAACCGAAGTGCGAACTGGGGCCGGTGGCTCGATACATTCACGAACACAACGCGGACACCTCTGACGATCAAGGTCGCTTTCGGCGGTCAGTCGGGAATAGGCGCGACCGGCGCGAATTCAAGCACGCTCGTCAAGACTTCCAGCGGCGACGCCTTGGTCAGCGCAGCGGATTCATGGGTCGAGGTCGCCACACCGCTTGCGGGAACAACGATGGTCGGCGGCCCGCAGATTACGGTGCTCGGCACTCCATCCACAAACGCCAGCCCGTTTGCCGGTGCGATGACTTTTGTGGGCAATTGGCTCAACGACACATTCAACAACCCGCTTTCATACTCTGGCCACGAAGGGAACTTCCAGGCATACGTGAACACGCTCACGCTTGCCCCCGGCCAAAGTCAGTCGCTGCTGCATTTCGTTGTGCTCGGCTCACGCGTCACGGCGGCGACGTCGGACAGTGTGCGCGCTGCCGTTGAGGCCACCGCCAGCCGGCTTGTTACTGTACCGGAGATCAGCGATCTGACACCGGCTGAGATCTGTTCGATTGCTAATTTCAACGTCGCGTCCATACCGATCAATGGTTTCAATTACCGGTCCTGCTCGGATAAGAAGATGAGCCTGGTTCGACAGCCTCCGGCGCCGAGGGCGAAGAGGGCGGAGACCACGTCGAGATATGACGTCGTCGAGAAGACGATAGGACAACTCCGTGCCGACATGGAATCGGGAGCCACGACATCACAGGAGATTACACAAGCGTATCTCGACCGGATCGAGTACTACGACAAGGGTCCGTTGGGTTTCCATTCATACGAGATCGTCGCGAGCGACGCGATGAGGCAGGCCAAAGCCGCAGACGACGCGCGCAGGGCAGGGAAGAAGGGCCCAGTGCTCGGCATACCGATCGCCATCAAGAATCTGTACGACACCTTTGACATGGCCACAACTAACGGCAGCCTTACATTTGCGGGCTTTCGACCGGCACGTGACGCCTTCCAGGTCGCTAAGCTGCGCGCAGCTGGCGCTGTGATCATCGGCAAGGCGGCGTTGGAAGAGTACGCGACAAGCGGTTACTACTCGAATGATGCGTGGGGCCAGGTGTGGAATGTGTACAGTCCGTCAAGGTCGGCTCTGGCGTCCAGTGGCGGTTCGGGCAGCGCAGTGGCGGCGAGTCTTGCGGCGGCTGCTCTCGGCTCACAAACCGGTGATTCACTTTACGCTCCTGCGAGCGCCGCGAGCCTGGTGACCTTGCGCGGTACTGATGGACTTCAGAGCGGAAGCGGAGTGATGCCGCTGGTTTGGTTGACCGACTTCGGCGGCGCGATGACCCGTTCGGTTGCAGACCTGGCCGACATGCTGAACGTCGTGGCCGGAACCGATCCCGACGATCCCGCAACCGCTCCAGCGAGCGCGCGTATTCCTGCGGACTGGCGCACTGTCCTCGATATCAATGCCCTGAAGGGTAAGCGCATCGGTTTCATCCCATCAACCTGGGTCGATCCGTTTGGGACGACCGGAACCATCGCCGCCGAGAAAGCCGCGCTCCGATACTTCACGGATGCGGGAGCAACGATCGTCGAGATGGGCGTGACCGCAGGCGGAACGGACACGCCGCCGCAAACGCCGGACACAACGACAGGCAACGTTCGAGCGGAGGGCTGGATGCAGTACATTGACCGCCATCCGGAACTGGCGGCTCAGGGTTTCAAGATCAAAACCGCTGTCGATGTGGATTGCTCGCAGAAGAAGATTGCCTATGTTCGCGCTGACGCCGGTACCTGCTCGGCTGAGCCCGCTCCGCGAATGACTGCAGCGGAAATTCAGGCGAAGCGCGACTATCGTGTGGCCCGGCAGGGGGTGGTGAAGACGTGGATGGACACCGCTGGTGCGGACCGCATGGGCGTTGACGCGATCGTTTATCCAGGGCTGTTGAGCGAGATCACGGTGAACGATGGAGGTGGTGGCAGACCGAGCTTCGGCCGTCGCGATACACCGAGCGCAGCGAATGGTGTTCCCACCGTCGTATTTCCGGTCGGATTGGACGATCGCCGGCAGCCGATCAATCTGCAACTCCTCGGCCGTGCGTGGGACGATGCCAAACTCGTCGGCATGGCCTACGCCTTCGAACACTACGCCACAGCAGCGGGCAAGGGTCATGTTGCGCCAACCACGGTTCCGGCATTGAGCCGCAAAGGTGGAAGGTAGGCCGTTGTTCTAACACTTCGGATCAAACGACATTGCAATCCCATGCAAGGACATTCAATCGTGCAGTCCGGTTAAGGGTTCTGGGTTTGAGCCGCGGGGATATCGAGGCAGGCCCATTCGCGAAAATTCAGGCTCGCAACGTCTACCAGTTCCGAGCACGCTCCCGTAAAGCCACTTCGTGAACTGGCCAGTCGTACAGCGATTTCATCGATGCCCATGCGTTGCTCTTCGACTTGTTCCGCTCCCAACTCACTAAGTTGCCGTAGGGTCAAGTCGTGATCGGAGCTGATTACGAGGTGCTCGGCTCCTTCATGCTTGTGACTGGCGACGCCAGTGAGCTGCAGATTATTTCCTCTGGACCGGAAGGAAATCCTGCGCCAATGGTCGGTCAGGTCCTCCTTCGCCCGTCGCAGTTTGATACGTCCGTTATCCAGAAAGGCCAATTCGTCCGCAAGCCGGCTGATGTCCGACAGAATGTGGTTGGAATAGAATATGGCCCGCTCGCCGTCTCTCATGAATTCAAAGAGAACGTCCAGCAACTCTGCGCCTACAACCGGATCGAGCCCGGACGTGGGTTCGTCGAGCAACAACAACCGGGAGAGCGTGCGAGCGCGGCGATCAACGACAGGTTTACGCGATTACCGCCGGAGAGCTCGCTCGCCTTGCGTTCCAAAGGAATGTTGAAGCGCTTAGACAGATTCGAAACACACGGATCGGACCACGCCGGATAAAACTGTGAAATGAACTTCAGATTCTTCTCTCCGGACCAGTTCTCGTAGAACACCTGCTCGTCGCCGACGTAGCCGATGTCGATGCGCCACTCTGGATCTTCCGGGCGGTTTGGACGCCCGAAGACGTCGACCGTGCCCTCGTCCGGCGGGATCAGGCCGGTATATATACAGTTGTCAAACTTAAATTGCCGGGAGACCGGATAGGTTATATTTCTCGGCGATGGCTAAGACGTATGACATTGCGGTGATCCCCGGTGACGGCATTGGCAGGGAAGTAGTGCCCGAAGGCATCAAGGTTTTACAGGCCGTAGGCGTATCGTTCGGGATTGATTTTCGCTTCCGGCATTTCGACTGGTGCTGTGAAACGTACAAAACAACAGGGCGGATGATGCCGGAGGACGGCATCGCTCGACTGCGAGATCACGACGCGATCTTTCTGGGAGCTGTGGGTTTCCCCGGTGTTCCCGATCACGTGTCGCTTTGGGGCCTGTTGATCCCGATACGCCGCCAGTTCGACCAATATGTAAACCTCCGCCCCGTTCGACTCCTTCCAGGAATCACTCCTCCGGTTCGTGATCGAAAGGCTGGAGACATCGACTTCTGGATCGTCCGCGAGAACACCGAAGGTGAGTATTCGCAGATCGGAGGCCGGCTCCACAGCGGAACGGAACATGAGACCGTCGTTCAGGAGGCGATATTCACGAAGCGAGGGACGGATCGGATCATGCGTTATGCCTTTAATCTGGCTCAGCGGCTGGGACGAGACCATGTCACATCTGCGACGAAGTCCAACGGCATCTACTACTCCATGCCCTTCTGGGACGAGCGGTTTGCCGCGATTGCTGCCGAGTTCCCAGCCATTCGCGCCGACCAGTACCACATCGACATTCTCGCTGCGCGTTTCGTGATGACTCCGGAACTGTTCGACGTTGTCGTCGCCAGCAATCTGTTCGGTGACATCCTGTCGGATCTCGGCCCGGGCGTGACCGGAACGATAGCCGTCGCCCCATCGGCGAATATCAATCCCGAGCGCAGGTATCCGTCGATGTTCGAACCAGTGCATGGTTCTGCCCCCGATATCGCTGGAAAGGGCATTGCGAATCCAATTGGTCAGATTTGGTCAGCATCGATGATGCTCGATCATTTCGGGGAGACCGAAGCGGCCAAATCCATTCTGCATGCGATCGAGAACGTCCTCGGTTCCCCCGGCGCCCCGTTAACGCCGGACCTTGGTGGCAAGGCGGGAACATCGGATCTTGGCGGCGCAATAATCAAAGCGTTGAACGCGTACTGATTTCTGTTGAGATCCGGATTCTTCCGCGTGCCAGGCCGAACCACTCCCCACCGGTCGACCGAATAGTTTGACACTAAGGCGACTCGATTTTTATAGTGCTATCAACGGGAAAGTCCTCGCCTTATTAAATAGGTATTCTGCCGGGAGAGTTCGATGAAGGGCACGCTGGTTTTTTGTGTTTTGACAATGCTGGTCGTAGTGGCTTTCGGTCAGGGTAATGGCACGTCCATTGAGTCGCAGCGTGCCCTCGTAAACGAGTACTGCGCCGGGTGTCACAACGATAACCTGAAGTCCGGAGGGTTTTCCTGGGCGGAGGTGGACCTGGCCCATCCCGAACGAAGTGCCGAACAGGTAGAGACGGTTATCCGTAAAGTGCGCGCCGGTATGATGCCTCCTGCAGGTGCCCGTCGGCCGGCTGGAGCTGCCTTGAAAGCCTTTGCTTCTGCAATTGAAAAGGGCGTGGATCAGGCCGCCGCCCGGCAACCCTACATTGACGCGCCAGACCTCCACAGGGTGAATCGCACCGAGTATCGCAATTCGGTTAGAGATCTCCTTGGAATCGACGTTGACGTTGCCGAACTGCTTCCTCCCGATGCCCGGAGCGGCGCGTTCGACAACATGGCGGATGCTCTGACCATCACTCCCGCCTTGATGCAGGCGTACGCGCGAGCCGCCGAAAAGATCAGTCGCGAAGCCGTGGGCGATCGCGAGGCGTCACCCGGGATGTCGAGATACAACGTCCCAAGAGTCGTCAACCAGATGCGTCACGTCGAAGGGACTCCGTTTGGCACGCGTGGCGGCATCTCGGTGATGCACACTTTCCCGGCAGACGGCGAATACAAGTTCGGCCTGTCATTTCACTTCTGGTTCACGGGAAGCATTATCGGATCCAAGTTGCCAAAACAATTGGAGGATCAGCAGGTTGAAGTCTCCATCGATGGAGAAAGGGTTGCGGGCTTTAAAATCAACCTGGAGATGCAGGAAGCGGAAGGTCCCATTGTTTCAGATCCGATTAAGGTCAAGGCTGGTCAGCATCGGGTTGCAGCAGCGTTCGTTTCGAGCTTCGATGGGCCGATCCAGGATCAATACCGTCTGGTCGAACACACGCTGGTCAGTACGGATATTGCCAATCATCCGCAGATGACCGCGCTTCCCCATTTGCAGACATTTTCCATTACCGGTCCCTTCAGCGTGACGGGCGTGTCGGACACCGCCAGCCGCGGCCGGATCTTCTCGTGCCGCCCGGCCCGGAACAGTGACGAGGAGGCGTGTGCGACGCAAATTATTGCGCGACTGGCAAGGCAGGCTTTCCGGCGACCAGTGGCTGCCGAAGACATGGAAGGATTGATGGTTCAGTATCAGGCCGGACGCAAGGTCGGCGATTTCGAGACGGGAGTTCGCACGGCAGTGCAGTCCCTGCTGGCGGACCCTGAATTTGTTTTCCGATTCGAGCGTGTTCCGCGCAACGTCAAACCCGGTCAAAGTTATCGCATCAGCGACGTCGAACTCGCATCGCGCCTATCTTACTTCCTCTGGAGCAGCGCGCCGGACGATACCTTGATTGGACTTGCCAGTCAGGGGAAGCTTAAGGATCCGGTTGTCCTGCAACAGCAGGTCAAACGGATGCTCGCGGATTCCCGTTCGGAAGCGCTTGCGACCAACTTCGCCCGTCAATGGCTGCGACTGCAGAGCATTCAGGATGTCATTCCGGAGCCGACCATTTTCCCCGAGTATTCCCGAAGTCTCGGCGAATCGATGCGTCGCGAGGTAGAACTCTTTTTCGCGAGTATCTTGCGTGAAGACAGGAACGTCCTGGATCTGCTGACTGCGGATCACACATACGTCGATGAAGTTCTGGCCAGGCACTACAGGATTCCTGTCGAGATGGGCACTCGATTCCGGCGGGTGCAGTTAACAGACCCCAACCGCTTTGGTTTGCTGGGTAAAGCTGGCGTCCTGATGATGACATCATTGGCGAACCGAACTTCACCCGTGGCGCGTGGCAAGTATGTTTTGGAAGTCTTGATCGGCTCGCCTCCACCGTTGCCACCGCCCGCGGTTCCGAAGCTTAAGGAAGCGGTCGAGAACGAAAGGACACTATCGGTGCGCGAGCGCATGGAGCAGCATCGGACGATTGAACCGTGCCGCTCGTGTCATCAGATGATGGATCCGATCGGTATGGCGCTGGAAAACTATGATGCCATCGGGTTGTGGCGTATCAAAGACGGCGGCCAGACGATCGAGCCGTCGGGCGTCATGTTCGACGGAACGAAGCTGGATGGTCCCGTGAGCGTGCGACAGGCGATCATGAACCGCTCCGACGCGTTTGTAGGCAGCTTTACTGAAAACCTTCTGGCGTATGGCGTGGGCCGCGTGCTGGATTACCGCGATATGCCAACAGTTCGTTCGATCGCGCAAGATGCCGCCAGGAACAATAACCGCCTGTCGTCATTCATATTGGGTATTGTGAAAAGCAACGCGTTTCAAATGCGAGTCGTACGAGGCGAAACCGCACAGTAGGAAGAGGAGATCGACGAGTCATGTTCATAACGAAGAAACATATTTCACGCCGCACGGTCCTTCAAGGAATGGGCGCCGCGATATCGCTCCCTTTTCTGGAAGCCATGGTGCCGGCGCAAACGCCGTTGCGTCAGACAGCGGCAGCTCCGAAAAGCCGTTTCGCGTGCATTGAAGTTGTACACGGTTCGGCCGGCAGCACGGAATGGGGAACCAATGAAGGACTGCTGGTCCCCAAAACAGAAGGGCGTGATTTCGACTTCGGCATGATCATCAAGCCTATCGAGTCGTTCAAGGATTACACGACGGTGGTCAGTATGACGGATTGTGCTCAGGCTGATCCTCTGCGAGCCGAAGAAGTGGGTGCGGATCATTTCCGCTCCGCTGCGGTGTTCCTGACTGCCGCTCATCCAAAGCAGACCATGGGGTCGGACGTCTATTGCGGCACATCCATTGATCAAATGTATGCGCAGAAGTTCGGGCAGAACACTCCCGTGCCATCGGTACAGTTCTGCACCGAGAACGAGGATGCCTCAGGCTCGTGCGGTTGGATGTATAGCTGTGTGTATATGAACACGATCAGCTGGTCCTCTCCGACAACTCCGCTACCGATGACTTTAAATCCGCGCGCAGCCTTCGAACAATTGTTTGGAACCGGCGGTTCGTCCGAAGATCGAGCCACTCGCCGGAAACTGAGTCGCAGCGTTCTGGACGGGATTACTCACAACGTTGCCCGGATCATGAAAGATTTGGACGCCCGGGACAGGAACAGGCTCAACTCGTATCTGGAGAACGTTCGAGAGATCGAGCGGCGTATACAGGCGATCGAAGAATACAATGCGGGCAATCCGACGAGAGAGGTTCCAACCGCACCCATCGGCGTGCCCGATTCGTGGGACGAGCACGCGAAGCTCATGATGGATCTTATAGCGCTGGGTTTCGCCGCCGAGACCACGCGTGTGGCGACGTTAAAGCTCGGCCGCGACACGTCGAACCGCGTGTTCCCGGAAAGCGGCAGTACCACGCCGTTCCATTCCGCGTCGCACCATCAGGATGTGCCGGCCTCGATTCTCGATCTTGCCAAGATCAACCGCTACCATTTCGGTCTGCTCGCACATCTTGTAAACAAGCTGGAAAAGACAGCCGATGGCGACGGCAATCTATTGGATCACTCGCTGATCTTTTATGGGAGTGCCATGGCCAATTCCAATGTGCATGGTCATAAGCGGGTTCCTGCAGTACTGGTGGGCCATGCCTCCGGTGCGATCAAAGGCAACCTGCACGTCCGCTGTAAGGAAGGAACACCACAGGCCAACATTCTGCTGACCTTGATGCAGAAGCTCGGAGTCAATATCGACGAAGTTGGCGATAGCACCGGAACGATTGCGATCTGAAACGCAATTTCGAGGAGACGAGAAATGTTGGGGCAAAGCATACTGAGCATGTTATTGGCGATGCTGCTGATACCTTCCGCAGCGGATACACGTCTGGCCGATGCCGCCATGCAGGGTGACCGGGCGGCCATACAGTCGCTGCTGACGCGGAAAGTCGACGTCAACCAAGCGCAGGGAGATGGCAGCACGGCGCTGCATTGGGCGGCGTATCGCGACGATCTCGAGATGGCTCGGCTTCTCATTCAGGCGGGAGCAAACGTCAAAGCCACCACCCGTCTCGGCGATTTCACTCCGCTCTTTATGGCAGCCAAGAACGGAAATGGAACGATGGTTGAACTGCTCTTGAAGGCCGGCGCCGATGTGAACGCTCCCAACAAGGCGGGAACGACAGCACTCATGCTTGCAGCGGCTTCGAGCAAACCGGATGCGCTTAAGGTGTTGCTGGATCGCGGAGCTAACGTGGATGCCAGGGACACGATCAACGGACAAACCGCCGTCATGTTTGCTGCCGCTGTGAATGCTGCACCTGCAATCAAGGTGCTGGCACAGCGCGGTGCAGATCTGAACGCCATTTCGAAAGTCCTCCAGCCCCGCGATCCGAACGAAAAGAGAGACGGAATTAATCCCAACCGGCGTCAGATGCAGGGTCCCTGGCTTGGCGGATTGAGCGCTCTGCATTTCGCAGCCCGCGAGGGGCAATTCGATGCGCTCAGTGAACTTGTGGCGGCGGGCGCGAATGTCAATCTTGTCGCCGCTACAGACAAAACGACAGCGATGACGACAGCCATCATCAATGGCTATTTCGATCTTGCAAAGTTTCTGCTGGATCACGGAACCGATCCGAACCTTGCCAACACCGGTGGCCTGGCTCCATTGTTCGCAACGATCGATCAGGGTTGGGCCGCTCGAACATGGTATCCGGCAGCGAGTTCAGAGCAACAAAAGACAGGCCATCTGGATCTCATGAAGGCACTCCTGGCTCGTGGAGCAAATCCGAACGCCAAGATGGGGCCGAAACTGTGGTTCAGAACCTTCCATGGCGATTGGGTCGATCCGGACGGTGCAACGCCGTTCTGGCGTGCCGCGCAGGCCAACGACATCAGCGCCATGCGTCTGCTCGTGGCAGCAGGCGCCGATCCGCGCATCCCGACCGCGCACGGATGTTCACCGCTCCAGGTAGCCGCCGGCTTTGGCTACCAGCCTCAAACCAGCAATTTCGAACCGGATGCCCGGGTAGCCACCGTAAAGTATTTGATTGAAGAACTTGGTGCAGACGTCAACACAAAGGACGACAAAGGTTATACGCCATTGCACGGCGCAGCATTGATGAACAGCAAAGAACTCATCGACTACCTGGTTGCGAAGGGCGCCAGTGTGAAGGCCAGGGCGAATACGATCTACGGTCGAAACAGCGATACCGACCAGGCTGTCGCTGAAGGAAGGGGAGACACCGTTGCGGATATGGCAAACGGTCCCCGGGAGTGGAATCTGCAATATCCCGAGATCGTCGACCACCTCGTCAAACTTGGGTCGGAATTCTCGGATAATTGCAAGGCCGCCCAATGCGTCCAGAAAACGCGAGAACCAAAGAAGCCGTAGACTTTGCAGCCGAATACGTCATTGTTCGGCTTCGACAATCCGGACAATCCGGTTCGCCTGCATGTTCGTGAGTTGCGTGGTGGCGCCAGACGGCCACACGATCTCGATGCTGTCCATAACGCTTGCCATGCCCAGACCGAAGTGGACGCGCAGATCGTTTTGTGAAATAGCTCCCACCACTGCGGACGCTGCTCCATTGATCAGCCCGTCCAGCGCGAATGTGAATCCGGGCGCCGACAGCGGAGCGGTTACTCGGCAGATCGAATGCAAGGGTCGTGTTGATTCAGCCACAAGGAGAATGCAGATGCAGAATTTCAGGAGATGTTTCATCGCCGCGATTGGGGTCGTCAGCCTCGTCACATCGGTTTCGGTTTGTTGATTCACACAGGCTTGACCTTAGATGGCAAGGCGCGAACCTCGGATCTGGCCCACGCGATTATCAAGGCGATTACGGCTCTTTGACGAGCGTGAGATAGATCTTGGAGAGTGCCGATGAGCGATCCAGTTTGAGTGTTTCCATCAGGAGATCGGTTGAACCGTATGTCAGCGACCGGACGGAGAACACAGGAGTCACATTGACGGAGACTCGATATTCCCCCTCGACCAGCCTCAACTTCACCATGTTTCTACCCGTGTCATCCACGTAAACAGTCAACGCTCCCTGGCCAATATGCGCTGTGTATGTAGCGCCGTCGGAACTGGCGGCCGATATGGTCATCGCGCCGGGCAGCACACCCCTTGCGGCTGCGGCGCCGTCCCTGGCTTCTTGAACCGTAA
>Ga0137423_1000356_pt1 | contig 13867 bp, 13 predicted proteins | sample EasRivERMZT600_2_FD_102326 | JGI IMG/M metagenome (GOLD analysis project Ga0137423, IMG submission 102326) | Soil microbial communities from meander-bound floodplain in the East River, Colorado, USA - East River MetaG ERMZT600_2 | ecosystem: Environmental > Terrestrial > Soil > Floodplain ...
AGCTCACAAACTTGAACCAAAGAGCGGGTAAAGTAGTATTAAGCGGACCTTTGTGTCCTTCGTGTCCTTAGTGGTTAAAGATTTGGGGTTGGACTGTTTGCTGCGCCGGGGCGGATTTGACAATCCGCCCGGTGGCGGGTAAGGTTCATTCCGCTTTCAGCCGCGCCGATTTGATGTTCAGCTTGCGGGCGCGTAATAAATCCGGCTAAAGAGAAAACCTCCCAGTTTTTTCGAACCCGGTCAGCGCAAGCTCACCGGGTTTTTTATTGGCCGCTTGAAATGGACAACGGGGTCAGGGGGATATCGGTAGGCGTCGTCGCGCCGCAGTCGGCGCGGCTCACGGAGCCCGTACGCCTGAAGAGCGGGGCCGTGATGGACACGTACGAGCTGGTCTACGAGACCTACGGCCGGCTCAATGCCGATCGCTCCAACGCGGTGCTGGTATGCCACGCGCTCAACGCCGCCCACCACGTCGCCGGCCATTACGCCGACGATCCGGGCAACGTCGGCTGGTGGGACAACATGATCGGGTCGGGCAAGCCGGTGGACACCGACCACTTTTTCGTCGTCGGCGTGAACAACCTTGGCGGCTGCCACGGCTCCACCGGCCCGCAAAGCACCAACCCGAAAACCGGCAAGCCGTGGGGAGCCGACTTCCCGGTGGTGACGGTGGAGGACTGGGTGGCGACCCAGGCGCGGCTCGCCGATCACCTGGGCATCCGCCGCTTCGCCGCCGTGATGGGCGGCAGCCTCGGCGCGATGCAGGCGCTGCAGTGGACGATCAGTTTCCCGGAGCGTGTGCGCCACGCGCTGGTGATCGCCTGCGCGCCCAACCTGTCGGCACAGAACATCGCCTTCAACGAGGTCGCGCGCCAGGCGATCATCACCGACCCCGATTTCCACGGCGGCCACTACTACGAGCACAATACGCGGCCGACGCGCGGCCTGCGCGTCGCGCGCATGGTGGGACATATTACCTATCTCTCGGACGACGAGATGGCGAGCAAGTTCGGCCGCCAGCTCAGGCACGGCAAGCTCAACTACAATTTCGATACCGAGTTCGAGATCGAATCGTACCTGCGCCACCAGGGCCTGAAATTCTCCGATTACTTCGACGCCAACACCTACCTGCGCATCACCAAGGCGCTCGACTACTTCGACCCGGCGCTGGACCATGGAGGCAGCCTGGCGAAGGCGCTCGCGCGCGCACGGGCGAATTTCCTGGTGGTCTCGTTCACCACCGACTGGCGGTTCTCGCCGGCGCGCTCGCGCGAGATCGTCAAGGCGTTGCTCGACAACCGGCGCGACGTCACTTACGCCGAGATCAACGCGCCGCACGGGCACGACGCCTTCCTGCTCGAGGACGAGCGCTACCACCGCCTGGTCGCGGCCTATTTCGACCGCATCCAGCGGGAGACGGGACTATGAGCAGGAATGGCAACGGCTTCAAGCGCGCCGACTTCGACGCCATCGCCGAGTCCATCCGCCCCGGCTCGCGGGTGCTCGACCTGGGCTGCGGCGACGGCGTGCTGCTCAAGTACCTTAAAGGCGCGCGCGACGTCTCCGGCTGCGGGGTGGAGATCGACGACGCCAACGTGCTTGGCTGCGTCACGAACGGCGTCAACGTGATCCAGAGCGACCTCGAGCGCGGCCTCTCCGAGTTCGAGAGCAATTCCTTCGACTACGTGGTGCTGTCGCTGACCCTGCAGGCGATAATGGACGGCGAACGCATCATCAACGACATGCTGCGCGTCGGGCGCGAGGGTATCGTCACTTTTCCCAATTTCGGCCACTGGAAAAACCGCCTGCAGGTGCTTGGCGGCCACATGCCGGTATCGGACAACCTGCCGTACCAGTGGCACGACACGCCGAACGTGCACCTGTGCACGCTTTCCGACTTCGAGTATTTCTGCGCGGGCCACGGCGTGAGGATCATGGAGCGCAAGGTGCTCACCGGCGGCAGGCCGGTGAGCGTGCTGCCGAATCTGCTCGGCAGCATCGCCGTGTACCGCTTCCAGCGGGCGTAAAGGCTAAAGCTTAGACACGAAGGACACGAAGGACACGAAGGAAAACACGAACAACAATACTGAACCGCCAAGAGCGCCAGGAACAGCGAAACAGGAATCCAACCGCAGGTAAAAGCGGACGGACGCAGATAGAACGGGCGCCATTTGGCGCCCGTTTTTCTCCCCCCGTTCCTGCTTCCTTTCGCGCTTCTGCGATCCGATTGTCGTTATTGGTTTTCTTGGCGCCTTGGCGGCTCAATTCTTGATGTGGTCTTCCTTCGTGTCCTTTGTGTCCTTCGTGTCTCCGCTGTTGTCCTTGGCGTCGTGGCGGCTAATCCCCAATCCTATTGCGTAGCAATCCCACGCCGTAGACCTCGGTCTCCAGCATATCGCCGGCCTTCATGAATTCCGGCGGCGTGCGCGCGTGCCCCACTCCGGCCGGCGTGCCGGTGGCGATGATGTCGCCGGGTTCCAGCGTGAGCCCGTACGAAAGCTCAGCGATGATGCGCGGGATCTTGAAGTACATGCAGTTCGTATTCGAATCCTGCTTGGTGTCGCCGTTGACGCGGGAGGCGATGCGCAGCTGGTGCGGATCGGGCACGTCGTCCGCAGTCGAGATCCACGGCCCCATCGGGCAGGTGCCGTCCACGCTCTTGCCCTTGAACCACTGCCCGCCGTGCCGGCGCTGGATATAACGCACCGACACATCATTGACGACGGTGTAGCCGAATACGTGCTTCATCGCGTCGGGCTCGGCGATGCTCCTGCCGCCGCGGCCGATGATCACCCCCAGCTCCGCCTCCCAATCGAGCGTCTGGTTCACCTCCGGGTCAAAGGGAATGGCATCGTAAGGGCCGATCACCGTGGTCGGCACCTTCGAAAAAAAGGCAGGGTGCGAGGGCAGTTCCTGCGTGTGCTTCAGCGCGCGCTTGCCTTCCTCGAAGTGCTCGACGTAGTTCCAGCCGACGCAGAACACGTTTTTGCGCGGGCGCGGGATCGGCGCCAGCAGCTTCACCTTCCCGAGCGGAACAGTATTCTTCGCCCTGGCCGTGGCCTGGCGCAGCCACGCCCGCCCCCTGGCTCCGGCGGCGATGAGGGACACCATGTCTTCCGGATCGAACGGCGGCTTGCTGCCTGCCTGCGTCAGGTCCACTACCTGGTAGCCCTCGCGCACGATACCCACGCGCGGCGTGGCACCTCTCTTCGGCACAAAGGTCACGAGTCGCACTTCAGCCTCCCCTCAAAAGCCGTGAATGGTGAATGGTGAATGGAAAATGCCAGCAAAACCGATTTTCCGCTCACCAGGCGTGTGTCGGCCCTAAGTCCGTGATAATCCTGATTCGATCCGCTCGCGCAGCCACCACAGCAGGGCGAGACCGGGCAGCGCGATCAGGAAAGTCAGGAAAAAGAACGGCGCCCAGCCGACTGCCGCCACCAGCACGCCCGAAACCGGACCGACGTAGACCCGGCCCACCGCCGACAGCGCGGACAGCAGCGCATACTGCGTCGCGGAGAAGCGTTGGTCGCATAGCGACATGAGCAGCGCGACGAAAGCCGCAGTGCCCATTCCGCCGCACAGGTTTTCCGCCGCCACCGCGGCGATCATCAGCGGATAGCTTTTGCCCGTCATCGCCAGCAGCATGAAACCGAGGTTGGTGGCGGCCTGCAGCACGCCGAACAGCATCAGCGCGCGGTACAGGCGTAACTTCGTCATCAGCGCGCCGCCGGCGAGCGCGCCGAGTATCGTCGCACCGACGCCGAGCCACTTGTTCGCCCAGCCCACGTCCGACAGGGAAAACTCCGGCCCGCGCAGCAGGAACGCGGTGGTCAGGCTGCCGGCGAAGGCGTCACCGAGCTTGTAGAGCACGATCAGCAGCAGCAGCAGCCAGGCGCCGTTGCGCGAGAAATATTCCGCGAGCGGCTCGCGTATCGCGGCGGCAAGCGTGGCGGGCGCCTGCGCCGGCGTGTCGGGTTCGGGTGCGGACCATGTGGCGGCTACTCCGATCAGCATGAGCGCCGCCATCAGCACGTACATCGCGGACCAGCTGAGCCAGTTGTCGACGAGGATCAACGCAAGGCCGCCCGACACCAGCATGGCGACACGGTAACCGAGGACCGAAATCGCCGCGCCGGCGCCGCGCTCCGGCTCTTTCAGCACGTCGGCACGGTAGGCGTCGAACACGATATCCTGCGAAGCCGAAAGGAACGCGACCGCCAGGGCAACGCCGCCGAGCAGCCAGGTGGATTCGCGCGGCGAGAGCGTGCCCATGAAGCCGATCGCCAGCAGCAGCGCCAGTTGCGTGACGACGAGCCAGCCGCGGCGCCGGCCGAGGAACGGCGGCGTGTAACGGTCCATCAGCGGCGCCCACAGGAACTTGTAGGCGTAGGGCTGCCCGACCAGCGTGAACAGGCCGATGGTCTTGATGTCGACATTGTCCACCGCGAGCCACGCCTGGAGCGTGCCGGTGGTAAGCGCCAGGGGAAGCCCCGATGCGAATCCGAGCAGCAGCACCGCCAGGATTCGGCGGCTGCGGAAGACTTCCAGATACGGCGCCAGGGTTCCCGCCACTAGTGCCGCCGCAAAGCTTTGACACGAAGGACACCAAGGACACGAAGGTTCTCTTCAAAGATCATCAGGCTTGTTGCGTTTTTGGTGGTAGAGAATTTTGGTTTGCTTGGTGTCATAACGACTCAATCTCAGTTCTTGTTTTTCCTTTGTGTCCTTAGTGTCCTTCGTGGTTCAAGATTTTGGGTTCAGGTTGTAATCGTAGTCGATGGTAAGCGGCGCGTGGTCGGAGAATCTCTGCTTCTTGTAGATCGCCGCGCGCGTCGCGGTGGCGGCGAGCCCGGGCGTGGCGATCTGGTAGTCGATGCGCCAGCCCACGTTCTTCGCCCACGCCTGGCCGCGATTCGACCACCAGGTGTACTGCTCGGGGCGGGCGTCCACACGGCGAAAGACGTCCACCCACCCCAGATCGTCGAAGACGCGGGTAATCCAGGCGCGTTCTTCCGGCAGGAAGCCCGAATTCTTCTGGTTGGAGCGCCAGTTCCGGAGGTCGATTTCCTTGTGCGCGATGTTCCAGTCGCCGCACAGAAGTATCTCGCGTCCTTCGGCAGCAAGGTTCCCCAGATGAGGGAAGAAATGGTCCATGAAACGGAACTTCGCCTGCTGGCGATGCGCGCCGGCCGAGCCCGAGGGCAGGTAGACCGAGATCACGGAAAGCGGCCCGAAATCGGCCCGCAGGTAGCGCCCTTCGGCATCCGCCTCGCGGTTGCCGAGACCCTCCACCACCCGATCCGGCGCGCGCCGGCAATAGAGCCCGACGCCGCTGTAGCCTTTCTTTTGCGCGTGGTGAAAGTGGCCGCGGAAACCGCCCGGCGCGCACATGCGGCCGTCGAGGTCGCCCGCCTGGGCCTTCAGTTCCTGCACGCACACCACGTCCGCCCGGGTGCGCGCCAGCCACGGCAGGAAGTTCTTGCGCGCGGCGGAGCGGATGCCGTTGAGGTTCAACGTTATAATTCTCATGGGTTCCAAGCAACAGGATAGTGCCCTCGGCTCATTCGACCGGACGCGCCCGGTGCGCGCCGGTCAATTCGCCAGTTCAGAACTGAGACTTCCACATGGCGTCGGACTTCCGGCAAGAATTCATCCGTTTCACGATCGAGCAGAAAGTCCTGCGTTTCGGCGAATTCAAGACCAAGGCGGGGCGGCTCTCGCCTTATTTTTTCAATGCCGGGCTGTTCTACGACGGCGCTTCGCTGAAACAGCTAGCCCAATTCTACGCGAAAGCCATTGCCGCCGCGGGCGTCGGCTTCGACATGCTGTTCGGGCCCGCCTACAAAGGCATTCCGCTGGTGGCGGCGGTTGCCATCGCGCTGGGCGACGCCGGGCGCAACGTGCGCTACAGCTTCAACCGCAAGGAAGAGAAGGACCACGGCGAGGGCGGCTCCGTGATCGGCGCGCCGCTGGCGGGAAAAGTGCTGATCGTGGACGACGTGATCTCGGCGGGCACCTCCGTGCGTGAATCCGTCACCCTGATCCGCGCTTCGGGCGCCGAGCCGTGCGGGGTGGCGATCGCCCTGGACCGCATGGAGCGTGGAAGCGGGAATATGTCCGCGGTCCAGGAGGTAGAGCAAAGCTATAATGTTCCGGTGATCAGCATCGCCACGCTCGACGACCTGGTACGGTACCTGGAGTCCGACCCGCGGCACGCGCAGGATCTCGTCGCGGTCGGGCGCTACCGCAAACTATATGGAGTCACGGCCCATGCTTAGGAATGCTCGTGCGCTTTCTGCTGCGGTGCTCGCGGCCGTGCTGGCGGCGCTTGTCGCCGGCACCGCGGCGGCCCAAAAACCCAAGGCCAACACCACGATCGTCTGCTGGAAGGACAAGTCTGGAAAGGTTATCGGCTGCGGCGATCGCGTGCCACCGGAATACGAAGACAGCGCCACCAAGGAGCTCGACCGGCGCGGCGTGACGCGCAAGACGACCGAGTCGGCCGAGGTCGAGGCCAGGCGCGCCGCCGAAGATGCGAAAGTGGCGAAGCAGAAGGAAGAACTGGCACGGGAGCGGGAGGAGGAAAAAAGGCGCGCGACCCTGGAGAGACGCCAGGAAGCAGCGTTGCTCGCCACTTTCGCCAACGAGAAGGAAATCGACCTCAAGCGCGATCGCGACCTGGAAGTGGCGGACCGGCAGATCACGCAGCTGCAGGCTGCACAGAAGAATGCGACCGACCGCGCCGCGGACCTGAGGGGGCGCATCGACGCCAACGAGAAAGCCAAGAAGCCCGTCACCGACTTCCTCAGGGACGAAGCCGCGCGCGCCGAGAGCGACAGCGAGCGTTTCGAGAAGGGGATCGCGGCGAAAACCAGGGAAAAAGAAGAAATCAGCAAGCGCTACACTCGCATGAAACAGCGCTACATCGAACTGGGCGGCGCAGGCACCCAGTCAGCGGCGGCGCCGGCGGCAGCGGCACCCGCGAAGAAGTAGTAAATCGGGACCTCAACGAGGCCCGTTTACTTGCGCGCAATCGAGACGGACTGAACGCCGCTCATCGCGCGCGAATCACCCCGTCTATTCGGACAATTTCCGCTTCAGAATCTCGTTGACCTGCTGGGGATTAGCCTTCCCCCTTGTGAGCTTCATTGCCTGCCCTACCAGCGAGTTGAAAGCCTTCTCTTTACCGCTCCTGTAGTCCGCCACCTGCTGCGCGTTGGCGGCAATCACCTGGTCGACGATTTTCTCGATCTCGCCGCTGTCCGAGATCTGCTTCAGGCCGCGCTTCGCGATGATCGCGTCGGGATCTCCCTCGCCTGCCCACGTCGCATCGAACACCTCTCTTGCCATCTTGTTCGACAGCGTTCCATCCGCAACGTGATAATCCAGTCTCACCAATTGCTCAGGTCTGACTCGGCTATGAGAAATGTCCAGGCCTTCCTCGTTAAGCTTTGCGCTGAGTGTCCCGGTAATCCAATTTACCAAGTGGGGAATCCGTGCATTCGACTGCGCGCCCTGGAACGCGTGTGTCGAAAACCTGGACATTTCTTCCGTGGCTGTCAGTTGCGCCGCTTGATACGGAGTAAGCCCGTATTGAGAGATGAACGTTTGTCGTTTCGCTTCCGGCAGTTCCGGCATCGACGCCTTGATCTCGTTGATCCATTGTGCGGAGACCTCCAGCGGCAACAGATCCGGATCGGGAAAATAACGGTAGTCGTGCGCATCCTCCTTGGTGCGCATGGCGCGCGTCTCGCCGGTGTCGGAATCGAACAGCACGGTGGCCTGCTCGATCTTCCCGCCATTCTCGAGCGTTTCGATCTGCCAGCGGGCCTCGAATTCGATCGCCTGCTGCAGGAAACGGAACGAGTTGAGGTTCTTGATCTCGCGGCGCGTGCCCAGCTTGTCGGACCCCGCGGGCCGCACCGAGACGTTGGCGTCGCAGCGGAACGAGCCCTCCTGCATGTTGCCGTCGCAGATCTCGATCCAGCGCACCAGCGCGTGCAGGGTCCTGGCGTAGGCAACCGCTTCCTCCGCGCTCCTCATGTCGGGCTCGGAGACGATCTCGAGCAGCGGCGTGCCGGCGCGGTTGAGGTCGATGCCGGTGAAATCGTGGAAGCCCTCGTGCAGCGACTTGCCGGCGTCCTCCTCGAGGTGCGCGCGTGTCAACCGGATTGTCTTCTCTTTACCCTCTGTGAATATGCCTATCGTGCCACCTTGCACGATCGGCATTTCGTACTGGCTGATCTGGTAGCCCTTGGGAAGGTCGGGGTAGAAATAATTCTTGCGGGCGAAGATCGAGCGCGGGTTGATCTTCGCGCCAACCGCCAGCCCGAAGCGCACGGCTTTCTCGACCGCGGCGCGGTTCAGGACCGGTAACACGCCCGGCAGCGCGATGTCCACCGTGCACGCCTGCGTGTTGGGCGCGGCACCGAACGCCGTCGACGCTCCCGAGAAGATCTTCGACTTTGTCGAGAGTTGGGCATGCGTCTCAAGCCCGATGACGATTTCCCACTTCATCTTTCGTCGCTCCACGACGAGTGTCGGGTGTCGAGTGTCGAGTGGAAAACCTCGACGTAAAGGAGCCCCTTACGCCCTCGTCCCTCGACACTCATTCCTCGACCCTCCTTACTCGTCGCATCCCGGCGGGATGCGAAGATGCCAGTCGGTCGCAAGCTGGTACTGGTGCGCTGCGCCGAGCATCTTCGCCTCCGAAAAATAGTCGCCGATGATTTGCAGGCCGACCGGCAGTCCCTGGTCATCGAAACCGCACGGGATGGACATGCCCGGCAGCCCCGCCAGGTTGGCCGGGATGGTGTAGATGTCGTTGAGGTACATCTGCACCGGGTCGTCCATCTTCTCGCCGAGCCTGAACGCGGCAGTGGGACTGGTCGGTCCCATGATCACGTCGCAACGCCTGAATGCTTCCGCGAAATCGCGCGCGATCAGCCGCCGCACCTTCTGCGCCTGGATGTAGTAGGCGTCGTAGTAGCCGTGCGACAGCACGTAGGTGCCGATGAGGATGCGGCGCTTCACTTCGTCGCCGAAGCCCTGCGCCCGCGTCTTCTTGTAGAGGTCGGTCAGGTCGGAGTAGTCCGGAGCGCGGTAACCATAGCGCACGCCGTCGTAGCGCGCGAGGTTGCTCGAGGCTTCCGCCGGTGCCAGTACGTAGTACACCGGCACCGACAGCTTCATGTTGGGCAGGCTCACTTCGACCGTCTCGCAGCCGGCCCTGCGGTACTCGGCCCCCGCGGCCTCGACCGCCTTCACCACCGCCGGCGCGGCGCCCTTCGCGAAGAATTCCTTCGGCAGGCCAATCTTCATGCCCTTGATCGGCCGCGCGAGCTCGCGCGTGTAGTCTTCGCGTTGGCGCTGGAGCGAGGTGGAATCGCGCGGGTCGTGTCCGGCCATCACGTTGAGCAGCAACGCGAGATCCGCGGCGCTGCGCGCCAACGGACCGCCCTGGTCGAGGCTGGAGGCGAACGCGATCATGCCGTAGCGCGACACCACGCCGTAGGTGGGCTTCAGCCCGCAGATGCCGGAGAGCGCCGCCGGCTGCCGGATCGAGCCGCCGGTATCGGTGCCGGTCGCCCCCGCGGCGAGCCGCGCCGCCACCGCCGCCGCCGAGCCGCCGGAGCTGCCCCCGGGCACGCTTTGCACGTCCCAGGGGTTCCTGACCGGGCCGTAGTACGAGGTCTCGTTCGACGAGCCCATGGCGAACTCGTCCATATTGGTCTTGCCGATATTGACCGCCCCCGCGGCATCGAGCCGCTCGACCACGTGGGCGTCGTACGGGGAAACGAAGTTGGAAAGCATCTTCGAGCCGCAGGTGGTGAGCCAACCCTTGGCGCAGAAGATGTCTTTCAGGGCTACGGGAATCCCGGTGAGCGGCTGCGCTTTGCCCGCTGAGCGCATCCGGTCCGCTGCCCCAGCCTGCTTCAGGCTCGCTTCCTCGTTGATCGTGATGAAGCAGTTGAATCGGCTGCTTAATACCTTGATCCGATTGAGAAAATGCTGCGTCAGCTCAACGCTGGAGAGCTTGCCGGCAGCGAGATCGGCTGACAGGCTCTGGATGGTGGCGTTGTGCATTTGCCCGCGAGGCGTGAGGGGTAAGGCGTGAGGCGGAAACCCGCTCCGTCCGCCGCCTAGCTCCTCACGCCTGAAGCCTCACTATTCAATGACCTTCGGCACCAGGTAAAGAGCACCCTCGACGTGCGGCGCCACCGACTGGAACAGGGCGTGCTGGTCGCCCTCGGTGACGGCGTCCGGGCGCAACCGCTGCACGAGGTCCTGCGCGTGGGACATCGGCTCGACGCCGCGGGTATCGACCGCCTGCATCTCCGCGATGAGCCGGAAAACGTCGTTGATCCGCGACAGCGCGGCCTGCGCCTGGTCCTCGTCTATCGCGATCCGCGCGAGGTGGGCGACGCGCTTCACGTCATCCAGCGTCAGTGCCATGGCAGTCCCTGCTGCAAAAGCCTTAAAAATTGAAGCTGCATAGGGTATCATAACCCCCTGTTGCACAGAGCCAATTCCCTTTAGGTGGAACGATTTATGTTCGGTTTCTTGAACAGCTACTTTAACGACGATCTGGCGATAGATCTCGGCACCGCCAACACGCTGATCTACGTGCGCGGCAAAGGCATCGTGCTCGACGAGCCATCGGTGGTTGCCATCCGCCAGGAAGGCGGCCCGAACGGCAAGAAGGTGATCCAGGAAGTCGGCCTCGCAGCGAAACAGATGCTCGGCCGCACGCCCGGGAACATCACCGCGATCCGCCCGATGAAGGACGGCGTTATCGCCGATTTCACCGTCACCGAGCAGATGTTGAAGCACTTCATCAGGAAGGTGCACCAGACGCGCATTTTCAAGCCTTCGCCCCGCATCATCATCTGCGTGCCATGCGGATCGACGCAGGTCGAGCGCCGCGCGATCCGCGAGTCCGCGATCGGCGCCGGCGCATCCAGCGTCTATCTCATCGAGGAGCCGATGGCGGCGGCGATCGGCGCCGACCTGCCGGTGGGCGATCCGACCGGCTCGATGGTGGTGGACGTTGGCGGCGGCACCACCGAGGTGGGCGTGATCTCGCTCGGCGGCCTCGTCTACAAGGGCTCGGTGCGCGTCGGCGGCGACAAGATGGATGAGGCGATCATCAACTATATCCGCCGCAATTACGGCATGCTCATCGGCGAAACCACCGCCGAGCAGATCAAGAAGGAGATCGGCTCCGCCTTCCCCGGCTCGGAAGTGCGCGAGAAGGAGGTGAAAGGCCGCAACCTTGCCGAGGGCATACCGCGGAGCTTCACGATCTCCTCCAACGAGATTCTCGAAGCGCTGACCGAGCCGCTCAACTCCATCGTTTCCGCGGTCAAGACTGCGCTCGAGCAGACGCCGCCCGAGCTCGCCGCCGACATCGCCGAGAAGGGCATGGTGATTACCGGCGGTGGCGCGCTGCTGCGCGACATCGACCGGCTGCTGATGGAGGAAACCGGGCTGCCGGTGATCGTCGCCGAAGACCCGCTCACCTGCGTCGTGCGCGGCTCCGGCAAGGCGCTCGAAAAAATCGAGCGGCTGGCCAGCATCTTCACTAACGACTAGTGAGGAGTGAGGCGTCAGGCGTGAGGCGCGGCTCCGGATCACGAGGACTTACTCCTCACCCCTCACTCTTTTCTCCTCACCGCTGATGGAACATCAGCCGCCGCCGTTTTTCAGGACCGGCCCCACCCCGCTTGCACGACTGCTGATCTTTTCCGCGCTGTCCCTCGCCTTTCTCGTCTCCGACGTCCGTTTCAACTACCTCGATTCCCTGCGCCAGGTCGCGGCGATCGTCGTCTACCCGCTTCAGCGCATCGCCGCCGCCCCCGCCAGCATCGTGCGACGAATCGGCGACTTTTTCGTCACGCACGGGTCGCTGCGGGAGGAGAACGCGCGGCTCACGCAGGAAAACTTCGACAATGCCGCCCTGCTCTTGCGGCTGAAGGCGCTGCAGGCGGAGAACGCCCAGCTGCGCGACTTGCTGGCCGCCCGCGAGCGTCTGGGCACCAAGTTGATCGCTGCCGAGGTGCTGTACGTGGCGCGCGACCCGTTCAGCCGCAAGGTGATGATCGACAAGGGCTCGCAGGGCGATATCCGGGCCGGCCAGGTGGCGGTGGACAACCGCGGCGTGGTGGGCCAGGTGACGCGCGTCTACCCCTGGCTCTCGGAAGTCACTCTGGTCACCGACAAGGATCAGTTCGTGCCGGTGCAGAACCTGCGCAATGGCCTGCGCTCGATACTCTCCGGTACCGGCAGCGACGGCACCCTCGAGCTGCGCTTCGTTCCGTCCAACGCGGACTTCGAGCCCGGCGACGAGCTTGTCACTTCGGGCATCGACGGGGTGTATCCGCCCGGGCTGCCGGTGGCGCGGGTGACCAGCGTCGAGCGCGCTGCCAATCAGATCTTCGCCCGCGTCACCGGGGTGCCGCTCGGCGGCGTGGCCAACCATGCCCACCTGTTGATCACCGGCGGCAGCCGCGACCTGCCACCGCGGCCGTCTGCCGACGAGCCAAAATCGCCACGGCCCAAGAAATCGAGAAAAGGCTGATGGCCGACACCCGCGTCACGCCGCATGAGATCCTGCTGCCGGTCAGGGCCGGCTTCATCGCCGCCACGCTGCTCGGGGCGCTGCTGCTGAACCTGCTGCCGTGGTCGGGAGTGTGGCTGTCGATCAAGCCCGATTTCGTCGCGCTGGTACTGCTCTGCTGGTGCGTCGAGCAGCCGCGCAAGGTGGGTTTCGTCTCGGCCTGGCTGCTGGGACTGGTCATGGACGTGGCGGACGGCGCCCTGTTCGGCCAGCACGCCCTGTCGTACTCGGTTCTCGCCTACGCCGGCATCGTGCTGCACCGGCGGGTGCTCATGTTCTCCGGCACACCGCAGGTGCTGCACGTGGTGGTGCTGCTGCTGATGAACGACCTCATCGTAATCACGGTCCGCGTGCTGGCCGGTGCGGACTTTCCCGGCTTCCAGTATTTCATCGGCAGCATCGTCGCGAGCGCGCTGTGGCTGCCGCTGGGCGTGCTGCTCAAGCTGCCGCAACGCCCTCAACCCGACCCCGACCGCGTGTAGCGTATGAGCGCCGAACTCTCGATCAATCCCGGCATCGAGCTGCGCAATGCGCAGCTTGAACTGCACCATTTCCAGTTGCGCCTGGCGATCGCGACCGGGTTCGTGCTATTCATGTTCCTGCTGCTGTTCGGCCGCTTCTTCTACCTGCAGGTCGTGAAGCACGACCAGCTGCAAACGCTGGCGGAGGCAAACCGCATCGCCATCGTCCCGGTGGTGCCCAACCGCGGCATCATCGTCGACCGCAACGGCATCGTGCTCGCACACAACTATTCCGCCTACACGCTGGAGGTCCAGCCGCACAAGATCAACAACCTGGAGAACCTGATCGACGAGCTGGCCGCTCTGATCGAGATCACGCCGCGCGACCGGCGGCGCTTCAAGCGGCTGCTGGAGGAGAGCAAGAGCGTCGGCAGCCTGCCCATCCGCACCCGGCTCTCCGACGAGGAAATCGCCCTCTTCGCGGCGAACCGCTACCGCTTTCCCGGCGTCGAGATCAACGCGCGGCTGTTCCGCCAGTACCCGCAAGGCGAAATCTTCTCGCACGTGGTCGGGCATATCGGCCGCGTCAACCCGCGCGAGGTCGAGCAGCTCGAGGCCGACGGCCTCGCCGCCAATTACCGGGGCACCGACTACATCGGCAAGCTCGGGCTCGAGCAGAAGTACGAGAGCCACCTGCACGGCACCACCGGCGTCGAGGAAGTCGAGGTGGATTCGGGCGGGCGCCCGGTGCGCACGCTGTCGCGCACGCCGCCGGTGCCCGGCA
>Ga0137423_1000357_pt1 | contig 13863 bp, 36 predicted proteins | sample EasRivERMZT600_2_FD_102326 | JGI IMG/M metagenome (GOLD analysis project Ga0137423, IMG submission 102326) | Soil microbial communities from meander-bound floodplain in the East River, Colorado, USA - East River MetaG ERMZT600_2 | ecosystem: Environmental > Terrestrial > Soil > Floodplain ...
GAGCGATTCCGTGGATAACACTTTCTCGATTCCGCATTGCCGATCACTGGCACCGTAATTCACGGTCATGCGAATGTGAAGCGCATCGGGGAGCATTTCGGCCTTGAGGCATTCTTTATGCTCGCGCCACCGCTCCACATCCTTGCTGAGTGCTTCGACTGCTACTCGAATGGCGCCGACTCGCCTCATCGTGGGCGATTCCAGTGCGGCATCTACGAGGCTCATAATCTCCTCAACAGCTTCGCTCACGTCTGCTCCTTGGCTGCTAGTGCGGCGGCGCTTGTGGCTTCGTCTTTTAAGCCGACAAGTATCGGGAATGCCATGAATTCGTGCTTACAGTTAGGGCATATAGCCGTTAGGGCAAGAGTGATCCCCGGTTTCTTCTCCATCCTGTCAATTGGCATAAATGTCGCTGTATTCGCTGTATTCTTCACGTCTGCTCCCTTCGCTGCTAGTGCGGCGTCGCCTGCTTCTGCCCGCTGGATATAACGGAGCGCCGTCTGGTGCCGTGTTTCCCCTTGATACTTGTTACCAACGGCATAAATTAGCTCCCGATACCGCTCCGCATCCCGCCTGTCATCGCCGCCGATTAACTCGCCGTATTGCACTTGTGCTTTCTCGCGCAACCGCTCAGCATCCTTGCTGAGTGAGCGCAGCTTGGCGGCGGCATCAACCAAGGCCCGCTGCAATTCGACAATGTGCGGCGCGCCCGCGCTAGCCAAGACTAGATAGCGGTCGCACATCGCCTCTACATCCGATTGTGTCGGCTCTGCGCTTGTGGGTGGATGGGCGTAGAGGGGCGTTATTGTGAGTGGAAAATTAGCGCGCAGCAGCATGTCGTCTAATTCGGCTTGGGTTTCCGCCCACCAGTAGTTTCCAGACGGCGCTTTGACTTTCCACGCCACCGGCTTGCTCATCGTTTCAATCCTCGGATGGCCTCAACTAATTCCTCCATATCCCAGCGACGGCTGCAAGCAAGGTTAAGCACGTCCTGAATCGCATCATTCCATTCGCTTGTGGGTAGGTGGGCGTAGATTTTGTCTCCGACCTTGAGCTTCGGCTGTCCGGGGAAATATCTAATGTCCAGCCGCACAAAAGGATGCAAGGCGGTAGTTCCGGTTTCTACATGCCAGCCAATCACAAACGCTACCGGCTCTGCGCTTGTGGGTGGGTCTTGCTTGTCTGTCATTACGCGCCTACCTGCGGGATTGCCCGCGTTGTACTTGCCGCCGAGCTTGAGGTCTTCGGGGCCGCTCATTGAATGATGGCGCGGAATCTGTCCCATGACTGACCCGTGGAACCGGCACTTTTTGACACGCTAGGGGCTCGCTTGCCCGTTCTGTCCCGTATAGCTGAGAGTGGGTCAGAGGGGGACACAAGACTCGAAATCCGGTTTACTCCTCTGGAGTAACGTGGGTTCGAATCCCACCCTCTCCGCCACAAATCAAGCACTTAGCCTCTCCCGCTTGGCCTTCCGACCCTTCGTTTTTGTCCCATGCCTGACCCGCGGCAGTTTGATGACCCGCGTGTGATTCCAAAGTCTCTCAGCGATCACGTCCTTTACCTTTGCTCTAACAATTTCCTTTGTCTTCGCGTCCGGCATTTTCTTGTGAACCAAACTCAGGACAGCAAATTTTCTGTCTGCACGCACGCGTCCACCACCCGGAAACTGAGCGGGCAGGAACTGCGAGTGGAAATACCGTAAACCCCAGTCATCGGTAATGCTCTCGAAAGTTTCTATTCGCCGACCGTCGATTAAGAACGACCAATTCAACCGCTTCGCTTTCATGCGCGCTTGCTCCCTCTGACCCGTGGCAATTTCGCGATCGCGTCGACCAGATGCCGCGGCGCCAGATGCGCGTACCGATCCGTCACCGCGCTCGACGAGTGCCCGAGTAGATCCCGCACACTCGAAATGGACTCGCCCGCCTGCACCAGCCAGCTCGCGAACGTATGCCGCAAGTCGTGCGCGTGTACGTGGGGCAAGCCAGCCGCCGCCCTGGCCGCACGGAATCGCTTGTTGAATAGCGGAACACCCATCCGGAACGGAAGTCGCCTGCGGGCGATCCTGGCCGCTTCTGGTGGCATCGGGACCGTGCGTGGTCGGCCGCTCTTGTTGGTCGAATCCAGCACGATCAGGTTGCCGCGAATGTTGTCGGGCGTGAGCCGAAGCATTTCGCCGCGCCGGAGCCCCGTGAGCGCGAGGAAAAGGATCATGTCGCCCGTCAGCGGGTCGGTATGGCGCAGCAGCTTGCGGACTTGGGCCGGCGTCAGGTAGACGTGCCGCTGTTTCTCGCCGGTCAGCATCTCGATTGACGGTAAACGGTTGAGCCATCCCCAGCCGTGCGCCAGTCGGCCCACCCGCCGCAGAATTGCCAAGTGCCGGTTGATGTGCGCGGCTGAGTAACCAGCCCCCAGCCCGACGTTCGTGAACTCGCGGGCGACTTCGGTGATCGCCTCGAGCGGCTTGCCGACGCTGTAATCGCGCAGAACGTCGACCCGGTAGCGCAGATCCTTGGGCCAGGACTTCAGCCGCTGCGCGGTGGGAAGCCATTGATCGATCGCCTGGTCTAGCGTGTACCGCTGGTCCCGACCAGCCGCAGCGTCGATTTGCGCCCGCCTGATCGCAGTTTCGAGCGCGACCGCGTCGGTCCTGGTGGCGCCGCGCGGTAGTGTTTGCTCAACGCGCTTGCCACCGCCGATAGCGACTCTAACTTGCCAGCGTTGACCGTGTTTTCGGACTGGCATCGGGTCTCCCTCGCGGCAATATAGCGCGCGAGTTCCGACGCACTGACTCGTAAGCGTGAGCGGACCTGAACCGCGGCTATGTGACCGTCAGCGATCTCGCGGCGTACCGAGCGGGCCGATACCCGCAGATGCGCGGCGGCTTCCGATAGGGTGAGCAGTTCGTCGGTCATACAACCTTGTGCATTGACCGAATGCGGGCCTGATCTGAGCGCCAAATCTCAATCTCAAGATCGGCGCGGCTGAACTTAGAGCGCATCAGCTCATCTTCTTCGACCGCTATCCGATAAGCCGTGAGCTGGTCCCGATAGGCTTGGCTGGCCTTCGCCTTCATGTCGGCGGCGGTTGCGCTGTCACCGTTTTCCAGGCATTCAACGGCAATCTGAGCGCGTAGGGCGGGCAGGAATTCTTCAATGTACTTGCGCGTGGCCTTGGCGCGTGCCGCGGCTTCTTCGTTTTCACGCAGGAAATCCAGCGCTTTTTCTAGCCGCTTGTCGCTGATGATTTCAACAACCGTCATGCTGTCGCTTTTGCTTCCGCTCTTTTCTTCGCACCAATCACCTTCAATCGTGCGCGAACTTTGCTGCCTGCACTGCCAAGCAAACTCGATAGGTAAAGCTTCTCGTCGTTATCTTCGATCGGCTCGATGATTTCCCAAATCTTGTATTCGTTGTCTATTAGCTCGGCTGCCTCTTGGGCAACAAGATCGCTCAAAGACGATGCGACCTTAGCCATGCGCGTCATGGTGGCAGCGTCAAGCTCGACGCCTTCTAGTGCGCTTTCAACGGGTGGCGGAAAGCGCTTGAACTCTGCGGCCTTTCCCTCTGCTGCCTTGTTGCCGTCGTCATCTTCGGAAGGCACGCCAAACGCCGCCTGCAACGAATACCGCTTCGCATATGTGATCGCACTACCGTATCCGTGCGGGTCTTGCTTCGGTGCTGGCATTGGCAGCTTGCCGGTGCGATAGGACTCGCCGCTCTTATGCAGGATGACGGTCTCGACATAAACGCCGCCTTCGCGCTCGGTGACTTCTTGCACGAAGCCAAGGCCATACTTGGCAAGCGTTGGCTTGACTGCATCCATGACGGCACCTAGGTCCGCGTACTTGGATTTGAAATGCGGATTGGTATTGCCTTTTATGGCCGCGCCGATCTCGGCTTGTGCTTGAACATAGGCCGCAGCAAGGTTCTTGATAAAGCTTGTGAACGTCTCTTCGCTCATTTCTTTTCCATCAAACAATAGAAGTAACGATCCATCCTGCCTCCAAGTACATCGAACGTATCGCAAGGGGCGCGTCGCATTGCGACCGCGATCAAAAGAAGAGCCATGACTAGAAAGATCACCAGCGCATATCTCATCCTTGTTCTAGTTCCTCGATCACCCTTGCCAAAAGCGCCCATTCGCTCATTTTCAGCATTTGCAGATACGTCTTATCCCCATGCACGCCGATGCCGGATTGGTGGCACATGTAGCAAAGCGGAAGGGTGAGAAAGTCATTGCGCGCTTCCCTATCTTCTCGAATGTGATGCACACAAGTTCTGCTCTCTTGCTTCATTCCAAGCAAGTTGCAGCAGATGCACGGCATGGCTGCAATGCGTTCCATGTGCCGCTGTGCCGGTGTCACTCTGCCTTCTCCACTTCAACATCCGCACCAAGCAACCGCACTAGATCGCCCTGAGACGCGAGCCGCGCCTTGTATGGCTCGGTACAGTGGCGGATTGCATGCGCTGCGTTCGTGGCTTCGATCAGGCGTTCTTCTTCTTCGAACAGGACGAGGTAAATGCGACGCGCCGTCATGCGGCCTTCAATTTCTGCACGCGGTTAGCCGGATGAGTCAGAAGGCGCTTGCCCATTGATTCGCGCGCCGCTGCTATGGCGGCATCGATCTTGGCGCGTCTATCCGCATCGGTTTCAAGCTGCACGATTTGAATCTCTGTAGGCGCACTGTCGACGAACATGAATTTTCTGATTAGCTGCATGTTTCTCTCCCCGGTTAAACCTACGACAAAATCCACCATACGAACAAAACCACGTAGATGACAGCCATCGCAAGCAACGTTAGAAGCAACTGCCCGCGTGCTTGGTAAATCGGCACTCGTGGAATGCGCGGCGGCTTGCGGCTGAACTCTTGCTCGTTCCAGCGGCCGCGGCCCTGCGATTGGTCGGTCATTGCAGGACTCGCACGATCACCTTGACCGCTACGGATTCCGGCAACGTCTCAAGCCATAGCAGCAGCGCGGCGATAGAAGTCGGCGCTATGACGACAGCGTGTCCGCGTGAGCCGTCAACGGTGTAGTCGAGGCGGCACTTCATGCGGTCTCCCGGCAAGCTGCTGTATTGATTTGCTTCAGCGCGATGTCCTTGAACGTCTGTAGCGGGCCATCATCTGGAAACCGATCGGCCTGCTGCACGAATACGGCCATCGCGCCGAGCATTCCCTTTTGGTCGTCAAGCAATCTGCCGACCAGAGCACGCGAGCGCACAAGATTCCCGAGTAGCGGGTCTTGTATCAACCACTCCGTTAGCAGAGTGCGATACGAATCCGTGTCGCTGGCTTCTAGGGCTTTGGCGGTTCTGTTTCCGAGGTCGGACATCAGAGGTTCGCTCGCCAGTCATCTTCGTAATCCATCTGCGGCACGGACACATACGAAACAAGCCATGCGATAGCGCCTACACCGCACCAAAAGCACAACCAAAGGAATGCAGATACAGGGTCAATCATTCTTCCTCCCGCCGTTTTTCCAACTCTTTCGCCATCAAGTAGATGCAGCGCCAGTTCCAATCCGCGATGCGCTTCTGATCTTCCCAAGTGGTGCGGAATACAAAGCAGCCGTTCTCCTCTGTGGGGTTCGTGATCGGCGGCTTGCCATCAGGTGTTCCATGACATTCAGCCATCTAGACGTTGTCCAAACCAATCGCCGCTTCGCGATCAACCTGCGGGACTTCAACAAACGTGGCCTGATTCGCAACGTAAGGCTTGACGAACTTCTCCCACCGCTCGCGCACAATGGCGCGGGTAGGGATGCGGTCGTCGCCGATGATGGCGATGAACTCGGGCGTTTCGGTCATTTAGATTTCTCCTCTGCTGCGCATGATTTCTAGTTCTTGTTCCTGTTGTGGGGTGCGCTGCGGATTAGCTTTGAGCCACTGCTGAACGAGTGCGGCTGTGGGAGTGATGCCGTCTGCGCGCAGCGCATCCCAAGCACGTTTCAGATTGGAGCCCATCGACTTTTCGAGGGCGCTCATTAGCGGCTCGCGTATTGAACGGAAAGCACCGCACGCTGAAAAGGCGTCAGCGGCTTGATGATTACCGGCCGTTGGAAGTTCAGGATGCGGCTGCGGATGGCTTGGTACTTGACGATGCTTTGCGGTGTCATCTGTGCGTTCCCCGTTGTTGATAGAACGCAGTTCAGCATAACTTTACTATCTTGTCAAGCGTAACTGTACCGAACGCGAAAAGTTGTGCTTTTCAGGGTCAAACGGACGGATTAACCCGCCGATTTAAGGCGGATTTGGATGCTCAGCGCGAAATAGTTCGACCAGTTTGCGCTCAGTCGCGGACAGGGAGCGGTTTGTATCGCCCCAGATGATGTAATCGGCTGATACCTGGAGCTCGACGCAGAGGCCGACCAGGCCCTTGAAGTCGGGAAACGTCTGGCCCGTCTCCCATTGTGAGACCGCAGATTTGGTGATGCCGAGGGCGTGGGCGAGTTGCTCTCCGGTCAGCTTCTTGTCTTTTCTTGCTGCCGCGATTCGATGCCCGATCGCATACGCATCCAATTTCTGATGCTTCGCCATGATGAGCGGCAAAAGTACATCAATGGTTCGCCCCGCACGTCCAGAGTCGCTTGACCTTCTTGTAAAGTTATGCTGTACTTGATACATGAAGGAAACAGGACTGCAAAAAGCGGCTCGAGTCGTGGGCGGTGGAACCGAACTGGCACGGCTGCTGGGCGTTACGAAGTCTGCGGTCTCGCAATGGGGTGATAGCGAAGACGGCGTTCCGCTTGATCGCTGCGTCGACATCGAGCGCGAGACGGGCGTCCCGTGCGAAGAACTGCGGCCCGACAAGATCGATTACTTCACGCATCTGCGTAGCACCCCGAAGGCAGAGCCAAAAGCCGCATGAATCACACACTCCCCGCATGCCTCGTGCAATGCGCCCTACGTACTAAGGAAAGTGCATGACCGACTGGTTACTAATCGTCAATTTGCTGCTGAACGTGGCGATTCTGGTGCTGTGCTACCTGAACTACAGCATCGCCAAGGCCGAACGGGATACGCGCGTAGGAATGAAGATGAAGTTACGAACTTGAACCCGCAAACCAGTTGAGAGATACGCGCCCGACCCGTCTGCTGGTCGGGGCTTAGAAAAGCAAAGTAGTGCGGGGTGGTAGTGGTGCAACAGGCAGGGCAAGCGCAGATTCTGCAGGGTGACGCCTTAGAAGTACTGCGCACGCTGCCCGCCGAGTCGGTGCAATGTGTCGTTACATCCCCGCCTTACTTCGGGCTGAGGGATTACGGGACGGCCGAATGGGATGGCGGTGAGACGGATTGCGACCACCGAAGCCCCACTATGCGCGAAGGGCGCAACGAGAATCGCGCCAAGCTTGCCGGTAGCGAAGCAACGAACAGCGCACAGCTACTACTCGCCGCCCGTACTGGCTGCGGCAAATGTGGCGCCACCCGTATTGATCGCCAGATCGGTCTCGAATCAACGCCTGCCGAATATGTTGCCAAGATGGTCGATGTATTCCGCGAAGTGCGGCGCGTGCTGCGCAAGGATGGCGTTTGCTGGTTGAACATTGGGGATAGTTACGCGGGCGGCACTGGTGGATATGGGCCGGCGTCAACACTTAGCGGCTACACATCAGAAGAAACGAAGCACCGCAAGGCATACGACAACGTAATCATCCGCAAGCCTAGCAACGGGCTCAAGCCTAAGGATTTAATCGGCGTTCCGTGGCGTTTGGCCTTCGCCCTGCAAGCCGATGGCTGGTATCTGCGCCAAGACATCATCTGGGCGAAGCCAAACCCGATGCCCGAGTCAGTAACGGATCGCTGCACCAAGGCGCATGAGTACGTGTTCCTACTGAGCAAGAGCGAGCGATATTTTTATGATGCCAACGCGATAAGCGAGCAAGTAACCGACTCCCCTATCGAGCGCCTAACGCAGCCGAACCTAGACAATCAGGTCGGATCGTTCCGCGTACCGGGCAAGACCAATGGGCCGATGAAAGCTGTCGGCTCGGCTCACATGCAAGGCACGCCGCGCAACGATGGCGACAGATGGCGCATGGCAGATGGAGGAGTAGCGGAGCGCGGCACCCGCAACAAGCGCAGCGTATGGACGATAACCACCGAGCCATATCCCGAAGCCCACTTCGCCACATTCCCCACTGAACTGCCGCGGATCTGCATCCTGGCCGGCAGCAAGATCGGCGACACGATTCTCGATCCGTTTGCTGGTAGCGGAACCACCCTTCAGGTCGCGCTAGAACTGAGCAGGGCGGGGATCGGGATCGAGCTCAACGCCGAGTACGTCGCGCTTGCCAATCGGCGCCTGAACAGCACGACGCTCGGCTTGCCGCTGGAGATCGCGGCGTAATGGCACGCGCTCGCAATATCAAGCCCGGCCTCTTCAAGAACGAAGACCTTGCAGAGTGCTCGATCTGGGCGCGCTACATCTTCGCCGGCTTGTGGACGCTGGCCGATCGTGAAGGCCGGCTCGAGGATCGACCAAAGCGCATTAAGGGTGAACTCCTGCCCTTTGATTCGCAAGACGTTGAGCCTTTATTGCGTGAGCTTGCACACAACAAATTCCTAGAACGATACGAGGTTGATGGCGAGCGCTTTATCCAGATCACCAAGTTTCGGAAGCACCAATCGCCACATTATTCCGAGAAACAGAGCGTCATCAAGCCGCCTCCACTCTCGGAAAAGGCACCGCATATACATCCTCCAAATTCCGGGAGTTCAACCGTCATTAAGGAGGGGTCGCAACCCCCTGATTCTCTGATTCCTGATTCACCGATTCCTGATTCCCTCGAAAAAGATTCAGGCCTACGGCCTGTGTGCTCGCCGTCGAACGGCAACGGCGCGCACCACTTTCCGGCCTGTCCAGTCGACGAAATCATCGGGCTGTACCACGCCGAGCTTCCCATGTGCCCGCGCATCACCGTGCGCAACAGCAAGCGGGACAAGCTGATCTCAGGGCGATGGCGGCAGGTGTTCACCGATGGCAAGGCGAAAGCCAAGCCGGAAGGAGTCGAGCTTTTCCGCGAGTTTTTCCACTTTGTTCGCGATTCCAAGTTCCTGACCGGAAAGGCGCAAGCCAGCAGCAAGGATCGCTCGCCATTCGTGGCCGATCTCGAATGGCTGATGTCACCGACCAACTTCGCGAAAACCGTCGAAGGGAGATACCACCGATGAGCAAGACCTTCTCCGCCTATGGCGGCAAGCAAAGTGAACCGCAGGAACCGGAGCGCCGTTCAACCGAGTGCATGTCCTACGGGTGCCCATTGCCAGCAACGTTCAGCACGCAGATGCGCGGAAGCAATTTCATGTGCCGTGCTCACGATGGCACACCAGCGCATGAATGGCCGGCGATTACCGAGCGCGTCAAGCAAGTAGAGCGCGCCTTCTTCGCGGCGATCGACATGACAAACGAGCCGGCAGGCGACAAACCTGACCCGCGCACGGTTGCCAAGTTCGTTGCGCTGAGTCCTGACTTTGCGGCCAGCGGAAATCTGAGTGCGCGCACCTATGGCGCTTTTGCTCTTGGCAAATTGCTAGAGAAGGTGCGACCGAAACATGTACCACCGCACATTCCTTCGTACAAAACCGAAGGCCTGCGCAAAGTGGACATTGTGCTGTGAACATGATCGACGGTTGGAACCTAACCGCCCCAAAGCCAGAAAAACTACCGCCGCCGCTCGAGCGCAAGAGCCAAGCCGCGGTGATCGATTGGGCGAACTGGGCATCAGGGCAATGGCCGGAGCTCCGATACCTGTTCGCGGTTCCAAACGGCGACAAGCGCAGCGCAGTGACGGCGAGCCTACTCGTGAGCCAAGGCGTCAAGCCGGGCGTTCCTGACTTGATTCTGCCCGTTGCAAGGGGTGGTTTCGTCAGCCTTGCAATCGAGATGAAACGCAAGCCGAACACGCCGACACAACTGCAGCGCGAATGGCTCGCCGCATTGCAGGGCTTTGGCTGGCTGGCGATCGTTTGCTATGGCGCAGGAGAAGCGATTGCCGCGCTTGAGGCATACGTCAAGGCACCGCGCACGATTATCGGCCCTGCACGATTGGTACGCGAATGAGCGTAATGGATTTGAATGTTGCCCTCTGCGAGGCTTTAGGGATAGATCCCAAGGAGGCCATAGCGGTGAACATCAAGATTCGCATCGACTCCTACCCGCAAGTATTCGTTAAGCGCCTGATTCGATCGGGGGATTTCTCGCATGTGACGCAGGCGTTTGAGTTACGCGAGCGGAAGACGTGAGCCAACACCTTTGCCACGCATACCGTTGCACGAAAGCGGTTAAGCCTGAGAAGCTGATGTGCGCGCGGCATTGGCGAATGGTCCCGCTACGCATGCAGCGCATGGTCTGCGTGGCATACGCAATCGGGCAATGCGACACCAAGCGTCCAAGCTATGCGTGGCTCGCGGCGGCTCAGATAGCGATCAGCACCGTTGCAGATAAGGAAGGCTACGGACTTGAGCAACGCACGCAGATAGGGCTAATCGAACAAATGCAGCGCGGCGCTTCATGCGCGGAATGGGAACAGCGCACATGAGCAAGCTCGAAGAGCAAAAGGCATTGCCGCGGCGCAAGTTGTTCAAGCCATGCGATGAACTCGTTCCTGGCTTGCTTGGCGTAGTTGCTCCGCGGCCCAAGCGCAAGGCAAAGAAAGCAAAGGGCAAGCGGTGACATGCGCGTCTTACATCTCTTTGCCGGCGCAGGAGGCGGACTCCTTGCCGATCTCATCCTCGGACACACGCCAGTTGCCGCTGTTGAGTGGAACAGATACGCCTGTCAAATCCTCCGCATGCGTGCGCCGGAATGGTTCCCTGGTCTCAGAGTCCACGAACAAGACATCAGGGAGTTTGATCCAAGCGAATACGCCGGCAGCGTGGATATCGTCGCAGCGGGCTTACCTTGTCCAAATTGGTCGAGCGCTCGAGGGACGCGCGGAACTTGTTTCGATGGATGGTCGGAAGTCGCGCGGTGTGTTGCGGTCATCCGGCCGCGATTTCTTTTCCTTGAATGCGTCGCAGGATTTGAGCGCGAGCACGAGCGGGTCACACGTGACTTGGCTGCAATTGATTTCAGGCTCCGCAGGCCGCTTCTGCTCGATGCCGCCAGCGTGGGCGCTCCGCAGCCTCGGATTAGATATTGGGCTGTTGCCCACGCCAACAGCGAAAGCGAATCAGCTTGCACCGTCGATGCTGAAGAAGTGGGCGAGTTGCCGCCGATTGAAGAAAGCAATCCGTGGTCGATTGATCCCGGCACATTACGAGTGGCTGATGGGCTGGCCGATCGGGTTCACCGACTCAAGGCAATCGGCAATGGGCAAGTCCCGCAGCAAGCAGCGCTCGCGTGGCGAATCCTGACCGCATGAACTGGTTCCTCTGGCTCCTGCTCGGCGTATGGCTCGGTCTCGCGATTGGCGCTGCCTTCATGTATGCCGCGCACTGCCAAGTAATCAACGCCTACACCTTGCGCGTGCTGCGCGATATGCGCGAGGACTTGATTCGATGACTTTGCGCATGGCTACCGTTGAGTATTCCAGCGGCCACAAGTGCGTAGATAACGGCAGCGGCGACTATGAGTTGATATGCCCTGACTACCCTAACCGGCGACAGTTCACCCCGTACATGTCGGCCCGCAATGTACTGCCTCAAAAGGCGTGTCCGCATTGCCTGCGATTGATTGGTCGAGTGCTGCAATGACATTCCTCGAAAACATCCGTGCGCAGTTCGATTCCACCTATGGCAAATGCGATCCAGCCGTAGAAGGCGATCCCCGTAAGTATTCCCTAGCTTGGTACACCGAAGGCGTTTTCTACGGCGTCAAGCTAGGAACGCAGATCGGCATGCAAGTCAGCCTTGACGACGAAAAGAAAGCATGGAGCGCCACATGGAACATGGGCTATTCGCAAGGGCTGCACTTCGCGGCTTTCCATTGCTCGAATATCCGAATTGGGGACAACGAAAGCGCAGAGGCTAGATACGGAGCGGAACTCATGCGCGAGCGGATTGTGGACATGCTGCATGCCGCGGCTAAGGGCGATGACATCCGAGCGGAGGCGAAGGCGTGAAGTCAGCGGACTGCGTAAGGGTGGGCGATTTAATGCGGTTCAGCGTGTCGTTAGTGGAGACGCTTAAAGAGGAGTCGTGTGTCGTGGCTCGAGTCAGAGCAATTGAGCAACTGGACGATGGAGTTTTGATTCTGCACATGGAGACGGCAGATTGAGTGCGGTCATGGAGCAAGTCCAATTTGAAACCGTAGAAGGTGCTCTGCGGTTTGCCTTTCGCCAGGATCGCGAGAACTACCAAGCCGCAATCATCAACCGCATGGCAGGCACGCAAAACGGCTCAGGAAGGGGCCTAGGTGGGCTTGAGGGCGCCGCAATGGCCGGGATGATAGGCAGACAAGTCGCGAGCCTAGGATTCGGCCCTGAGGCGATTTTGAAGGCTCGCTACGGGCAGCGGGAAACTGAATGCCGGTGCGGTCGAGCTTGTTGCAAGGGCTGGACTGATTGCGAGCACTGGAATGAGGCCGTAGCGGTGGTGACGAGCTTTACGGCTGCGGCTGTCACGATGTCCAAATATCCATTGCGGCATGGAATTGTGCGGCGCTATTTCGGCAAGCGGGTCGATATGGGCAAATTGGCAAAGAAGCTAGACATTCCCACCAGAACCGCCGAGGATCACACGTCCAAAGTTAAGCAATTCCTAAAGCAAAAAGAAGGCGAAGCATTTCACGCCATTTCTGCAAATCTGAGGGAAGCGGGCATCGTCTACACGGTCGATTAATCCATGAAATTCATACAATCGCTTGTAAGTTGCGGAAAACACGGGAATAATCGCCGCCAATCGCTAATCCCCGAATTGCCCCTAACGCCTGCGCACATCAAATTGCGTGGGCGTTTTGCGTTATGACGCACGAAGAATTAGACGCCCTGCCGGAAACCGGGGGATTTGGTTATCGCGAGGAAATTCGCGACGGAATCAAGACTCGAATCCCCGTCATGAATCCAGCGTTTGCTTTGTGGCAAAAGCCGGACGAGCCAGTGTCAGTTCTAGATTCTGAAGGTAGGCGCTGGATGATTGGTTGGGCGAACGGCATCAAGTACAAAAGAAGGATGCGCGACCTATGATCACCATCAATCTCGTACTCGTAATTGCAGCCTTGGTCTGTGCGGTAGCCGGGACTTTCAGCTACTCATTTGGCCCGCGTACACCCAATTGGGTAGCCCTAGCGCTGGCCTTCTGGTTCGCTTCTATGCTGGTGCGTGGATGAGCATAGGTCTAGTTAAAGTTGTAGACGCTAAGCAGTTTATCTACACAGATGACGGGTCTGTTAGGGTTGTAAGTTGGGACATGGATTCAGAAAGCGAGCCATTTCCTACATACGTTGAGAGATTCGATGATGTCATTCAGCAGTGGGTCAGGATTAAATGACCATCTTCAGGGACAAGACTCCTGGCCGTATCCGTGGCCGAGCTCTACAGCGCATGCGAGCACAAGCCTTCGCAGCTAATCCCCTATGCCACGGTCCTGACAGCGAATGCGAGAAGCTAGGACGGGTGCGCGTATGGGTAACAAGGGACCATATCAACCCGCTCGGCAAGCATGGTCCAGACGTAGAAGCAAACTGCCAGTACCTATGCGCAGAATGTGATTATCACAAGACAAACAGAGACTTAGGGCGTAAGGATAAGGTAGCTATAGGACCGGATGGATGGCCGATCAAGTAAGCGAGGCAACGCATGCTTGGTAAAGGCCAAAGCTAGCTAGTCTTGGATTCTGTGCGTACTACTTCGTCAGGCGGGCGAACGAAATCGCAGCCGGGGGGGATGGTCCAAGCCAAAAACCAAACCATCCGGAAAC
>Ga0137423_1000358_pt1 | contig 13829 bp, 9 predicted proteins | sample EasRivERMZT600_2_FD_102326 | JGI IMG/M metagenome (GOLD analysis project Ga0137423, IMG submission 102326) | Soil microbial communities from meander-bound floodplain in the East River, Colorado, USA - East River MetaG ERMZT600_2 | ecosystem: Environmental > Terrestrial > Soil > Floodplain ...
CGCGCTGAGGTATGGGACCTCGTTCGGTATGGAGTGCAGCTCCGTGCCGAACCACCGCGGCAGGCTCATGAGGGCGCACTGAAAGTCGAACGGCTCCCGGCCATCGATTGCACCGACGAGCTCAATCTGTGCGTGCAGCGGCCCGAGCAGACGCATGAGATTTTGGGGCGCGGAAAACGTGACCGTGGCGCCGCGCTGGACCAGGAGCGGCAGATAGCGCGCGAATTGGATGATGTCGCCCAAGCCCTGCTCGCTGAAAACGGCGATGCGGCGCCCCGTCAGGTCCTCGCCTTGCCAAGGCTGCGCATTTATCGCTGGGCGGCGGGTGAGGACGCTGTCGGTTTCCCAGCGCCACTCGTGGTCCGCCCAGCCCTCTGGGTAGCGGCCGACAAGAAGCCTGAGCATCCCGCGGTTGTTGAACGCGTCGGCAAAGTCGGGTTTCACCTCGAGCGCGCGATCATAGAAGGCGAGCGCCTCGTCCAGGCGCTTGAGCTCGCGGAGCGCGCTGCCCCGGTTGTTGAGCGCTTCCGCAAAGTCCGGCTTGAGCTGCAGCGCGCGGTCGTAGCTGGCAAGGGCTTCTTCATGCCGTCCCAATGCCGCGAGCACCGCCGCGTGTGTGCTCAAGGAGTCGGGCTGATCGGACTTCAGTGCGAGCGATTTTTCGGAATATTCCAGCGCCTCACGATAGCGTTTCAGGCCCAGCAGGGCCGCGGCGCGATTGTTGAAGATCAAGGCGCTCCCATAGGGATCGGCGATGCTGAGCGCTTCGAATGCCGCCAGCGCATCCTGGTAGCGCTTCATCTTGAGGAGCGTCACGCCGCGGTTGTTGCGCGCTTCGATATAGTCGGGCCGCAACGCGAGCGCCCGCGCAAAGCTCGCGAGCGAGTCCTCATAGCGTTGCATCTCCTGCAGAGCGCAGCCGCGCCCGTAGAACAGTTCTGCGATCTCAGGGTTGAGCCTGATCGCCGCCGCGAACAGGCGCTCCGCATCCGCGAAGCGCCCGCTCTGAAGGTGCACCGATGCCAGGCGGTAGAGTGCTTCGAGGTGCCGTGGATCGGCGCGCAGGATCTCACTGTAGAGACGCCCGGCCTCGGCGAGATTGCCGGACTGGTGGTGGCGCACGGCTTTTTCCAGCAATCCCTCGCTCATGGCACCGCGAAGCTTTCGGGCGCCAAGCCGGCCTCGTAGCGCTCCCACATCGTCGAATACGCCGTCTCCAGGCGGCGCGTGAACTGGTCCTCCTCGAACAGCGGATGGGTTTTGCGATGCTGTGCCAGCTTCTCCCTTATCACGCGCAAGACGAGCGGATCGCGCGCGAGGCGCAACGCGGCGGCCTCATAATCGGCGAGCGATTCCGTGATGAGCTCGCGAAGCCCGAGGTTTTGAAGGAGGCTCCCGGCAACCCGTCCGGCGAACGTCGCGCCGAGACAGGTCAGCACGGGGAGCCCTGCCCACAGCGCATCGCTCGCGGTCGTGTGCGCGTTGTAGGGCAGCGTATCGAGGAACAGGTCAGCCAACTGAAGGCGCGCAAGGTGCTGTTCCGGCGCCTTCCTGAACGGTGCGAACACGAGCCGTTCCGGCGCCACGCCGCGGGCAACGGTCTCGCGCCGCAGATTCTGCATCGCGAGCCGATTGCTTTCCGGCAGCCACAGGACGCTTCCGTCGACCAAACGCAGAAGCCGCATCCAGATGTCGAACATGGTCGGGTTGATCTTGTACGCGTTGTTGAAGCACGCGAAGACAAAGCCTGTCTCCGGCAGTCCCTCATCCGCACGCACGATCCGCAACGGCGCGGCTTGGCACGCCGTATCCCGCGGCAGGTAGCAGGGCAGATAGATGAGTTCCTCGGCATAGAACCGGCGCTCGGCCTCCGGTACGACGACGCGGTCGGCGATGAGGTAGTCGTGCCAGTCGGCGCCGACGGTCCCGGGATAACCGAGATAGTTGACCTGGAGCGGTGCGGAGCGATGCTGGAAAATCCCCGGACGGCCGCCTTCGGTGAAGCCCATCAAGTCCACCGCGATATCGATCTCCATCTGACGGAGCAGCGATACGATCTCGCCATCGCTGTTGTCGTGCAGATCGATGAAGCGCCCGAACGCCTTCTCGAACCGTGAACGCGCGCTGCTGCCGTCGCCAGCGCCCAGCGACACGCCGACCGTTTCGATCCTGCTCCGATCGTGCCGCTCGAACACGCCTGTCATCAGGGTTCCCAACGGTCCATCGCGGAAGTCGGCCGAGACGTAGGCGACCCGGAGTGGCGAAGTCCGTTGACGCCGAGGCGTGCGAGGCGCGGACGGGCCTGGATGCTGGTCGGCAGTCCAGATCCGTGCGCATGTGAGTTCGTCTTCGGTCGAGAGGAACAGGGCCTTGGCGTCGAACGCTGCGATGACGCGCCTGCCCTCTCGCAGCGCCGTCTCGATCGCTGTGGTCTCGTCGGCGAGCGCGCGCCAATCGCAACATTGGAGCCGGCAGAACAGCCGGTTGCCGCGCGCGAAGGGATAGTCGGGATCGGCGTCGAGCAGCCGACTGTAATCGGCGCCGGCGTCCTCATAGCGTCGCAGGCGGTAGAGCGAAGCGGCCCGGTTCAGCCGTGCCTCGGCGAGGCCGGGGTTGAGCGCGAGCGCGCGATCGAAACAGCCGACCGCTTCTTCGTGACGATGCAGCTTCTGAAGCGCCGCGCCTCTCAGAAACTGCGCGTCGGCGGCACGAGGATTGAGCTCGATCGCCAGCGCCATGACGCGCTGCGCATCCTCCCACCGGCCGCGCTGGCCGTGCAGAAACGCCAGCCGGTGGTGGGCGTCGTAGTTCGAGGGATCGGCGTGGATGATGTCGCGGTAAATCTGCTCCGCCCTCTCGTATTCGCCCGTGCGATGCAGGCGCCAGGCTTCGCCGAGGAGATGTGTGCTCACGACGCTGCCGCGTCGGCGAGGACAAAGCCCGCAGCCGGCAGTCCGCGTTGCTGGTGTGCCCACATCGCGGTGAACGCGGCCTCGAGATTGCGCGTAAAGCGCTCGGTGTCGAACAGCGGGGCGGAACCGCGGTTGGCCGCGAGCTTGGCCTTCACGGCGGCGAGCGCTGCCGGATCGCCCGCCAGCTTCATCGCGAGCGCTTCGTAAGCAAAGAGCGAGTCGGTGACGAGGTCCGGCAAGCCTACGGCAAAAAGCAGGCTCGCGGCGACACGGCCCGCGAATGTATCGCCGGTGCAGGTCAGCACCGGAAGCCCCGCCCACAGCGCATCGCTCGCCGTCGTGTGCGCGTTGCACGGCAGCGTATCGAGAAAGAGATCGGCCAAGCGGTGCCGTGCCAGATGCTCCTCGACGGGCTTGCGCGGCGCAAAAACCAGCCGCTGCGCGGACACGCCGCGCGCCTCGGCTTCGCGCTTCAGATTCCGCACGGCCGTCGGATTGTCGTCGAGCAGCCAGAGCACGCTGCCGTCCACCGTCTTGAGCAGGCGCATCCAGATGTCGAACAGCTCCGGCGTGATCTTGCAGCCGATGTTGAACGAGCAGAAGACGAAGCCTGTCTCGGGCAGTCCCTCCTCGGTGCGCGCCGGTGTGCGCTCGGCGATCGGGCGCTTGCGGTCGTTGGCCTGATAGCTGTCGGACAGGCGGACGATCTTTTCGCTGTAGTAACTCTCGTGTCCGTCCGGCACGATCCTGCGATCGGCGATGAGGTAATCGATATAGCGCGCGCCCATCGTGCCGGGATGGCCGAGATAGTTCACCTGAAGGGGCGCCGGCCGGAGCGCGAGGATTCCGGGCCGCGCATCCTGCGTGAAGCCCTTCAAGTCGACGGCGATGTCGATCTCCATGTCCCTGATGGCCGTTGCGGCTGCATGGTCGCTCAGGTGCCGCACATCGATGAAGCGGTCGAAGGCTTTCACCAGGCGATCGCGCATGCCGCTTGTATCGTCGGGACCGAACGAGATCGCGACGGTCTCGAACCGCGACTTGTCGTGGGCCTCGAACAGTCCGGCGGTCAAGAAGGATGTCGCGTGCGAATGATAATCCGCCGACAGATAGGCCAGCCGTATCCGGTCGTGACGGTAGCGCTCGCCCTTCCAAAGCGGCGTGGCCGATTCCGGACAGCGCTCGGCGACCCAGGTCTGCGCCGCACGCAATTGATCCACGGGGTCGCCGACGATCAACGTGCTCGCATGCGGGGAAACCACGGCGGCTCCCGCCTGCAGGCCGGCATGGAGGCGTTCGCGATCCTGCTTCAGGAAGCGCCAGTCGCAGCAATAGGCGCGCGCGAGCGCGGCGTTGCCGGCCGCGTAGGGAAAATCAGGCGCGAGCTTGAACAGTGCGTCGTAATCGGCCGACGCCTCCTCGTAGCGCTTCAGCTCCAACGCCGTCGTCCCGCGGTTGCTCAGCGCCTCGCGGTCGAGCGGCTTGAGCGCCAGCGCCTTGCTGAACGATTGAACAGCATCGGTGTGCCGCCGCAGCGCCAGCAGCGCCACGCCGCGGTTGGTCCAGGCTTCGTCGTAGTCCGGCTTGAGCGCGACCGCCCGGTCGAAGCACGAGACCGCCTCGCCGTGACGCTGAAGCCCCTGCAGCGCGCAGCCGCGGTTGTACCAGGCGTCCGGCGACTGCGGATTGAGCTGAAGGGACTGGCCGATCAGCCGCTCGGCCTCCTCGAATTGCCCGCGCTGAGAGTGGATGAAGCCGAGCAGATAGAGCGCTTGCGCGTGTCGCGGGTTCGCGCGCAAGACCGCGCCGTAGAGCCGCTCGGCGCCGACGAGATCGCCCGTCTGATGCAGCCGCACGGCGTTCATCAGGAGCGCCTCGCTCATGTCGTGCCCGCGACGGCAAAGAACTCCGGCGGCAGTCCGCGCCGGTGGCGTTCACGCATACCGGTAAACGCCGCCTCGAGGTGGCGCGTGAAGCGCGCGGTGTCGAACAACGGTAAGCTCGCCTGATTGGCCTGCAGTTTCGCCCAGACCGCGCGCAGCGCTTCCGCATCACGCGCCAGTTCGAGCGCGCGCGCCTCATAGGCCGGAAGCGAGTCCGCGATCAGCTCCGGGAGTCCAACCGCCGACAGCAGGCTCGCCGCCACGCGTCCGGCGAACGTGGGGCCGCGTGTGGTCAGAACGGGCACGCCCATGAACAGCGCGTCGCTTGCCGTCATGTGTGCATTGCACGGCAAAGTGTCGAGGAACAGATCCGCCAGCGTGAGGCGCGCCAGGTGTTCGTCGATGTTCTGGAGAAATCCGGCGAACACCAGGCGCTCGGGGCTGACGCCGCGAGTCTCGGCTTCGCTTTGCAGGTTTCGTCTTGCTGCACCATTGGGTTCCGACAGCCACAGAACGCTGCCGTCGACCGCCTTCAGGAGCCGCATCCAGACATCAAACATCTGCGGCGTGAATTTGTAGCTGTTGTTGAAACACGCGAAGACCATGCCCGTCTCGGGCAATCCCGCATCGGCGCGGCTGAAGCGTCGGTCGGAAACACGGCGCTTCGCATCGCTCGCCATGTAGGTATCCGGAAGGTAGACCACCTTCTCGGTGTAGTGGCGGCGGTCGTCGGGCGTGATCACGATCGGATCGGCGACGATATAGTCCATGTGGCCGGCCGCCATGGTGCCGGGAAATCCCAGATAGTTCACCTGCACCGGCGCGGGCCGGAAGGCCAGAATTCCGGGCCTCGAATTCCCGGTCAGCCCCATCAGATCGACGGCAATGTCCACCTGTTGCTGGCGCAAGAGGGTCGCCACCTCGATATCGGTCCTGCCTCTCACATCGACGAAGCGGTCGAACGATCGCATCAGGCGCGCGCGCAAATTGCTGCCGTCGTCGGGACCGAAGGAGATGGCCGTGGTCTCGAATCGCGTCCTGTCGTGCTGCTCGAACACGCCCGCCATCAGGATCGAAACCGGATGGACGCAGAAATCGCCCGACAAATAGGCAACCCGGATCTTCTCGTGGGTGTAGCGTTGGCCGCGCCAGAGCGGAGGTGGGGTCCCCTGCCCGCGCATCCACGCCTGCGCGCATTGCAGCTGGTCCGCGGAATCGCGCGAGATCATCAGGTTGCCGAAGGGCTGGATGACTCTCGCGCCCGAGCGCAGGCGCGACGTGACCTCGGCGATGTCCGCCTCGAGGTTACGCCAGTCGCAGCACCACAATTTGGCAAGCAGGCGATAGCCGCGCGCGCTGCCGTGCTCGGGATCCAACGCCAGCGCCTTGTCGTAATCCCCGATGCCTTCCTCGTAGCGCTTCTGTTCGAGCAGCGCATTGCCCCGGTTGCTCCAGGTCTGCGCGCTGTCGGGCCGGAGGGCCAAGACCTTGTCGAACGAAGCAACCGCCTCGCCAAAGCGCTCCATTTGCGACAGCGCGATGCCATGATTGTGCCAGGCCTCCGCGGAGTCGGGATGCGCCTTCAGATAGCTCTCGTAACAGGTGAGCGCTTCGGGCCTGCGCCCGAGCTGCAACAGCGAATTCGCGCTCTGCAGCAGCGAGTCGCTCATCGCGGCGCGTCGACAGCGAAGGTCTGCGGCCGCTCGCCGCGCTGATAGCGCTCCCACATCGAGATATAAGCGGCCTCGAGGTTGCGGGTGAAGCGGGCCGTATCGAACAGCGGATAGGTGTCCCGGTTGCGCACCACCTTGTCCCTGATGGCCGCGAGTGCGGTTCGATCCCGCGCCAGCTTCAAGGCCAATGCCTCGTATTCCTCCAGCGAGCGCCCGATCAACTCGGGAACACCGAGCGCGGAGAGCAGGCTTGCCGCGACCCGGCCGGCAAAGCAGCCGCCCAGCACAGTGACGACAGGAAGCCCGGCCCACAACGCGTCGCTGCATGTCGTGTGCGCGTTGTAGGGCAGCGTGTCCAGGAACAGGTCGGCGAGACGCTGTCGCGCCAGGTGCTCAGCCGGAAGACAACGGCGCGCGAACACCAACCGCTCGGGCGCAACGCCCCTGGCGATCGCTTCACGCGAAAGGTTGCGGGCCACCACCTGATTGTCCTGAAGCAGCCAGAGCACACTGTTGTCGACCTGGCGCAGCAGGCGCATCCAGATGTCGAACATTTCGGGCAGGATCTTGTGGTTGTTGTTGAAACAGCAGAACACAAATCCGTTCTCGGGAAGGCCGACCTCGGCCCGCCGCGGCGCGCGCGGCGCGATCGCGCGCTTGGAGTCGTTGCACTGGTAGGTATCGGGCAGGTAGGCGACCTGCTCGCTGAAGAACGGCCGGTGTTCCTCCGGAATCACACACGCGTCCGCGATGACATAGTCGTAGTAGCTCGCCGCCATCGTACCGGGATAACCGAGATATTGCGCTTGGATCGGCGCGGGGCGGTACGCCAGGATCCCGGGCCGGCTCTCCTGCGTATAGCCTTTCAGATCGACGACGATGTCCACTTCTTCGCGCCGCAAGCGCTGCGCGATCTCGGCGTCGCGGACATCGCGCATATCGACGAAGTGATCGAAGCCTGCCTCGAGCCGCGCACGCATCGCGCTTCTGTCGTCGGCACCGAACGAGATCGCGGTGGTTTCAAAACGCGCGCGGTCGTGAGCCTCGAAGACGCCCGCCATAAGAAGTGCGGTCGCGTGGGTGCGGAAGTCGGCCGAAAGGTAGGCCACGCGAATCTTGTCGTGGCGATAGACATCGCCGTTCCAGAGCGGGACCGGGGCGGCAGGATATTTCTGGGTGGCCCAGACCCTGGCGAAGTCCATCTGCTTCGCGGGCGAGTCGAATAAGAGGATGTTGCCTATCGGATCGAGCACGAACTGTTCGGCCTCGACGAAGGCCGAAATCTTCGCGCGCTCTTCGTCCAGCCCGTTCCAATCGCAGCCATGCAGCCGGCACAGCGTCATGTAGCCCGTGACATAGGCCGGACAGGTGGGATCGCCGTCGCGCACGGCCTGATACTCGCCGGCGGCCTCATCGAAGCGCTCGATCTCGAACAGCAGATTGGCGCGGTTGAGCCGCGCCCCGAAATCGCCGGGCGCAAGGACAAGCGCCTTCTCATAGCAGGCGAGCGCGTCGGGGAGCCGCCGCTCCTGTTGCAGAGCGCTGCCGCGGCGGTTCCAGGCGGGCGCATCGTCGGGTTTCAGCGCCAGATAGGCCTCGTAGCCGCGTGCCGCGTCCCGGTGCCGATTGAGCTGAAACAGCAAATCGGCGCGACGAAGCTGAATCTCCGCATCGCGCGGTGCAAGCGCCGAGGCCTTCTCGAAACCGGCCAGAGCGTCATCGAACCGCTGCAGCAGCAAAAGCGCGATGGCGCGATTCTTCCACGCTTCCGTGTATTCCGGTTTCAACGCGATCGAGCGGTCATAGCTCGCGAGCGCGTCGTCCAGGTGCCCGAGCGCGAACTGCGCTGCGCCTCGATTGTTCCACGCTTCGGCGATATTGGGCCTGAGCGCCACAACCTCATCCAGGCTCGCCAGGGCTGCGTCGTGACGTTTGAGGCCTGCAAGCACCATGCTCCGGTTGACGAGCGCCTCGAGATAATCCGGTTTGATGGCGATGGCCCGGTCGAAACAGGTGAGCGCTTCCTCGGGCCGATTCAATTTCTGGAGCAGACAAGCCCGGTTATAGAACGCGTTCGCGGCGTTGGGGTTGACGTTGGCCGCCTCGCCGATGAGACGTTCCGCCTCTTCGAGACGCCCCGTCTGGTAGCGGATGACGCCGAGACCGTGCAGCGCATCGAAGTGGCGCGGCTCGCTGCGCAGAAGCTGCGCGTAAACGTCCGCGGCTTCCGCCAGCCGGCCGGCCCGCTGCAAACGAAGCGCGCTTTCGAGCAGCGTCTCGCTCATGCCGGTGACCGCCGCATTTGCGCTGCAACCGCGAAGCCCTGGACCGGCTCGCCGCGCTGGTGGCGCTCCCACATTGTCGTGTAGGCGGATTCCAGATGGCGGGTGAACCCGGTGGTGTCGAACAGCGGATGCGTCTTGCGATGGCGCGCGACCTTCGCCTTGAGCGAAGCTGCCTTGAGCGGATCGCGCGCGATGGCAAGCGCCAGGTCCTCATAGGCGGGCAGAGAATCCGCGACCAGCTCGGGCAGCCCATGGGCGAGCAGCGTGCTGGCCGCGACCCGCCCCGCGAAACTCGTGCCCGGGCACGTCACGACGGGCACACCCGAAAAAAGCGCGTCGCACGCCGAGGTGTGCGAATTGTAGGGCAGCGTATCGAGGAACAGATCCGCCAATCGAAGCCTGGCCAGATGATCCTCGACCGTTGCCGCGAACGGCGCAAACACCAGACGCCGAGCAGCAACGCCGCGAGCCTCGGCTTCGCGTTTCAGGTTCCGGACCGCGGCGGAGGGGAAGTCCTGAAGCCACAGCACGCTGCCCTCGGTCGCGCGCAGCAGGCGCATCCAGATGTCGAACAATTCAGGCGCGAACTTGTAAGTCTGATTGAAGGAGCAGAAGACGAAGCCCTCTTCCGGCAAACCCGCCTCGCCGCGCGTCGGTGTCCGTTCCGCCACGGCGCGGGCGGCATCGTTCGGCAAATAGCAATCGGGCAGATAGACGACCTGCTCGGCGAAATGGCGTTGTTGATCCGCTGGGAGAACGAACGCATCGGCGATGATGTAGTCGATGTAGTCCGCGCCCATGGTCCCCGGAAAACCGAGGTAATTCACCTGCACGGGGGCGGGACGAAAGGCGAGAATCCCCGGCCGGCAATGCTCGGTAAAACCCATCAGGTCGATCGCGATGTCGACTTCCAATTGCCGGACCAGTTGCGCCGCGTCCGCATCGGTCTTTGCCGTCACATCGATGAAGTGTTCGAAAGCCCGGCTCAGCCGCGCATGCATTTGCCCGCCGCTGCGGCCGAAGGAGACGCCGATGGTTTCGAATTTTTCTCTGTCATGGCTTTCGAAGACACCCGCCATGAGGCGCGCGACCGCGTGGTCGTTGAAGTTCGCCGAAAGGTAGGCAATGCGGATACGGTCATGTGCATAGGCCGGGCCGCGCCACAGCGGCGGGTCAACGGGCGGGCATTCCTCCGCCACCCATTGCCGCGCGACATCGAGCAGGTCGGCGGGTTGGAGTGCGGCAGCAAGGGAAACAAAGGGTGCGAGTGCGCGCCTTCCCCCGCGGACGTCGTTCAGGGTCCGCGCCAATTTCTTCTCCGCCGCCTCCCAGTCGCAGCAATGCAACGCGCAGAAGAACGCGTTGCCGGACGCGTAACGATAATCGGGGCTGAGCGTCAGCACACGATCATAGTCCGCAGCCGCTTCCTCAAAGCGCCGGAGCGAGAGAAAGGCATTGGCACGGCGGAAGATCGTCTCGGGGTGATCCGCCCGAAGGAGAAGCGAGCGGTCGAAGCTCGCAACCGCCTCGGCCGGCTTCAAGAGCGCTAGCGCGTTGCCTCGGTTCTCCCACGCTTCGGCCGAGTTGGGATCGAGGGCGACCGCCTTGTCGAAATCGGCCAACGCTTTTTCGCGAAGCCCCTGCAGCAGGAAAACGAGGCCGCGGTTCTTCCAGGCGTCGGCATAGTCGGGTCTCAGGGCGAGCGCGCGATCCAAACTTTCCAGCGCCTCGTCGTAGCGGCGCAGCTTTGTCGCTGCGCTGCCACGGTTGTTCCACGCCTGCGCGAACGCCGGCGCGAGCAGGACGGCCGCGTCGAAATCCGCTTTCGCCTCATCGTAGCGGGCAAGCTGCATCAGCGCTCCGCCGCGGTTGGTGAGCGCCTCGACGTAGCCCGGTCTGACAGAGATCGCATCGCCGAAACATGCGATCGCGTCGTCCGTGCGGCCGAGCTTCTGCAACAGGCAGGCGCGGTTGTAGATCGCGTCGGCGGCGCGAGGCTCGACGGCGATGGCTGCGCCGATCAGACGCTCGGCCTCGTCGATCCGGCCCGATTGGTAGCGCAGGATACCCAGCGCATGCAGCGCCTCGAAATGCCGGGGATCGGCGAGCAGGATCCGGCTGTAGATCTCCGCGGCCTCGACGAGCCGGCCTGCGCGGCGCAAGCGAAGAGCGTTGTCGAGCGCAGAGTCACCCATTGCCTTTGCCATGTGGAAGATGCGTTGCCGCTCGCCACCCTCGCCGGCAGAACGCAAGCAGCGCCGTCCGCGGACGGCTAATACCGCGCGCCCGGCCCGGCCGTGTTGGGATTATTGCCCATCGTGCTCGAAGCCGGACCTGCGGTCTCGGATGCCGACTTGGCCGGAGCCGGGATCACGCGTGGAGCAACCGGCATGGCCGGCCCGCGCAATTCGAGCTGCGACACACGGCCGTCTTTGGTGCGGTCGGCAAGATCGAAGTAGGAGTGCGCCGTGTTGCTGAACTCGCGCAGATCGACACAGCCGTCGAGATTCCAATCGACGAGCGGCGAGGCTTGGGTCGCGTCGCGCCGCAAACGCAGCGCGTTCTCGGCGCGGACTTCCGCAGAGCTGATGCAATTGTCGGAGTTCGCATCGGCTGCCGCGTAATCCGTCTTCAGCCCGGCTTCCATCTCATCCTTGGTGATGCCTCCATCCTTGTCGGCGTCGTAGCGCAGCAAGAGGGCTGCGCTCGGCGGCAGTCCCGGAGGCAGCCGCTCGGCCGCGCTCAGCCCGCCGGCCAGCGCCCCCGCCGCAATCGCGGCTCCAGCCGCCAGAATTGCGATGTGCTTCATCGTAGGGCCACCCTCTCTTGCGACGTCAAACTAGACAAGTTCACAGCGTCCGGAAAGACTTGTCCGGGCCCGGCGCGCCCCCGCCCTGGCCCGAAGCCGCCCGCGGCCGAACCCCTCGAATGCGCGGCGCCTGCAACTCGGCGCCCGCCAGCGAGCCGCCCTGATCGCGGTCGAGCTGGGCAAATATGGAATGCGCCGTGCCCGAGAATTCGGCCAGACTGACGGTCCCGTCCTGATTCCAGTCGATCAAGGGGGACGACGCCGTGCCGCTGGTCTGCCAGCGTCGCCCGTTCTCCGCCTGGATCTCGCCCAGATTGAGGCTGCCGTTGTGATCCGCATCGGCCTGGTCGAACTGGCGTTTCAGGCCGGTCTCGACCTCATCGCGCGTCACGGAGCCATCCTTGTTCGTGTCGAAACCGAGCATGAGCTGGATGTTCAGCTGCATTTCGCCGACCTGGGACGACGCTATCCGCGGGTCTCGGGCCAGCACCGGCTCGCCGGGGTTGCGCGCGCAACCAAATCCGGCGAGCAGCACCAAACCGCCGCAGGCGAGCACTCGGGTCAGGGGTCCCATGACCCGAGTATCGCAGACTTTCACTGCGCTATAAACGCCTGACGGTCGCCGTCAGGGCGCGAGGTGCCCCATCCGGCCACTCTGGTAGTCCTGGATGGCGCGACGGATTTCGGCCTCGGTGTTCATGACGAAAGGCCCGTAGCCGACAACCGGCTCGCCGATCGGCTCGCCGCCCAGCACAAGCAGGGTGGTATCGGCATCGGCATCGATGCGGATCGCCGCGCCGTCGCGGCCAAGGGTCGCGAATTCGCCGGCGCCGAGCTTCGTCGAGCCGTTAGCGGTCACGCCGCCCTTGAGCACGAAAAGCGCAGCCATCTGACCTGCGGGCAGCTCGAGGAGAGCGCCCTTCCCCGCGTTCAGCCGAACGTCAAACAGATTGACCGGCGTGAAGGTTCTGGCCGGTCCGCGCGCATCGCCTAAAGCGCCGGCGATGACCCGCGCCGTGCCGGCACCGCCGGCGAGCGCGACTTCCGGAATATCGCGAGCGAGCAGCGTCTGGTAGCCCGGGGCGGTCATCTTGTGCTGCGCCGGGAGATTGACCCAGAGCTGAATCGCCTCGAACGGACCGCCGCGCCTTGAATAGTCGATGCTGTGCATTTCCTCGTGCACGACGCCCGATCCGGCGGTCATCCACTGCACATCGCCGGGGCCGATCTTTCCCGAGCTGCCGCTGGAATCGCGGTGCTCGACCTCGCCGCTGTACATGATGGTGACGGTTTCAAATCCGCGATGCGGATGCTCGCCAACACCGCGGCGCTTTTCCGAGGGCGGGAATACGGCCGGGCCGGCATGGTCCATGAGCAGGAACGGGCTCACTTCAGGATCGTCGTAGGCGAAGATCGTACGGACCGGGAAGCCGTCGCCAACCCAATGCCCCTGGGGCGCCGGACGCGGCGCGGACACTGTCTTGAGCTCGGGGATCGTTTCCAATCTTTCCCTCGTCGCGGACTGCGTCGTCGTCATCTCATTCTCCAAATGGTGGCTTTCGACCACTGAGATGGTGTGTCACCGGCCTCGCGTTAAGGGGGCAAACGTCGCGGGTTGGGCTGAGGCCGCGCCACGCGTAGCCCGTCAGGGCGAAGCGTGGTGGGCGGTGACGGGCTCGAACCGCCGACCCCATCGGTGTAAACGATGTGCTCTACCAGCTGAGCTAACCGCCCGCCCGCGTCCTGTCGTGCTGCCCCAAGCGTTTTGCGCGCTCTAGGCGTTCAGGGCGTCCTTCAGGGGCTTTCCGGCCCGGAACCGCGCCGCCTTGGACGCCTTGATGGTGATTTCCTCACCGGTCTGCGGATTGCGGCCCTTGCCGCCGGCCCGGGCCGATACAACAAAGACACCAAAGCCGGTTACCCGGACTTCCTCGCCTGCTTTCAGAGAATCGGTAATCACATCGAATACGCCGTCGACGGCCTTCTGGGCGTCTATCTTGGAAAGAGCAGTCCGATCTGACAGTTTTTGAACAAGGTCATTTTTGTTCACGGGCTTTCTCCTGAAGGCGGGCCGGACCCGCGGAATTGGCACTCTACGGCGGGTTCTCAAGCCGTCAAAGTACGAATCGATTAAAAAACTGCCCTCGCGGCCTGGCCGCGAGGGCAGTTTTGGACGTCGGCAGTGCGGTCAGTGGGTGACGACAGCGTCCTCGGATTCATCGGCTATGCGAGTTGGCGGTGCGTCTTCCGTGTCCTCCCAGACGATC
>Ga0137423_1000365_pt1 | contig 13714 bp, 15 predicted proteins | sample EasRivERMZT600_2_FD_102326 | JGI IMG/M metagenome (GOLD analysis project Ga0137423, IMG submission 102326) | Soil microbial communities from meander-bound floodplain in the East River, Colorado, USA - East River MetaG ERMZT600_2 | ecosystem: Environmental > Terrestrial > Soil > Floodplain ...
ACCCTAGGAAATGACCGTAGTTTCTTTCCGGAATGCAACCCATGGCGGAACACTAAGTTAGTGACTCAGGCGACGGCATACGATCGTCACAAGGAGTCGGCCAACCGGCGCCAGCGTGCGAACGCGGCGGCCGGCCGGGAGCTTGGCCGGCTGCGCGATCCGGTGGATCCGGAGCGCCGAGATGCGTGCCGGTTGGACCTCCGGCGGTTCTGCGACACCTATCACCCGGCCACGTTCTGCCTTCCGTGGTCGGCCGACCACCTGCGCGTCTTGGCGAAGGCCCAGGCCGCCGTGCTGCTCGGTGCGCAGCTCGCGGTCGCGATGCCGCGGGCCTCAGGCAAGACGAGCATCGTGATCGCGGCCGTCGAGTGGGCGCTGCTGTTCGGGCACCGGCGGTTCGTCGTGGTGGTCGGATCGAGCGAGACCGCCGCCGTGGAGCTCCTCAAGCTGGTCAAGGCCGATCTGGAGACGCCCGGGACGCTGATCTCGGAGGACTTCCCGGCGGTGACGGCACCGATCGAAGCGCTCGAGCGAATCGCCAACCGATGCGCCGGACAGACGCTCGACGGCGTTCCGACCGCGATCACCTGGACCGACCGCGAGCTCGTGCTGCCGACCGTGCCGGACAGCCCGGCGAGCGGTTCGATCCTGCGCGTGGCGGGCATCACGGGCCGTTTGCGCGGCATGGTGGCGCGTTTGCCGGACGGTAGCACCGCACGTCCGGACGTGGTGCTGATCGACGACCCGCAGACCGACGACAGCGCGCGCAGCCTGACGCAGTGCGCGGCGCGGGAGCGGATTCTGGCGGGCGCCGTGCTCGGCTTGGCCGGCCCGGGCAAGCGCATCGCCGCGCTGGCCGCGGTCACCGTGATCCGTCCGGGCGACGTGGCCGACAACCTGGTGGACCGCACGCACCATCCGGCATGGAACGGCGAGCGGACCAAGCTCGTCTACGAGTTCCCGACCGACACGAAGCTGTGGGAGCAGTATGCGGAGCTCAGAGGCGAGTCGCTGCGCACGCACGGCGACATCCGGGACGCGACGGCGTTCTACGCCGCGAACCGCGAGGCGATGGACAAGGGCGCGGTGGTCGCCTGGCCGGAGCGCCGCCACGCCGACGAGTTGTCCGCGCTGCAACACGCGATGAACCTGCGACTGGCTGACGAGGGCGCGTTCCAGGCCGAGTATCAGAATGAGCCGATCGCCCTCGGGAGCGGCCAAGACGACGACGTGGGGATCCTCGGCGCCGACGAGATCGCGCGCCGGCTCAACGGCTGCCAGCAGCGGGTCGTGCCGATTGGCGCGACGCGCGTCACGGCCGCGGTCGATGTGCAGCAGGGGTTGCTCTATTGGCTCGTGGCGGCCTGGGGCGACGACTTCACGGGGTGGGTGATCGACTACGGCACGTTCCCGGAGCAGGATCGCGAGCGGTTCACCTACGCCGAGGCGCAGAGCACGCTCCAGCGGTTCACGCCCGGAGCCGGCGTCGAGGGACAGCTCCAGGCTGGACTGCAGGCACTAACCACGAAGCTGTGCACCACCGAGTGGGGCCGCGAGGACGGGGCGCCGATGCGCCTGGAACGGTGCCTGATCGACGCGAACTGGAGCACGAGCACCGACATCGTCTATGCGCTGTGCCGGCGGAGCGCGCACGCGGTGCAACTGGCGCCGTCGCACGGTGCGCACTTCGGGCTGGCGGCGCGGCCGATCCACGAGACGCCGAAGAAGCCCGGCGATCGGGTCGGCTACGGGTGGCGAATGCCGGGTGATGCGCCGGCCAAGCTGGTGCGGTTCGATGCGGGGCGGTGGAAGACGTTCGTCCACTCGCGATTCGCGACGGAACCGGGCGACGCCGGCGCGCTGACGCTGTTCGGGAAGCAGCCGGCGCGGCACCGGATGCTGGCGGAACACCTGACCAGCGAGACGCGGGAGCGGTTGCGCGGGGCGTCGCGGGTCGTGGACGTGTGGACGCTGACCAAGCACCGGGACAACCACCTCCTGGACTGTCTGGTCGGGGCCGCGGTGGCGGCGAGCATCGGCGGAGCGGCGTTGCCGGGCATGGATGCGGCGCGGCAGCCGAGGCCGCGCAAGGTGGTCAAGTTCTCGGAGATGCAAGGACGGAGGCGAGCATGAGCGAGCGGCGCTTCATTAGCACGCTGTGCCGTTCGGCCGTGAGGACTCCGGAGGACTTCTGCCCGATCTGTGGTCGATGGACCGGCAGGCGCCCCGATGAACACCGCTGCGAGGTGCGCGTGCTCGCCGCCATCGACGCGGCGAACCGGAGGGCGTGGAACGAAGAGGACGAGATCAACGATCCGCGATACATGATCCGACGCGTTCTGCCAGAGAGGTGGCCGTGCTCTCTCGACTGGATCATCAAGAACATCGAAGACGGGGGGAACGAGTGACGCCAATGGCCACCACCGCGCGCAAACGCAAGCCGAAGAAGCCGATCGACCCGCTTCCGCCCCCGCCCTACGTGCCGCCGCGTCCGGAGCCGGTGGAGGCGCCGGAGAGCTTCGGCATCATGTGCCCGCGGTGCGGCTGCCGGCACTTCGAGGTCTACGACACGCGGCCGGCGCCCGGCGGGCGGATCCGGCGGCGGCGGGAGTGTCGGCACTGCGGGCGCCGGATCGTGACGCACGAGAAGCTGGGCGGGTAGGATGGACGGGCCATGACCAAGAAACGCAAGGTGGCGAAGCGGCGGCCGAGGCGCGACGGTTACGGCGAGGCGCCGACGATCGCCGGCATGCGTTCGATCACCGATCGGGAAGACGCACCGTGCAGCGACTGCGGCAACCGCACGACCTTCGTTCGGGTGACCACGCTGAAGGCGGTCGAGTCGCACCCGCGCTAACGCGAATTCTGACGCCGGAATACTACCGGTAGTAGTAACTGGCCCTCCGCGCGCCTCTGCCGTTGTCGCCGCGCCGCGCGACCGCAGCATCGGGGCGTGGCAGATGACCTGACCGACGCCATCGAGGCCAACGCCCTCGCGCCCAAGAAGGTGCAGGAGGGCGATACCACCGTCGAACAGCACCCGCTGCAGGACCAGATCGCGGCCGATCGCTACATCCGGTCGCGGAACGCGGTCCTGAACGGCGGCCTGGGCATCTACCACAAGCGACTGGTGCCGCCCGGCACGGCGGACGCCTGATGGACGGCGCCGCGCGCATCATCGGCGCCCGCACCGGCGCGCGGCCCGCGCGACCGGCCCCGATGCGTCGCGCCATCCGCGCCCGCTACGACGCCGCGCAGACGATCACCGAGAACCGCAAGCACTGGGCGATGGCCGATTCGCTCTCCGCGAACGCCTCGAACAGCGCCTCGGTGCGCAAGACGCTGCGCGACCGGTCCCGCTACGAGGTCGCGAACAACTCCTACGCCGAGGGCATCCTCAAGACGCTGGCCAACAGCACCGTCGGCACCGGCCCGCGGCTGCAACTGCTCACCGCGTCCGAGGCCGACAACGACAAGGTCGAGGCCCTGTGGTCCGAATGGGCTCAGCGCGTCGACTTGGCGGGCAAGCTGCGGCTCATGCGCTTCACCAAGGCGCAGGACGGCGAGGCGTTCGGGCTGCTCGTGACCGACCCGGCGGTGCCGCTGGGCAAGGTGGCGCTCGACATGCGACTGGTCGAGTGCGACCGGGTGATGTCCCCCACCGGACCAACGCTCGATCAGCCCGTCGACGGCGTTCTGCTCGACGCCCTGGGCCGGCCGCGGGCCTACCAGGTGCTCCGCCAGCACCCCGGCGACCCGTCGTTCGCGGTCACGATGGAGGCCGACCTGCTGCCGGCGAGCGCGGTGCTGCACTACTTCACGCCGACCCGGCCCGAGCAGGTGCGCGGCGTCCCGGAGATCACCTCGGCGCTGCCGCTGTTCGCCCAACTCCGCCGCTACACGCTCGCCGTGATCGCCGCGGCCGAGGTTGCCGCCGACCACGCGGCCGTGATCCAGAGCGACGTGCCGCCGAACGAAGAGGGCCCGGTCGAGGGCCAGGCCTTTGACACCGTCGAGCTCGAGCCGCGGATGGCCACCGTGCTGCCGCAGGGCTGGAAGCTCGGCCAGATGGAGGCCGTGCAGCCGACCACGACGTTCCCCGAGTTCAAGCACGAGATCATCAACGAGATGGCGCGCGGCCTGAGCATGCCGTTCAACGTCGCCGCCGGCAACTCGTCGGGCTACAACTACGCGTCGGGGCGGCTGGACCACCAGGAGTACTTCCGCTCGCTGGGCATCGAGCAGTCGGTCATCGAGCGCGTGATCCTGGACCGGCTGTTCGCCGAGTGGATCGGCGAGGCGGTGCTGATCGAGGGCTTCCTGCCGCAGTCGTTTCGCAGCAAGCGGCCGATCCTGCACCAGTGGTTCTGGGACGGCAACGAGCACGTCGACCCGGAGAAGGAAGCGAACGCCGAGGAGACGCAACTCCGCAGCGGAACGACCACCAAGGCGGAGCGCTACGGTCGCCGCGGCCGCGACTGGCGCGTCGAGAGCGGGCAGCGGCTGGCCGAGGATCTGGTCGAGCTGGAGCACACTGCGCAGCGGCTGGCGCGCGCCCGCGAACTCGGGCTGCCTGACTCGGTCGTGATCCAGGAGAAGCCGGCGGCCCCGGCCAAGCCCGCAGCGAAGCCGGCCCAGGACGAGCCGGAGCCGAGCGAGAAGGAGACCGCCGATGCAGCCTGATCCGCGCGTGCTCACCTGCGAGTCGCTGACGCCCGCGCTGCAGGCCGAACTGCAAGCGAGCCGGCCGCTGTCGTTCACCTGCGACGGCGCGGTGAACCTGATCGAGGCCGCGGCCGGCGAGAAGACCCCGCCGCGCTTCTCGATGGTCGCCTATCGCGGCGGCGCCATGTCCCTGGACGGCTGGGCGAACCCGGTCGTCGTCGACCTGGCGGGCGTGCGGCTGGCCGCGGCGCAGATCCCGGCGCGGATGCAACACGACAAGCGCCGCATGGTCGGGCACTTCGAGCGCGTGGAAGTGCGCGGCTCGGAACTGCACGCCTCCGGCGTGGTGTCCTTCGAGAACGCGGACGCCAAGTCGCTGGTGAGCTCGTCGCGGAACGGCTTCCAGTGGCAGGCGAGCATCGGGGCGAACCCGCTCCACACCGAACACGTGCCTCGCGGGCTGTCCGCGCAGGCGAACGGGAAGACCTTCGAGGGGCCGGTGGACATCGTCCGCCGTGCGGTCCTCAGCGAGATCAGCTTTGTCGACATCGGCGCGGACAACAGCACCAGCGCCACCATCGCTGCGCAGGCGCGCGGCACGCAGGGACCGAACATGACCACCGAAACTCCGACTCCTCCCGCTCCCCCGGCCCCGGTGACCGCGGCCGCACCAACCCCAGCAGCTCCGCCGGCCGCTCCCGCGCCGCGCGCCGGCCCCCCGGAGACCCCGGACGCCGTGATCGAGGCCGCGCGCCAGGAGCAGGCGCGCCGCGATCGCATCACGACCATGGTCAAGGCGGCCATCGCCACGCCCGGCGCCGACCTGACGCAGCTCCAGCAGCTCGCCAAGTCGGCGTTCAACGAGGGCTGGAGCGAGCAGACCACCGAGCTCGCCATTCTGCGCGCCGGCCGCCCGGCCGCACCGGCGATCCACAAGGGCCAGGCGCCGGCAAGCGACGCCGTGCTGGCCGCGGCCACCCTGCTCTCGTGCGGCGTGAGCGACAAGAAGCTCGCCGAGGACCTCGACTTCGGCCCACGCGTGGTCGAGGCCGCGTGGCAGCACCGCCGCATGGGGCTGCACCAGCTCATCGCGGCCGCGCTCCAGGCCAACGGCATGCACGTCGAGCACGGCGGGCAGGGGCTGTTCGCCTCACTCATGCGCGCGGCGCCCGCGATGCGCAGCATCCAGGCGTCCGGCGGCGGGTTCAGCACGGTCAACCTGGCCGGCATCCTCGGCACGGTCGGCAACAAGCTGCTGCTCGACTCGTTCACCAACGTGGCGGTCACCTTCCAGGAGATCTGCCAACTCTCCGACTTCAACAACTTCCTCACCTACACCCAATACCGGATGACGGCGGGTGGCGGCTACGAGGTGGTCGGCAACAAGGGCGAGATCAAGCACGCGGACCTCGGCGAGGAGAGCTACACGAACCGGCTCGACACCCGCGGGAAGATGGTGACCCTGTCGCGGCAGGACATCATCAACGACGACCTGGGCGCGCTGCAGCAGCTGTTCCGGCTCCTGGGCCGCGACGCCGCCCTCTCGCTCGAGGAAACGGTCTACGACGCGTTCATGGAGGGATCGGACGTGATCTTCACCTCCGCCCGGGCCAACCGCCTGACCTCCGCGGCGCTGTCGATGGCGACGCTGCAGTCGGCCGACGCGGCGCTGATGGCCCAGACCAACGAGAACGGCAAGCCGATCTACGCGATGGGCTCGCGCCTCGTGGTCCCGCCCGCGCTGAAGGCGCTCGCGGACGCCATCTTCATCAGCGAGAACGTGGTCGGATCGACCTCGGCGCCCGAGGCGAACACGATGCGCGGCCGCGCCAGGCCGGTGACCTCGCCGTTCCTGTCGCTGGCCGCCATGACCGGCTCCTCGGCGAGCAACTGGTATCTGTTCGCCGACCCGGCGCTGGTGCCATTCCTGCAGGTGGGCTTCCTGCAGGGCAAGCGACAGCCGACGGTCGAGACCGCGGACGCGCAGTTCGACACCCTCGGCGTGTCGATGCGCAGCTACTTCGACTGGGGCGTGGCGGTGGTGGACTACCGCGGCGCGAACAAGAGCTCGACCTGATCGGGCCGGCACTCGGGAACGAGATCACCAACCCAAGGAACACGGCCGCGGCCTGATCGCTGCGGCCAACCAACCGGAGAAGAGCAATGGTCAATGCGATTTTTGTGCAGGAAGGCAAGAGCATCAACTACACCCCGGCGGCCGCGGTCGCCGCCGGCGTGATCGTGCCGCTCGGCGATCTCATCGGCATCACCAAGTCGCCGATCGCCGCGAGCGCGGTGGGCTCCCTCTGCATCGAGGGCGTCTTCCGCGTCATCAAGGACGGCACCTCGGGCCCGGCGTTCGCCGTCGGCGAGATGGTGCACTGGGACTCGGTCAACTCGCTGGCCGTGCGCGGCGGGGCCGCCGGCTCCGGCATCTACCCGCTGGGCACCTGCACCGAGGCGGCCAGCGATTCGGTCGCCGAGGTCGAGTGCCAGCTGCTCCCCTACAACATGCCCGCGGCCTTCCAGGGCAAGACCTGGGAGGACGTCACCCTCGCCGGCGGGTCCAAGACCCTCGACGTGGAAGACTCTGGCAAGGTGATCAACATCACGGTCGGGTCCGCGACGAACGTGGTCACGCTGCCGGCGGTCGCCGCTGGCCTTGGCCTGTGCGTGCGCCTCGGCACGTCGGGCGGTCGCATCGCGATCTCTCCGAACGCGAGCGACGCCATCCTCGGACCGGACCTGACCGGCGTGGCCGACACGGACCGCATCCTCGCGGCGGCGACCTCGCTGGCCGGCGACTACATCTCCCTCAACGGGGGACATGCCGACGGCTTCATGATCAACGCGCAGCGCGGCATCTGGGTCCAGGCCTAAGCCGGGATCCGGGCGAAGCTGTGGTGCGGGACCTGCTGGGCGAGGGCCTCGCGGCGCTGAACGAGTTGCGGTCCGCAAGCATGGTGCGGACCGTCACCTACCAGCGCGGCTCAGACTCCGTCGACGTCCTCGCCACACCGGGCAACATGCCCCCGGCCGAGATGCTGGACGATGCCAGCCCGGCCTGGGTCCAGCGCTACTTCAAGATCAACACGGTCGACCTGGTCATCGACGGCGTCGAGTCCACGCCGCAGGTCGGCGACCTGATCATCGAGACCATGGGCGACGGCTCGGAGGCCACCTACGCGGTGCAGCCGCCGGCCGGGATGCCCGTGTTCGAGCGCGTCGAGGACTGGCGCGCGTTCAAGGTCTACACGTCGCGTGTCGACGAGTCGGCGGAGCTGGTCACCTACTACCCGGGCGGCCACCTCTACGACCCGCGTCCGATGGTCGCGCAGGTCGACCGCTCGGCGGAAGCGGCCATCGTGGTCTTCGGCGGGGACGTGCGGGCCCCGACGGTGGTCTTCCGCATCCAGCGGGGCACCGGCGATGGCCGCATCTCCGAGGTCAAGCCGGGCCAGGACCTGGTGGACGTCGACCTGCTGCGCACCGGGCGCATGACGCGCTTCCGGGTCGACCGCATCGCGAGCTCGAACCCTCCCGGATTCTGGAAGCTGGGCGCGCTCGGCGGGGAACTGGTGCCGCAGTGATGGCCCTGGACACCCTCGTCGACAGCAAGAAGCTCGAGCAGGCGCTCAAGGAATCCCCGCGCGTGATGCGCAGCTACATCAAGGGCGGGTTCCTGCGCGTGCTTCGCGGCTTCTTCAAGGAGTTCGTCGCGCAGAGCGGCGTGAAGCTGACGAAGAAGTCCAGCAACGCGAACCGGCACGCGGGACTCGGGCGCGCGGACCAGTGGCGCGTCAAGGCGACGGGCAACACGCTCGACACGATCGAGGGCCGCATCGGCACCCGGAGCGGCATCGCGAAGGTGCTGGAGAAGGGCGGCGTCATCGCGGCCCGCCGCGGCAACCTGGCGATCCCGCTCCAGCGCCAGTATCGGACTCCGGCGGAGGCGCGGGCCCAGGGCGTCAAGCTGTTCGCGCGGCAGGCCGGCCGGCGCACCATCGTCTACGAGAAGAAGGGCGAGCGCGTGACGCCGCTGTTCCTGCTCGTGCCGAGCGTGCGGATCCCGGCTCGACTCTACTTCTTCCGGACGTGGGAATCGGCCTCCGCGCAGGCGTCGCGCGTGTCTCGCCTCTCCGAGGAGCTGAACCGCGGGCTCAAGAAGGTATTCGGCGACGAGGCGATCAAGGAAGGCGCGGCCGGATGACTGCCAGCCGCCGAGTTCAGATCCTGCGGGTGCTCCGCGACACGGTCGACGCCGTGCTCGATGGCGGGTGCGTGATGCCGCGGCGTCGCGGCCTGGACTTCACGCACGTGCCGTGCGCGGTCGTCTACGCCCAGAGCGACGTCCTGGCGAGCCAGACCACGCGCACCGACGGCGGGCCAGGCATCGGCGGCACGGACCTGCGCACGCTCACCGTGGTCGTCGACGTCTTCCTGTTCGATCCGGACGCGGAGCCGGTCGACGTGAACAACCCGGACGCGGAAGACCTCAGCACCATGGAGCGCGTCGACGAGCAGCTCGTGCTCGTGGAGACCGCGATCAAGGCGCTCGGCATCGAGAGCCCAGCCGGCACGCTGGCCACGCAGTGGCGCGACCTGGCGGACGAGTGGACGGCGCCGGAGGTCGGGATGCGCACCACCGAGGACGGGCAGCGGCTCGTCGGCGGGCACCTCACGTTCACGATCAACTACCGCAACGCCGAGCGCGACCCCACGGAGGCGCCGTGACCCATGCCGACGCTCCTGCTCCGCGTGGAGGGCTACACGGTGCGCCACCAGTCCAGCCTGATCGCGAGCGACTGGCGGGACGGGGCCTCGATCCGGCGCTTCCGCGGCTTCGAGCCGCGCTGGGTGCGCATCTGGACCATCAAGGGGGCGATGCACGGCCGCGGCGACGTCCAGTTCCTCCTGCAGCAGATGCGCGCGGGCGGGATCGGCACTGCCGAGTTCGACTGGACGCCACCCCGCGAGCTCTCAGCGATCAAGGTCCAGACCTTCGGGAAGCTGGACGTCGACCTGGTCAACGCCGCAACGAACCGCATCGACGGGCTGCAGCTCGTCGAGTGCCTGACACCGGACACGTGAGCCAACGATGAAGACCAAACGCTACCAGCTCTGGGTCGAGGACGAGGCCACCGAGGGGACGCTCGAGGCCCCGGTGGTCGCGGATGCGCTCTACGCGATCGACGTGAAGGCCGAGCCGAACTACGACGAGATCGACCTGTCGCGCGTGGCGAACAGCCTGGACCGCGAGGCCACGCTGATCGGGCAGAAGCGGTGGAAGGTCGACTTCGGTCTCGACTTCAAGGGTGGCGGGAACAGCGGCGGAGTGCCCAACCTGCCCGAGTGCGACCGACTGCTCCGCATGGGCGGGATGAAGGTCGTCCAGTGCTACTACCTGACGGGGACCGCGATCACCGGGACCATCGCCCACGGCGAGACGTTCACCCAGGCCGTGAGCGGAGCGGCCGGCGTGGTGATCGGTTCCTACACAGGGACGCCGACGCGCTTCCACTACCTGATCACGAACGGCATCCAGGTCGTCGTCAGCCAGGTCATCACGTGCAGCGGTGGCGCGACGTTCGACCCGGGCGGCACGCCGGGCATCACCGCCCACGGCTACCGGTATCGCCCCGTCAGCGATCAGTGGTCCGTGGCCACGCGCGGCGCGTGGACCGGCACCGCGGTCGCCGGGGAGATCGTGATCGGCGCGACCAGCGGCGCGGTCGGGCTCCTGCTCGACCCGATGCCGCCGCAGGGCAGCGGCGGACAGGTCGCGATCGACGTGCTCCTCGGCACGTTCACCACGGAGACCATCACCGGCCAGACCAGCACGGCCACGTGCTCGCTGACCGGCGCGCTGCTCGGCACGCACAACTGCTCGGGCTCGATCGCGTGGCTGCTCGACGGCCAGGCGGTCTACATCCAGGGGGCCCGGTGCGACTGGAAGATCCCGATGGAGACCGGGAAGCCGCTGCGGATCGACTTCAGCGCGCAGGGGTTCCAGTCCACGGTGGTCACGCAGCAGCTCGGCAACGCGACCTACGTGACCACGCCGCCGCCGCGCTTCGTCTCGGCGAACTGGTCGCTCGACGGGAGGGGTTTCTACATCGGCAAGTGCGAGCTGGCCGGGGGCAACTCGCTCGGGCTGCGGCCGGATGCGAACAGCGCAGAGGGTGCGATCAGCTACCGGATCAGTGATCGCGACCTGACGATCACGATCGACCCCGAGAACGTGGTCCCCGCGGGCTACGACTTCCTGGCCAAGGCGGCGGCATCGACTCTGGTGTCCGCAAAGATGCGGTTCAACGCGACCGAGGCGCAGCTCCACAACATGGTGCTCGCGACCTACGCAGGGTCCGTGATCTGGATCGACATCCCGGCGATCCAATACGCGCCGCCGAAGTATGGCGACCGCGAGGGAACGGTCACGGCGGAGATCACCGGGCGCATCCGGCGCGGCAGCTCGGCCGGCGACGACGCGCTCTCCATCTACTTCCTCTGAGGAGCTGGCAGCAGTGGCAATCGGCATCACACCGGACGACGTGTTCCCATACATCCTCGCGCGCGAGCGCGTGCAGCCGGAGCCCAAGCCCCCGAAGGCGAACGGCGGGGAGGCGAAGGAGGCCTGGGACGCCAAGGTCGCGGCGTTCGAGGTCGTGCTCGCCGACTGGAAGGCCGACAAGGAGCGCGTCCTGGAGTTGATCGCCAAGGAGCGCGTGACCACCTGGAGCATGCGGTGCCTGTCGAGCCGCAACCAGAACCGGCTGATCCAGAACATCGACCAGAAGGACCCGGAGTGGCAGTTCCACGTTGCCCGCGTCGGACTGTCCGGATGGAAGAACCTGCGGGCCCGCGGAGTCGACGGCAAGCTGATCGAGTTCGCGGGCTCACCGGCCACGGTTCTCGGCATCGAGTGCCCGAACGCGCCGTCGATGGAGCTTCTCGACCGGGTTGGGCTCCGGGACGTCTCTGAGCTCGCCTCGGCGTTCCTGAACGCGCAGGTGACGGAGGAGGAGCTGGGAAACTCGTGATGGCCGCCGCCGCAGCGTGGGGCAAGCTCCAGGCCTCCTGCAAGGTCTGCCGGCGGTCTGACAGCGTGGAGCTGCGGAAGGCGTGGGGCTGCGATGCCGACGCGCCGGCGCCGATCTTCGAGGACGATTGCGTCCGGTGCGGCGGAAGCGATCCGGACTGCGGGCGGTGCGACGGCCACGGGACGGAGCGGGCGCTGCGCTGCCCGTTCGCCGTGGTGACGAACATCAGCGCGCGGATCATCGACTACGTGGGCGTGGTCGAGGCGGGCTTCCTGCCGGTCGAGGGCGGGTGGGAGGACCAGAGCGCGACGTTCACCCGGGCGGTGCGGTTCGCGGCGGGCAAGAAGGCCGAGTGGATGGCCGCGCACGCGGAGGGGGGCCGCTGACCGATGGCCGGCGACCAGAGAGCGCTTGAGATCCTGATCCGGGCCAAGGACCAGGCGTCGGCCGAGATGCGCAAGGTCAGCGAGAACGCGAAGCGGACGGGCGCCGAAGTCAAGAAGTCCATGGGCACCGACGTGCTCGGGTCCATCAAGGACTCGGTGAACGAACTCAAGGCGTTCGTGCGTGGGTTCTCGATCCTCCAGGCCGGGCGGCTTCTCTTCGGCCTCATCCAGGAGTGGCGCGAGGTGGCGGCCGAGACGGCGAAGGCCCGGCAGGAGTTGGAGACCTACCTCTCGTTCCGCGGACTGGAGGCGAACGACAGCCTCCGGGCGGTGCGGGACGAGCTTGAGAAGACGCTGGAGCTGACGCCCAAGGTGGCGACGCAGATGGTCGTCCTCGGCGACCAGTTCGGGCTCAGCGCGGAGCGGATTCGCAAGACCGCCGAGGAGGCGCAGTTCCTCGCCAAGGAGTTCCCCAACTTCGGAGGGGACGGGGTCAAGGCGTTCGAGGCGCTGGGCAAGGCCTCGGAGGGCTTCTTCGCGGATCTCCAGAAGGGCACTGAGCTCGTCATCCAGAACAGCGAGGACTTTGCCAAGCTCCGGCTCCACATCAGCGCGGTGACCACCGAGTACGGCGAACTCCACAAGATCTACGCCGAGCTGCAGGCCATCGGGACGCAGGCCGCAGCGACCCTCGGTGCGAGCCTGACCAGCGAGACCGCGGCTCGGGTGGCGAAGCTGACCGCGGATGCGCGAAGGCTGGAGGCGGCGATCCGACTGGCACGCAACACCAGCGCACTGGAAGGACTGAGCCCGGTCGCCGCGGAACGCGCCAAGGCCGAGGCGGAGGCCGCCAAGGAGATCGAGCGCCAGAACCGCGCGATCCAGGTGCAAGTCCCGCTGGTGGAGGAGATCGCGATCGACCGCTCCGACTTCGCGGCCGGCCTGCGCGAGGGCTTCGAGGAGTTCAAGCAGGGCGTCACGAACTTCCGGGAGCAGGGCCGGCAGACGGTGCTGTCGCTGCTCGGCGGCGTCTCGCAGCTCGGGCTGGCCTCCGTGGACACGCTGGTCACCCGGACCGCGTCCGCGCGCGACGCGCTGAAGCAGTTCGTGACCGACATGCTGCGGCTGCTCGCGCAGCTCGCGGCGCAGCTCGCGGCCAGCCGGCTGCTCGGGCTGTTGTTCAACGCAGTGGGCGGCGCGGCCGCGCCGAACGGCTTCCAGCAGGGGCTCCAGAACGCAGGAGTGAACGGCGGCATCGGGCAACCCCTCGCCATGGGCGCAGGCATCGGCACAGGTCCGAACGGCGGTGGTGCCGGTGGCGGCACCACGAACATCATCTTCAACGTCGTCGACATGGCCGGAGCCGACGAGTTCCTGGTCCGCCACAGGAACACCATCATCCAGATCGTGGCCGGGGCGGCCGGATCGAACCGCGACTTCCGCGTCGCCATGCAGGTGCGCTGATGGCGCCGGCCAGTATCTGCAAGGTGTTCCTCGGAGCCGGCGGCGGCGTCACGACCGTGACCACGATGGGCGGCATCGGCGTGAACAACTACACGGCGGTGCTCGATGTGCCCGCGGGGCAGTTCGTCACGGGGCACAACTACGCCTTCGTGCTGACCG
>Ga0137423_1000373_pt1 | contig 13619 bp, 14 predicted proteins | sample EasRivERMZT600_2_FD_102326 | JGI IMG/M metagenome (GOLD analysis project Ga0137423, IMG submission 102326) | Soil microbial communities from meander-bound floodplain in the East River, Colorado, USA - East River MetaG ERMZT600_2 | ecosystem: Environmental > Terrestrial > Soil > Floodplain ...
CCACGTGCTTGCCGTGGCCGGTACGCACGGCAAGACCAGCACCGCCTCGATGCTCGCCTGGATCCTGGATCACGCTGGCCGCAAGCCCGGATTCCTGATCGGCGGGCTGCCTAGCAACTTTGGCATCACGGCGCGCTTGGGGGATGGGTCCTTGTTTGTAATTGAGGCGGACGAGTACGACACCGCCTTCTTCGACAAGCGCTCCAAGTTTGTGCATTACCTACCCAGAACTGCGATTTTGAATAATTTGGAGTTCGATCATGCTGACATCTTCGGCGATCTTGCAGACATTGAGCGGCAATTCCATCATTTTGTCAGGGTCGTCCCGAGTAATGGGCGTCTTGTGGTCAATGGGACGGATGAATCCCTGAAGCGAGTGCTCACCAAGGGTTGCTGGACCCCAGTCGAGCACTTTGGTGTGGAGATGGGTTGGCAAGCTGACTCGGCCGATGGGGGGTTCGACGTACGGCTGGAAGGTCGGGCGCTCGGCCGGGTGCGCTGGACTCTCACAGGCGAATACAACCAGCTGAACGCGCTGGCTGCGATCGCGGCAGCGCGTCATGCCGGGGTCGAGCCGGCGGCGGCGATTGCGGCTCTTGGACAATTCAAGGGGGTACGCCGACGCATGGAACAAAGTGGCGCGGCCGGCGGCGTCACAGTGTTCGACGATTTCGCCCACCACCCCACGGCCATCCGAGTCACGCTCGAGGGGCTGCGGGCGCAGGCCGGAACCGCGCGCATTCTTGTCGTCCTCGAGCCGCGCTCCAATACGATGAAACAGGGCGTGATGAAGGATCGGTTGCCCGCGAGCCTGGCCGCCGCTGACCGCGTGTTTGTCTACAGCGCCGGGTTGGCTTGGGACGCGGCCGCAGTGTTGCGGCCGCTGGGGGAGCGGGCGATTTGCTTCGAGCAGTTCGATCCGATGGTGGAGGCTATCGCCGCGGAAGCACGCCCAGGCGACCGGATTCTGGTGATGTCCAATGGGGGTTTCGGCGGTATCCACGCGAAATTGTTGCAGGCGCTCGGCCGATGATCGCCTACCTGCACGGTTTCAACTCCTCGCCGCAGTCCCACAAGGCGCAGCTGCTTGGCCGGTACATGCAGCAGCAGGGCCTTGGCGTGCACTACGCCTGCCCGATGCTTGCGCCGCTGGCGGGCGACGCGATCGCGGCGGTCGAAGCGCTGATGGCGCGCCTCGCGGGCACGCCGTTTTGCTTCGTCGGTTCCTCGCTCGGCGGTTATTACGCCACGCACCTTGCGGAAAAGCACGGCAGCAAGGCCGTGTTGATCAACCCGGCCATCGACCCGCATGTCGGCCTGCGCGCCTACCTCGGCGAGCAGAAAAATTTGCACACCGGCGAGCCCTACCAGCTGACCGAGGCCCATCTGCGCGAATGGCAAGACCTCTGGACCCCGCGCGTTACTCCGTCACGCTATCTGCTGATCGTCGAGACTGGCGACGAAGTGCTGGACTACCGCAGGGCGGTCGAACGCTATGCCGGTGCGGCCACGGTGGTGGTCGAGGGCGGTGACCATTCGCTGCAGTCCTTCCCGCAGCACCTGCCGCGCATCCTCGAGTTCGCGGTGGCCTGAGATGCACCTGCTGTTCGAGGAGGACGGCGAGTTCAAGGTCGGGACGGTGCTCGCACAAGCGCCGGCCTCGTTCCAGGTGGAGGCGCCGCACGGCCGACGATCGAAGGTCAAGGCGGGCGACGTGCTGTTGAGCTTCGAGCGGCCCGCTGCGGCGCAGCTGCTCGCTGCCGCCCAGGCCTACGCCGCCGGGCTAGACACCGATTTCCTGTGGCAGTGCTGTCCGGCGGGCGAGTTCGGCTTCCAGGAGCTGGCGCGGGAATATGTCGGCCGCGAAGCCGGCCCGGCCGAAGCCGCCGGCGTGCTGCTCAAACTGCAATCGGCGCCGATGTACTTCCATCGCCGCGGCCGCGGCCGCTATCAGGCGGCTCCCGCGGAAACGCTCAAGCTTGCGCTTGCTTCCGCCGACAAGAAGCAGCGCGTGCTCGCACAGATCTCTGAGTGGGCCGCGCAACTCGTGCGCTTCGAGTGTCCAGCCGAAATCGAGCGGCTGAAGGACGAGCTGCTGTATGCGCCTGATCGCAACAAGCCGGAGACCAAGGCTTTCGAGCAGGCCTGCGCAAAGGCGGGGTTGTCTGGCGCGCGCCTCCTCGAGCGCGCCGGCAAGCTCACCGACGCCCACGCCTACCACCTTAACCGCTTCCTGTATGAGTTCTTTCCGGCCGGCACTGCCTTCCCGCCGCATGAAGTGGCGTTGCCGCCCGGCGGATTGCCGCTAGCCGACGCAGAGGCCTTCAGCCTGGACGACGCCGACACCACGGAGATCGATGACGCGTTTTCTCTGCGGCGCCTGTCCGACGATGAGTGGCGCGTAGGCATCCATATTGCCGCGCCCGCGCTCGCTTTTGCGCCCGGCTCGGCACTCGACGCCATCGCACGCGAGCGGCTTTCCACCGCCTACATGCCGGGGCAGAAATTCACCATGCTGCCCGACGACGCGATCGCCGCCTGCTCGCTCGACGCGGGCACGGAGCGCGCGGTCGTGTCGCTGTACGTGCATGTGTCGGCCGGCGATTTCACGCTGCGTGGGCGCCACTCGCGGCTGGAGCGCGTGCGCATCGCGGCCAACCTGCGCCATGGCGAGGTCGAGCCGTTGAACGCGGCCTTCGAGGAATGCAGGAACACCAGGCTGCCCCGCGAGGATGAGCTGCGCACGCTGTGGCGCCTGGCCGAGGCGCTCGAGGCGCGCCGCGGCAAGCCGAGCGTCAATCTGGCGGCCGTGGACTACGTGTTCCGCGTGCAGCAGGGCAGGGTGCGCATCGAGCCGCGCCGGCGCGGCGCGCCGCTCGACAAGCTGGTCGCCGAGCTGATGATCCTCGCCAATACCACCTGGGGCGAACAACTCGCCGAGCGCGACGTCGCAGCGCTGTACCGCGTGCAGTCCGCCGGCAAGGTGAGAATGAGCGTGCACCCGGAAGCGCACGATGGGCTCGGCGTCGCCTGCTACGCCTGGAGCAGTTCGCCGCTGCGCCGCTACGTCGACCTGGTCAACCAGTGGCAGCTCGCTGCGGCGCTCGGCGGCCGCAAGCCGCCGTTCACGCGCACTTCCGAGTCCCTGCTCACCGCTCTGCGCGCCTTTGAAGTCACCTACGCGCGTTACGACGAGCACCAGCGCGCGATGGAGAATTACTGGTGCCTGCGCTGGCTCCTGCAGGAGGGCATTGCCGAAGTGGATGCGGTGGTGCTGCGCGAGAACCTGGTGCGCTTCGAAGGCTTGCCGCTTGCCGCCCGCGTGCCCTCGCTGCCCGCGCTCGACGCGGGCATGCGCGTGCGCCTGGCGGTCGGCGAGGTGGACCTGATCGAGCGCAGTGTGGCCTGCACCTACCGCGAGACGCTGGCTGCGGCCCCGCGGCTGCCCACGAGCAGGGGTAACGCCAAAGTCCTAGAATGACGGCGATTTATCGCATCGAGGTGCCATTGCAGGGAGCGCTTGCGACACGCATGCCGGGCGCGGCGGAATTCTGGGCCGGGCTCGACCGCCGGTCCCGCGTGCTCTACGCGTCGGTGGCGGCGTCGCTCCTGTTGCACGCCGTCGTGCTGTCGGTGCACTTCAGGTTTCCCAGCGAGCTGCGCTTGACGAGCGCCAACCAGCCGCTCGACGTGATCCTGGTCAACGCCAAGTCGCGCCAGCGGCCGGGCAAGACCGACGCGCTGGCGCAAAACCATCTCGACGGCGGTGGCGACACCGAGCAGAACCGGCGCGCGCGCTCGCCGCTGCCGGTCATCGACCCGCGCGACCCGGGACGCGACCTGGCGCAGTCGCAGCGGCGCGTGCAAGAGCTCGAGGCGCAGCAGCGCAAGCTCCTCGTGCAGTCGCGCCGCGCGCCAGCCAGCACGGCGGCGCAGGCCGAGCACCGCGCGCCTGCCGAGGAACCGACGCCACAGGCTTCCGGCCGGGACCTCGCCGACCTTTCGCTCGCGGCGATGCGCCTGCAGGCGCAGATCGACCGCAACCTGGACGCCTACCAGAAGCGCCCGCGCAAGAAGTTCATCGGCGCCAGCGCCACCGAGTACCGCTTCGCACAGTACGAGGAGGATTGGCGCCAGAAGGTGGAACGCGTGGGCACGGTGAACTACCCTGCGGCGGCGCGCGGCAAGTTCTACGGCAACCTGCGCATGACCGTGACACTGCGCCCCGACGGCAACGTCGAGTCGATCGAGCTGGACCGCTCCTCCGGCCTCAAGCTGCTCGACGACGCCGCGTTCAGAATCGTGCGCATGGCTTCGCCCTATGCGGTGTTTCCGCCGGACATCCGCCGAGACACCGACCTGCTGGTGATCACGCGCACCTGGTTCTTCGGCCGCGGCGACAAGCTGTGGACCGAGTGAAGTGCCGGACCGCTACGCGGTAATCGGCAACCCGGTTACCCACTCCAAGTCTCCCTGGATCCACCAGCAGTTCGCGCGTGCCACCGGCGAGGACATCGAGTATTCGCGGCTCGAGGCGCCAGTCGACGGCTTTGTGCGCGCGGTGGAAGCTTTCCGCGCGCAGGGCGGCAAGGGCCTCAACGTCACGCTGCCGTTCAAGCAGCAGGCCTTCCGCCTGTGCGCCGGCACGAGCGAACGCGCCGCCGCCGCGCAGTCGGTGAACACCCTGCTCCTGGACCGCGGCAAGCCCTGGGGCGACAACACCGATGGCGTCGGCCTGGTGCGCGACCTCGGCGCCAACCTCGGCCGCAGTATTGCCGGCGCGCGCATCCTGCTGATGGGGGCGGGCGGCGCGGCGCAGGGGGTGCTCGTGCCCCTCGCGCAGTCGGGCGCAGCGGCAGTCGTGGTCGCCAACCGCACGCTGCCGCGCGCGCAGTTGCTCGCTGCGCGCGTGCCCGGCGTGAGCGCCTGCAGCTACGAGGCGCTCGCCGGCCAATCCTTCGACCTCGTCGTCAACGCCACTTCCGCCGGACTGAGCGGCGACCTGCCGCCGCTGCCGCGCGGGCTGTTCCGGCCAGGCGGCTTCGCCTACGAAATGGTCTACGGGCGTAACACGCCTTTCCTCGCCATGGCGCGTGCCGCAGGCGTTGCTGCGAGCGACGGCCTGGGCATGCTGGTCGAACAGGCCGCGGAGTCGTTCCTCCTCTGGCGCGGTATCCGGCCGGAAACGGGAGCGGTGCTGGCCGCGCTGCGCGCGCAGTGAAGTCGGCAAGGATGGTCGGCTGGACGCTGGCGGTGCTCGTTGCGGGCGTGCTCCTGGTGCAGGTCTGGTTCTACTCCCACATCCTGTGGTGGGCGCGTGAGGCGCCGGTCGCTACCGCCTTCATGGAGCGGCGGCTGGAGCAGTTGCGCGCGAAGAACCCGAACGTGGTCCTGCGCCACCAGTGGGTGCCCTACGCCCGCATCTCGGCGGAGCTCAAACGCGCCGTGATCGCCGCCGAGGACGCGAAGTTCATCGACCACGACGGCTTCGACTGGGAAGCGATCCAGAAGGCGATGGAGAAGAACGAAAGGAAGGGCAAGGTGGTCGCCGGCGCCTCGACCATCAGCCAGCAGCTGGCCAAGAACCTGTTCCTGTCGACGGAGCGCAGCTGGCTGCGCAAGGCGGAGGAAGCGCTGATCACTGCGATGCTCGAACATGCCATGGACAAGCGGCGCATCCTGGAGCTGTACCTGAACTTCGCGGAATGGGGCGAGGGGGTGTTCGGCGCGGAAGCCGCAGCACGCCACCATTTCGGCGTCCCGGCGCAGGCGCTCGACGCCGACCAGGCAGCCTGGCTCGCGGCAATCCTGCCAAGTCCGCGGCGCTATGAGCGGGGGCGCCGCACCCCGTATGTGGAGGCCCGCATGGCCACGATCCGCGCCCGCATGGGATCGGCGCAGATCCCCTGATAGACTGATTCGTCATGGCGCAGGGTCAGCAGTTCGGCTGGGGCGTGGCGGCGTCGGTGCTTGCGTTGATGGTGCTGGTGGTCGCCGCGCTGGTCTCGTCCTGGCTGGGGCTGAATGCCGAGGAGCGCGGCCGTGCCGCGCTGGAGCAGGCAGCGCAGCAGGTGCGCGACGTGGTCGAGGCGCGCACGCTGACCGCGATGACGGCCACGCTGCAATCGGAGCTCGCTCTCGATGCACTGCGCGGCCAGGCGTTGGATGAGCGCAACCCCCGCATGGTGGCGTACCGCCAGACGCTCGCCGCATTGCGCACGGCGCTTGAGCGCACGCGGCAGGCGCCGCTCGACAGCGTCGAACGCGAACTGCTGGACCGCGCGCACGACGCGGTCGAGCGCTTCGTGCGCCTTGCCGACGAGGGCGCGGCGCGGCTGCGCAGCGGCTCGCGAACCGACAAGCTGGCGGCAGCCAACGCGCTGCACGAAACGGCGCGGCCGCTGGCCGAGCAGGCCACCGAGCAGATCCGTTCCCTGGAGCGCTTGGTCGCCGGCCGCGCCGGCGAGGCGGCGGACAGGGCCCAGCTGGCGGCGCAGCACGCGCGGCTCCTGCTGTTCGTCTTCGGCGCGACCTCGCTGCTGCTCGCGGCGATCCTCGCGCGCACGCTGTGGGAGTCGATGGCGCGCCGTGCCGAACTGCTGCGCGAACTGGCGCAGCTGGCGCGCGTGGACGGGCTCACCGGGATCGTCAACCGGCGCGTGTGGGACGAGGAGTTGGCGCGCGGCCTGGAGCGCGCGCGGCGCTCCGCCAAGCCGTGCAGCGTCGGCCTCATCGACCTGGACCATTTCAAGCGTTTCAACGACATGCACGGCCACCAGCGCGGCGATGCGCTGTTGCGTTCCGCCGCGCAGGCTTTCGCCGCGCGGCTGCGCAACGACGACCTGATCGCCCGCTACGGCGGCGAGGAGTTCGCCGTGCTGCTGCACGGCTGCGACCTTGAAAGCGCCATGCGCCTGTTCGACCGCTGGCAGGGCATGCTGCCGGCAGGGCAGACCTTTTCCGCCGGCGTTGCCGCCAGCCTAGGGCGCGAGGATGGGCAGGCGGTGGTAGGGCGCGCCGACGCCGCGCTGTATCGCGCCAAGAACCTGGGCCGCAACCGCACGGTGGCGGCGCCGACTGAGGAACTGAGAACCGCGGCCTGAGGTTGCTGGCGCGCCTTGCACCGGACCGCGGTCAGACCTGACGGAATGCCTCGCGGGCGGCGGCAAGCGTCTCCTCGATCTCGCGCACACCGTGCGCCGCGGAGACGAACCCAGTCTCGTACGCTGATGGCGCGAGGTACACGCCGCGGGCCAGCATGGCGTGGAAAAATTTGTTGAAACGCTCGCGGTCGCATTGCATCACTTCGGCAAACGAGCGCGGTGGTGTGGCGCTGAAGTACACGCCGAACATGCTGCCGATGGATTGCGACGAGAAGGTGACCCCGGCTCGCTTTCCCTCCGCAGCGAGGCCCTCGACTAGCGCGCGCGTGGTCGCCTCGATCCGCTGCTGGAACCCCGGCGTATCCACCAGCTTGAGCGTCGCCAGGCCGGCGGCCACCGCCACCGGATTGCCGGACAGCGTGCCCGCCTGGTAGACCGGGCCGAGCGGCGCGATTCTCTGCATGATCTCGCGCCTGCCGCCGACCGCCGCCAGCGGCATCCCTCCTCCGATCACCTTGCCAAGCGTCGTCAGGTCCGGCCCAATGCCGAGGCGCGCCTGGGCACCGCCCAGGGCGACGCGAAAGCCGGTCATGACTTCGTCGAAGATCAGCACCGCGCTGCGCCGCGTGCACTGTTCACGCAGCGTTTCGAGAAATCCGGGCGCCGGCAACACAAGGTTCATGTTCCCAGCGACCGGCTCGACGATCACGCCGGCGATCTGCGGACCTTGTCTATCGAAGAGCGCCGATACTTGCGCCGCGTCGTTGTAGTCGAGCACCAGCGTGTCCGCCGCGGTCTGCGGCGGCACGCCCGCCGAACTCGGGTTGCCGAAGGTGAGCGCGCCCGAGCCGGCCTTCACCAGCAGCGCATCGGCATGGCCGTGGTAGCAGCCCTCGAACTTCACGATCAGGTTCCTGCCGGTGTAACCGCGCGCCAGGCGCAGCGCCGTCATCGTCGCCTCGGTGCCGGAGGACACGAGGCGCAGCATCTCGAGCGAGGGCACGAGACGGCACAGCAGCTCCGCCATCTCCACCTCCCCTTCGGTCGGCGCGCCGAACGAAAGCGCGCGCGAGGCAGCTGACTGCACCGCTTCGACCACCGCGGGATGCGTGTGCCCGACCACCATCGGTCCCCAGGAGCCGAGGTAGTCGATATAGCGCTTGCCGTCGGCGTCCCACAGGTGCGCGCCGGAGGCGCGCTCGAAGAAGGGCGGCGTGCCGCCGACGGCGCGGAAGGCGCGCACCGGCGAGTTCACGCCCGCGGGAATGCGCAGCTGCGCGCGCTCGAACAGTTCGTCGCTACGCGATGTCATGGTCAAATACCTTAGCGTATTCCCGGGCGCGCGCGGCGACGTCGGGCGCTTCGAACAGGTCCGAGATCACCGCCACCGCGTCGGCACCGGCGGCCGCGAGCTGCGCGGCATTCTCCACGGTGATGCCGCCAATGGCGATTTTCGGCACGCCGAGGCGGTGGCCGAACAGGGCCAGCGGCGCGCGCACCGCGCCGGGTTTGGTCGAGGAGGCGAACACCGAGCCGAAGGCAACGTAGTCGGCGCCCGCGGCGACAGCGCTGCGGGCGAGGTCAAGCCGGTCATAGCAAGAGGCGCCGAGGATGCGCCCCGGGAGCCGTGCGCGCGCCGCGGCGAGATCGCCGTCCCCGCGCCCGAGGTGCACGCCTGCGGCGCCGATTTCGAGCGCCAGCTCGAGATCGTCGTTGATGATGAGCGGCACGCCGTGCCGGCGGCACAACTGCGCCAGCGTGAGCGCCTCAACGCGGCGCCGCGCCCGATCTGCGGACTTGCTGCGGTACTGCAGCGCACACAGCGCGCCCGAAGCCAGCGCGTCGGCGACGCAGCCGATGTCTTCCGGCGTAATGGCATAAAGCCCGCGCAGTTTCATCGCCAGGGCAGGTGCTGCCCGCTAGCCGGCCTGAAGCCGCGCTCGAGCGCGCGCCAGGTGAAATCCTGCGCCGCGCGCGCCGCTTCGGGTACCGCATCGCCGTGCGCGAGCCGCGCGGCGATCGCCGAGGCAAGGGTGCAGCCCGAGCCGTGGTAGCTGCCCGGCAGGCGCGGCCAGCGGTCTTCGCGCACGACGCCCGCAGCGGCGTAGAGCGTGTTCACTACTTCGGGCGTGTCGGCATGTGTGCCGGTGAGGAGCACGTACTTGCAGCCGCGCGCGATGCAATCGGCAACGCCGCCAAGCGCGCGTGCTTCCAGCGTATTCGGCGTGAGCACGGCGGTGAGCGGCAGCAGGTGCTGGCGCAAGGCAGCGAGCACCGCCGCATCGGCGAGCGGATCGCCGCGCCCGGAGGCGAGCACCGGGTCGAGCACCACGGGCACGTGCGGGTGCGCGGCGAGGATCGCAGCGATCGCCGCCGCACCTGCCGCGCTGCCGAGGACGCCGATCTTGAATGCCGCGACGGGCAGCTCGTCGAGCAGGCGCTGTGCCTGCTCGGCGACCAGTTGCGCGTCGAGCACGTGCATGCGGTGCACCCCGTGCGTATCCTGCACGGTCACCGCGGTGAGCACCGACAGCGGATGGCAACCGAGCGCGGCGAGCGTGAGTACATCGGCTTGCAAGCCCGCGCCCCCGGTCGGATCGGCGGCGGCGAAGCTGAGCACCAGCGGAGGGGCGCAAGGCATGGGTGGCGCGGCGCGGCCACGCCGCGGAATGAGCTAAGATGCCGCACGATTTTAACTCAGCCCTCGCTGCCGACGGATGACCGGGACCCACAAGACCTGGATGTGCTTGATCTGCGGCTTCGTGTACGACGAAGCCGCGGGAGTGCCGGACGAGGGAATTTCGCCGGGCACGCGCTGGGACGACATACCCATCAACTGGACCTGCCCGGAATGCGGCGCGCGCAAGGAAGATTTCGAGATGGTCGAGATCTGAGCGCGCCCCGGCGCGCTTGGACCTGAAGGCGCTCGGCGCGGCATGGCGCGGCGTGGCGCTGATACCGCTGCGCCGGCAATTGGCGCTGCTCGCCGCCGCAGTTGCCGCGCTGCTCGCCGCGGCGCTTTGGCTGGCCTGGTCGGAATATCGTGAAGCGCATTTCGGCGAAGGCCACCTCGCTGCGGCGGGCGAGATGCGCACCCTTTCGCAGCGCCTGGCGAAGAGCGCGCTGCGCAGCCTGCGCGGCGATCCCGAGGCTTTTCCCCAGGTGCAGGCAAGTCGCGACGGTTTTGCCTCGGCGCTCGCCCGCCTGTCGAAGGACGGGCGCTCGCCGGGCGCCGTGCGTTCGCTTGCCGCCGAGTGGCAGCGAACGGAAAACAACGCCACCACGCTGCTGCGCGACCAGAAGATGCTCACCGCGCTTGCCGCTGCGGCCAACGGCATGGAGCGTGCCAATCCGCTGCTGCTCGAACGCGCCGAGCGCGTGCAAAACCTGACGCTGCAGCGCGGCGGCAGCGCCGGCGAGGCCGCCGCCGCGAGCCGGCTGGCGATGCTCACGCAGCGCATGGCACGCAGCGCGCAACAGCTGCTTGCCGCGGACGCGGTGGATCCGGAGGTGGAGTTTCTGCTCGGCAAGGATGTGAACGAGTTCCGCCGCACGCTGGCGCGGCTGCGCGGGGGCGCGAAGGACGGCGACGCTGCCGCGGCGCTCGGCGCGCTGGCGGAGAGTTTCGCCCTGTACGAGGACGCGGTGGTGGCGGTGCTCGGCACGCGCGCGCGCCTGGCCGCCGCGAAGGACGCGGCCTTCGCCATCCACGCGGATTCGGAGCGGCTGCTGGGGGAGGTGGACCGCGTGGTTGCGGCCTACCGCGCAGCGCCCGCGCCGCGCGCCTACGAGTTCGGCCTGGCGGCGATCGCGCTGGCGCTGCTCGGAGCGCTGCTGCTGCTGGTTCTGTTCTACGTGCACGACGAGCGCCGACAGCGTGATGGCATCGTGCGCCGCCAGGCGGTGATGCGTCGGACCTACGAGCGCGATCTGGCGGCGGTGGAGCAGTTGCGCCACGAACTGGAAGGCCTCGCCGCGGGCGACCTCACCGCGCGGGTGACGGTGAACAGCGAGATCACCTCATCGGTGGCGGCGGCGCTCAACGATGCGCTGGAGGCGCTGCGACAGCTGGTGGCGCGCGTGGCCGCCGCCGCGGCACGCGTCGGCGGGGCCGCCGGCGGCGCGCAGTCGGCGGCCGATGTGCTGTTCCAGTCCGCCCAGCGCCAGTCCGGGCGCATCAAGGGCGCCAGCGCGACGGCGCTCGGCATGGCGCGCATGGTGAACGAACTCTCCGCCCGCGCCAACCAGTCCGCCGAGCTGTCGCGCGCCGCGCGCGCCGCGGCGTTGCGCGGGCACCAGGCGGTGCAGGCGGCGCTCTCGGTGATGCGCGACCTGGGGGCGCGCATCCACGTGAGTGCTGCCCAGATCGACCGGCTGCGCGGTGCTTCGCCCGAGATGGGCAGGACCGCAAGCGTGTTGAACCAGGTCGCCGCGCAGGCCGAGGCCTTGAGCGGCAGCGCCTCCGGCCAGACGCTGGCCGAACTGGGCGAGCTGCTGCGTCAGCTGGCCGAGAAGATCGAGGAAGTGTGCAAGGCCTCGCAATCGCAGGCCGGCGTCGCCAGCAGCGTTGCCGGGGGCGTGCGTGAGGTGCTGTCCGGCGCGGAACAGGCGGCGGCGGCGGCGACGCGCGCCGCCGGGTCGGTGGAGGAGGTGGCGCAGCTGCTGCGCGAATTGCAGGAAGCGCTGGCGAAGCTGCGCTACTGAAGCTTCGCCGCGGCGCAGTGCGGGGTCATGGGCTAAAATAGCCCCTGAGCGTGTCCTCGATCAACCTGACGCACCACTTCCTGATCGCCATGCCAAACATGGCCGATCCGTACTTTTCCAAGTCCCTCACCTACGTCTGCGAGCACAACGACCGGGGCGCGCTCGGCGTGGTGGTCAACCGCCCGATCGACATGACTCTGCAGGCTCTGTTCGAGCGCCTGTCGCTCACGCTGAAACAGCAGGACCTGTCCGATGCGCCGATCTACTTCGGCGGCCCGGTGCAGACCGATCGCGGTTTCGTGCTGCACGAGCCGGCGGGCAACTGGCAGTCTACGCTGCGCGTGGGCGACGCCGTCGGCCTCACCACCTCGAAGGACATCCTCGAAGCGGTGGGCCGCGGCGAGGGGCCGCAGAAGCTGCTGGTCACCCTGGGTTACGCCGGTTGGTCTGCGGGGCAGCTCGAGCACGAGCTCGGGCAGAACGCGTGGCTCACGGTCGAGGCGAAGGACGCCATTGTTTTCGACCTGCCCTCGGAAGAGCGCCTGCCGGCGGCGATGGAGCTGCTCGGGGTGGACTACGCGCGGTTGGCGGATTCGGCGGGACATGCCTGAGGCCAGCCGCACCGTCCTCGCCTTCGATTTCGGTTTAAAGCGCATTGGCGTTGCGGTCGGCGAAACCGAGCTGCGCAGCGCGCACCCGCTGCCCGGCATCGCCGCCCCGGGCTTCACCGCCATCGAGAAGTTGGTGAGGGAGTGGCGCCCCGGCATGCTGGTGGTCGGCCTGCCGGTGGCCGAGCGCTGCGAGCACCCGATGGCGAAGCGCGTGCAGCGATTTGCCCGTCAGCTGGAAGGGCGCTTCCGCCTGCCGGTGGCACGCGTCGACGAGCGCTATACCTCGGTCGAAGCCGAGAGCCTGCTGCGAGGCGTGAAGCACAAGGCGGTGGATTCGGTTGCGGCGCAATTGATCCTCGAACAGTTCTTCCATGACAAAGCTGCCTGACGCGGAACGGCTGTGCCAGCAGCTCGCGCGCGAGCTCAAGGCGCAGGTGAAGCCGTCCACCGCGATGATCGGCATCCATACCGGCGGCGCCTGGCTGGCCGAGCGGCTGCACGCCGCGCTCGGCCTGCAGGAGCCGCTCGGTCTGCTCGATATCGCGTTCTACCGCGACGACTACGCCAAGCAGGGCCTCGCCAAGGATCCCAAGCGCTCGAAGATTCCGTTCGACGTGGAAGGGCGGGACCTGCTTCTGGTGGACGACGTGCTCCACACCGGGCGCACGGTGCGCGCGGCGATGAACGAGCTGTTCGACTACGGCCGCCCGGCCTCGATCGCGCTGGTGGTGCTGGCCGAGCGCGACGGCCGGCAGCTGCCGGTGTGCGCGCAGTTCGCGGGCGCCAGGCTGGCGGTGCCCGCGGGCATGCGCCTGCGCCTGAAGCGCGACGAGCAGGGCAAATTCTCGCTGGAGCTCGAGCGTGGCGCGTAACCCGCAGCTGAACGCCAACGGCGAGTTGCAGCACCTGTTGTCCATCGAGGGGCTGCCGCGAGAGATCCTGCTGCAGATCCTCGACACGGCGGAGTCCTTCGTCGGCGTCACCGAGCGCGACATCAAGAAGGTGCCGCTGTTGCGGGGGAAAAGCGTGTTCAACCTGTTCTTCGAGGGCTCGACGCGCACGCGCACCACCTTCGAGATCGCGGCCAAGCGCCTGTCGGCGGACGTCATCAACCTCAACGTCGCGGTGAGCTCGACTGCCAAGGGCGAGTCGCTGCTCGACACGGTGGCCAACCTCTCGGCGATGCAGGCCGACATCTTCG
>Ga0137423_1000375_pt1 | contig 13562 bp, 10 predicted proteins | sample EasRivERMZT600_2_FD_102326 | JGI IMG/M metagenome (GOLD analysis project Ga0137423, IMG submission 102326) | Soil microbial communities from meander-bound floodplain in the East River, Colorado, USA - East River MetaG ERMZT600_2 | ecosystem: Environmental > Terrestrial > Soil > Floodplain ...
AACGACGTATGGCGAGTGAGAAGCGAATACGTCAGGCCCAGCGACGTGATTTCGCGAACGGTTTCGCTGTCTTCCTGCCCGAAGTTGAAGTCGGACAGCCGCGCGATCCGGCTTCGTGCCCACAGTTGCGGCAGCGCAGCGTGTTCGGGACGCGAACCGCTGTCCTTGACATCGAACACTCTTGCATACGCCCCTGAACCGGACCGGCCTGTGACGTCGATCTGTCCCAGCTTCGCGCCACGCCACTTTCCGAACACGACTACGGGCCGTTCTGCGAACAGATCCGGCTGCGTTTCCGGCTCGACGTCGTACACGTCGAAACCGCGGTAGCTCACCCGCACGCTCGTGAGCACAGGCGACTCGATGTACCGGCGAAAGCGATCACCGGCTTCCGAAGCCTCTTCGGGCCGCGTAACGACGAATGGTTCGCCCTGACCTGCCCGCGCGATCCCCTCGATGAGATACCGGTTCACGCTGGACCCGATACCAAAAGCGAAAAAGTTCGTCGTGCCGATGTTTTCGTGAATCAGAGCAAAAGCGCCCGCCTCCTGCGCGATATAGCCATCCGTAACGACGACGATCGAGCGGGACTCGGAACCACTGCGCGGGAGTTGAATTGCAGTGCGTAACGCAGCCTCCAATTCGGTGCCTCCGCCGCCGACTGAACTCGAAACCGCCACGATCGCGCGCCGCACATTCTCCGCGTTGGCAGTTAAGGACTGCGGCGATAGCACATGGGAGCGGCCCGAAAACAGGACCACATTAAACGTATCCGTCGGCTTGAGATTACCGATCAGATCCTCGAGTACACGCTTGGCGGTATTCAGAGGAAAGCCATACATCGATCCGGAAACGTCGAGAACAAAGATGTATTCGCGAGGCGGAATGTCGCGCGACGCTACCCGCTCCGGCGGCTGGACGGTCAACAGGAAGAAGTTCTCGCGCGGACCTTCAAAAACCAGAAGACCGCTCTGGATCTCCTTCCCGGACAGCCGATAGTCCAGGATGAAGTCGCGGGTTCCGGTGTCGTTATCCAATGAGACGCGCGCCACGCTCGGGCTTTCCCAGTCCAGCCTCGTCTGATGAGAGGGAGAGCGCAGGTCGGCCAGGGGGACGCCCGTGGACAGGTTGACGCGCATCGAGAAGGTCGCAGGTGATTGCTTGCCGTGGTGCAGGTACGGACTCTTGACCCATTTGTCGTGTTCCGGCGCCGCTGCTTCCGGTGTGTTCGAATACCGGGGCCCCACGACGGTGGGATAGACGAACCGGTAGATCCCCTCTTCCGGCACCAGCAATTCGCTGTAGGTCAGTTCCACCTCAACCCGGTCACCGGGGAGAATGTTCGCCACTGCCATCGAAAATACGTTCGGCCGCTGCTGTTCCAGCAGCGACGCGCTCTTGCCGGCGGCTTTGGCCTCGTCGAATTCCCGTTTGGCCTCCTGCCGCTCGCGGATGCGCGCAACCACGGACTTGTCTCCGACGCGGATGCGCATACCGTGCACGGCCGCGCGCGTCGAACCCGGAAAGATGTACCTTGCGTGGATCGTGGCTTCGCCCCGGTTTTCATAAACCTGGATCACTGTCACGTCGGCGATCACGCCGCTGATATTGGCCGTCACCTGCGTGGATTTCAGCGGAAACGACTCCACGCCGGGGTTTGCCCCTTCAACGAAAAAGTAGGGCGACAGAACCTTCTCGGCATCCGACTCGCCTGCCGCATGGGCCAGCGAGCAGAACAGGACAAGAATCACGGTCAGAACGGTACGCATCGCAGCACTCCTTTGGGCCCGTATGACAGGCCTTGCAACACGATACGGCGCGAGTGTGAAGACAGTACGAAGGCCGGATGTGAAGTTCATGAATTTGTGTTGTGAACCATGTCCCCGCGTTACGATCGACCGGATGAAACGACTGGGAGTCCTGCTCATGCTGACGGCCGTCCTCTCCTCACCCCTGATGGCCGCTCCGGAGGTTGATATTGCAGAGGTTAGAACTCTCGTTTTGCAGAAGAACCTCGCCGCGCTGAAGTCCCTGGGAACGGACATCCTTCCTCTAATGGTTCAGATGTATACAACCTCGAACAAAGCTCAGAAGGCGGACATTGCCGAGACTTTCTACAAGCTGGGGTGGAAGTCGCCGGAGGCAAAGCAGGCTCTGATGTCGGATATCCAAACAAAGGATCAGAATCTCCGAGTGCAGGTGCAGTGGGCCCTGGGACGTGTCAGCGGAGATCCGGACGTCGTGGATGTTCTTCTGGACAGGATGCGCAACGACGACAACCCGTTGTTCCGCGACAAGGCCGCATGTGCGCTTGCGTATGACCAGATCCACCTGACCGAAAAAGAAAAGTTAAGGCTGTACGAAGGACTCATCAGCGCGCTGAGCGATCCCAAACTTGACGTGCGGATGATCGCATTACTGGCTTTGAATATTCATACCGGGCAGACCAGAGGCTTCTCGGCAAACTCATCCCCGACACAACGCGACGCCGCGATACGGCAGTGGCAAAAATGGCTCGACGAATACCGCTCGCGCTGATCCAACCTCAGTAATTCCCAAGTCCGGCCTTCCCTGTGTCTTTGTGTCTCATTTAGAATCTGGACCCTATGATTATCGATTGCCACGGACACTACACGACCGCGCCGAAGCCCCTGCAGGACTTCAGGGACAGCCAGATTGGCGGCCTCAAGAATCCTTCCCAGGCTCCGACAAAAGCTCCGGTCCACATCACCGATGATCAGATTCGCGAGAGTCTCGAAAACGCACAGCTCAAACTCCAGCGCGAACGCGGGTCCGACGTGACGATCTTCTCACCGCGCGCGTCGGTCATGGGGCATCACATCGGAAACGAGACGACGAGCCGGCACTGGACCGAGCACTGCAATGATCTGATCTATCGCGTCTGCTCTCTGTACCCGGAAAACTTCGTTGGGGTGTGCCAACTGCCCCAGTCGACGGGAGTGCCGCCTGCCAATTCGATCGCCGAACTCGAGCGTTGCGTCAACGAACTAGGCTTCATCGGATGCAACCTGAACCCCGATCCTTCCGGAGGCAACTGGACGGCTCCGCCGCTCACAGACAAGTATTGGTATCCGTTTTACGAAAAGATGGTCGAACTCGACGTCCCAGCGATGGTCCATGTAAGCGCGACGTGCAATCCAAACTTTCACACGACCGGATCGCACTACATCAACGCAGACACAACCGCATTCATGCAATTCATCACGGCCGACCTTTTCAAGGACTTTCCGACGATTCGCTTCATCATCCCGCACGGCGGCGGCGCTGCGCCGTATCACTGGGGCCGGTATCGCGGACTCGCGCAGGACAACAAGAGGCCGCCTCTCGATGAAATGATGCGCAACAACGTCTTCTTCGATACCTGCGTGTATCACCAGCCGGGAATCGACCTGCTCTTCAAGGTCGTACCGGTCGACAACATTCTGTTCGGCTCCGAAATGGTCGGCGCGGTTCGAGGGATCGATCCGACGACCGGGCACTACTATGACGACACGAAACGCTACGTCGACAAGATCCAGTTGAGCGACGCGGACAAACGCAAGGTCTACGAAGAAAACACGCGCAAGGTCTATCCGCGAATCGACAAACGCATTCCACGCAAGGCGAGTTAAGCGAAGGCATGGCTGAAATCCTCGGACTCGGGATGACGCACTACCCGCCGCTGGCGGGCCGCGACGAGAACATGATGGGGATCCTCAAGGGCACTCTCCGCGATCCTGCGATTCCTCCCGAATTGAAAGAACCCGCAAACTGGCCGCCGCGTATGCGAGAGGAGTTCAGCGACGACCAGGGAAAGGCTGCTGCCGCAATTCACCGCCAGGCGCTCGTCGACGGGCTGGACAGAATCCGCGAGGCGATCGATGACTTCCAGCCGGATTTCGTTTTGATCTGGGGTGACGATCAGTACGAAAACTTCAACGAGGACATCATTCCGCCTTTCTGTGTCCTGGCTTACGACAGCATTGATGCTCAGCCATGGGTGCTGAAAGCGCCTGGGATGCCGGGGAGCGCTAACGTCTGGAAGGAAGGCGATGACTTTCACTTCCGGCTTAAAGGTCATCGTGAAGGCGGCAAGTTTCTGACCGCGGGACTGATTACTGAAGGCTTTGACGTCTGTTATTCATATCGCCCGCTCCACATGCAGGGCATCGGACATGCGTTTCTGAATTCCGTCGCGTACCTCGACTACCATCGCCGCGGATTCCCTCACCCGCTCGTTTGCTTTTCCATCAATTGCTACGGCCGGAAAGTCATCAGCTTTCGTGGCGGCGCCGCAAAGTTCGGCCAGACGCCGCGGCCCGAAGATTTGGATCCGCCATCGCCGTCGCCGGCGCGTTGCTTCGATCTCGGCGCTGCAACGGCGCGTGTGTTGAGGAACAGCCCCTATCGCGTGGCGCTGATCGCCTCGTCGAGCTGGTCGCATGCGTTTCTGCACGACAAGGCATGGCGGCTGTACCCGGACGTCGAAAGCGACCGTGGGTTCTACGAAGCGTTACAGACAGGCCGATATTCGCATTGGCGGGAGACGCCATTGTCCGCAGTCGAAGACTCCGGCCAGCAGGAGATGCTGAACTGGTTCTGCCTGGCCGGCGCAATGTCGGAATTGAAGCGGACGCCGTCGTGGTCGGTGTTTATAGAAAGCTACCTGTTCAACTCGAACAAATGTTTCGCGATCTTTCCACGCGCTTAGAGCGTCATCCCTTCGGAATCGCGAACCGCACGCCTTTCAGATACGACTCGAGTGCAGCGCGTTCCCCGTTCTTGCGGATTACAACGGATAATTCCGACTGCGGATCGTCGATCTCGCTCGTTGTGGCCTGAATCATGCCCTCGACACGCGCGATCTCGGCGCGCACGGCATCGACGTCGACGGCTGCTTTTTGCGCCTCTCGCGCACCCTCAGCGCGCGCGCGTTCGACGGCTGTCCCAATCTGAACATCGAGCGCGAGAGCGGCGGCTTCCTCGGTCTCGGCCAGCAGGCGTCCCTGGTCAGCCTTCACCTCGGCGAGAGCGCGACTGGCCTCGGCCAGCAGCCGCGACCGCTCGCCCTCCCACTGCACCTTCTCCTGCCGCAGTTCTTCGATTTCCTGCCCAAGCAGCGTCTTCTCGGCAATCAACTCGCTCCGCATCGCCTGCACGGCGGAGTTCATTTGCAGACTCGCGCGAGCTTCAAGATGCTCTGTTATGCTTGCCCGCGTTTTCTCTTCGACTTCGTCACAATCCGACTCGACCATCCTCAGCTCTGCCGTAGTCTGGTCCACAAGCCGGGACAGGTTCATCAATGTGTCTCGCAGTCGGTCTACGCTTCGCAGTCCGGATTTCGTCAGTGTTTCCATTTATTGCGCCAACCTGATGATGATGGATAGTTCGGTGTCGACACACCGCGCGCCGTTCTGGTCTCGCGTCGGCGTGAATTTCCACTGCGCCACTGCAGTGCTTACGGCTTGATTGACCATAGGATTTCCATTCGGCTTGCCGGTGATCGCCACATCACCGCTCTCGTTGATTCTCACCTTCAGACGCGCAATAACCTCCTGGCTGCTCTTCAGATAGTTTCGCAGTTCAAGGCTGATAACCGGATCGATGCGCGTCTTCAGTCGTGTCAATGCGAGTTGCGACGACATCTCAATACACGCCGTGACGCCCGGAACATTCTGAACCGGAGCGGCAACTACAGCAGGAACCAGCGGGGCAGACGCAACCTCTTTCTTCGGCTCTTCGATTGGTTTCGGCGGCGTGCAGTCCTTCATCTGCGCGCGGATGTCCTGGCCGAAAGCCGGGTCCGGCAGCAAGTCAGACATCTGCCTGCGAAGGGCGTCTATCAATTCGGTGTTGCTCGTCGGGCAGGTGCGATTCCAGTTGTCCACCAGCGTGGACAAGGCTTTCCTTCGATCCTGCGTCAGTTTCTGTTTGTTGTGAATCAAGTCGACGTATTGCGTTGCGAGTTCGTGTTCAGGAGAAATCGCCAGTACCGCTTCAAGATTGTTCAATGCTCTCGGCAGGTCGCCGCGCTTATATGCGGCCATGCCGGATTTGTAGAACGCGGCCGCGCCTTCGATTTCGATCTGAATAAGGACAGCGCATTTCGATCTCATTGACCTCATAAGATCTAGAAACGCCGCCGTCTTATCCGCTTCCAGGTGAGAGCGCGCGTCTGTCTGCGCCGCGAAGCACTGAATTTTGACCTGCTCCGCTTTCGCGTCGGCAGCGGCTGAAACGACCTTCGGCGGAAACTGTTTCGCATCCAAAACGTAGTTCGGTTCGAGTGCATAGAGATCCACCAGGAATGACTTCGCCCTCGCCACATCGTTCAGGCCGATATGCGACAGTGCCAGCCGCAGCTTTGTGTCGATCTTTTCCTGCAGATGCCCCGGATCTTTTTTGAGCGATTCGTCGACACGAGTAAGCAGCGCAATCGACTCCGTGAACCGCGCGCCGTAATACAGCGCTTCGGCATGGGCAAGCGCACTCTTGATTTCGTCTGGGGGCGTAGCCGGACTGGACTGCATCAGGGTGAAGAGAGCAAAAGCCATCTGAAACATAAAACGCCTCTATGGAAACTCAACCTGGATCGCGTTGTCCGCTGCAGCGATCCGGTGGCTCTTCGTTGGGAAATTTGGATTTTCAAACAACAGGACAGCGCCGACGGGAACACTCACCCCGCTCAGCGGGGTCTGTCCCAACGATCGCCGTACCGGCCCGTCGAGAAAAACCTGTGCCCACGGTTTCGCATTGATCTGTACAGCGACCCTGGCCGGGGCCGGCGGAGGAGGGGGCGGCGTCAATTCGTTCGGTTTGGTCTCACGATCGGTGACGTTCACCGCAGGAGTCACCACGCGCGTCGGGATCACGGCGATGGCAGCAGCCTGCATTCGCGGCGGAACCGGGACTGGTTCGGGTTGGCTCACTGGTGCCGGCCTGGACAACGGAACTGCCGGGCGCGATGCGAATTGTGTTTGCGAGCTCGACGGCGCGGCATACGCGGGCGCCGGATCGGCCGCGCGTGAACGCAATAGTCGATATCCTCCGCCGAACATCACGAGCGCGATTACTCCAAAAGGCAGCATCGATTTCAGTCGCGAGATCTTCTTTCGTTTGCCTCGTGAGTCATCGAACATCGGCACCGAAGCTGTGAACCGAAGCTCGTCGTCGAACTTCGCCGCCACGGGCGAAGCCGACACTGTTGATGACGAAAACGCTAACGGCTGAGGAGCCACCGGCTGCGGCGAAGCAACTGCTGCCACAGCAGCCGCCACCGGCATAGCGGCCGGACTCTGCGCGACAACTGCCCGCGCGGTCTCCGCGTTCGTCGCACCACCTTGTAGTGCGCGAGCACACTGCAGCAGCGCCTTCGCTTCTTCGCTTCCGGGGTGCGCGTGCAGGGCCTTGACGAGAATGATCTCAGCCGCCTTGCGATACCGTTTCATCTCTTCCGGTGTGCCGGACTGTTCAATCAGCACCCGCGCATCGTGTAAGTCTTGTTGAAGATTCTCCAGCATATGGCCGATCCAGCACTATCGTCGCCAAACCGGCTGATCCGTTAGTTACACAGGAGTTGGAGGGAAAACACACGGCAGAGTGTCAATAAAGTTGGTTGAGAACCCATCAAGAATGTCAATTTATTGTCTTGTCAGTTAATTCGCGGGAGGCCTGGCGGCGCCGTCGATCACAAGGATCTCAACCGGCCCCCGCTCCGATTCCAGGCGGAGCCCGAGCTGTTCCTGGACCGCCGTAAAGATGGTTGGTCGGCCCAGGTCGGCATTCGCGGCAGTGAGATCAGGATTCCATTCGAGTTTGAAGTTGAATTCGCCGGTGAGTCCGGTTCTGTCAAGGACGAGTCGATCCATGTTTCCGGCGAGATTCTGCGCCAGACTCTGCATCGAGGTTTTCTGAAATTCCATCTGGCCTGCCCCTGTGCCGCGAATCATGGTTCCGTCGGCATCTCTGGCCGGAGTCATTTTCGGACCGCTCTTTCCTACGATCAGCGCATAAATCGGCATCTGTCGAGTCTCGCGATGAAACTTCAACTGGAACCGATCCACGAGGAGGGCCTGCAACATTGCGCCTCCCTGCCGTCCATTCGTGTTCGCCGGAAGCCGCGCCTCGATGTCAAAGCGATCCGCGGCCATCCATCCCGGGCCTCCTTCAATTTGAAAGCTGCGTACATTAAACGCGTTCGCTATCAGAGATCCCAGAGTGACATTACGCGCGAAGAATCGGCCTGGCTGATATCCAATCGACATGCCGCTGCCCGGCGCGCTGGGCTTGACGGAAACAACTTCGAATTCGAGAGGGGCCTGAAACACAAGAAGGAGTGACGCAAAGATCATCGCGTTGGAGGCCATCCAGAATTCTGGATCACTTCTTCCTTTGGACTCAAGCTTCGGTTAACCTTTGGCCCGCCAGGAGGGTTTACAGATCTGTAATGAAAGCATCTGAACCAGTTATCAAACCGGGCGGCGAGACCCAGAGCGACCTCGAAATCAAGGACACACACCTTATTTTTGAATCCGTCTGGCAGGCGCTTCAGACGGAATTCGGTCGCAAAAACCTGCGATTTCCGAAAGAGTTCATTCTGTTGGGCGGCGCCCCCGGCGCCGGCAAGGGCACCAACACTGCATTCATCGCCAAGACGCGCGGAATTACCTATCCGCCGATAGTCATCAGTTCTCTGCTCGATTCACCCGAAGCGAAGGCGATCAAGGATCAGGGCAACATGGTCGGCGACCGCGAGGTCGTCGGCCTGGTTCTTCGCCGGCTGCTTCGTCCGGAGTACGAACATGGCGTGATCCTCGATGGTTTTCCGCGCACGAAGGTACAGGTCGAGTGCCTGAAGCTTCTCGTCGACAAAATGGATGAGCTTCGACGCGAGTTCTACGGCACACCCCTCAGCATCCATTTCAGGCATCCCACCATTCACATCATGGTCCTTTTCGTCGATGAGCTCGAAGCGGTCGCGCGTCAGTTGAAACGGGGACGCGAAACCCTTGCTTATAACGCCGAGGTATCGCGTACCGGGATCGGCGAACTGCGGGAAGACCGGCCGACCGATCACGATGAAACCCTCGCACGCCGTCGATACCAGACGTTCAAGGAACAGACCTGGGATGCGCTGCAGTCATTGAAGGAGATCTTTCACTATCACTTCATCAACGCCCAGGGGCCGATAGACGAAGTCGAGAAGAATATTCTCAAGGAGCTCGAATACCAGAGCACGCTCGAGCTCGACCCCCGCACCGTCGATCGGCTACGCGGCGTGCCTGTGGCGAGCCAGATCATCGTGCATGCGCGTCAGGAAATGGTGAAGCGCCTGGACAGTTACGAACTTGAACATGGAGCGCTGTTCGCGAGCGTCGTGGCATTCATTGAAAAGAAGATGATGCCGATCGTTTTGCGTCATGCCATTTCCGGCATAGCGCTCATCAATACGGAGGATCCCGTCCTCGACGATCCTCTGGCTCTTGCAATGTTAATCGACGTCTTCTCCGAACGCGGCTACCACGCTGTCGTCGACATCCGGCGTATCGACGTGCCGGAACGCTTTGATCTCAAAACCGGCGCAATCGAATGCCGCGTAAAAAAGGTCTATCGCATCCAGATCCGGTTCCAGGGCTCCGAAATCCGTCGAGGGTGAAAAACACTCATGAGTTCGAGTAATTCCCGGGACGGCCGTTTTCCGACAACTCAATGGAAACTCGTGCTGCTGGCGGGCGAAGAAAGCTCGGATGACTCGCAGCAGGCCCTCGCAACGCTTTGCCGCTCCTACTGGTATCCGCTCTACGCTTTCGTGAGACGTCAGGGCTACGCTCCCGAAGAGGCACAGGACCTGACACAGGGGTTCTTCACCCGCCTTCTCGAAAAGCGCTACCTCCGCGACTACAAGCGGGAACGAGGCCGATTTCGATCGTTCCTGCTGGCGTCGCTGAAACACTACCTCGCCAATGAACGGGACTGGCATCGCGCTCAAAAGCGTGGTGGAGGCGCGGCGCCGCTGTCGATCGATACGCTTCAGAACGGAGAGCAGCGCTATAGCCTGGAACCTCGATCGAATCTGACTCCGGAAACGATCTTCGAAAGGCAGTGGGCTCTGACCACGATCGATCACGTGCTTGACCGCGTGCGCGGCGAGACAGATGAATTCGACCGCCTCAAAGCTTTTCTGATCGGGGATGAATCGCGGATACCATACCGCACACTTGCCGCGGAACTCGGCGCAACAGAAGGCGCCCTGAAGGTCTCGATTCACCGTTTACGGCGGAGGTTCCGCGAAATCCTTCGCGAGGAGATCGGACACACGGTCTCCGAAGCCAGCCAGGTTCAGGAAGAGATACGCTGCCTCATGACTGCTTTATTTCCGTCCTCGTGAGATCGCACTGTCGTCGACGTATGTAGGGACTGAATGTAACCTTCGGCACGGTTTGCTTCAGTAAGGATCGAGGAGCAATTTTTATGAACCGCGAGACTCACTGTTCTTCATGCGGCGCAGAGCTTTCGGAAGACGCGGCACCTCAAGGCCTCTGTGCCGCATGCCTGCTGAAGCTGGGACTGAGTTCCGCCAACCTGATCGCCGAGGATCCGACGCCCGAGCCGAAACGTGAACCCGTTGCGCGCCACCGACGCACGGCCCTGACGATCGTGGGAGCTGGAATCGTCGTTGTGGTGTTGGCGTGGACGGCTCTTGCGTTTTATCGCGGGAGCGCCGGATCGCCCCCTGCAACTGCGGACGTCGTTCGCTTCAGCCTTTTACTCGACGATCCCATCGATTTCGCGATCTCGCCGGATGGGCGCCGGCTCGCTTTCACGGCGTCCGACGCGGAAGGAAAAACAACGCTTTGGCTGCGTCCGATGAATACCCTGTCGCCAATCCCTTTGCCGGAAACCGAGGGCGCTGCGGCGCCTTTCTGGTCCCCGGACAGCCAGTCCGTCGGATTCTTTGCGCGCGGGAAACTCAGGAAAGTGGATATCAGGAGTGGCGTATCGGTGACCCTTTGCGACGCGCCAACGGGAAAAACCGGGGCATGGAGCGCCGCCGGCGTGATCGTCTTTGCACGAGCGACGGGAGGTCTGTTACGCGTCCCTGCGCACGGCGGTACACCCGAACCCGCAACCAACCTCGCCGAACGAAACGGCATCGACGCGGCGGACCGATGGCCTTATTTCCTGCCGGATGGTTTGCATTTCCTCTACACCACGATCTCAAGGAACAAACAGGAACACGGCGGCATCTTCGTTGCATCGTTGGATAACCGGGAAGCCAGACGGCTCGTGGATGTACGGTCTCCGGCAGCATTTGCGTCCGACGCTCTGCTGTTCGTTCGGGATGGAATCCTGCAGGTACAGGGCTTTGATCCTTCGACACTCGAGTTCAGGACGGACGCCCGATCGTTTCCGTTGGCCGAACAGGTCGATTGGTTTTCGCTGTCGCAAAGCGGAACGCTCGTGTTTCGAAATCTCAAAGCGAAAAGTGCTTCTCACCTCGTGTGGTTTGATCGCACGGGGAACGTCTTTGATCGCATTGAAGGGTTCACCGGATCTGGTCATTTCGCGATTTCCCCTGACAGGCGTTTCGTTGCTGTTTCTCGATCGGGAGACATCTGGATATCCGATCTCAGGCGCGGAGTCAGCTCCCGATTGACGTTCGATCCGGGGGAAGAAACATCTCCGCTCTGGTCACCCCGCGGCGATACCGTGGCTTTCATCTCAAATCGTGAAGGGAAAAAAGGCATCTATCGAAAGATGGCGAATGGTATGAACCCGGAGGAGTTGCTTTTCGAACACCCGCGGTTGGAGTCGATCGAATCCTGGTCGCCCGACGATCGGTTCATCGTTTACACGTCAGTCGGCCAGAATGGAAAATCCCAGAACGCTATATTGCCGATCACCGGAGACCGAAAGCCCATCCTTCTTCAGTCCGCATTTAACACCCGGCAGGGGCGTTTTTCTCCGGATGGCCGCTGGCTGACGTACGTATCCGATGAGTCCGGCGCCGATGAGGTTTACCTGGAGACGTTTCCTGCCGGTGGCGGCAAATGGCAGGTCTCCGTCGACGGCGGAACGAATCCGCAATGGCGGAGTGACGGCCGGGAATTGTTTTACGTTTCGAGGCAGCGCAACCTGATGGTCGCGCCAATCCGCGCCGTGCCTGGATCGGTGGAACTAAATGCGGCAGTTCTGCTGTTTCGCGTTCCCTTCGAAACGTACGACGTTGCACCCGACGGTCGCTTTCTCCTGCAGGTTCCCGCCGAAAACGGGCCGGTTGCTCCAATCGAGGTCGTGATCAACTGGACGAGTGACATCCAACGGTGAGATGCCACGCTTTTCTAATCCCTGTAACGGCTTAACTAAACTCAGCGTATAGGTTTTTCGAGCCATTGCTCCGTTCGGCCGACCGGCGTATTATGCCGCAGCAACCTTCAAGCCGAGGAAACGATCAGGGAGTGGAAAATGAGACCTAAGTTCTTATCATTCAAACAAACCGTGTTGTTTGTCATGGCCCTGGGGTGCGCGATTGTCCCCCTGAGCCTCATCGTCCATGGCCAGGCAGGAGCAGCGCAACAGGGTCAGGGCCAGGGACAGGGGCAAGGCCAGGGAGGACGAGGTGGCGGAGGCGGCCGTGGCGGCCGCGCGAATACACCGACGTTCCCGGGGCCTCCGGCCGGCATGTCAGCGCTGCCGCAGGATATGTTTCTCTCGAAGAACTTTTATAAAGACCAGGGTCTCTGGTCGGATAAGCGTTACTTTCGGTGCAACACCCCTCGTCAGATGACCGACATCTGGACCTCGGGCCGCATCGGCACTAATCCTCCGACTTCCGCGTCATGGGGCGATTGCAACATCGACTACCCGCGAGAAAAAATCCTAAGCCCGTATCCATATAAGACGGCAAAGGAACACTACGAAGCTTTGTTGGCGGCGGCTAAGACAAAGGGCGGTCCGACCGTCTATACAAAGGCAACTGTGCCGGATTGGGACGGATGGTACGGCCGGGATGGCTCGTATTCTAATGAACAGTGGACATGGGGCACCATTAATCAGGTTCCCACCATCCTTTCCTTACTCACGCCGGAATTTCAGAAGCGAATGGTTCAGATGAACTATCACGAAGGCGTGAATAATTCGCCGCAGTGGAACGCGTCGCTCTGTTATCCGGAAGGGTTCATGCGCTGGTGGTCGCAGGCTTCGCAGGGCGGTAATTTCCAATTGACCATGAACGCCAACCAGGTCCAGTTTCTCTCAGGCATTGCCGCCAACTTCCTGCGTCAGGTTCTGATTGGAAGGGATCATGTGCAGAAGGTGCCCCAGTGGTACGGCGAGACAGTTGGATTCTGGGATGGAACGACATTGATTACATGGACTAACAATGTCCAGCCATGGACCATCTCGCATTCGATGTTCGAAAACAGCGACAAGCTGGAGACGATCGAAACCTATGCGCCGGTCTATAACAACGGCACGTTCGTCGGTCTTCAGCACGAAGCAATCTTCTACGATGCCGACGCCTTCGTCGCGCCGCTGCACGTCAACATGAGGTTCAACCGCAC
>Ga0137423_1000376_pt1 | contig 13549 bp, 12 predicted proteins | sample EasRivERMZT600_2_FD_102326 | JGI IMG/M metagenome (GOLD analysis project Ga0137423, IMG submission 102326) | Soil microbial communities from meander-bound floodplain in the East River, Colorado, USA - East River MetaG ERMZT600_2 | ecosystem: Environmental > Terrestrial > Soil > Floodplain ...
AATAGTCGATGGCTGCCGCTCGAATCACCTGTGTTGAACCGACGGTCATCGTCTCGCGCTGCGGCCTGACGTCGATGCGCTTCGGCAGAACCTGGATCTGGATTTCCGACTGAAGGTTACCGGCCTGCGCTCTGATGGTCGCGATCTGTAATTGAAGCGAAGTCACCGTGCCATCCGCCGCCACCGTCGCCGCTCCCACAGGCTCGACCGACCAGCCGACTGCTGCGCCGGGCATCAAGGCGCCGGTGTTGTCCCGTACTCGGGCATTGAGCTTGATGGTTTCACCAAAGATGAAGCTTGTCTTGGGAGCAACGATCGACACCGAGGCCGGAATTCCCTGGGAAAGAGCGATCGCCGGGCAGGACAGGATCACGGTAAGGCAAAAAAACCAGCAACGTTTCACGCGAATACTTCCTCGATCGGCCCGAAAGAGTTGTTGGCAGCGCCAAGGACGTAATAGTAGCGGCGGCCTTCCTGGGCACCGTCGAGCGACTTGGTCCAGTCGATACCGAGGGCGGAGTAGATGGTGGATACGATGTCTTCAATGTAGATCGGTCGTTCGCGGCTCCAACCGAAATCAACGATCCTCGATCCGGTCGCGTCCGTCGTTCCAATCGCACGGCCTCCTCGAATGCCGCCGCCGAGGAGCAGCGCGGACATAGCGTTCATGTAGTGATCCCGGCCGTATGCTGAATTCAAGGGCCCGGGAGTACGTCCAAACTCCCCCAGTGCAACAATCAGAGTCGTGCTGAGATCGCCCGAAGCGCGAAGATCGCTGATCAGATTGCCGAGGGCTCGATCGAGATCATTGTTCAACGTGTAGAGGTTGGTGCCCACATTCCTGTTGAACTGTTGGGAGTGGAGATCCCATCCGCCGTGAGTCACCGAAATAAACACCGCGCCGAGTTTCGATTGAATCAGATTCCGCGCCACAATGAGGCCGCGGCCAATATTGGTGTTTCCATAACGGGTCTGGTCCGCAAGGCTGAACTTGAACGTCCTATCGACGGCGTCGTTGTAGATCAGTTGCCGGGCCTGGCCCACCACTTGCGAATAAGCCGCCATCTCCGCACTCAAGGGTTTTGTCATCAGCGGCGCGTCGAGCGCCTGCATCAGCGAAAAGCTGCGATCGAAAAACGCCTGGCTCTGGTTGCCCCAGAAGTTGTGCTGCAGGTTGCCTAAGCCATTTGTGTTCGGAAAGAACGTAAACGGCGTGCTTGTTCCGGGGAGAAATCCCTGCCGTTGCTCATCGCCCGCTGGAGAAAACGAAAAGAATGGCGGCAACGGCAGCGTTGGCGACATCTTTTCATACCCGGCCACCGCCCCAATATGCGGCAGCACCGGCGCGAATGCCGGATTGAAGGAGTGGTTGGTTTGCATATAGAACTGCCCGCGCTGATGCACGGCTTCCCAACTGGAGACGGAATGAAGGAACAGGAGGTCGCCGGTCATGCCGGAGAGCATGGGGTAAAACTTGCGCGAAAGCATGACGCCCCCGCTGTACTTCTCAAAATCCAGATCGGCCGCGTTCCAGGATCCTTCCTTGGCATCAAAGGTGTCCAGGTGGCTGGGCGCGCCGGCCAGATTAATGAAGATGCACGCCTTGGCCGTGTTGCGCGGCTTCGCCACAACAGGACCCTGAGCTTCAGATCGAACCGTGTGCAACAGGGAGCCGCCAATGGCGCCAATCCCGCCAAACAGAAAGTGCCTGCGCGATATTCCGTGATTTCCGCAATTGTTTTTGCAACGAGCCACGATGCCCTCTCTCAGTACTTGAAAACAAAATCGGATTTTTGAATCAAAGCCCACTGCAGCCCGCTCAGCCAGGTGCGCATGTCGATGGTCTTGCGATTCAAAGCCAGATCCAGTTCCGCCGCCGTAGGAAGACGGGTTAACGTTGCCATGAAGACCCGGTTGACGATCTCCGCTTCGGAAAGCCCGTCGGCGACCCACACCGACAGGCGCGACTGCGGCGCAAAACGATCCGAGTAAGCGCGGGTGCGGATTTCGATGGTGTAGTTGTTCATGAAATCCAGTACGCCGAGAAGACTCGGCTGGTTGTTGGAGAGCCGTGAATTGTAGTCGCCGCGACCGAGATTGTTGAGCACGTTCTCGGTGCCGCCGTCGTTTGTAGCGCCTGGATAGGGAACCTGATTCGTGTACTGCAGCACATACGGCAGACCTTGCACCGCCATCTGCGGTGTGATTCCAGTGGCTGTAGAAAGCGAGTCTACCAACTGCTCCGCGCTCATGCGGCGAGCCTCATAACGCGCAAAGTAACGTTTGTACGCGTCCTGCCATTTGCCATCGGGATAACGGGAAGAGAGCTGATAGGCGTTCGAATTCAGGATCAGCCGGACGACGCTCTTCACGCTGTAGTTGTTTTGAACGAAATACTCGGCGAGCCCGCTCAGCACCTCGGGATGAGTATTCTGGGTCGGCCATCCCTCGGGCAGGGGCAGGTTCGGATCGGTGCGTGCCAGATCCCAACCATCCACCGGGTCGACAATGCCGGAGCCGAAGAAGTAAGCCCAGATGTAGTTTACTGCCGCCTTAGCAAACTGTGGATCTGCCGTCAGGATGCGAGCGAATTCGCCGCGCCAATCCTCGGACTGTGGGACTTGCCCGGTGAGCCAATAATAGGGCGCCTCATTCGCACCGGCACGAGACGGCCTGGCGCCAGGATTGGAAGGATCGACCGCCGATGTGTACTGGCCGATAGTCGTATCATTTGCAATGATGACGCGCTGGCGGTTGCCCGCGTTATCGTCGGAAACCAGGCGCATGCGCATCCGCGAAAAGAATGCGGACATCTTCCAGAAATCACGCCGGGTATGTTGTGTCAGATCGAGATTGATCTTCTCGAGATGACCCCGTCCGCTGTGACACGACACACAATCCGTGCGAATCCCCAGAAATTGCGTCGTCACGGTGTTCAACGTGTTGTCCCAGTTGTCCTGAATAGGATTAGTTTGTTCCCGAGCCAGGAAAGCAATTGGCGGTTCCGCATCGCTGTCGCCGCGGGCCGTCACCATTTCGCGTACAACTCCGTCGAACGGGCGATCGGTTTGAACGAAATCGCGAATGTAGTCGTAAAAGTTGATCGCGGACGGCAGGCCAATCAGACGCTGGCCTGCGCGCACCTGAAAGCGGTCCAGAAACCAGTGCGAGATCTGATCGACATACGCGGATGACGCGAGTAAGTCTTCGATCAGGTTGGCTCGTTTGTTCGGATCGGCACTCGCCAGGAAAGTCGTGGCCTGCTCGTAGGTAGGGATTCTTCCGGTGAGGTCCAGATAAATTCGGCGGACGAACTCATTGTCCGTCGACAGAGGTGACGCATCCACGCCGTCGCCGGTCATCTTTTTGAAGATCCCGGTATCGATGAAATTCTTCGCGGGCGGAACCGCTCCCAGTCGATCCGGATCCGAGATATAGGACACGTAATCAAAATCCGCCACGATCGCCGCACGATCGGACGCGCGCGCCGAGGAGGGATAAGCCGGACAGGTGTTATCTTGAGCGAGGGTGAAACCGGCGAGTAATACCAAACCCACCAGAGCCGGAAGCGACGATTTCGAAATATTCATGTGTATGGGCATCCTGCGCGATGACATTAAACTCCCAGGATGCCCTTCAGTCAATAAGGAGCACGCCTGCGGAGCGGCGTTTCGCGCATGACTGCGAGATCGCCCGTGTGCATCCGGACATCAATTGAAGCGGTGGACCGATATGTGATCAATCGATGAAAGGCTTTGAGGGCAGCACTCGACAGCTCTATGAGGCAGTCAGCCGAGGCACGGGACTGCCTGGCGGTGGGTATGCGCTCGATTACCTGTGGGGTGAAACCATGGGCTTACATGGCGCTAGCCGGACTCGACGTGAACGTCAAAAACTCTTAGCCAGAGAAATAGGACGACTCTTCGGGATTACGCGGCCGGTAGGCGGCATTGTTCGATCTCCCTTTTGCTTTTGCGGTCTAACGGTTCAGGGCTTCAGCCGCCGCGAGCGCAAGAGTCAATTCGACTCTTCCCGCATCGGTGGCGAGCGAAGCGGACGGCTGCAAGCCCGTATTGGGCGGCTGTTTCCATCGCGAGTGTATCGAGTGCCATCGAGTCCCAGTCTGCAGAAACTCTATCGGCTCCTGGCGACGCGCTTGTAGACCAACGTTTGGGGAAGAACCGCAAATAATTGTGACAGCGTTCAGTCAATCGTTCTCGGCAAAGTCATTAGTGCGGAGCGCGTGCTATGCTGATGTTTCCCACACATGGCTCGAATCGCGTCCGAGAATCTCATTCCTTTTTTGCTGAACGTTCTCCGAGGGCGGGGCTACACGTGTATCGGCCCCACCGTCAGGGATGGAGCAATCGTTTATGAGGAGATTCGATCCGAACAGGATCTCCCGATCGGTTTCACCGACGAACAGGACGGCGGAACGTATCGTTTGAAAAAGCGAGACGACGAGGCCCGCTTCGGCTACACGGTTGGACCACAGTCCTGGAAACAGTATCTGTTTCCACCATCGACGCTGCTCATGCAAGCGCAGCGCACGTCAGACGGCTTTCTTGCGCAGGCTCACACAGAGCAGGTTCCAGCATATGCATTCATTGGCGTGCGGGCCTGTGACCTCAACGCGATTGCGATTCAGGACCGTACCTTTCTGAAGGGACCCTACGTAGACCCAACTTACAAGGCACGGCGTGAAGCCGCGTTCATCGTGGTTGTGAACTGCGGACAAGCCGGCCGCACCTGTTTCTGCGTTTCGATGGAAACCGGCCCGCTGGCCAAGTCGGGTTACGATCTCGCCTTGACGGAGATCCTCGAAGACGGAAGACATGAATTCCTAGTCGAGGTGGGCAGTGAACGAGGTGACGCTGTGGCGCGCGAGTTTCCCACTCGGCCGGCGAATGACGACGATGGCAACGCCGCACAGCGTATGGTCGACCGCGCCGTCGCCCAGATGGGGCGAAAGATGGATACAGCCGGCATCAAGGACCTGCTCTACCGGAACATGGATCATCCGCGTTGGGAAGACGTTGCCGCACGCTGCCTGTCTTGTGCCAATTGCACGATGGTCTGTCCGACGTGCTTCTGCAGCACTGTGGAAGACGTCACGGATCTTACGGGTGACCACACGGAACGCTGGCGGCGATGGGATTCCTGTTTCACTGCCTCGCATTCGTATGTCCACGGAGGTAGTGTGCGGCCGACGACTTTATCGCGCTACCGGCAATGGATGACCCACAAACTGGCAACCTGGATCGATCAATTCGATACATCGGGCTGCGTCGGCTGCGGCAGGTGCATCACGTGGTGTCCGGTGGGTATCGACATCACGGAAGAGGTCCGCGCTATTCAGGAGACAGACCGTGGAAAAGGACATTGAAGCCCTCCTTACTGAGCACGCGTTCTTCAAACGCATGCCCGCTCCCTATCTCGCCCTGGTTGCGGGTTGCGGTAAGAATGTGCGATTTGCCGCGGGCCAACTCCTCGCCAGGACCGGAGACCCCGCAAATGAGTTCTTCGCGCTTCGTCACGGGCGCGTGACGATTGAACTTCATTCGGCCGAACGCGGCCCTCTCATACTGCAGACGGTGGAAGCTGGAGACCTCGCGGGCTGGTCGTGGCTCTTTCCGCCGCACTATTGGAAATTCGATGTGCGTGCCCTCGATGAGGTGCGGGCGATCAGCTTTGACGGTGAGTGCCTTCGCGGCAAATGCGAACGAGATTCCGCCATGGGTTACGATTTCATGAAACGTTTTGCACGGGTCTTTATGGAGCGCCTGGAGGCCGCGCGACTGCAACTTCTGGATATCTATGGAAATATCCCTCGCTGAACCGATGTTGACGGTGCCTTTCCGCGTTCGAAAGAACCGCAAGGAGACGTCTGACACGCGCACGCTGGAACTGGCGAAGCCTGACGGCAGCGCTGCGCCGGCCTGGCAACCCGGACAGTTCATGATGCTTTATGTGTTCGGTGCGGGAGAGATCCCGATCTCCGTCAGTGGCGATCCGGCGAAGCGAGAAACGCTCATTCACACCGTGCGTGCTGTTGGCGATGTGAGCAGCGCGATCTGTCAGGCAAAGCCGGGCTCTGCGATCGGCGTGCGCGGACCGTTCGGTAGCGCCTGGCCGGTCGACCGGTTCGAAGAACAAGACATCGTTCTGGTTGCGGGCGGCATTGGTCTGGCGCCGCTGCGACCGGTGCTTTGGACGTTGATGGCGAATCGCAGACGATATGGTCGCGTGTCGTTGCTCGTGGGCGCTCGCACGCCCGACATTTTGCTTTACCGTTCTGAGATGAACCGCTGGGCGAAAGGTGGTATCGACGTCCGATTGACTGTCGATGCGGCAGCGCCGGGTTGGCAGGGCTCGGTGGGTCCTGTTACGACTCTTATTCCCCGCACTGAATTCGATGCCTCGCATGCAGCCGCGTTCATCGTCGGTCCCGAGATCATGATGCGCTTTGTCGTGCGGGCGCTCGCACAACGAGGCATTCCAACCGACCGCCTTTTCGTTTCGATGGAGCGCAACATGAAGTGTGCTCTGGGATTTTGCGGTCATTGCCAACTCGGGCCCACCTTCATATGTAAGGACGGTCCCGTCTTATCGTACGCGCAACTGGAGCCCTGGCTTGCAATCCGGAATGCATGATGGCACGCAAACACAAACTCGCTGTGTGGAAATTCGCATCCTGCGATGGCTGTCAGCTCAGCCTTTTGTCTTGCGAGGATCAACTCCTGACCTTGGCGAACGAGATCGAGATCGCCTATTTTCGTGAAGCATCCAGTGCTGTCATCAAAGGTCCCTATGCTCTGTCACTGGTCGAAGGTTCAATCACTACAAAAGAGGACGCCGAACGGATTCAGAAGATCCGTAAGGTATCCCGCTCGCTCGTCACAATAGGAGCCTGCGCCACAGCCGGAGGCATCCAGGCACTTCGGAATTTCGGCAATGTGGCGGAGTTTTTGTCCATCGTGTACGCCAGGCCGGAGTACATCTCGACGCTGGAAACATCCACAGCGATTGCCGCGCATGTGAAGGTCGATTTCGAACTGCGCGGTTGTCCAATCAACAAGGAGCAACTCGTCGACGTCATTACGGCATTTATACGGGGCCGCCTGCCCACAGTGCCGCCGCACAGCGTATGCCTGGACTGCAAGCGCAAAGGCATCATCTGTGTGATGGTCGCGCGCGGCGTCCCGTGCATGGGCCCGGTGACGCATACGGGCTGCGGTGTGCTTTGCCCGAAGTATGCGCGAGGTTGCTACGGCTGCTTCGGTCCCAAGGAGAACCCAAACACGGAGTCTCTCGCGGATTGGTTCGTGCGGCTGGGCACGGCGCACAGCGACGTTGCGCGAGAGTTCAGAAACTTCAACTCGGACGCGCCGGCATTTCGTGCGGAGAGCGAGCGGCAGGAGAAGCTCTCATGACCGACAGAACCATCAAGGTTGATTATCTCGCACGCGTTGAAGGTGAAGGCGCCATGTACGTGCGGATCAAGAATGGGCAGGTTGCGGACGTGAAGCTCAAGATCTTCGAGCCCCCACGCTTCTTTGAGGCGTTCTTACGGGGTCGTTCCTACCTGGAGGCGCCGGACATCACCGCGCGGATCTGCGGCATCTGTCCCGTCGCCTATCAGATGAGCGCAGTGCATGCCATGGAAGATGCTCTTGGTATAAGCATCGTGGGACCGATTCGAGCATTACGCCGGCTGATCTACTGCGGGGAGTGGATCGAAAGCCACGCGCTTCACGTCTTTATGCTTCATGCGCCGGATTACCTCGGCTATCCGGACGCCATCCGCATGGCAAAGGACCACCCAAAGCTCGTTCAGCAAGGTCTCGATCTCAAGAAACTCGGAAATGAGATCATCTCGCTGCTGGCCGGGCGCGCCATCCATCCTATCAACGTTCGGGTTGGAGGCTTTTATCGTGTACCAACGCGGCCGGAACTCGCGCCGCTACACGAACACTTGAAGCGCGGCTCTGACATGTGCCGCGAAATCGTGCGATGGACCCGAACGCTGCCGATACGCGACTACGCGCGCAATTACGAATTTGTGGCCCTGCGGCATGCGACCGAGTACCCCATGAACGAAGGCCGCATCGTTTCGAATCGCGGCCTGGACATCACGGCGCGAGAATACGATGCGCATTTTGAAGAAGAGCAGGTCGCGCACTCGAATGCGCTGCACTCCGTCATCAAGGGCCGAGGCGCCTATCTCACCGGTCCGTTGGCGCGCTTCAACCTGAACTTCGACCGGCTGCCGGACTCCGTCCAACAGGTGGCGCGCGATGTCGGGCTCGCTGGGACATGCGCCAACCCGTTCGAGAGCATCATCGTTCGCTCACTGGAGATGCTGTACGCCTTCGAAGAGGCCATCCGGATCATCGAAGCCTACGAGCCGCCTGAAACGCCGGCCGTGGCGTGCGAGCCCTACGCTTCGACCGGATACGCCTGCACGGAAGCGCCGCGGGGCACTCTCTATCACCGGTATTCCATCGACGAAAAAGGAATCATCCGGGATGCCAGGATTGTGCCGCCGACGTCGCAGAATCAAAAGATGATCGAGAATGATCTGCGCGATTACGTTGCTCCACGCATAGAGATGCCGTCGGACCAGCTCCGTTCGGAATGCGAGCAGGTGATTCGAAACTACGACCCATGCATTTCCTGTGCGACCCACTTTCTCAAACTCGAGGTGGAGCGGGAACCATGATCGTCATCGGTTTGGGAAACGAGTTCAGGCACGATGACGCTGTTGGGCTCATAGCGGCACGCCGGCTTCGGGAAAACGGTTTCACCGCCGAAGAGTACGAAGGCGATGTGGCTACACTGATCGACCGCTGGAGAGGCGCAGATGGGTTGATTCTCATGGACGCCGTTTCGTCCGGAGCAGTTCCTGGGAAACTTCATCGTCTCGATGTCAGCGCGTCGCCTTTGCCACGCGAACTTTTCAAGAGTTCCACACACGCGCTCGGGTTGGCGGAAGCCATCGAGCTGTCGCGTGCACTCGGTACACTGCCGTCACGCGTTTTGGTGTTCGGCGTTGAGGCCCGGGATTTCACGGCGGGTGTTGGGCTGTCTCCCGAAGTCGAAGGAGTGTTGCCTGTGCTTGTGGAGGAGGTAGTGTCGTGCATGAAGCGTCATTAATGTACGGACTGATGGCGAAATTGGATTTTCTTGCGCGCGAGCAGCATGCGAAGCGGGTTAAGCACGTCCGCGTTTGGCTTGGAGTTCTCTCGCACTTTTCTGCGGAGCACTTCCGCGAACATTTCGAGCACGCCTCACAAGGAACGGTTGCTGAGAATGCAACGCTCGAAATTGTCGTATCGGTGGATACGGCCGATCCGCGTGCCCAGGACGTTGTGCTTGAAAGTATCGACGTGGAGGTTGATGGGTGAAACGTCTCCACATCGACGTGTATGGGGCCGTGCAGGGCGTTGGCTTTCGGCCGTTCGTGCATCATCTTGCAGCGGAGCTGGGCCTATGTGGCTGGGTACGTAACGGCGGCCAGGGCGTATCCATCGAAGTGGAGGGCGCGAATGCCGATACTTTCCTCGAACGCTTGCAGGTCGCGCCGCCTCCGCGTGCCATCATACAGACCGTCGACGTATTCAACCTCGACTCCGCCGGATATCGTGGCTTCGAGATTCGCGAAAGTGACGAGTCGTGCGAGAAGACGGCTGTTGTAACGCCGGACATTGCCACGTGTGAAGACTGCCTGCGAGAAGTCTTCGATTCGCAGAACCGCCGGTTTCGTTATCCTTTTACAAACTGTACGAATTGCGGTCCGCGTTACAGCATCCTCGAAGCTCTTCCGTACGACCGTGCGAACACAAGCATGCGGTCGTTCGGAATGTGTCGCGATTGCCGCGCCGAATATGACGACTCAGGCAATCGGCGTTTTCACGCGCAGCCCAATGCCTGTCCGGCTTGCGGACCTCAGTTGAACCGGCCGATCCGTGACGTCGCCGATGCGATCCAGCGCGGCGCCATTGTCGCAGTAAAGGGCTTGGGCGGGTTTCACCTGATGGTTGACGCTCGGAACGATGCCGCGATACGCCGCCTCAGACAGCGGAAGAGACGTGAGGAGAAGCCGTTTGCGCTTATGTTTCCAACGCTGGAAACCGTCGAACAGTGGTGTGCAGTGTCGCCACTGGAGTCAGGACTCCTGAGGTCTCCCGAGTCACCGATCGTTCTTCTGCGACGCCGCGTTGAGGTTGCTCCGGCGATTGCGCCGGGTAATCCATATCTGGGAGTCATGCTTCCGTACACACCGCTGCATCATTTACTGATGCGAGAGCTTGGTTTCCCGGTGGTCGCGACGAGCGGTAATCTTTCCGAAGAACCGATCTGTATCGACGAGCGCGAGGCAACCGAACGCTTGGGCAACATCGCCGATGAGTTTCTGACGCATAACCGGACCATCGTGCGACCGGTAGACGACTCCGTGGTGCGCATCATGATGGGGCGTGAGATCGTCCTCAGGCGAGCTCGAGGCTATGCGCCGCTGCCGTTCACGCTCAAGCGCGAGATGCCGAGGACGCTCGCAATGGGCGCGCATTTCAAGAATGCCGTTGCGGTGTCGATGGGACGGCAGGTCTTCCTGGGCCCGCATGTCGGCGACCTCGAAAGCAGCGAAGCATCGGATGCCTTTGAGAAGAGCGTGGCCGCCCTGGGCGCTCTGCACGAAAAAGCCATCGAGCGGGTTTCCTGCGACGCACATCCGGACTACCGATCAACACAGTACGCAAAGCGTTTGCTGCTTCCGTGCGTGCCGGTGCAGCATCACTTCGCCCATGTCCTTGCCTGCATGGCCGACAACGATCTTGATGGTCCCGTGCTGGGTGTCGCGTGGGATGGCGCCGGGCTTGGAACAGACGGCACTATCTGGGGTGGCGAGTTCCTCAGGGTCGAAAGTGGTCACTTCACGCGGGTCGCACATTTGCGGACATTTCGTCTTCCAGGAGGTGACGGCGCTGCACGGCAGCCTCGGCGTTCTGCACTGGGCGTCCTCTATGAGATTTTTGGCGACACGTTGCCCGACGAAGCTCTTGTGAGAATGCTTCGGCGCGGCGTCAACTCACCCAGGACGTCAAGCATGGGCCGCCTTTTCGATGCCGTGGCGTCGATCATCGGGGTTCGCGATCGCTGCTCTTTCGAGGGGCAGGCGGCTATGGAACTCGAGTTCGCTGCGGAGCGAGAGCCCTCCGAGGATACCTATCCACTTGACCTACGCGGTGGCGTGCTCGATTGGGAACCTATGATCCGCATGATCCTCAAGGATCCGTCGAACGCAGCGGCGCGGTTTCACAATAGTCTCGCCGCAGCCATTGTGGCAGTGGCGCGCGAGGCGGACGAGGAATGTGTGGTGCTTTCCGGCGGTTGCTTTCAGAACCGCTACTTAACCGAACGGACCGTGAAGGCCCTTCGCACCGCGGGTTTCAAACCATACTGGCATCAGCGCATTCCACCCAACGACGGTGGCATTGCCGTAGGGCAAATTGTCGCTGCTGCATGGAGCTGACGATGTGCTTGGCCGTACCTGGACAAATCCTCGAGATTCAAGGTGATCAGCCTGAGATTCGAATTGGACGCGTGCGCTTTGGCGGCATCATGAAAGATGTGAATCTGGCCTTCGTGCCGGAGGCTCAACTGGGTGACTACGTGCTCGTACACGTGGGTTTCGCCATCAGCCGGATCGATGAAGCTGAAGCGTCCCGCGTTTTCGCATATCTTCAGGAGATCGACGGCGATGAAATATCTGGATGAATACCGCAGTGCAGATTCTGCGCGGAGGCTCGCCGAGCAGATCGCCTGCATAACGACGCGGCTCTGGACGATCATGGAAGTGTGCGGCGGCCAGACCCACGCCATCGTACGATTCGGCATCGACGAACTGCTTCCGCCAAACATTACTCTGGTCCACGGTCCCGGCTGCCCCGTGTGTGTCACTCCTGTGGAGATCATTGATAAAGCGATCGAGATCGCGGCACTCCCCGGTGTGATCCTGACTTCGTTCGGTGACATGCTTCGAGTACCGGGAACCGCCGAGGATCTGCTCTCTGTGAAGGCACGCGGCGGTGACGTGCGGATGGTGTACTCGCCGATGGATGCGCTTGCGCTGGCGAAGGCGAAACCGGATCGTCAGGTTGTATTCTTCGCCGTCGGATTCGAGACGACGGCGCCGGCCAACGCGATGGCCGTTGCAGAAGCGCGCCGTCAACGGATCACCAACTTTTCCATGCTGGTTTCGCACGTCCTGGTGCCTCCTGCAATCGAGGCGATCCTCTCCTCACCTGACTGTAGAGTGCAGGGCTTTCTGGCAGCAGGCCATGTCTGCACGATCATGGGTTCCCTTGAGTACGAACCGCTGGCCGCAAAATACGGCGTACCCATCGTCATCACTGGGTTTGAGCCGTTGGACATCCTCGATGGCATTCGACTCTGCGTCAAGCAACTGGAGGAGAGTCGCGCAGAGGTCGAGAATGCGTACGCCCGCGCAGTCCGATCTGAAGGGAACAGGCCGGCGCAGGCGCTCATCGCGGACGTTTTTCGAGTCGTCCACCGCCGGTGGCGAGGCATCGGGGAAATACCCCGGAGCGGCCTGGCTCTTTCCGAACGGTATGCCGAGTTCGATGCCGATCTTCGTTTCGGCGGAGGCAGCAGGACTGTCGAAGAATCGAGCGAATGCATCAGTGGTCTCGTGCTTCAGGGGCTCAAGAAACCCCAGGAATGCCCGGCATTTGGTACGCGCTGTACGCCTGAGTATCCGCTTGGTGCCACCATGGTCAGCTCTGAAGGAGCATGCGCGGCCTATTATCGCTACCGTCGTTTCGCTGAGCCTACTCATGTCTGAATCGCCAGGGCCTTCCTGTCCCCTTCCCAAGTTCGATGCGGAACGTGTTCTTCTCGCACACGGTGGAGGCGGACGATTGATGCACGCTCTTTTGGAAAAGCTGATTTTGCCTGCGTTTCGAAATCCTCTCCTGGAAGAACGACACGACGGTGCAGTCTTCAACGTGCCGGGACGGATTGCCTTCACGACGGACTCGTACGTGGTAAAACCGATCTTTTTTCCCGGAGGAAATATCGGAACGCTGGCGGTGAACGGCACGATCAACGACCTGGCGATGTGCGGTGCGCGCCCGGTTTCATTGAGCGCGGCTTTCATTCTGGAAGAGGGCTTCGCGATCGAGGATTTGCGGCGCATAACGGAATCCATGCGGGAGGCTGCGCGCGATGTGCCGATTGTCACGGGCGACACAAAAGTGGTGGACCGGGGCAAAGGTGACGGTATCTACATTACAACCGCAGGGGTGGGTGTCGTTGAGCATTCGCTCACGATCGGTCCTCGAAGCGTCCGGCCCGGTGACGCCGTTTTGGTGAGCGGCGATTTGGGCCGGCATGGAATTGCCGTTCTTGCCCAACGCGAGGGACTCGCGTTCGAGACGACGATCGAAAGCGATACCGCGCCGCTTTGGGATGCGATATCGGAACTTCTACGTGCTCAAGTCAACATTCATTGCCTGCGCGATCTCAC
>Ga0137423_1000377_pt1 | contig 13537 bp, 8 predicted proteins | sample EasRivERMZT600_2_FD_102326 | JGI IMG/M metagenome (GOLD analysis project Ga0137423, IMG submission 102326) | Soil microbial communities from meander-bound floodplain in the East River, Colorado, USA - East River MetaG ERMZT600_2 | ecosystem: Environmental > Terrestrial > Soil > Floodplain ...
CATGTGGAAGAAGAACGGCGTATCGTCGGTTGGAGCCGCAATGTTGAGCGGGTAGGTCCGGACCAGTTCGTCATACCCGTCGCGCGATGCCACGGCTTCGAACTCCGGTCGTTCGGCCAGTCGCGGTGTCAGCACCGGGACGAACTCCATGTCTTTGGACAACTGGCCGATATGATCGATTTCTTCATCTGTGAATGGACGGCGCGACACCAGAATCGTCGCGACGCTGTATTGCCCGACCTCCGATGTGTCCTGCTTTCGGACGACCATGATGTGCCGGCGCGGATCTTCAACCCCGATTTCCGTCAGCGAGGCCGTTGCCAGCGCCGTCAGCCGCAACGTTTCCGCCGGCTGCGCCTCGTAGTACCAGCGCGACATGGTCAGGATTCCGTCGGCCGTGAGGTGGTTCAAAAACGTGACCCAGGCCTCCTTTGTATAGAGGCCGTTTTCAGTCAGAACGTAAGCGCCCGCAGACGTCGCCGCCCATGTGTCGATGAGCGACGCCTGGATGATCCCGAACTGTTCTGAGGATCGCGCAACATAGCTTCGGGCCTCGTCGTGAACAAGCGTCACCGCGGGATTCAAGTGCAGGCTGCCGGCGTATTCCGCAAACCGGCCGGTGAGGACACCCAGGATGTCGGGGTTGATTTCGACACCGGTAACGTGACGTTGACCGAACACCAGGGACGTCAGAATATCCCTGCCGCCGCCGACTCCGATAACCAGAACCGAGGTCTCGTTTCGCAGGAAGTGCGCGAGCGCCGTGACGTCATATTTCAAATGCTGAAGAGCGCCAAGGTTTCCGTCGAATTTCGTGATGACCGTGGCCGCTCCGGAATCGATATTCAAATACAGCTGATCCAGTTGGCGATCAGGTTTGTACGCGGGACTCATCCCCCATCCGAACGGCTCGCTGCCTGTTTCGCGGACATAAATGCGCGAGAGAGCATTCCACTTCTCGTACAGACCATCGTGCCAGTTGCGTCCGCCCTTGAGCCACTGGATGTCGATTGTTTTGACGGATTGATTGATTGCGGAAAACACAAGCAGCAGCGCGCACACCGCCGATGCAATCCATCGCAGTTTTCCGGAAATCGAGAACGCGAAAAATGCGGCCGCGAGCGCTGCGATGCCGGCATTCAGCAAAACAGCGGTCGGCGCATGCACGCTGTTGAGGATGGGAATCGTCAACAGACAACCCAGAGCCGAACCGGCGAGATCCGCCGCATACAGCTTTCCCGTGAATGCCGGGAATCGAGTGAGCGCGACGCAGATGACGACACCCGCAAACACAAACGGAATCGCGATCAGCGTAAATGCGAGGACGGTCCAGCCCAGTCTGGTTTCCGGATCCGCCGGCACGTACAACTGAGCTGCGAAACAAACAGCGCTCGTCAGCGCGAACAACAGACCTGCATTCGCCAGCGTCCGGTGCGGCTCGCGCTTCCTCATCACTTCAACCAGAACCGCGCCCGCAGCGATACCGAACATGGCGAGCGAAAGCGCCATGAACGCGAAGTGGTACCACATCGTGACGCTGAAGATGCGCGTCAAGAAGAGTTCCAGTTGAAGGAGAGACAGGGTCGTTAAGAACAGACCCGCATAGGTGAACCGCGTCGGTTCAGCGCTTACAGATAAGCCAGCGCCTACCCGTGTCACCCGAGCTTACCTTTTGAAGGAAAACACGATGCCGATGCCTGCTTCGAGCATGTTCAACGTCTGACTCTCGCTCTTTATCGTAGCCAGCGGATCGGCGAGCGTTGGCACGGAAATATTGAACCGGGCGCTCGGAATCATGTACCCGCGAATGTCGAATCGAACACCGACCGGGCCGGCAGGCAGGACCTTAACTCCGCCGCCGTAATTCAATGCCCATTTGTTTCCGATCTTTCCGAACGCAGGACGGCCCGAATCGTCGGTACCGAAACTGAAAATCGATCCCAGGCCGGCAGTCAGGTAGGGCTTGACTTTGGACAGTGGCGCCTGAACGAGAACGTTGCTGTTGTAAATGATCGCCTTCGTATTTGCCTCAATGAAATTCGGAGCGTAGCCGATCGTGTGCTCGCCACCGAAAACGTTGCCGTGGCCGATGCGAAGACCAAAGCTTCCAAAAGTGGACGGATTGAAAGTACTCGCTGTCGATGCAGCCTGGCCCGCCGTTCGGATATTCAACTTACCTTCCTTTTGGGTGGAGCCGTAGATGGTGAAATCGCTTTCTGCATGCGCAGTAACGACAGAGAGAATGCATGTGAACACTAGAAAACATCCAAGTCTTTTCATGGCGAGAAATTATAATCCAATGACTTGTGCCCAAATGAAGGCTATTTCCCTCGTCTCAGCATTCCTCATCGGCACCACCGTGGCGCTCGCGCAGGTGGATGAAGCCCGCCAGGCGATCCAGCGTGAAGACTACGTTCGCGCCGTGAACATCCTTTCCGAGGAACTGGCGGTCCGGCCGTCACCCGATGCTTATCTCTACCTCGGCATCGCATACCGCCGCATGAAGGAATACGCGAAAGCCGAAGACCTGTTCAAGGAAGGCAGCAAGCGCTACGAGAACGATGCGCGGTTCCACACCGAACTGGCGAATATGTTTCTCGAGAACAACGACTTCGACGCCGCAAAGAACGCATTTCGCATGGCGCTTGCCGTGGATCCCGGAAACTACTACGCGTCCGATCAGCTGGCCGTAATGGACATGAGCCAGGGTGACGTGCAAGCCGCTCTCGAAGCCTGGAACAAAAGCGACCGGCCGCACATCAATGACATCCTGCACAACTACTATCTCGGTTTCGGTTCGTGGGTCGTCCGGGACGCGATCGCGTTTCAGCCGTCGGGGACATTGAAGTACAGCGAGTGGAAAACAACCGAATGGCGCCTTCTGCAAACCGAGAACTTTTCGAACGTGGGTATCGAGATCGAGCCGACCCGCGTCCCCGACCAGTACAACGCCGTCGTGCGTACATCGCGGAAGACAAACAGCCTGTCCGGCTTTGCGTTCAACCTCATCAGAGGTGCTCCCTTTGAGACGACATACGTCAACCTCTGGAACATGCGCAACAGCGGAGTCAACTTCAACGGCCTCTATAGATGGGACGCGAACCGTCGTCGCGCGGAAGGGCTGCTGAAAATCCCACTGCCGATCGGCGGACTGGTACAGCTGGAACTCGGCGATATATGGCGGAAGGAAAGATGGGATGTCTCAAAAATCATCGAGCCGGACCTGCTCCCCGACGCCCGCTTCGATTACGATGACAACGGGATATTCATTTACGCGAAACACATTCCTCATTATCGCGTTGAGCTGGGTGGAGGCTTCAACTATCGGAACCGCGCAGCTAGCGGAAACCTTCCGCAGATTTATACCGACAGCCTGAACACCGGCAAGTTTGGGGCGGACGTAACGCTCCGCCTTTTCGGCGGAAAGTATCAGAACCAACTTCGGCTGGAAGCGTTCACAGCGCAGCCTTCGATCGTCGGCAACCTGCGATTCACCGGAGGAACGTCGACACTCGATAACCGCCTGACCCTGTCCAAAGACAGCCGCACGTATTTCGACTGGTCCTTGAAAGGCGGCTCGGCTCGCGGACAACTGCCTGTGGACGACTATTTCGTGCTGGGGCTCGAGCGCCAACCGAAAAATCTGCTGCGCGGCCACACCGTTGCCGATCACGGCAAGTACGGCAACGGGCCGATGGGAACCGACTTCGTGCTCCTCAATACCGATGTCGAACGCCGCCTGGCGACGATTCCCTTCTTTAACATCCTCAATATTCCTTACATCACCATGAAGTGGGAATTGTTCTTCGACGCCGCAAAGACATGGGATCGCGCCGACGTCTTTCAACCGAGCAAGTTGCTTCTGGATACCGGCGCGGGTCTCAAGTTTGAAACTCCGACCAACTCTTTCACGTTCGTATACGGACGATCTCTGAGGGACGGCCAGCAGGTCTTTTACGGATATTACGAGCGGCGACTCTGGTAAGGGTCGGACCCTTGCTTTATCAGCTCGATGGGTCCGACCCCGAATTTCTTACCGGAGATCCTTTCGCAGATCCATATTCTTGACCAGACGGTGCAGATAGTTGGGATGAAGATCGAGCAGTTTCGCAGCTTCGGTGAAATTCCCCCCGGCCTGTTCGATCGCTTTGAGGATGAGTTGCCGTTTCACGCTGTTCACGGCGTCGTGATACCTCAACTGGCTCGCGTGTGACGGCGAGGTAGTTTCCACGACACTCTCAGGCAGATCTTCAGCACGGATCCGCTCGGAAGAGCCCAGCACGACGGCACGCTCCAATGCATTCTGTAATTCGCGCACATTCCCGGGCCAGTCGTATTGCCTCAGCAACATGTGGACCTCTGGCGAAATCCCCAGAACCGTGCGGTTGACCTGCTTCGAATACTTGTCGATAAAGTGCATCGCGAGCAGCGGAATGTCCTCACGGCGATCGCGCAACGGCGGCAGCAGGATCGAGACGACATTCAGCCGAAAGAACAGGTCCTGGCGGAAAAGATTCTGTTTCACGGCTTCGTCGAGATTGCGGTTCGACGCAGCGATGAGCCGGATATCTACTTTTATCGGCCGCGTTCCGCCGACGCGTTCGAACTCGCGTTCCTGAAGCACGCGCAACAGCTTGGCCTGAAGCGGCTGTGCAAGTTCACCGATCTCGTCGAGAAAGAGTGTCCCGCCGTCGGCGACTTCGATCTTTCCTTTCTTTTGAGCGATTGCGCCGGTAAATGCGCCACGCTCGTGGCCGAAGAGTTCGCTTTCGAGGAGCGATTCTGTGAGGGCCGCGCAATTAATGGCGACAAACGGCTTGGCCGCCCTTTTGCTGTTCCGGTGAATGGCGCGGGCGACGAGCTCCTTGCCGGTTCCGCTTTCGCCGCGAATCATGACGGTCGAATCGGTGGCGGCGACTTTGCTGATGAATTGATACACGTCGTGCATGCGGGCACTGTCGCCAATCATGTCGTGCTCGATACTGATCTCTTCCTGCAAACGACGGTTTTCACCTTCGAGCCATTCGACGTAGCGCGCGTGCTCGAGAGCCACGGCCGTGACGGATGCAATGGCCGTCAGCAGATGCAGGTGGTGCTCGTCGAGTTGCGCGCTGGAGCGAGTCGTGTCGGTGTAAATGACACCAAGTTTGGACTCGAACACCAGCAAGGGCACGCAAAGCAACGCACGGATCTGGGAGGCCACCAGACTTTCCGCCGAATGGAACTGTTCTTCGCTGAGAACATCGTTCGCCATCACGGCGACGCCGTCCTGCATGACCTGACGCGCAATCGTCCGGCTGATGCGGAATGGTTCGCCGTCTGCAGAACCGGCATGCCGGTAAACGCCAGTGATGAATTCGTCGGCATTCTGACCGGTCAGAAGGATCGCCGCACGCTCGACCGGCAGAATGTCGAACATCATCTCGATGACACGCCGTTGCAGATCTTCCGCCTTCTTGATTCCGTTGATCGCTGTGCTGATTCTCAGCAGCGCCGCGAGATCGCGCGCCAGCCGCGCGTTAGTCGGCAAGGATTCGGAAACCGCCTCCGGCTGCGGATGGATCGTGTCGCGGCTGCTGACCTTGACCGTAACCGTTGTCAGCAGTTGTCCGGCAAACGAGTCCGTCAAAGGCACTGCAGTCTTCTCGGAATCGTCGTCCCGAAGCAGAAAGACGAAATGCGAACTGCCGACCTTAACGCGATCTCCGTGCCGGAGCACGCTCTCGCGCACACCCTCGCCATTGACGTACGTGCCGTTGAGGCTGTCCATGTCGACGAGCCGAACTTCATCGCCGGTATTCCGAATGGAGCAATGCTTCCGCGACACGAGCGGGTCGTTAACGGCGACGGCGTTGCCCGTATCACGACCGATGACGGTTTCGGGGCTCACCAGGGGTATGGTCGTCCCCTTCAGCGGTCCCGCGATCGCGATCAGTCTGGGTTCCATAGGAAAGCCAAATACTAACCGAATTGACGCGTTATCGAAACCGGTCCCAGAAGGGTTCGGTCCCGGCCGCCAGAATGACCACGCGTGAATAGCTCCTCACACCCTCCTCGACACTGTTGGCCTTCAGAAAAATGTCGAGAAGGTTTCGCTGGAAATCATTAACCCATGGGATCTGCTCTCTTCGAGCCCGTTCGAAAATACGTTGAAGGTCCTGACGCGGGCCGGGATCCAGCCGTTTTTCGAGCTCGCGGTTGCGGACATACATCCATAGGTTCAGCCAACCACTGTATCGGAACGCGGGATCGTCCGACATTATTGTCGCGAAAGTCGCGATGAGGTTCGCATCGCCTTCATCAGGATATCCCCGGACGTGCGCCAATTCGTGAGCAATGACAAACGGACGCTCGACATCGACGATGGTGTCGCTGATGACGGGTTCGTGCGGGAACGGGTTGAACACCCCATCGATACCCGCTGCGTGCAGCCAGGGGTTACTGACCCTTGAAATCTTGATCCGCTGCGCAGAATCCCACTCCGACCCGTCGATGATCCCCACGACCCGGCGCACCCGCCGGACCGCTTCGGCGCTAAGTCGGTCTTCGTCGTAGGCCGACTTCTGTTTCTCGCCGTACAGCCGGTTGACCTCCTCCAGGGCGCGTTCGGCAAAGGCTGTCATCGCCTCGTCTTGCGTCCGCCCGGAATCGACTTCCAGTTTTGCGGCGAGCGGCTGCCGATGGTAGTTGAGTCCCCACGTCCAGAAGAAGATCAGATACAGCGCTGCGGCGATGTTGCCCAACAAAACCCACCTGCGTTTCCATAGAAGAACGACAAGAAGCGCGATACCGACGGGTACAAGCACGTCCAGCCAGGAAATTGAAATCAGGTCCGCCATTCGGCCGGCGGCGGACGACAGTTTTGGGAATATCCATCGGCCATACAGCCGTTCTACAAAACTGCTAGGATAGAGGCCGGCCCACGAGGCTATGAAAGTCAGGAGAGAAACAGTCGGTAGAATCCACGCAAGGACGTTTCCGCGCAACACGGTAAAAATCTGCAAAATCCCCGTTTTAGGCTTGACCATCGGATTTCCCGTTTGTTACGATGCGACCCTTAAGTTAGATCGATTGATTGCCATCAAGTCCTTCATCTTCAAATAAATACGGCTAATCACAAAGGACTTTGGCCCTCTCGGAAACTCGGAAGCAGGAGTAAAACGAATTGGCCAAGAGCTTTTATACCTTTATTGTTATTCCACACGCCAGCCCGCGGCTGCATAAACTGAAGCTGCCGGTTCGGATACTCCATCTATTAGCAGGCATAGGGATTCTTTCATTTTTAGTAGCAGTCGGCCTGGGCTTCAACTACGCCAAGATGTCCTTCAAGGCGGCCGATTACGACAAACTTCAGACCGAAAACACCGACCTCAAAGTTGAAAAAAAGAATCTCGAGGTGGCGACCCGCAAGCTCGGCGAAAAGCTGAGCAACCTCGAACACCTTTCGGCAAAAATCCAGACAATGATCGAAAACGACCCCGCGACGAAGCAGGGCAAAGTCAACTCTCCGGCCATCGGCGGCTCGACGGTCGATTACGCCACCGCCGAGTTGATTCGCTCCGCCGACCTTAAAGAAGGTATCGACCTCCTCAAGGGCAAAACGGCGGAAATGGAAAGCCATCTTTCCCTGCTGGAACAGGTCGCGGTCAAACGCGCAACGATCCGGCGGCACACGCCGGACATCTGGCCGGTAAACGGCAACATCACGAGCCACTACGGAAACCGGCTCGATCCATTTAACGGCGACGCCGAAATGCATCTCGGTCTGGATATTTCCGCGCTCTACAACACGCAGATCCATGCGCCGGCGGACGGCGTGATCATTTATGCCGAGCGAAAAGCCGCCTACGGAAACCTTCTGATCGTGGATCACGGCAATGGACTCACGACGCGCTATGGCCATCTTTCCCGCGCGCTCGTAAGGCCCGGTCACAAGGTGAAGCGAGGCGAAGTTATCGGTCTTGTGGGCGTCACGGGTCGCACAACTGCACCGCATCTTCATTACGAAGTGCGCCTGAACGACAGGCCTGTGAATCCGCGGAAGTACCTGCCGAAGGGGTAAGTTGAGCGCGCTCGTGCCGTTGCCTTCACGTCCCCCTTTCCGTTACACTCGTCTATGCTCGACACGCTCCTCAAGAGGTTTGTAGGCTCCAGCAGTGATCGTGAAGTTAAGAAGATCCAACCGTTAGTTCAAAAGATCAATGATCTGGAATCCCGCGTTTCTTCGCTGACCGACGAACAACTTCAATCCAGAACAGCCGAATTCAAGCAACGCTTCGAAAAGGGAGAGTCGCTCGAAGACCTTCTGCCCGACGCCTTCGCCGTCGTCCGCGAAACCGGCAAGCGCGTTTTGAACATGCGGCACTTCGATGTGCAGTTGATCGGCGGAGTCGTTCTGCATCAGGGACGCATCTCTGAAATGAAGACCGGTGAAGGAAAGACGCTGGTCGCGACGCTGCCTGCGTACCTGAACGCGATGAGCGGCAAGGGCGTCCATGTGGTCACGGTCAATGATTACCTGGCCCGCCGCGATTCGGAATGGATGGGCCGTCTCTACAAATTTCTCGGATTGAGCGTCGGCGTGGTCCAGCACGGCCTGGACGACGAACAGCGCCGGCAGTCTTACGGTTCCGACATCACCTACGGAACCAATAACGAGTTCGGGTTCGATTACCTGCGCGACAACATGAAGTTCGACCTCGCGCACTGCGTCCAGCGCGGTCACAACTACGCGATCGTCGACGAAGTGGACTCCATCCTGATCGACGAAGCAAGGACGCCGCTCATCATTTCCGGCCCGAGCGAAGAATCCACGGACAAGTACTACCGCATCGACAAAATCGTTCCAAAACTCCGGCGCGATATGGATTATCAGGTCGATGAAAAGCACCGAACCGTGACACTGACCGAGGAAGGCAATGGGCGAGTCGGATCGCTGCTCGGGATCAAGGACCTGTTCGATGAGCCCTCCTGGGAAAACGTCGAGATCATCCATCACATCAATCAGGCCTTGAAAGCGCACACGCTTTACAAACGCGATGTGGAGTACGTCGTCAAGGATGGGGAGGTCATCATCGTCGACGAATTCACCGGACGACTGATGCCGGGCCGCCGATGGAGCGACGGTTTGCACCAGGGGGTCGAAGCCAAAGAAGGCCTTCGCATCCAGCAGGAGAATCAAACCCTCGCGACGATCACATTCCAGAACTACTTCCGCATGTACAAAAAGCTGGCCGGCATGACGGGTACCGCCGAAACAGAAGCGGAAGAATTCATGAAGATCTACAGGCTCGATGTGGTCGTGATCCCGACCAATCAGGTGATGCGGCGCGTCGAGAACCCCGACATGATTTACCGCACCGAACGTGAAAAGTTCGATGCCGTCGTCAAGGAGATCAAGGAACTCAATGCACGCGGCCAGCCGGCGCTGGTTGGAACGATTTCCATTGACCGGTCGGAAAAACTTAGCGCGTTGTTGAAGAAGTCCGGCGTGAAACACGTCGTCCTGAATGCGAAGTATCACGAGAAGGAAGCCGAGATCGTCGCTCAGGCCGGACGTAAAGGCGCCGTCACGATCGCCACCAACATGGCGGGCCGTGGTACCGACATTCTGCTCGGAGGCAACGCGGATTTCATGGCGCGCGACGTCCTGCGAAGAAAGGGCCTCGATCCGCTCGTTGCGACGCCGCAGGAATGGAATGAAGCGATCGCCGAGGTCAAGCCGAAGATCGACACAGAGCATGAAGAAGTTGTTCAACTCGGCGGCCTGCACATCCTCGGGACCGAACGGCACGAAGCGCGGCGTATCGATAACCAGCTTCGCGGACGGTCCGGACGCCAGGGCGATCCCGGTTCTTCGCGCTTTTACGTCTCGCTCGAAGACGATTTGATGCGGATCTTCGCAGCCGAGCGTATCTCCGGAATCATGCAGAAACTTGGCATGGAAGAGGGCGTTCCGATCGAATCGCGTTTCGTTTCAAAGCAAATCGAAAGCGCTCAAAAACGGGTTGAGGGTCAGAACTTCGGGTCTCGCAAACATGTCCTCGAATACGACGACGTGATGAACAAGCAGCGCGAAGCCGTTTACGGCCTGCGCCGGCAGTTGCTCGAAGGCGAGAACCAGAAGGAATACCTGATCGGCATCGCCGACGACATCATGGCCGGACTGGTTGAGACACACGCGTCGGAAAAAGTTCATCCGGACGAATGGGATTTGGACGGCCTCCAGACAGCGGTACTCCATCAGTTCGGTTTCGACCTGCGCGCCGAGGGAATCAATCCGGACGATCTGGGCAGCAAGCAGATCGAGGAAGCGCTCATCGCCAGGGCCCACGAAAAGTACGATCAGAAAGAAGCCATCATCAGCGCGCCCGCCATGCGATATCACGAACGCATGCTGATGCTGCAGATCGTGGATGCGCAGTGGAAGGATCACCTTCTGGCCATGGATCATCTGAAGGAAGGCATCGGCCTCCGCGGCTATGGCCAGCGTGATCCGCTCGTGGAATACAAGAAGGAGTCGTTCGGGTTGTTCGAGGCTTTGATGGACCGCATCGAGGAAGACACGCTGCGGTTTCTATTCCTGCTTCAGCCGGTCGACGAACAAAAACAGGCTGAAGAGATTGAACGAAAACGCCGGCGCGCAGAGTTCCAGATGACGCAGCAGAGCGGCAATGGCGGCGCCGCGGAAACGCAACAGCAGGTCAAACGCGAAGGCAACAAGATCGGAAGAAACGATCCCTGCCATTGCGGCAGCGGGAAAAAATACAAAAAGTGCCATGGGGTGAATGTTTGATCGACAAGAAGATTTCAGGCGACGCTTATACCTTCGACGACGTCCTGATCGTTCCTCTCAAATCGGACGTCCTGCCCACCGAAGTTCGAACCAACACCAGACTGACAAACCGGATCGAGTTGAACGTGCCCATCGTGAGCGCGGCCATGGACACCGTCACCGACTCGCGTCTTGCGATCGCACTTGCGCAGCAGGGCGGCATTGGGATCATTCACAAGAACATGTCGATCGATCAGCAGGGCGCCGAAGTAGACAAGGTGAAGCGCTCGGAGAGCGGCATGATCGTCGATCCGATCACCATGTCTCCCAACGACAAGATCGAAGACGCCGTGAAACTCATGGCGCATTACAAGATCTCCGGTGTGCCGATCACCGAAGGCGGCCGCCTGGTCGGTATTCTGACGAATCGAGATCTGCGTTTCGAAACGCGGTTTCATCTGCCGATCCGCGAAGTGATGACGAAGGACGACCTCGTCACGGTGTCGGTGGGTACGACGCTGGAGGAAGCGCAACGCATCCTGCACAAGCACCGCATCGAGAAGCTGCTGGTAGTCGACAAGAACCAGAACCTGAAGGGACTGATCACGGTCAAAGACATCACCAAGAAGATCAAATACCCGTTATCTGCGAAGGATGACCAGGGACGCCTCCGCGTCGGCGCAGCGATTGGCGCCACCGGCGATTACCTGGAACGTATGGCGGAACTTGTCCGCGCCAAGGTGGACGTCATCGTCATCGATACGGCGCATGGCCATTCCTCACGAGTGCTCGAAGCGGTGAAGGAAGCAAAGAAGCGATTCCCGGAAACCGAGCTTGTCGCAGGAAACATCGCGACCGAAGAAGCAGCGCGGGATCTGGTGAAAGCGGGCGTCGATGCGGTGAAAGTCGGAATGGGACCGGGTTCGATCTGTACAACGCGCGTCGTCAGCGGTGTCGGCATGCCCCAGATCACCGCGATCCTCGCCTGCGCTCGCGCGACACACGAAGCTAACGTTCCGTTGATCGCGGATGGCGGCATCAAATTCTCCGGCGACATCACCAAGGCCCTTGCTGCCGGAGCGAACACAGTGATGATCGGGTCGCTCTTCGCCGGCACTGACGAGAGCCCGGGCGAAACGATCCTGTATCAGGGCCGAACGTTCAAGTCGTATCGCGGCATGGGATCGCTCGGCGCCATGCAGGCCGGCAGTAAAGATCGATACGGGCAGGATCAGGAAGCACCCGGAAAGCTCGTTCCTGAAGGCATCGAAGGCCGCGTCCCCTTCAAAGGCCCTCTCTCATCGATGATCACGCAACTGGCCGGCGGTCTTCGCTCGGGCATGGGCTACTGCGGCGTAAGAACCATCGAGGAGCTTCAACAAAAAACCCGCTTCATGAAGATAACCGACGCGTCACTTCGTGAGAGTCACGTGCACGACGTGTTCATCACGAAGGAATCCCCAAATTACCAGCTCGACGAGTAAGTTCGCGAAGCAGGCGGGCTGGTCATAGGCCGGTTCTATTCCGAACTTCCCCGCTCGGTCTGCCTGAATTAACGATATGCCGCGCAAATCCAGTTTTTGAGCCGCGTTTCGTCCGAATTGTGTGACTCTGAGATTCCTCAAGAGGTCAGTGAGTTCCTGCCAAGTGGTCAGCAGCCCGTATTCATCAACCGTATCGGCTGGGCACGCACGTACATGAAGAAGGCGGGACTCCTTCGAAACCCTCGGCGAGGGTATTTTCAAATCACCGATCGAGGGCTTGCAACGTTACGCGAGAATCCTGCGGAAGTGAACGTCAAGTATCTTGAGCGCTTTCCGGAATTCTTGGAGTTCAGAGCATCGCGCCGTGAGGGCGTCACCGATGAGACTGTGCCCTCTGGCGAAGTGGAGGTAGTTCCAACACAGACGCCCCATGAGGCGCTCGAGACAGCATACGAGCGACTTCGCTTGGAGCTTGCGTCTGAGATTCTTCGGGCGCTTAAATCAGCCGAGCCTGCACTGTTCGAGAACGTCGTTGTTGAGTTACTTGTAAAGATGGGCTACGGCGGAAGTCGCAAAGATGCTGGCCGGGCCATCGGCCGTAGCGGCGATGAAGGAATCGACGGCATCATCAAGGAAGATCATCTCGGGTTAGACAGCATCTACATTCAGGCCAAGCGATGGGAGGCAACGGTCGGCCGCCCCGAAATCCAGAAGTTCGCTGGTGCTTTGCAGGGCCAACGTGCCCGCAAAGGCATTTTCATAACCACGTCGGATTTCTCACGAGAAGCAGTTGAGTACGTTTCACGCATTGATTCAAAAATCGTGCTCCTCGAAGGGAAATCGCTCGCACGCCTGATGATTGATTTCGGCGTAGGCGTAACCAGCGTCGCAACTTACGAAGTGAAGAAAATTGATGCGGACTACTTCGCAGACGAGTGAACGGCCTAACAATGAACCCGACGCCACTGTGGTCGCTGTCGCGCCCACAGCGGTTCCCTCGCTTCGCTCGGCGCGGGTTATCGGCATGCCGTTCGGCAGACGCCCACTTCGACAATCCGCGCAACGGTGAGATACTGGCTCAGTGCCGTCGGTATTGCGCTCAGGACCATATCGAGTCTACTTTCATTCGCACGAGCCGAATGAAGCTCCTCACGTCCACGTGGACCGGGATGATCAATCTGCGAAATTCTGGCTGACCCCTGTGGCGCTGGCGAGAAACCTGGGCTTCAGTCCGGTGGAACTTCGAAAGATTCAGCGCATGCTGAAGGAAAATGAATCG
>Ga0137423_1000381_pt1 | contig 13448 bp, 26 predicted proteins | sample EasRivERMZT600_2_FD_102326 | JGI IMG/M metagenome (GOLD analysis project Ga0137423, IMG submission 102326) | Soil microbial communities from meander-bound floodplain in the East River, Colorado, USA - East River MetaG ERMZT600_2 | ecosystem: Environmental > Terrestrial > Soil > Floodplain ...
TGCCTCGCACCTATATGGCCCCCCCACCTGCTCGTGGGGGAAAGCCTTTATCGTCTATTTACGATTGTTGGGAGTCTGCCGGTGGCGGGATCGAATCCAGAGCGGCGACGGCAACGGCGGACGTTTCGAGGGACTTCAATTCATTGCGGAGTGCTCCGGTCACAACGGTATTCTGATCGACCGAGGTCCGAAGCAGGCGTAGCTCGGCGATCAGTTCCCGAGTTAGATCCATGATGGCGCGCACGTCGATCATCGGTTCCGTATCCGGTCGAGGATGAGCCCGGCGATGACGGACGCAATGACAGCGGTCAGGACGGTTCCCCACGACAGTTTCATGTGCCTGCGGTCACAGGTTCGGGCTCGGTCGGCGATTCGGTCGCAACGTCTCCGCGTCCGAAGTTGGACGGGTTGACGGGAACGCAATGGATGATGAATCTTTTCGGGTCCCGGTCCGCGTGTGTCTCGGCCGATTCCCGTTCGGTGTACGCGGCGAGTGCGGAGGAGTCGTCATCGCTCACGATGAAGATGCTTTTCATGCGAACAGTCTCCCTAGCTCGTAGAGGGTGTGATGCGTCGAGACTTCCCCGACGTAGGCCGGATTGATGATGCCTCGCGCCTTTACGGTCGGAGTGCCTGCGTTATAGGCGCTGATGATGTTGTGATAGGTGTACTGACCCCCAAGCTCTCGTTTCATCATGGCGAGGAGCCGGGCTCCTGCTCGGATGTTCGCTTGGGGCTCCATCGCGGACGCGTCGGTCAGTCCGAGCTTGGCGAAGTTCGGGCTCGAAATCTGCATGACGCCGAAGTCCCGCGACCCGTTCGGATTCTTGGGAGACACGGCCGAGGCTCGGAACGCGGATTCTTTCCGCGCGATGGCACGTAGCAGGTTCGGCGAGATTCCGTGTTCGGCCCCGGCCGCGTCGAAGATCGGATCGTAGGGGGTGGCCATGTAGGTTTTCACGACGGCCGCGAGCACGATCGCGCCCCCGAGCATGAGGGTAAGCCCGATGTCTCCTCCGGGGCCGCGTGAGACGTTCAATTCTCCCCCGATCACTTGATGTCGAGGCTCGCCTTGTAGACGATGAACCGCTTGAGCCCGGCCAGGAGCCCGGTCGCTCCCCCGATCAGGAACGAGAGCCCGACCGCTTCCCACGTCGTGACCGCTTCCAGGGGCTTCGGGAGCGCGCTCTCTACGAAAGGGAGTACGAGGGGGAGCAGGGTGCCCAAAAACCCCACAGGGAACACCTTAAGCGCCTTGCCGATCGAATTGATGAGACGGGACAGCATCTAGGGACCCTCCGTCCACGTGGCGACGTTCGACGGCCCGGACTCGTTCCCGGCCGTGTCGGCTGCCGTGTTCCACAGACTCCACCCAACGGGTGTTGACGTGCAAGGCAATTGGAACCGAACCGAGTCCGAGGCTCCAGGGGCGACGATCCGGTATTCCCCTACCTCCAGGGTATCCCCGACCCCCGGGAACGGCCCTACGGCCAGCGTGTCGGCCCTACCTTCGATCTCGTGCGATGCGTAGAACCGGATTGAGGCAAGGTCGGGGTCGGGCGGATTCGTCCACAGGAGCATGAGCGTTACTCCGAGGCTCGCCACGGTTGCGACGACGTGAGCGCGGCCCGGATCGCGGCCACGTCCTTTTTCAGGTCGCCCACGTCCCGATGCACCCCGAAAGCCCAACGTGCTCCGGCCGCGATCGCCCCGAGAGCGAGCGCCACGTGTCCCACGTTGATTGTCCAGTCGAAGATCACGACTTCTTGCGGACCCTGTACGCATGCGCGGCGGCGCGTGCGGTAGGTCCGGCTACGTTTGTAATGACGACGCTTGCGGCGAAGTTTTCATCGGCCACGGCAGGCAAGCCCGGTTCCCATTTGATTGTCCTCCCCACGCCTGCAACCCCGGTGTTCGATTCATCATGCATCCGTTGAGGCGCGCCGGATCGTAGGTTCACGTCCATTGATAGTGCGGTTCCTAGAGCGCCCTCCCCCTCCCCATACGCGGCGGCCAATGCCCAAGCGAAACCGACCCCGGGCGCTCCCAGGGTTAACGTCTGGGGTGACGCGCCCGTTACCGTGAAGTACTCCATTGGAGTATGCTTATTCAATTGTCCCTCCCTCAATCGGGGCCGGTGTTTTCGTCGGCCCGGACCGGAGCCGCACATCGGCCACGTTCCCGCGCGGCACGTTCCACGCTCGGCCACAGTTCCAGCAGGTCATACCTTCCACCTTCGCGCGTTGCGCGTGCTCGTACAGGTCCGCGTCACATAGGCATCGTACTTGAATCATGGCCGATAATTCTCCAGCATCAAGCCCGTAAATCCCGCCGTGCACGCATCGTTGAGTTGCCCTTGGTCGATGTAGACGCCGACCCCCGCCGTCGGTTGAGACGCGGCCGGGCTGAAAGCCGGATTCGGCAGCACCGTCGTATGCCGCGCTCCCTCTACTCCGTCGATCAGAGCCGCGACGTATTGCCCTGGTACGTAGACGAGCTCCAGCCGCTGACAATGTACTCCCCCCGGTGTAATGGACGTGGCGGGACCTTGCACTCCCGCCAGTGTCGAAACGAGCGCGAGCGTCACGCCGTCGCCGACCCCGGTCCGAAGTTTCCAGGTTTCCACCTGTGACGGAGCGTCGAGCACTCCGGTACGCTCGTAGTAGAGTTGCGCGATCGGCTGCAAGGGCGGATCGGGGAAGACTGGTAACGGAGCCGCCGGGGGCGCTCCGATCCCGATTCCCCCTAGGAAGATGCCGTATCGGAGCCTGCTCCCGGCCGGGGTGCTCTGTCCCGACACGTGGACGCAAAAGCATTGAATCCGCATCGGGCGGCCCCAATACACGTTGGCGTCAAAGCCCGTCCATATCGGGGTCCCGAGCCCGAGCCCTTGCTTTTCGACTGCTTCCCGGGCTCGGTTCTGCGGGGTCGCGGTCGCTCCGGCGGTGGCAAGAACCACGGCCGGATTCCCATACGTGGCCGCTGACCCCGCCGAAAGCAAGCCGGATTGTATCGCGCCCTGAAAATCGTACCAGCGGATCGTGCCGCGCCGATGCCGTTCCGTCTCCCACGGCGCGGGCGAGACGCGGATTCCGCTACCGATCATCTACCCTCGCCCCCGTAGAAACATAAAACCGAGGATGAACACGGCGAGAATGACTCCGGGGTTGAATACGGTCTTGATTGCCTTCCCGACCGTCTCCCCCACGGGCTCCACGACGTTTGCCGCGAACCGCTCGAAACTCTTTCCCGCGATCAGCACGGCCGTGCTCGCCGTGATGATGAGAGCGATGAGCCCGTAGATGACAACGGGAATCGGATTCGCGGTTCGCTTAAGTGCCTCAACGTAGATCCACCAGGTTTCGGACCGGCCCGTGCGCGAGGAGACGCTAGGCATCGTCCAGTAGACGTTTCGGACCTCCACCTTGTCGTTAAGATCCTCGAACGGATTCAGGTTCCGCAACGCGTAGCCGGTTCTGATCGCGTCCCTGATTCTCCCCGCTAGGAACGTCGAGAACGGGGCTTTGATCTGTACTCCGATGCGGAGCAATTCCCCCGGCTTAGGCTCGTAGCGGTCATCGATCTTTTCCCATGCCATGACTAGAGCCCTCTTGGGGTGTTGAGCAGCCGAAACTTGGAGGAGCGGGAAAGCAATAACACAACTTTCTTGGCAAGCGCCGTGTTGTTTCGCAAGAGGAGCCGACGCACGGGCTCAAAATCAATGATGTTGTCTCCGGGAGACAGGTCGAAAAACTGTCCCATGTCGCCGAGCGCGATCGATAGCTCCCCCGTGCCCGTTCCCCATGCGAGCGATTCCGCTACCACGATGACGCGCACTTCTGAAATGTCCATTTCAAAGGTCGCCCCGGCCGCGACCGAAACCGGGGTGACACGCACTCCACTATCTTCCAGCATCAAGGCGCTCCGAATTCTCCCGCGTATCCTTGCGGGGGGCCAAACGTGGGAGTGCGGGACAGGATGAAGGCGTAGCTGCAAGTTCCCGATCTCGTGGCGACGCAGATATTGCTCGTGAAAACCCCCGCCGCCCCGAGCCCGGTCACTTGCCGCCTCATGATGGAATCCAGGGTCATCTCAAGCGACTGGCCCGGCTCTATGGGGAACCAGTTTTCCGAGCCCGGTACTTCCGCCGGAGCGATGTCCGTCGTCGGTTCCGTGTACTTCAGAAAGAGCGTATTGGCAAGGTCCGTGTTCTTGACCACGAGCGATGCGCCGTCGAGCCCGAAAAGCTCCGTGGGGTCGGTGTTGAAAAGCGAAAACTCCTCCATCGCATCGACCCATACCACGCGCGGTGTCGTCGTGGCGAGGCATGAGAACCGGGTCAGGAATCCAGGCCGAGCCCCGTAACGGGCCATCGGTTTTTCGATGATGAAGGGGCCGTAGGTCGCGAACAGGAGCACCTTGGTACGAGGGAACCGGCCCGGAACGCGCCGGTCATCCTGAAACTGTGGCCAGTCGAAACTCACGGCGAATTTCTCGAACAGCCTGCGGACTACCAAGCCCTCCTGGAGACGGATCGGGACCCCCTGCTTCCCGTTCAGCCGGACATAGGCCGGGCTCGACCCGTCGATCCGGTCGCAATAGAGATGATCACCCCCGATGTTGTACTCCGTGATGGCCGCCGCGTTCTGGCCGATGGCCGGAGGGTCGGGTCCCTCCAATTCAATTCGGTTGACCTTGGCCGCCTTTTCTTTCTCGGCCAGATCCCCGATAAAGGTCCGGCTCTTGGGCAAGCTCGGGCTCGTCCGGCCGAACCGGATCGCTTGCGGCAGAGCAAGCCCTACGGGGCGGAAAACCATCCCTAGCGCCTCAGAAGCAGGAACGCGGCCCCTGCTACGGCTACCAGCAACAAAATGCGCTCCATGCCTTCTCCGGCGGTGTCGGGAGCCTTCCCGGACGACGCGGGAGCGTCGGCGAGCGCCGATTCCCCTTTCGGGGGAGCCCACGCGAACGCCTTACGCACGCTGTCGCTCACGGCCACGTTCGGCGCGTCGATCACGGCCGGGCTCAACGGGACGGGCGCTGTCGCGGTTCCGGCTCCCCCCATGAGCGACCCCACAAAGACCGCATTTGTCACAGACGGCGCGACCGTGCGCGCGTGGAGCGACCCCACGTGCGACGTGGGATTCATGAGCTCGCGGTCCCCCTGAATCCCCGTGGGGGTCCCGGTCTTCCGACGGTGCATTTTGGCCTTGTCGAGAGCGCCCGGGCCAGACGGAAACGGCTTCAACACAATGGCCATGCCAGGGCGCTGTACGATCCCCCGGCGCATCATGTTCCCGATCCGCGCCACGACGGGCCGCGCCCGAGCGCGTTCGAGATAGCCCTCCCGAATCAACGTCGTTAGTTGAGTCTGGCGCACCTGTGCCGTGCCGCCCGTGGCGACGACCTGATGGAATTGCGCCGCGAGCCGGTTCTGGAGCGGTTTCGGCGTGACCGGGCTCCCGCCTAATGACCCGTCAGGGAGAACCGACGCGACGCCGAATTTGAGCATGAACGCTCCCCGGTCCGGCTGTCGGACCGTCGCGGCCACGTTTCGTATAGCGCGATGAATCAGATGATTCGGGGTCGCCGTCGTCGGTTGCTCCGGCTTGGGATGCGTCGCCCGGGCGATAACGCTCCGAGCGGCGGCCAGCTTGGTTCCGGTCATGGCCGTTACCGACCTCGGGACAGGCACGGCCGCCGCGCGAACCGGATTCGTGGCCGGGATCGCCCGGACAACGGGCGCGACGGGCTTCCGCATCGGGTTGAAAATCTTTCCGACCGACGGGGCCACGGCGGGTTTGACCTTGGTCAGACGGCGAAACAATCCTAGCGCCATGGGGTCATCGCTTTCTCAAGAGGAGCAGCGCGATCAGTCCCGCGCCCGCGAATAGAATCATGTTATTGCCGCCCCGCGCGGCCGCTTGCAGTCGTTCCGTGACCGTGGGGGCCGCTGCCGTAGTCTGCGCGGAAGATCCCCGGGAGTTGAGCACGCTCTGTGCTGCTTCTCCCATTTCCCCCCCATACGTGTTGATGATGTCTCGCAGTTGCTGCTCGGGAAATTGAGCATACTTCGCTACGCGGTCCGCGATGTTCCGTTCCCGGCGCGCGGCCTCTTTCGCTTTGGCGAATCCTCCGACCCCGGCCGCGACCGCCGCAATAGGCAATGCCACGCTCTTACCTCCGACGAAGCAGGAAGACGAGCAGCACGACGGCTGCCGCCGCGATCCCGAATTGAAGTAACTGCTTCTTGCGCTCCCCCTCGTTGATTTGAGTCAGAGCGCCCCGCGTCGCGGGAATGATGTTCTCCCCCGTTTCGATGCGGTCCCGGACATCTTTGATGACTCCGTTAACCCGTTCCGCGACGTCCGCGCCCCCGGGAATCAGGGGCGCGACCGTCTTACGGAGGAACCGGCCAACGGCGATTTTAGGCAGCGCCATTGATCCAGCCCTTTCGACTACGGAGCCGCCGCGACGATGACCGGCTCGAAGAAGGTATGAGTCATGCGGACTACCTGCGCTCCGGCCCCGAACGTGACGTTCAGAATCAGGTCAAGCGCGTTCAAGTCGAGCGTGTTGAGCGCCGACGACATGAGTCCATCCTCGGTCACGTCGAGCAGCAGGTAGCCGGGCGCTCCGGTGTAGTTCGGCGGCACGGCTGCCGCCGCGATGTTGTGCGTCTCTACCTGGTACTCCAGGGTGTTCCGGTGCCGCGTCAGGTCCCAACGGAGCGAATCCACGTGGTTGAACGTGTTATCGCTCTGCAGCGTAAGCTGGTTGATGAGCGACGTAGCGTCCGGGGTCGAAACGCTGTCCCGATCTTCCCGGAACAGGATGGAATGAAGCAGTCCCGACCGAGGCACCCGGATACGAAGCGCCGTGGACGACGCAACAATCGCCTGTTCATCGAACGTGATGAGCTTGTTGAACAGGATCATGTTAGCGCCGACCGTGGTTTCGAGGACCTGCACGTCCACAAACGTGTTCGCGACATCGATGGTCGGCGTGCCGCCCGTCGAGATGCTGGCGACGGTTCCCCACGTAATGCGAAGTTCGATCTTCTCGTAGGGGTTGGGGTCAAAGAGGGAATCGTTCGTCATCGCCATCGACATCGCTTCCAGGTCGATCAGGAACGTAGCCGAGAACGTCTGATTGGCGATGATGAAGCTAGCGGGCGGAACGAGCTCACCCGCCTTACGGCGCGTAAACTGGCAGAGACGATACAGGTCCCGAGCCGCCGCGTTGACGAGGGTCTTCCGGCCGTCGGCGATGATCTCGACTCGCTGAATCAGCCCGAGCGGGACATCGCTCCCGAACGATGCCGCGCCCGCCGTGCCCTCGAATTCGCCACGGAGACGGAGCGCGACGGTTTTGTAGAGAAATCCCTTCGGCAGTTCCACGCTCTGAACGTTCCCCGAGGAGAACGGCACCGAGGGCGCGGAGTGTCCGACGGTGCGGTATCTGGTTCCCAATTCCAATGCGGTTGACATGATCTTAACCCTCCAAGTAGGTTAGAGGGTTACTCGCCCGTGACGATCCGCTTTACTTGCGGAACGCGGAAGATCACAGCGACCATGACGGCCACGATAACAAACGTCCCGATCCATTTCCCCATGCCACCCTTCACGGTAAAACCCTCCCGGTTTGTTGCTCGTGGAACCGGGAGGGTTTACGGGGTCCGATGGGGGGCTGGCGAAAACATCGGCTGTAACCGTTTGGGACCGTCCCGGCTCCAGCCCGAGCCGTCACAGCAAAACGCGCCCAATCCGCGTTGGCCGCTAGCTTCGCGTCTCCTCCTCGTCGGTGTCAAACGAAATTTCGCCTTGAGGCTTCCAAAGCCGCTCCACGACGGCCACGGGCGCACGATGTAACTCCCCCCACGCGAAGACTTTATATTCAGGCAGATGGCGCACCGTCTCCGCTTCCGGCCCCATGAAATCGCGCAAGTATTTGATGTCGCGCGGCTCCTGCTGACGGAACGAGACGATGATGTCCGACTGCGCGGTCAGGTCCCGATGAATCTCCGACGGGCGACGGCTCATGTAGATTTGGTCGATTTCCCGATGCCGTCCGTAGCGCACGAGCCGCGCGATGCCCTCCGGGAGATAGGTAGGTTTCGCGTAGAGCGATGTCTCCTCCACGACGACGAGCGTTTTCGGGACTTCGAAGATCAGTTCTAGAAGTTCCATGTTCTCGTCCGGGTCGAGCACTCGTAGCGACAACCTAAATCGCTTCTCGTCCCGAACCGACATGATCGCTTCGATGCAATCCGCCTTGCCGTTACAAACGGTGAAGCCCTCGTCGTATTCCCCGAGGGAATCAATCACGACGGCGCGCGGGTGCTCGGCCATAATCTCCCGCGAAAGCGTCGTCTTCCCCGATCCCTTCCGGCCGAAATTGGAGATGATGAGATTATTCATGCTCGGATTCTCGCGTTCTCGTGGAGCATCCTCGCCACCTTGTACGCTTGCGAGCGGGACATGAGCGCCCCGCGCGCTCCCTCGAAACGGAGCTTGGAGCACTCGGGACAGAGCACCCACAACATAGCGCCGTCCTGACCCGTGCGGTAGATCAGCGTAAGGGTCATCCCCGTATCCTCGCGCGGGGTCATCATGCACCCCATGCAGACATGGGGAGTGCCTGAAAAAAGCGCGTCCGCCGCGCTTTCAATCGGCCCGTTCGCGTTCATTTCAACGGCGGACCTCCAGCAGCCCGACGCGCAATTTCCGCGTTGATAATTTCCAGCGCCGGTCCTTTCAAGGTAGCGCCGTCCGCCATGCCTTGCGCCCTATTGTACTCAACTACGAGCGCCTTCTCCGACGCTCCCCGGAGTGCTGTTCCCCAACGGATTAGCTTCCGAAATTGCTCCGTCGTCAATTGCTTTGGCATGATCTTCCTCCGTGTAGCGGGTCGCCTGATACAGAGCGCCCACGGTCATGACGAGCGTGATTTCCACAGCCCAATCGTCCAGGAACGGAGCATATTTGCGAATGACAGGGACGGCCGCGTTCCCTAGCTGCAACTCTTGCGCCGTCGATAGAGCGCGGCACCGAATGAACGGTCCCGCGAAGCCCCATACGACGCCGAGAAGACGGCCGACCATGACCTGTTCCTCGGGGGTCACGGGCTCGGCCGCGCGCCGGGCTCGTTCCTGATCCCGAGCTTTCTTTTCCCGCTTCTGTCGTTCCTCCTCCGACTCGTACCGTTTCCGTCCCCCAACGGGCGCGGTCCCGGCCGCGTGCTCGGCCTTCATTCGAGCGGACGCAGCGGCTTTCCGTTCCGCGCTCCATCGTGGACTGCCTCGCCCGCGCCTCGGGGGGGAGCCCGAAGGCTCCCCCCCGTCGTCCATGCTGATTCGATTCGCAACTCCCTCGGGATCGGGAGCAGTCCCGCTAGTCGAGGAGACTAGGGATTCCGCCATCGTCGTCGGGCTCCTCTTTGGAAGGGGTCGGTGTCGGGGTCGGTGTCTGCTTCGTGCCGAATACCTGAAGCTGTCCCTCCAACTCCTCCAGGCGATCTTCCGTCTCGCGCCGCAACTTGCGAAGCGACCGGGCTAGAGCTTCTTGGGTAATATCGTCGTCAGACATGGTGTTACTCCTCGGTTTTCGGTTGCAGGTCGGCCAGCAAAACGTGGATCGAAAACTTTGCTGTTTTGATTCCGAGCCGGGCCAGACCCATAGGCAACACGTGGAGTTGCATCGGGTCTGCAAGATCAGCCTCGAACACGATGATGCGGGCGCGCTCCGCATCGGTCAGCTTCCCGATCATCGAATGATGGTTCCCCGCGTTGGAATACAGAGAAATTTCCGCGATGGTCGCGTGCGTCGCTTGCGGCAAAAGAACCATCGGGACATCGCGCTTGATTCGTTCCATCGGTCCACTCATTTAACGTACACCTCGAATCCCCACGCCGGTTCGCCGCGCTTCACCTTGACGATACGGCCAAGGCAAATGATGTCTACCTCGTCGCCCTTCTCGACTCCCTCCAGTGACGACTCCAGAATCGTAGGGCACCAGTAGCGCACGATCCCGTCTTCGGTCCGAATCGCCACGATCGGCGAGCTATCCTCGGACTTGGCCGGGGTCAGGGAAATAAAATTCCCCGTGACCTGAAGCCCCTCCTCCCATTTCAGGATTTCCCCGCCGCGTTTGCTCCATCCGTCTTTGAGCTTCGACTCCTCGTAACCCTTCGGTACGTGCGACTTCTTTGCTTCTGCCATGATCCAGCCCCTCTACAGCGGATTAAGAGCCCGGTTCGATTTGAACCGGGCCGAGCGATCCGTCCGCCTTGCGGATTCGCTTCTCATAGCTGACATGACGTTGTTTCGATACCGTGCGCCAGACGTTCGCCCGAATCCCGATCCGCCCCGATTCCAATAGCCGTACCGGACGCTGGAACGTAGCCGATCCCTCCGTAAGGTAACGCATCCGTTCGGCGAACGGAACGCCTTTGACGTGTACGTCCCATTTCCCGGGAGAACGCTCTAGAGCGTACTCCTTTTTCCCTACGATGATGAGCGCCCGAAACCGGCCCCTGGACTCGAATTGTCCGGGCTCGGTCGCCCGCTCGGGATAACGGGGCCGCTTCCCTTTGGGAGCCTGGTAGATAACGGAGTCCGTGTCGCAGTAGAGCACCCGGGAGCCCGTCGTCCGTAAATGCTCCATCTCCTGATGGAGCCGGACCCGGGCGCGCGCCGTCACGATGGCCGCCCATACGTTGTTTCCCCAATAGGGGGGCCGAGCATCGACCCGGTAAATAGCGAGCCCGTTCCAGACACGAACGTCGGTCGGAATCCGACGGAGCTTGTCGAACCGAGCTAACGGGGTCGCTTGCACCCGGGACCCGCCCTGTCCGAATTTCCCGTATAGCCCGTTCAGCAACAGCTTGTAGAGCAGTCGCAACGGACCCCGGGCCGCGTTTTTTCTCTGGAATAGGTCGGGAACGTACCGGGTGAACGGCTTACAGGACTTCCCGAAACGGTAGCCGCCGAGTACGCGCACCCCGTGACCGAGCCCGGCCGCGTAACGCAACTCCAGCCCCGTATACCATCCCGACCACTGGCCGACAGGGTAAACCGTGCCCTCCGCCGTCCTGAAGGGCAACGGTGGTATCCCTAGCTCGGGCCGGATCGTGACACGAGCCCGGTAGATCCCGAGCAGGTCGGGCTCGCTCCCGCGCGCGGCTCGCTCCACGGGACCCCAACACTCGGGAAAAGGACCCGCGACCATCGCCCACGGGAACATCGATGCCGCGTCGATCACGTGGACGCGCTCAAAGACGCCGACCGAGAACGGTTCCGTCCGGCCGCCGTGGTATCCCTCGCGCGCGTCCCGCACGATTTCGGACCTGGTTTCGATCGGCCGGCGCTTGAAGTAAACCGTCTCCCACAGGCGATAGGCCGTTGACGCGAGCGTCGTCTTCGGTTCGATCCCGAGCGAACGGTAGATGCGTTTTAACTCCCGGGCCGCACGGTACGTGATGCGCGCGTCACGCATGCAGTAGGCAACGGACTTGTCCCGCCCCAATTTCGGCATGCCGAATTGCTGTCCCAATTCCTTCACGCTCGCCGGGACGTGACGCACCGTGTCCCGAAACTCAATGCCGCGCCAACGGGCCGAAATCAGATGCGACTTGCCAAAACGGAGCGTCACCTCCGCGATCCGGTCCGGGCCGAAAAGATTGTTTAGGTCGTACTCCAAATTTGTCGCCCACGCTTCGACATAGAATCCGCGCCCCAACACGCGACGTTGCAAATCATAGAGCGTTTCGAGTGCTTCCCCGGCCGTCTTCCGATGGCACGTACCGCCCTCGTGGACGAAGCAGAACAGGAACGGCGTCGCCTGTCCGTCATCCTCGGAATCGAACGCGCACAGGTAGGGGGCGAGCTTCCGACGGCTAGACTTCGGCATGGAATTCGACCGAATACGTGTAGCCTTGCGTCCGATGCTGACGCTGCATCTTCTTGAGAAGGGCGGGGGTCGCGGACTTGAGAGCGATACGCAAATCGCCCATTGGAGTGTATCCGCCCTCGGTCGTGCCGATCGAATGATGGATGAACCGTTGTACCTCGCGGACGAGAACGCTACGGACCGCTTCCGTCTCGGAATAGCCCGCGACCTTGATTCGCTTCCCATGACGGCGCTCCACGTGGGGGCGCATGAGATAACGCACGTCGGCCATTCGCTTCTCGGGGATGAATTGACGCTGTGCCGCATCATGGAACGTGCCGTCCGGCTTGCGGATCGTGACCGAGTACGTAAACCGTTTCAGGTCTTTGGATCTCGCGGAACGGACGGATTTCAACTTCTCACGAAGCGCGTTATAGCCTCGGGACGACAGGCCGCGAAACGGGGTTTTTCCGAGGGAGACGGGGCCGGACTTGATTCGCTTCTTGCCTAACACCTTGACCGCGAGCTTGACGGACTTCGGACGGGAAATAGGGCGACGAGAGCTCGGACGTGTTCCCCGCCCGGCGCGGGACGGCTTGCGCGGCTTTCGCCCGGCCGTGACCCTGCGTTGCCCTCGCCGCTTTCCCATTCGGTTCCTCCATGAACCTACCGCGATGCTACGAGATTCACGGCGAGGGGAGCTAGCTTTCCGACGCTTCCCGGACTTGTGCGCCGTAACCGGCTTGCGCCTAGAACCCCCTCGCCGCTTTTTTCGCTACGAGACTACCGGACCCTTCTCCCAAATGTGCGACAGATTGCGGAGAAGATCCATGAAACCCAACCACGAAACCGCGACCACGTACCGGCGCCCCTTGTCGCTCCAAAAGATCCCGGTAACGGTGTCGTACCACCCTCCGACGATGCGCACGAGGCAATCACCTCCGTTCGCTTGACGCTTCGCCACGCGTTCCCTCCCTGGACGCGTGCGCCCGTCCATAGCCTATGCGGGTCCCTGGCAAGGCTCATGATCGCCTTCCCGCTCGCTCGGCCCTGTTGTACGCCGTCGCGAGCCGTTCACGCAATTCAACGCAAGCGATACGAGCCGCGCCGCATGCAAGGCGAAGGTTAATGTCGCCCTCCCGCTGCAACACAACGTCAATCCCTCGGAGACGACGCTCCACTTCCCGAGCCTCTTGCAGATAGAAAAAGAGAGTGCCGCCCGTCACGGGTGTACCCTCCCCGCGCCGACCGCACGCAGCCAGAGTAAGAAGCAGTCGTAACACCGATGGAGACGGTACACGGGGATCTTGCAGCATCGCTTGCAGAGTACGGGGCCGACCATATTTCCCCTCCTGTCGTTTTTGACCCGGGACCCCCGGCCCGACAGGTGCGCCTCGCCCTCTAGGGGGAGCAACGCAAGCGCGGCCGGTGAGACGCGCAACCGAGGCATCCCGAATCGGTTCCAACCCTACGATTCACCTATCGGCAGGTCAAGGGGAAACTTGAGGGATATTTTTCCCCACGAGCAGGTGGGGGGGCCATATAGGTGCGAGGCAGCA
>Ga0137423_1000384_pt1 | contig 13401 bp, 10 predicted proteins | sample EasRivERMZT600_2_FD_102326 | JGI IMG/M metagenome (GOLD analysis project Ga0137423, IMG submission 102326) | Soil microbial communities from meander-bound floodplain in the East River, Colorado, USA - East River MetaG ERMZT600_2 | ecosystem: Environmental > Terrestrial > Soil > Floodplain ...
GATTCCCGTCTCGGTGGTTATCGAAGTACACTTCGGCCTGGAAAACAGGTAATCCCGACAGAAAATCCGGACAATCAGGAGACTCTTATGAAACGGAGCGCCTCTGGTGCAGCCTTACTCGCTCTCGCGACCATTGCCGCGTCTTTCGCATTCGCGCAAGCGCCCACGATCGATCAGCTTCGGCAGTCCGTCTCGCGTCTTCGCGGCAACCGCATCGAGACTCTCAACAATTGGGACAAGCTGAACGCCGAGCAGAAAAAGTACGCCGAGAGCATTCTCAGCGGACCACGCGCCGACATTTCAGGACCGCTCGGCGTGATGATGGTGACCCCGGCGCTGGGAGATCTCGTGCAGAAGGCCGTCGCGTACTCGCGCTTTGCCGGACGTGAAGGCTTTTCGAGCGTCCCGCCGAAGTTGAACGAACTCGCCATCCTCGTCGTCGCAAGACACTGGTCGGCCGAGTATGTCTGGAACGCCCACCACAACGCGGCGGTACGGCTGGGGATTCCGGCAGAAACCGTCGAAGCAATTCGTACCGGTAAGCGGCCTGCCGTCATGGAAAAGGACGTCGAGGCCGTGTACAACTTCGCCATCGACTTCATGTCGAAGCGCGAAGTTAGTGACGCAACGCTGCAGGCTGCAAGGAGCGTTCTCGGCGGCGATCGCGGCGTGGTCGACCTGGTCGGCACCATGGGCCTGTACCAGATCTCTTCGATGATGGTCGCCCTAGACCAGACGCCGCTTCCGGCGGGAACAAAGCCCTATTTGCACTAAGGGGACGAGGGGTCAGACCCCTCGTCCCCTTAAAATTCGCAAGATCGAACACTCCTGAACAGGCGCGTTCGAATATTCTGCCGAACATGAACATTTCATTAATCGTCGTGGGAGTCAGTGATCTGGCGAAGTCGGTGGCGTTCTATCGAGACGTCGCCGGCTTTAACTTTCAAAACCAACATGGAAACCTCGCGTTCTTCCAGGCGGGTCCGATCATGTTGATGCTGAACGCGGGGCTTCGGCGGCCCGACGGCCCGCTTGCCGGGGCGATGGAAGTCGTCGTTGCGGCCGAAAGCGTGACGGCGGTTCATGCCCAGTTGAAAGACCGCGGCTGCAATTTCGTTCAAGAGCCGAGAGAAGTCACGCCGGGACAGTGGGCCGCTACGTTTTCAGATCCCGACGGCCATTGGCTGACCCTTTTCGGGCCGAAATAGCTTCAGCAATTAGCAGTTGGGACGTCAAAATAAGTAATGCCCATTTCTCATATACCCATTCCTTTGATAAGCTATGCCCCCACTGTAAACTACGGCAGCTAAATGGAATAGGTCCAATGAGACGTTCGATTGTCGCATTTTTACTTATCGTGCTGACATGCGGTCTGACGCTGTCTTCGGCGCCTTCGCAACAGACACGCCCGACGACCGCAACCGCGCCCGAAACGGTCTATCGAGCCCTGCTCGATCAGTACTGTGTGACATGTCACAATGACCGCGCGAAAACCGCAGGCCTGGCGCTGGACAAGATGGATATCAACCGCCTCTCGGACAACTCCGAGATGTGGGAGAAGATCATCCGCAAGCTTCGCGGCGGAATGATGCCGCCCACCGGCAGACCTCGACCGGCCAATGACGATATCCACAAATTTGTCTCCTGGCTCGAGACATCACTGGATCGCGCCGGGGCGGCAAAACCGAATCCCGGCCGCGCGACGATCCACAGACTGAATCGGACGGAATACGGCAACGCGGTTCGCGACCTTCTCTCGCTCGAAGTCGACGTGACCGAACTTCTGCCGGCGGACGATGAAAGCAATGGGTTCGACAACATTGCCGACGTTTTGAGGCTCTCGCCATCGTTGCTCGAGCAGTACCTGTCGGCATCGCGAAAGATCAGCAGCCTCGCCGTCGGAAGCCCCTCGATTCCGCTGATGTCGCAGCGTTACGCGATACCTCCCGACATCTCCCAGGAAACCCACATCGAAGGCCTGCCGCTCGGAACTCGCGGCGGAATGTTGATCCGGCATAACTTCCCGCTCGATGGTGAGTACGATTTCAGAGTTTTTCTTTTGCGAAACATCATCGGCTACATGAAGGGCCTGGAATGGCCGCACCAGCTCGAAATCACAGTTGACGGCGAACGGGTCTTTTTCGCTCCCGTCGGCGGTGAGGAAGATAACCGGATGTCGGACGCAAACTTTGCTGCGGCGGCGGACGAGATCGATGCGCGCTTGAAGAAGCGCATTCCGGTCAAAGCGGGACCGCACGATGTCGGCGTCGCATTTATTCGAAAGAACTCGACCGAGTACGACGAACCGCTCGAAGCGCACACGCGGGATCACGATCTGCAGAACATGAACGGAATCCCGCTGATCGAGCGCATGGACATCACCGGACCGTACGATCCCATCGGTCCCGGCGATACACCCAGCCGGCGCCGCATCTTCACATGCCGTCCGACCGGCGCCGCCGATGAGACTGTTTGTGCGCGGAAGATTCTCTCGACACTGGCTCGCCGCGCCTATCGCCAGCCCGCAAGCGAAGCCGACGTCGATCTGTTGATGAGCTTCTATCAGTCGGGCCGGAAGAGCGGGAACTTTGAATCCGGCGTGGAAAACGGGCTGGCTTTCCTGCTGACGGCTCCCAAGTTTCTCTTCCGATCGGTGTCCGATCCGGTCAATGCAGCGCCCGGCAGCAACTACCGTGTGGGCGATCTTGAAATGGCATCACGCCTGTCGTTCTTCCTCTGGAGCAGCATTCCGGATGACGAACTACTGAACGTGGCCGCGCAGGGAAGACTGAAGGATCCGGTTGTCCTCGATCAGCAGGTGAAGCGGATGCTCGCAGACGAGAAAGCCTCGGCGCTCGTCAGGAACTTCGCGGGGCAGTGGCTGTTTTTGCGGAATCTGCAAAGCGTCCACCCAGACGGGCACGAGTTCCCGAACTGGGACGACAATCTTCGCCAGGGCTTCCGGCGTGAGACCGAGCTGTTCTTCGACAGTATCGTGCGCGAAAACCGCAGCGTCCTGGATCTGCTGAACGCGAATTACACATTCGTGAATGAGGCACTGGCGAGACACTACGGCATTCCGAACGTCTACGGGAGCCACTTCCGTCGCGTCACGCTCAAGGACCAGAACAGGATGGGCTTGCTGGGACAAGGAAGCATCCTGACGGTCACCTCGTACCCGAATCGCACGTCGCCGGTTCTGCGCGGAAAGTGGATTCTGGAAAACATTCTCGGCACGCCTCCTCCGCCGCCTCCGGCGAATGTCCCGCCGTTGAAGGAAAACGATGAAACTTCGAAGCCGCGCTCGGTGCGCGAACTGTTGGAAGAGCATCGAAAAAGTCCGGCCTGCGCAGGTTGCCACGCGGTGATGGACCCATTGGGATTCTCGCTCGAGAATTTCGACGCTATCGGCGAGTGGCGCACCAAAGATCATTCCGGACCGATCGACGCATCGGGCCAGCTGGCGGACGGAACGAAAGTAGAAGGCGCCGTCACTCTGCGGCAGGCTCTGCTGAAACATCCGGAGCAGTTTGCCGGAACGATAACGGAGAAACTCTTGACGTACGCGCTCGGACGGGGACTGGAGTCTTATGACATGCCCGTGGTTCGTTCGATTGTCCGTGACGCGGCTCGCAATAATTACCGAATGTCATCGCTCATCATGGGAATCGTGAAGAGCACACCCTTTCAAATGAGAAGAATTCAGGAAAGGGAAAGCAACTGAAGGAGCTGTCATGTTCATAACGAAAAAACATATTTCGCGGCGAACATTCTTACAGGGCGCGGGTGCAACACTGGCACTGCCGTTTCTGGAATCGATGATTCCGGCGATGACGGCGCGCGCGGCAACGAACTCGGGAACGCGGCTGGCATTCGTCTATGTTCCGCACGGCGCCATCATGGACCGGTGGACGCCGAAGACGGACGGCCGCGACTTCGAATTCACGCCCATCCTGAAGCCTCTCGAGCCGTTCCGCGAATATGTGAACGTTGTCAGCGGCACGCATCACCGGGCGGCCGACTCTACAGCCGTCCACTCGCTCAGCCCGACGACGTGGCTCAGCGGAGTTCGTCCGAAACCGACGCAAGGTCCGGATGCCTTTGTCGGCATCATTGTCGATCAGATCGTAGCGAACAAGATCGGCCAGGACACGATGCTGCCGTCGATGGAACTGGCCACCGAAGACCACTCCGGCCTCATCGGCGAATGCGACCGCGACTACGGCTGCATCTACATGAACACGCTCTCCTGGAGAACGCCGACGACTCCGCTTCCGATGGAAATCAATCCGCGAAAAGTCTTCGAACGGATGTTCGGCCAGGGATCGAGTGAAGCCGAACGCGCCACAAGAAAAGATCAGGATCGCAGCGTTCTGGATGCGTTCATGCGCCAGACAAATGACCTGCAGAAGAAACTCGGCGCGCGCGACAAGAACACGATGAACGATTACCTGGAAAGCGTCCGCGAAATCGAGCGTCGCATCCAGCGCACATCGACGGAAACCAGTGCCGATGTCACGCTGCCTCCGGCTCCTTCCGGGATTCCCTATTCGTACGAAGAGCACCTGAAGCTCATGTACGACCTGCTGGTGCTCGCCTGGCAGGCCAATGTCTCCCGCGTTGTAACGTTCATGGTGGCGCGCGAGATCAGCAACAGGACTTATCCGCATGTCGGAGTTCCGGACGGACATCACGCGATTTCGCATCACCAGAATCGCGCAGACAAGATGGACAAGAACGTCAGGATCCAGACCTACCACATGACGTTGTTCGCCCACTTCATCGAGAAGATGAAGGCCACACGCGACGGCGACGCTTCGCTGCTGGATCATTCGGTCATTCTTTATGGCAGCAACATGAGCAACAGCAATGCGCATAACCATTTCCCGTTGCCCAATCTCGTGCTCGGCGGCGCGTCGGGACGGCTCAAGGGCAATCGGCATCTGCGCTATCCCGATCACACTCCGATGACCAACCTCCTGATGAGTGTTATGGACAAAGCCGGTGTGGACATCGAAACCCTCGGCGACAGCACCGGAAAGATGGCGGAACTATGACGATCATTCTTGCGATCATGCTGGCCGCACTGGCTCCTGCAGGCGACGCGAAACTCGCGCAGGCTGTAAAAACCGGCAACAAGGCGGCCATTCAAACTCTGCTGCAGCAGCGTGTGGATGTGAATGTACCGGAGGTCGATGGAACGACTGCGCTGCATTGGGCCGTACGAGCCGATGATGCGGACCTCGTAGACCGTCTGATCCGGGCCGGCGCCAACGTCAAAACCGCGAACCGCTATGGCATCACACCGCTCTACCTTGCGGCGGTAAACGGAAGCGCCTCTGTTATTGCGAGGCTCCTCAAAGCCGGCGCGGACTCGAACACGGTGAGCAACGAAGGCGAAACCGTGCTGATGACGGCATCGCGCACCGGCAGCGTCGACGCCGTGAAGGTTTTGCTTGCGGCAGGCGCGGACGTGAATCGACGAGAAACCTGGCACGGCCAAACGGCGTTGATCTGGGCGGTCTCACAAAAGCATGCAGCGGTCGCAAAGGAACTTATCGCAAAGGGCGCCGACGTCAACGTGCGCTCCGACGTCAACAAGTGGGAACGGCAAAACTCCGCCGAGCCCCGCGAGAAATGGCTGCCGCTGGGCGGCATGGCTGCATTGGGGTACGCCGCTCGCGAAGGTTGTGCGGCCTGCGTTCCCGTTCTTGTCGATGCGGGCGCGGAGATCAATGGCGCCGATCAGGACGGTATCACTCCGCTGCTCTCCGCGCTGATCAACGGCCATTACGACACCGCCGGTGTCCTGATCCAGAAAGGCGCCGATCCGAATACTGCGGACCGCACCGGCCGAACACCTCTGTACTCGGCCGTGGATGCGCACACGATGCCCGCATCCAACAGGCCTTCGCCGAAGGAAATCGACAACGAAACCACAGCCCTCGATGTCGTCAATTCGTTAATTGCGAAAGGCGCGAACATCAATGCTCCACTGAAACAACAACAACCGTACCGCACGAAGCTCGATCGCGGAGTGGATACGATGTTGGGAGCGGGCACGACTCCCCTGTTGCGCGCTGCCAAAGCGGGCGACGTCGTGGCGATGAAGGTTCTGCTGGAAAAAGGCGCCGATCCAAAGCTGGCAACTCGAAACGGTATCAATCCGCTCATGGCTGCCGCCGGTCTTGGAACGAAAGAAGAAGACGCGACGGGCAGGCGCAAAACGCAGACGGACGCGATCGAAGCCATCAAACTGCTGCTGGCGGCGGGCCTGGATATCAATGCAGTCGACAGCCGCGGGCAGACCGCCGTTCATGGCGCAGCATTCTGGGGGCTCGACGACGTGATCCAGTTCCTCGCCGACAAGGGCGCTAAGCTCGACGTCAAAGATAAGCAGGGCAGGACGCCGCATGATGCGGCTATGGGCCTGGCCGGCGGCGTCGGGTTTGACGGGGGCTCCTCGATTCAGCGTCCGGCCACCGCGGCCCTCATTCAGAAACTGATCAAATAAGACAGTCCGGCCACTACGCAGACTGCCCTTTCGCGGCGGCCTCCTTCATCACTGAAGCCAGAAAATTGTAGGCTTCAGCCCAGGCGGTCTCCACTTCGGGAGTGAAGTCTGCGCCGAGACCTTGCTTCAACGTCCAAAGAAGCGCGCCTCCCACCGTCTGGTAATGGGCATCCACGACACCGTACGCAACGTGGCGCCGTCCGAGATCCTGGACAGCGGATGCGATGGACTCCGGATGACTCAATCCCGCGGCGGCGACGCCGATCATATGCATCAGCTTGGCGCCCTGTTCCGTCATGTCGATCTTGAAGAGACTCCGAAGCGATGGATCCACTTCGAAAAGACGATTGTAGAAAAGCTGCGCCGCAGCCGGAGCGATCGGTTTGACCTTATCAAATGTGTTTTGAACGAGTGCGATTTGCTCTTTTGTCACGAACATCCTCCTTGAATCAAAGTTCGTGAGCTTAGCAGAAAATGCGCGGCTAGACCTATAATCGCCTGCATCCATGAAATATTTCTTTGCTGTTCTCCTCTTAACGGTCCTCTGGATCGGCGTGTTGGCTGCACAAACGCAGGCCGGAACGCCGTTCCGCATCGAGAGGCTCGATCCGGCGCTGGACGAAATTCTTTCGCCGGATGCAACGCTCGAAACGCTCGGCGATCGCTTTGCTTTGACGGAAGGCCCGGTCTGGGTGCCGCCGGCCGCCGGCGAACGCGAAGGCTATCTGCTGTTCAGCGACAACGCCGCCAACGTCATCTACAAGTGGTCGGCCAATGCTCCGCTATCGGTGTTTCTCGAAAGAAGCGGTTTTACAGGCACGGATAATTCGCGCGTTGGCGCGCAAACCGTTGCCGGACGTGTCGCGATTCTGTTGATCGGTTCCAATGGACTCGCTCTCGACCCGCAGGGCCGCCTCATTGTCACGGCAATGGCCGATCGCACGGTGTATCGGTTGGAAAAAGACGGCACGCGCACCGTCCTCGCCGATCGGTATGAAGGAAAGCGCTTCAACGGACCGAATGACATTGTCGTGAAGTCCAACGGCTCCGTTTACTTTACGGACAGCGTGTGGGGACTGAGAGGAGCCGCCAACGACCCGGCGCGGGAACTCCCATTCAGCGGCTTCTTCCTCATTAAGGATGGCAAGGTCACTCTGCTCGGCGGCGACAAGGACGCGCCCGGCATGTTCCCGAACGGCATCACGCTTTCTCCCGATGAAAGGTATCTCTACGTCACTGCCGGAGGCCGCCGGACGATGCGATATGAAATCCTGCCCGACGATACCGTCACCGGAGGCCGATTGTTCGTCGAAGACGGCTCGGATGGGATGCGCGTCGATACAAGGGGCAACCTGTATACGACCAGCGGAGGCACGCCCGGCCGGATACAGATCACGTCGGCCGAAGGCAAACCGATCGGCCGGCTCCATCTGCCGCAACCGGCCGGAGAACCTCGCCCTCGAGTCTGCGCGACAAACGTCGCTTTCGGCGACGCCGACAATCGCGGGCTGTACATCACATCCTGCACGCATCTGTTCAAGATCCGATTCAAGATTCCAGGAATCCGTCCGGGGCACAAATGACTCTGACGCGCAGGCTGTTCCTGGCATCGGCACTGGCTCACCCCTTGGCGTCACTCCGGCAGGTCGATCTGCAGGCGCGCCTCAATAATGCAATGGCCAAAGCAATGGCCGGAAAGCGGGGTTCCGTGCTGATCCTCGATACGTTCTCGGGAAGAGCGTTGGCGCAGTACCGCGCGGAAGCTGCTCGCGATCGTCTAGTTCAGCCGGGATCCATCATCAAACCCTTCGTGCTCGCGGCATTGATCCAGGCGGGCATCGTGCAGGCCAATACACGTCGCAACTGCGCACGCAAGCTGCGCATCGAAGGCAGAAATCTCGACTGCACTCACGTCGACGCCGGCGAGGCCATGGATCCCGTCAGCGCGCTCGCCTATTCGTGCAACAGTTACTTCGCGCAAATGGCGCTGCACCTCGAACCGCGAGCTCTGGTCGGAACACTCTCATCGTTTGGCCTGACTCCTCCAATGCCGACAAGTCCGGCCCAGATGCAACTGCTGATGCTGGGAGAAGCGGGTATTCGCGTCACGCTGCCCGCCGTTGCGGGCGCTTACCGGCGGCTCGCGCTGTTGAACCGCGAAGCCAAAACGTCGATTGTCCTCGATGGCCTCGCTGCGGCAACCCGATACGGCACTGCGCGCCTGGCGCGAAGGGGTTCTCTGGCCGTTTCAGGAAAGACAGGCACAGCGACAGAACGCGCGGGAACGCCGGCGCACGCGTGGTTTGCCGGCTTTGCTCCGGAAATCGTCGTCGTCATCTTTCTTGAAACCGGCAGCGGCGGGGCAGACGCCGCCCCGATCGCAGGAGAAATCTTCGCCGCGTTATGAAGAAACGATCCGGGGTTAGTTTTATTGCAAAGTCTGAGTCTGCTTATTCCCCGCCTTGGCCAAGGCGGGGTGGACGCGACATCAAGAAAGATGCTGCGAAGCCTCCGCTTGTGGAGCGGACGGGCGCGCAGCGCAAGCGCGATAGCGCGCAGCATCAAGCACGGTTCGTTCAAGTACCGATTAATCGGTGGTTGAACCAACCACCCCGTCTGCGCGATGCCAAGGTGGCTTCGCGAAATCTTCTTGATCGCGCAGCCACCCCTCCTTCTCTAAGGAGGGGAATAAGCCTCGAATTCGACTTTATTTTCAAAGCGAAGACACGACCATGAATAAAGCGCTGTGGCTGCTCTTCATCTTCTGTTCTCCGCTTTATGCGCAACGCAGTGTGCAGGTGCGGCTGTTTTCGAATCAGCCACCGGCGTCCGTGCGCATTGTGCCGCGCGGGAATACGGCGATTGACGGTGTTTCCATCAAGGCCGCAACGGAGATTTCCGCCGCGCGAAAGCCGGTGCGAGTCACCGGTGTATTCACAGTCGAGGTGTCCGGAAGCGCTCAGATTCGCCTGGAGCAGCCGTTGACTATCGGCGCTGACGGAAACCGGCTGCGACTGCTCGTGACTCAACCCCTCGAGGAGTATGTGGCAGCGGTTCTGGCGGGAGAGGCCAGTACATTCAAATCTGCGGAATCGTTGAAAGCCATGGCGGTTGCCATTCGAACGTATGCGGTTCGGTTTGAAGGCCGGCATGCGGCTGAAGGTTTCGATCTTTGCGACACGACACATTGCCAGGACTTCCGAATGACGGCAATAACCGATCGTTTGAGAAGCGCCGTTGAAAGTACTGAAGGCGAGATTCTATGGTTTAACGGCAGGCCGGCCGCGACCTATTACCACCAGGACTGTGGCGGTCATACCGAGGACGCAGCTTCCGTCTGGCCCGGCTTGAGAGACGCGTATCTCCGTGGACAACCCGACACGTTCTGCCTGGCAAAGGGCCGAAGCGATTGGACGACAGAACTCACGGCGGAAGAACTCAATAAGGCGACTGGAGCCGCGACCGTTGAGATCGTCAGCCGCACGCAGTCAGGACGTGTACACCAATTGCGCCTGACGGGCGGACGAAATGCCGTGGTGAATGCTGAAGAATTCCGGCTCGCGATCGGCCGCGCGCTCGGTTGGAATCGCGTTCGGAGCGACCAGTATCAGATTCGCAAAACCGGCGACAAATACGTCTTTCAAGGTCACGGGGCTGGACACGGTGTCGGTCTTTGTCAGGCGGGCGCGGCGCAGATGGGCATAGCAGGCAGGAACTACCGCGATATCCTCGCGTTCTATTACCCGGGCACAAAACTCGGGATCAATGCGCAGGGACTTACCTGGACGCGCGCCGGAGGCGAACGCGTCGAGTTGCAGACGACACGACCGGAACTCGATCGGCGCATCATTCCGGCTGCAGATCGCCTCGCTCGACAGGTCGAAGACGAACTGGGGCGCAGGCTGCGATCGCGTCCAGTGATTCGCGTCTTCCCTTCCGTCGCCACATACCGCGACTCGACCGCAGAGCCGGGATGGATCGCCGCGAGCACTCGAGGAAGTACGATCCGGCTGCAGCCACTCGAAGCGTTGGGCGCGAACGCCGAGAAGACACTGCATCATGAGTTGATGCACATCCTCGTCGAACAACAGGCCTCGCCAAATCTGCCGCGATGGTTTCGCGAAGGGATGGTTCTCGCTCTTACAGAACCTGCTGCGGCCATGACAGGACCAATGAGATCGCCCGACGCTATCGACCGATCGCTCATTCGTCCGGCAACACGTGAAGAACTCGTGCAGGCGTACGCGAACGCGAAAATGCTCGTCCTGCAATTGATTTCAAAACACGGCAAGACAGCCGTTATGAGCTGGCTCGAGGCGGGCCTACCGCCGGGCGCCGCCCAGCGTTGAAGCGAGGGCAAGCCAACCCGTGACGGCAAGCAGATAGGCGAGAACAAATCGCGCGCCCATGCTTACGGACTGCGCGTAAACTCCCTCCAGTTCCGGGACCCACCATATCAACCGGTACGGGATATAAGCCGCAACGACGAACAAAACGGAATAGATCAGCAGGTGCTTGCGTGTCCATTTCCACTTCCAGAATCGCAGAAGCAGAAATGGAGTCGCGAAGAATGCGGCGAGCCAGACGACCGCCGAGAGGATCCTCGAAACAGAGGCCGGCGAAACCGGCCGCTGAAGTTGGAACGTGAGCACGGATGCAATCCAGTTCGACACCGGTTCCAGACGCCCCCTCAGCTGCAGGACCAACACGATTGCAAGCACCAGAACAAACAGCCAGCCCGCAAACACCGCAATACGCCGCGTGGACGGTCTGAAACTTTCCCGCAGAACGGTTCCTCCCGTCTGGTGGCTGGAGCGAAAGAACTCCATTGTGCCGCCGTGCAGCCACGACGTAACAAGCACGATGCCGAGGCCGGCGAGCGCCGACAACACGAGGTCCAGCACCGTTCGATCCGGAATCGAGAGCCAGCCATAAATTGCGGCAAGCAAGGCAGCGTTGACGATCACGTGGATCGCCCACAGAAGCTTGTTTTGCCAGATTTGGCGAAGGGCACTGCTCAGCATTCGTTTATCGCGTCTATTGCTGCACGGCGAACGAGCGGCTGTCCGTCGTCGCCAGATATTGCGGCTGGTACATCGGCTGAACACGCGCCGCGCTCGCTCTGAACGTTCCGGGATTAACGACCTTCAACAGATAGAAATGCTGCGTCTGACCGTTGAAATAGGTTTGGAAGAATACAGCGCGGTCGTCGCGAAATTCGCGTTGCGCGTAGAATCGGGCCCACCATGCCGGCTTGTCTTTGAGCTCGTACAGATCGTCGCGTTCAATAAACTCGGTGCCAGCAGGAATCGGATCTTCAATCTGGAGGTATCTCCAGGGTCCGCCGCTGACGGTCAGGCGCACAGCCACGACGTCACCGCTTTTTACCGGCCCATCGAGCGGCTGGAGACCGTAGACGATCTTTTCATTCACTCGCTCGGGAACCATGCGGAAGTAGTCGCGGAGGAGATTCAGCGCGACTGAACCGGTACGGGAGAAGCGCTCCTCGGTCGAGTAGTATTCGCCGCGCGTATTCCAGTACAGAAGGCCGGAGCCGTTCTTCACGATCCGGATACGATTCTGGTCCGCAGTGATCTGCGATGCCGGAATGCGGATAACCGGGGAATTCGGCGACAGCGCATCCGCGGCCGTGAAGTTGCGCGACACGACCTGCCGATCGTTCACAAACACCTGCACACTGAAGTTTGGTTTCAGCTCGCCACTGGCTTTGAGGTAATCGGTCAACCCGTAAATCACCATTGCTGTTTGCTTCGTGGAGTACCAGTAGAAACCCTCGTTACGATGGTTCACGAGCCATAACGCGGCCTTCGGCAGGAGCGGACTCTCCGGCAGGCGCCTCGCAAGCAACTTCAGGGCGAATGCAGTGGCTTCCGCCGTCGAGTCGGCTTCGAAGTCCATGAGCGGGTCCGTCGTCATGGGCCACCAGGCTTCGCGGTCGTCCGATTTCGCCTGGCGCTCGAGCAGGGTGATCACTTCCTGCACTCGCGGTTCGTTCAATCGGTCGAGCGTGACGCCGAGCAGCGCCAGCCCATATGCGGACAAACGATCGCGCTGGTTCCAGACCGCGTCAATGCGCGCCGCGGTCGCCTGGTCTGTGAAGCTCAATGCATAAAGAAGGTATGCGCGCAAATCGGGAATGACCATGGTCGATGCGTCGAACTGCTGCGCGAGATACGTTGATCCAGTGACCAGCCGGTGGCTCTGGATGTTGATGCCGGCATCGCGCGCCTGGGAAAGTCCGGCAACAACATAAGCCGTCATGAATGGCGCGCTGTCGTCGGTTTGCCACCATCCCCAGCCCCCGTCCTCGTGTTGAAACTGGTACAGGCGAGCAAGGCCGTCGCGGATCTTTTTGGCAAGCTCGACATCGTCGACATTGGATTTGACGTTGAGCTGTTTGAGCGCGTTCGCGACAACGACATTCGGCAGAAAACTGGACATGGTCTGCTCGGTGCAGCCGTAAGGAAACGAAGTCAGATAGTCGAGGCCGCCGAAAATTGCGCCGGCAATCGACGGCGTGATGCCGATCTCGAGCGCACGGGAACCCGGTTCAATGCCAGCCGGGAAGCGGACGTCGGTTGTGAAATCCGCTGTTGCTGCAAGCGATCCGGCGTTGGACGTCGACAGCTTCACTCCGAACGGGATGACAGGCAGGGTCAACTCCATCGCGTCGGATTCTTCGTCGGTGAGCGCTTTGCCCAGCAGTTTTACGTCACCAATGGATCCGGCCTTTACCTTCCAATCCACCTTCGCATCGGCGCGGCTCGGAATGACGACATCCTTCGTGCCGCCTTCGATGATCTGCAGGCCCGACGCCTCCAGCGAGATGCGGGCCGTCTTTTCGTTCTGCAGATAATTGTGAACGA
>Ga0137423_1000389_pt1 | contig 13370 bp, 11 predicted proteins | sample EasRivERMZT600_2_FD_102326 | JGI IMG/M metagenome (GOLD analysis project Ga0137423, IMG submission 102326) | Soil microbial communities from meander-bound floodplain in the East River, Colorado, USA - East River MetaG ERMZT600_2 | ecosystem: Environmental > Terrestrial > Soil > Floodplain ...
AGACACGGGCACCGGATTGCATCTCGCGATCGGTCTGCTCGCCGCGCTCCACCAGCGCGATCGCACGGGAAAAGGGCAGTACGTCGAGGTCGCGATGATGGACGGGGTGATGAACCTTTGCCGCGTCAAATTCCGCGACCATCAAAGGCTCACGCGCCAGGCGCTGTCTGAATATTCCGTGCCTACGCAACAGGGCATGGGCGCCGTTCCGCGCGCCGGCAACGACTCGGGCGGCGGCCAGCTCGGCAACGCGATCCACTGCAAGCCGCACGGGCCCAACGATTGGCTGTACGTCGTGGTGCAGGAGGCGGTGTGGGAGGGGCTCGCCAGCCGCATCGGGCCCGATCTCGGGACGCCGGGCCTCGCGACCGATCCCCGCTTCGCGAAGATCGCCGATCGCCGCAAGAACCAGAATGAGATGTGGAAGCTCATCACCGACTTTGCGAAGAACCACACCAAGCGCGAATTCATGGCGATCCTCAACCCGCTGGATGTCCCGTGCGGACCCATCATGAGCACGGAAGACCTCGCCAACGACGAGCACATACGCGGACGCGATATGTGGGTCGAGCTCGACCACCCGCAGCGCGGCAAGTGGTACAACGTCGGCATGCCGATCAAGCTTTCCGCTTCGCCCGCGCGCATCGAGCGCTCGCCGCTCCTGGGCGAGCATACCGACGAGGTTCTCAAGGAAGTCCTCGGCTACGACGAGGCGAAAATCGCAAGCCTCAGGCAGGCGGGCGCATTCTCGGTACCCCCAAAGAAGGCGGCGTAGCCATGAAAATAGCCATCATCGGGCAGCAGGACTTCGGAAAGGCGGTGATGGAGGCATTTCTTGCGCGCGGCGACGAAGTCACCGGCGTGTTCTGCGCTCCCGAGAAGGAAGGCGCGAAGGCCGATCCCCTGAAGGCGGCGGCGCAGGAAAAAGGGCTCAAGATCTTCCAGTTCGCGTCCCTGCGCAACAAGGAAGCCACGGACGCGATGCGCGCGCTGAACGCGGATCTCGGCATCATGGCCTTCGTGCTGCAATTCGCGCCCCAGGAATTCGTGAAGATCCCCAAGAACGGCACGATCCAATATCACCCGTCGCTGCTGCCGAAATACCGCGGACCGAGTTCCATAAATTGGCCGATCATCCGCGGAGATACCCAGACCGGCCTTTCCGTCTTCCGGCCGAACGACGGCCTGGACGAGGGGCCCGTGATCCTGCAAAAGGAAACGCCGCTCACCCCGGACGACACCCTCGGCAGCGTCTATTTCGATCGCTTATTTCCGATGGGGGTTGCGGCAATGATCGAGGCTGCGGACCTGGTGATGGCCGGCAAGCATCGCGAGACGGTGCAAGACGAGAGCCAGGCGAGCTACGAAGGCTGGTGCCGCGCCGCCGAAGCGAAGATCAACTGGGCGACTCATGTAGCTTTCACTTACAACCTCATACGCGGCTGCAATCCGGCGCCCGGCGCCTGGACCACGCTGAACGGCAAGAAACTGCAGATCTTCGACAGCCGCAAGCATCTGTTTCGCACCTTCGGCGCGGTAAAAGGCAAGATCGGCGAGATTTCCGAAATCAGCGCCGCCAGTTTTTTCGTGACCGCTCAGGGAGGACGAATCGAGGTCCTCAAGGCAAAGCACGAGGACGGCAAGAAAGTATCCGCGGCCGAACTTGTAGCCCAGAACGGGCTCACGCCGGGCACCGTGCTCGGGACCTGACTCGCGCCGGCGCGGCCGCCGGCTCGCGGCGCGACGGTTCGTCGCGTTTTCTTTCGCGGGCGTGTTGAATATCTGCAGACCATCGCGCGCGTTCATGGGCGCCGGTCGCCAACCGGATTCGCCGCCGAAGAGAAATTTGACTGCCTCCCCTATTCACGGTAAAAAGTCGCCTAGAGCATTGTTTATTCAGTAACTCGGGGCGCATCCCCTCGTTGAACAACAATAAAAATAAACGGGAGAGGCAATGACCAAGGCGGGCTTCTGGAAAAAAGACTGGTACCACAGGCTGGTGCCTGTCACCGCCGTTACGAGCGTATCGCCCCGCGGCGTATCACCCGAGCTGCTTCAAATCGGCGCGACGCTGCAGGAAGCCAAGAGCGCGCTCAACACCGCCAGGAAGCTTGCCGAGAGCTTTCCAAGGCAGGCTATGTCGCTGCCACCTGGATCGCAAGCGCGTTCCTGCGCACGAGTTCGGGAAAACGTGGCGAGCAGAACGTGGCGCACCGGGACGTGAAGCCGGCCAACGTCATGTACGAACCTGAAAACGACGTCGTCAAGGCGACCGATTTCGGAATTGCCCGCATTACCGATTCGTCCAAGACCAAAACCGGAACGGTACTCGCCGGGGTCGACATCAGCCTGTGAGCTTCGTTGGAGCATTATGACTTTGTCGGGGACGCTTGAAGTCGCCAGTTGTACCGATCCAGGAATGGTCAGGTCCCATAACGAGGACTCGATCGCGTCGGATGGAGACCAGGGCCTCGTCGTGCTGGCCGACGGCATGGGGGGATATAACGCGGGCGAGGTGGCAAGCGGAATGGCCACGACGGTGATTATTACCGAGCTGCAGCAGTTGTTGGAGAAGAGAGTCCCGTACGAGATTGACGCACACAGCGGCCAACGGGTCGCGCATCAGCTGTTGCACGAACAGATCGCCAAAGCAAACACGTCGATCTACCAGGCCGCACAGAGCCAGCCCCAGTATGCGGGCATGGGGACGACCCTGGTAGTGGCCCTGTTCTACGATAACAAGATGACCGTCGCGCACATCGGGGATTCGCGGCTGTACAGGCTGCGCGGCGATGAACTCAGGCAGGTGACCAAGGACCATTCGCTTCTCCAGGAACAGATCGACAGCGGCGTGATCACGCCGCAACAGGCCAGGCAGTCGCAGAACAAGAATCTGGTTACGCGCGCGCTCGGTATCGATCCGATCGTTGAAGCGGAGATTCACGACTACGACACGCAGCCGGGAGACATTTATCTGCTCTGTTCGGACGGCCTTTGTGATATGGTGAGCGACGAAGATATCGGCCTGGCGCTGCAGACGCTCGGCTCCAACCTGAAACTGTGTGCCCAGCACCTGGTGCAATCGGCCAATGACAACGGGGGCCGGGACAATATTTCGGTGATACTGGTCCGGGTGCTGCGGGACTACCCCGCACCGCGCAGCATTGTTGGCAAGATGATGAGCTGGTTCAAATAAGTTTGAGCAGAGGGATACTGCTATGGCGAAGCTGATACTCAGTATGGACGGCCTGATCCTCAAGGAAATCGCACTGACCAAGGAACGTACCACCATCGGCCGCAAGCCGCACAATGACATCCAGATCGACAATCTGGCAGTGAGCGGGGAACATGCCGTCATCGTCACGATCCTGCAGGATTCATTTCTCGAAGATCTGGGCAGTACGAACGGCACGGTGGTCAACGGCCAGCCGATCAAAAAGCACTTCCTGCAGAACAGCGACATCGTCGAGCTCGGCAAGTACAAGCTGAAGTACGTGAACGAGGCTGCGGCGGGGCAGGCCAAGGCGGCGGATTTCGAAAAAACCATGGTGCTTCGCCCCGGTTCGATGAGGCCCGGCCCCGCGCCTGCCCCCGCAGCTGCGGCCCCTGTGGTGGCCGCGGCGGCGGCGGGCGCAAAAAATTTCGGAGATACCTTAGCGGCTCAAAGTGCGACGCCTGCGCCCGTCGCGCCTTCCAAGGCGGCGGCCGCGCCGCATAAGAATGCCGCGGTGCAGCTTCTCTCGGGTGCCAACGCCGGCAAGGAACTCGATCTCACCAAGCCGCTCACTACGCTCGGCAAACCCGGCGTCCAGGTGGCCGTCATCACGCGTCGGCCTCAGGGCTTTTTTATCACCCATGTAGAAGGCGCAAGCTTTCCGGTCGTGAACGGCAAGACTCTCGACGCCCAGGCGCACTCTTTGAACGACCATGACGTGATCGAACTTGCCGGGGTCAAGATGGAATTCTTCCTCAAGACCTGAGACTCGGTCCTCAAGAGAACCGATCCGGGGGAGGAAGACTGAAGCAGCACATCGTCCGGATCGCGCTCGGCCTGCTGGTGGTACTGGTGTTCGTGGGCCACGCCGCAACGTTCTACGGAATCGGCTTCATCACCCAGCTGGACCTTATCCTCTACGACTACCGGCTGCGGCTGACTCTGCCGGGCGCCGGTCCATGAAGCTGCGGATCCTGGGGTGCAGCGGCGGGATAGGAGGCCGGCACTTGCGTACCACGTCAATGCTCCTCGACAACGACATTCTCATCGACGCCGGGACAGGGGTCGCCGACCTCTCGCTGACCGAACTTTCCCTCATCGATCACATCTTTCTCACGCACTCGCACCTCGATCACGTCGCGAGCATTCCGTTCATGGTCGATACCGTCGGAGGAATGCGCGACCAGCCGCTCACGGTTTGGGCCGTTCCTGCAACGCTGGAGATCCTGCGCAATCACATCTTCAACTGGAGCATCTGGCCCGATTTCGCGCAAATCCCGAGTCCCGAAAAACCCTTCCTTCGATACCGCGAGATCCAGGTCGGTGATACGGTCGAGCTGAAAAAGCGCAGGCTCAAGGCGCTGCCGGCAAACCATGTCGTGCCGGCGGTCGGTTATCAGCTCGATTCCGGCAGGGGGAGTCTGGTATTTACCGGCGACACGACGACCAACGATCCTCTTTGGGCGGCGGTCAACAAAATCTCCAACCTGAAGTATCTGATCATAGAGACCGCTTTTTGCAACCGGGAAAGAGAGTTGGCGGTCATTTCGAAACACCTTTGCCCGAGCATGCTCGCCGAGGAACTCGCGAAACTCGAACGCAGCGCCGAGATCTTCATCACGCATCTGAAGCCGGGCGAAATCGAGCTTACCATGCAGGAAATCGAAGAGGACGCGGGTCAATTTCGGCCGCGCATGCTGCAAAACAATCAGGTTTTCGAGTTCTGAGGAGGCGCGGAACCATCGGTGTCCGTGGTGAGCGAGGAACAGGCGATGTGCGCCAACAGAGTACGTATCGAAACGCTGAAGGCCCTTGAACCCGTCGCTTCGCTGCCCGAAGCAAGGCTCAACGAGCTCGTCGGTCTCTGTCAAGTGGAGACCGCGAGCAAGAATTCGAATCCTTTTCTCGTGCGAGGCGTCGAGGGGCAGGCAGTTTATCTCGTGCGGGGAGAGCTGATGCTCACCTATCCGGATGGTTCTTCGAAAGTGCTGGTAGGCGGCTCCGAACGCTCACGATATCCTCTCGTTCGGCGGGGCGAGGTTTTCACCGGCGCCAAGGCGATCACCGAGGTTGAGCTGGTGCGCATCGACGATGATCTTCTGGACGTCATGGCGACCTGGGATGAAGCCGCGTCCGCCCATTCCCCGGCAGGACACAAAGGCGCCGAGGACGAGCGAAGCCCACTCGCCAGCTGGACCCTCATGTCCGGAATGTTCAGCGTAAGCAGCCTCAAGCACGGCGCATTTTCGCAACTGCCGTCGGCTCACATCAACGAACTGCTGCGCCGCTTCGAGCGCATCGATGTCAAGAAGGGCGACGTGGTGATTCGCGAGGGCGCTGAAGGGGACTTCTACTTCGTCATCGAAACCGGCCGGTGCAAGGTCGAACGCATGATCGGAGGCGTCTCCATGGTGCTTGCTGAGCCGAAGAGCGGCGATGCTTTCGGCGAGGAAGCGCTGGTGTCGGAAGCCAAGCGCAACGCCACGGTCACGATGAAAACCGACGGCGTGCTTCTGCGGCTATCCAAGAAGGACTTTGCCGGGCTCCTCCGGGAACCGCTGCTGCACCGCATATCGGCGGAAGAGGCGCGCGACAAGGTCGCCAATGGAGCCCAGTGGGTCGATGTGCGATACCCATCGGAGTATCAGTATGACAAGCTTGCGGGTGCCATCAATATTCCGCTGTCGGAAATCCGCAACGCTTTCGGCGTGCTGGACAATGAAAAAGAGTACGTGCTCTATTGCCAGAGCGGGCGACGCAGCGCCGCCGCGGCATTTCTCCTCGCTCAGCGCGGGTACCGCGCGTTCCTGCTTGCGGGCGGGCTTTGGGGGGAAGCGAAGCGCGGAGGATGAAGGGACGGGAAAGCCTCGAACGCCGAACTTCGCCTGTGGAGCGCGGTCGGATCGGATGGCGGCAGGCGCGATTTTCGCTTGTCAAAGAGCGGCGACGCAGGCGGCCCGTTTGCAGTGCTTCAGCGTTTCGGGTCCGGTGCGTGGAAACGCTTCGCCTGGGTCAGCCAACCCGGGCTGAACAGTGGTAAAGTAATTGATTATCGGGATATTTCTGGGTGATGAACCTTAAGGTGGATTGCCTATGAGCGCGGTATTGCAAACGCATCCGGGCGCGGCCTCTGACGTCAACAGCCGGCTGACGTTTCAGAAAAACCTCCAGACCGTCACCAACAAGATCCACGCCACGAGCAACGTGGACGAAATAATGCTGGAAGTCAGCGCCGACATTTGCACCCTCTTCAACGCCGACCGGCTGACGATCTATACCGTGGGCGAGGACAAACAGACCATCGTTTCCAAGGTCAAGACCGGCCTCAACTCCTTCAAGGACCTGAAACTACCGATCGCCGAGCACTCGATCGCGGGCTACGTCGGATTGTCGAAGAGGATGCTCAACTTGAAGGACGTCTACGACGAGGGTGAGCTCAAGTCGCACAACCCGAACCTGCGCTTCCTGCAGGAAGTCGACAAGCGCACCGGTTATCGCACCAAGCAGATGCTGGTCGCGCCCGTTGCGGAGCCGGGCAGCAGCGAACTCGTCGGTGTGGTCCAGCTGATCAACAACAAAGCCGGCGTGCCGTTCGGACAGCTTGCCGAGGAGGGGGTTGCGGAGCTCTGCCAGACGCTGGCCATCGCGCTCAAGCAGCGCCAGAAGCCGCAGGTTCTTAAGACAAAGTACGATTTCCTGTTGAGCGATGCCGTCATCTCGGCCGCGGAGTTCGAGCTCGCAGCCCGCTCGGCACGCAAGAAGGCAGTCGACGTCGAAACGGTGCTGGTCGAGGAGTTCCAGGTCAAGATTCCGGCAATCGGCGCGGGCCTTGCGAAGTTTTTCGCGGTGCCGTACGAACCGTTCAAGCCCGATCGCATCAAACCGATGGATCTGCTGAAAAACCTGAAGCGCGACTACGTCGAATCCAACCAGTGGGTACCGATCGAGGAAGCGAAAGAGGGTTTGGTCATCCTTTGCCTCGACCCCGAGAGGGTGAAGAGTTCCAGAATCGTCCAGAATGTCTTTCCGGGGCGCAAGCTCGCGTATCGCGTTACCACTCTCAAGGAGTTCAAGGAAACCCTCAAGGCGTTCTATGGGGCGGAGGCTGCCGACACGGGCGACATCGGCGATATGCTCTCGGGCCTCGAAGAGGACGAGGTCGGTGTCGAGGTGGGCGGTGACGACGATGTGTCCGCAGCGGCCGACAACGAGCTGGTCAAGCTGGTCAACAAAATCATCATCGATGCGTACAAACAGGGAGCGTCGGACATCCACATCGAGCCATACCCCGGCAAAGCCAAGACCGAGATCCGGTTGAGGAAAGACGGGACGCTGGTTCCCTACATCGAAGTTCCGGGTTCCTACCGAAACGCCCTCGTGGCGCGCATCAAGATCATGTGCGACCTCGACATTTCCGAGAAGCGCAAACCGCAGGACGGCAAGATCAAATTCAAGAAATTCGGACCGCTCGACATCGAACTGCGCGTGGCGACGATCCCCTCGCAGGGCGGCGTGGAAGACGTAGTCATGCGTATTCTCGCGGCGGGGAAGCCCATCCCTTTGGATAACCTCGGCCTGTCGCCTTCGAACCTGCCGAAGCTCAAAGAAACGGTGAGCAAGCCCTACGGGCTGTTCTTTTGCTGTGGTCCGACGGGCTCGGGGAAGACGACGACGCTCCACTCGGTCCTCGGTTTTCTCAACACCCCGGATACCAAGATCTGGACGGCGGAGGATCCGGTCGAAATCACGCAGAAGGGCCTGCGTCAGGTCCAGATCAACAAGAAGGCCGGCCTCGATTTTGCGGCTGTGATGAGGTCGTTCCTGCGAGCCGATCCGGACATCATCATGGTCGGCGAAATGCGCGACAAGGAAACCACCGCCACGGGCATCGAGGCTTCGCTGACAGGCCACCTCGTTTTTGCTACCTTGCATACGAACAGCGCGCCGGAGTCGATCACCCGGCTCCTCGACATGGGCATGGATCCGTTCAACTTTGCCGACGCGCTGCTCGGGATTTTGGCGCAGCGGCTGGCCAAGCGTCTTTGCAAATGCAAGCAGGCTTACACGCCCGCCGGAGACGAATTGAAGCAAATCCTCCAGGAATACTGCACCGAACTGCTCAACACCGGACCGTTCAAGAAGGACGCCAAGTCCGCTTACGAAAACGTCTACAGGGATCTGGCAAAAAGCTATGCCGGCGACAAAGGCCAGTTCACCCTCTACAGGGCCAAGGGCTGCGATGCCTGCGGCAATACCGGCTACAAAGGCCGGGTCGGTCTGCATGAACTGCTGATCGCCTCCGATACCATCAAGAAGCTGATCCAGGAACACGCCCGTGTCACGGATATCCTTGCGGTCTGCCTCGAGGAAGGCATGCGAACCTTGAAGATGGACGGGGTCGAAAAGGTGCTCCAGGGCATCACCGATATGCCGCAGGTGCGCGCGGTCTGTATCAAGTAGCGGCCTCGCTCCACGCCGGCCGCCGCCTGAGACCGGGGGATTGTTCTTGGAGACCGTCGAAGATCTGTTTCGCCGCCTTGAGCAGCTCAACGAGATAGGCGCGGCGCTGTCCCAGGAAAGGGACATCGACCACCTGCTCGAGAAAATCCTCCTTGCGGCCAAGGCGGTCACGCGCGCCGCTGCTGGCACCTTGTACGTGCTGGAGCCCTCCGACGAGGGACCCCAGCTCAGGTTCGCGATCATGCGAAACGAGTCGATGGGCATCGCGATGGGCGGCACCACCGGCAACCCGATACCGTTCTATCCGGTGCACCTCTACGGAAAGGACGGGACACCCAACAACCAGATGGTCGCCGCTTACACCGCTTTGACCGGCAAGACGGTGAATATTGCCGATGCGTATACGGAGGAGGGTTTCGATTTCTCCGGAACGCGGAATTTCGACAAGAAGACCGGATACCGCTCGAAGGCGTTCCTCACGGTGCCGATGAAGAACCATCAAAGCGAAATCATCGGCGTGCTTCAGCTTATCAACAGCAGAGATCCGGCGACGAACGAAGTCGGGCCTTTCTCGCATTCGGACCGGCGCCTGGCGGAATCGCTGGCATCTCAGGCCGCCATCGCGCTCACCAATCGGCACCTCATCAATCAATTGGAGGAGCTGTTCGAGTCTTTCATCGAGCTCATCAACACCGCGATCGATGAGAAATCTCCCCACACGAGCGGGCACTGCCGACGCGTCCCGGAGCTCACCATGATGCTTGCCGAAGCCGTCAACGAAACCGATGAAGGGCCGCTCCGGGATTTCAACATGAGCGACCAGGACCGTTACGAGCTCAAGATAGCTGGGCTGCTGCATGACTGCGGGAAGGTGACGACTCCCGTGCATGTCGTGGACAAAGCGACCAAGCTGGAAACGATCTTCGATCGAATCAATCTCGTGGACACGCGTTTCGAGGTGCTGAAACGCGATTTTGAAATCGAGATGTTGAAACGCAAGATCGAACTCCTGCGCAAATCGGGCCTCGACGAGGTTGCCGCGCGCGAGCGGTTGGCTCAAATCGACCAGACCCTGCGGGACAGCCTGCGTCGAGTCGAGAGCGATCGTGAATTCCTGCGTCACTGTAACGTCGGTGGAGAGGTCATGTCGCCGGAGGCGCAGGAGCACGTGAACCGGATCGGCACCGACTACAAATGGACAGACGTCTCGGGCGGAACTGCCGATTTTCTGACTCAGGACGAGATCAGGAATCTCACGATCGCCCGCGGCACGCTCACCAACGAGGAACGTGAGACGATCAATCATCACATCGTCGCCACCATCAAGATGCTGGAAGCGCTGCCATGGCCGAAGCACCTGCGTAACGTGCCGGAGTACGCCGGGGGGCACCACGAACGCATGGACGGGAAGGGTTACCCTCGCGGACTGAAGCGGGAGCAGATGTCGGTGCAAGCGAGGGTCATGGGGATCGCCGATATTTTCGAGGCGCTGACTGCCAAGGACAGGCCTTACAAGCGCGGTAAGACGCTTTCCGAATCGCTGAAAATCCTCGGAAACTTCAAGCTGAATGCACACATCGACCCGGACTTGTTCGACATATTTGTTCGCAGGAAGATCTACCTGCGCTACGCCGAGCAATTTCTCGACCCCGATCAGATCGACGAGGTCGACGAAGGCAAAATACCGGGATTCGCTCCTTGATCGGGGCTGGGTCCCGCATGCCTCGACCCAAGGGGCGCTGCGGTCGCTTGAATGGCCGAGAATCCATCGCTTCGACACGGTGACGTGCGGCGTCAGACTGTGCCGAATTTTGGTTCTAAACCGCTCTTTCCATTACCGGATTCGTCCTCGGGAACATCACATAATGTCAATACAAATCATATTGTTATATCTATTGCGATCGGATCGGCACGCGACTTGCTGTAAGAGACACAACGCCATACCGGCGTGATAAAGATAGGAGACTCCATGAGAACGATTCAGAAGGGCTTTACCTTGATCGAGTTGATGATCGTGGTTGCGATCATCGGCATTCTGGCCGCTGTCGCACTACCCGCTTATCAGGACTACAGCAACCGGGCAAAGATATCCGAGGTGATTCTGGCCGCGAGCGCGTGCCGCACGTCGATTACCGAAATCTTCCAAAGCGGTAACAGCGCTTCGATCACCGCAGGCGGTTGGGGCTGCGAAGTCACAAACGTGGCGGGCGGCTCCTCGAAGTATGTGAAGACTATCGATACGACCGTAGACGGCTTGGTCTCGGTTGAAATACAAGGCTTTGCCGCCACCGCCGGTATCAACGGCAAGATCGTCACCCTGACCCCGATGAAGGACGCGGCCACCAAGCTTGCGAAAGCCGACGTGGGCGGATTGACGGTGTTCGCCTGGCGTTGCGGCGCATCGGCTGACGGCACGGACCTCAACCCGAGGTTCCTGCCCGGTTCCTGCCGCGGATGATGTAGCCTAGCTCCTAGCAACTCAAAAAGGTACCCTTCGGGGTACCTTTTTTTTTCCTTATGCTCGCAAGCCCTATCAGGCGGTTCCCGCACTGGATCGCCGCTGGCCTGATCGCAGGGCTCGCCTGCGGTCTTTACTGGCCTTTTCTGGGAAGCCCGCGGGTCTTCGACGACTGGGTATTTTTCTCGGGAGAGAACTTTGCGTACTATGCCACGCATCCGTTCGGTCTCGAGCCCAGGCTTCCCGCGTACTTCTCGCTCGCTATCACGGAGGTGGAAATCGGGGGCATGGTCGCTCACCGTATCGTAAGCCTCGCCTTTCATGTCGCTTGCGCGTTGGCGCTTTACAAACTCATTTACGATCTGCTCCGGGCAACTGCCCCGGCAGACCGCCCGGGATCCGCGTCGGGGGCGAACGCCACGGCGTGGCCGTTCATCGGCGCAACTTTCTTCGCGATTCATCCGGTGGCCGTGTACGGAGCGGCCTACCTGGTCCAGCGGACCATCGTCTTCGCCACCCTGTTCTCGATCCTGTCGGTCGTACTGTTCGTGCGGGGGCTGGTGCGGGGCCGGCATGCCGACGCCGTGTCGGCGGCGCTGATGTACAGCGTGGCGGTCTTTTCGAAGGAACACAGCATCCTGCTGCCCGGGGCGGCGGTGCTCGCCGTGTTGCTGGTGGGGGCGGAACGGCGCTTCGCAGTTCGCCATGCCGCAATCTACTTGCTGGCCTGCGCGCCCGCGGCGATTTTTGTGACGCTGCTCAGAAAGTGGCTGATCGGGAGGGCATACGAACCGGATTTCGGTGCCGTCGCCAGCCAGATCGAGGGCGTCTTCGGACATGCGGTCGCGGATTTCTCCTGGCCGATGAGCGCAGTCACTCAGGCAGGGTTGTTCTTCAAGTACCTTGCATTGTGGCTCTGGCCCGATACGCGGGCGATGTCGATCGATATCCGGGTGGATTTTCTCCAGACATGGTCGGCGGTCTGGATTGTCCTCAAGGTCTCGGCTTTCGTTGCTTTTGGCGCGCTCGGATTCCTGCTCTTGCGGCGTCGTGGCCGGGCGGGCGTCGCCGGGTTCGGGATGCTCTACACCTGGATTCTTTTCTTCGCCGAGTTCAGCACCGCCCGATTCCAGGAACCTTTTGTGCTTTACCGGAGCTATCTGTGGGCGCCTGGGGTCCTGATCGCGGTTGTGGCGATGCTGAGCGCGTTTCCTCTCCGGGCAGCGATGACCGCGTCCGTGCTGGCCATCCCCTTGCTTTTGTACCAGGCCCATGACCGCCTGGTCAGCTTCTCCCGCTCGTTTCTTCTTTGGGAGGATGCGGTTGCCAAGCTCCCCGCGAAGCCCGTTCCCTGGGGCTCGCGCACCCTGTATATGATGGGTCGGGAGTACGTGTACGGGGGGCGGCCGGACAAGGCCATCGAGATCGCTGAAAGGTGCATGGCGCAATACCCGGATACGGTTCATTGTTATTATGCCCGCGGAGTCATTCATTTCCTCCTTGGACAGTACGCGCTCGCGCTTCCTTATGTGTCCCGCGCGGTCGAGCTGCGGTCCGACAGCGGGATCGCCCACCACCGTCTGGGGTTGATTTTGGAGCGCCTTGGCCGGACCCGGGAGGCGAAGGCGGAGTACGGACGCGCGTCCGATCTGGGCTTCAAAGGAGCAGACTTCGAGATCAGGCGCCTGGAATCCTCCGGCGCCGGCCTTCCGGTCCGGAAAGGGACGGCTCGGCCTCGCCCTAAAGGCGGGCAGTGACCGGGCCGCGCGAATTGTCCGCCGCAACGGCGATCACACGCGCGCCCTGCGAAAGGTCCCGGAGCGGCCACCGGATTTTTCAAGCAACTTGATGTCCTCGATAGTCATGGCGCGGTCCACCCCTTTGCACATGTCGTAGATCGCGAGCAGTCCTACGCTCACCGCTGCCAGCGCCTCCATCTCCACTCCCGTGCGGCCGATCGTCTCGACGGTCACCACGAGTCGGATCGCAGACCGGCGCTTCTCTGCGCTGAACTCTGCTGCGACTCGCGTAAGCCCGAGGGAATGGCATAAGGGGATCAGTTCGCCGGTTCGCTTGGCCGCCTGAATCGCTGCGACCCGGGCCACTCCGAGGACGTCGCCTTTCTTGGCGCCGCCGGCGAGGATGAGCTTCAAGGTCGAGGACGCCATGCGGATCGCGCCGCTTGCGCGCGCGACGCGACGCGTTTCGGGCTTGTCTCCGACGTTCACCATATGGGCC
>Ga0137423_1000391_pt1 | contig 13334 bp, 14 predicted proteins | sample EasRivERMZT600_2_FD_102326 | JGI IMG/M metagenome (GOLD analysis project Ga0137423, IMG submission 102326) | Soil microbial communities from meander-bound floodplain in the East River, Colorado, USA - East River MetaG ERMZT600_2 | ecosystem: Environmental > Terrestrial > Soil > Floodplain ...
ACCCCGCTGAGATGGCTCTGAGAGGCATTAAAGTGGCCTTTAACTGCGAATCTACTTTCGAAAAATTTTCCCTGGAATTTTGACGGCGCAGCACATCTGAGTTTTTCAACAAAATTGGCGACGAACAGACGGGCCTTAACTCTCCGACGAGTGTTCCGCTTTCGGGAAGAGCGGACATTTCCCCGCCCCAGGGAATGGCCTGGGCTGGACCCGTTTCGGACCATTGGCTGGTCGTCAATCCACCAAGCCTGAGCTATCGGAACGTCGGTGCCGCTGCGACGTTTTCGTTGCGGAAATGCCCGAAGGAGATTGCCATGCAGACGGATCTTGCGAAGGAACTGCTGGACCTCGAAAAGAAATTTTGGACGGCCATCAAGGACAATGACGTCGATGCGGCGCTGCAACTTTCCTATGAACCGTGCGTCGTCGCGGGTGCGCAAGGCGTTGCCCGTGTCGACAAGAAGACCTTCGCGAAGATGATGGCGACGGACGCGTGGACTCTGGACGATTTCGAGATCCGGGATGTGCAGGTACAGCAGCTTAGCGATGACGTCGCCATAATCGGATACAAGGTTCACGAGGAGCTGACTGTCGACGGCAAGCCGGTCACCCTCGACGCGGCCGATGCCTCGACATGGGTGAAAAAAGATGGCCGCTGGCTGTGTGCCCTGCACACGGAATCCCTGATCGGCGATCCGTATGGGCGCGACCGTCGAACAGCGCATTAAGGATTCGAGTTTTCACTGCAACATCCGGTGCCTTGGGTCGCCTGGATCGGAGGGCACGGCACTGATCCGTAGGAGCAGAACACGCAGCAATCGCCTTGCTTGGGCCGAAGCAACATTCCGCAGCCGCTGCATTCGTAGAAGAACTGACAGGCGTCTGTCGGCATGGCCTCGCTCTTCGCCGCCTTACAGTGCGGGCATGTAAGGGTGGAATTGATTATCATTGCGATGCCCAGGTCTCTCCGGTTGTTCCGCCATTGTAGGCAAATCCGACACGGCGGACAAAATGGGCCGGGTTGTTCCCGGCCCATTTCATCGAGCCGATACGCTAGTGGAGCGTGGCGAGCGCCGCTTCGATGCGTCCCATTTGGGTCTGGGTAATCAAGCCCTTCAGAATCTTCTGGAAGCGGGGATGCGTCGCGCCGGAAAAGATGTACTGCCAGCGATAGGCCTTGAGGAATTGCGTCGTCAGGCGGTCGCTCTCTTGGACATGAACCGTGCGGTTGCAGTTTGCGACGAAATAATCCGCATCGGCCTTGGCCTGCATCTGGAGGATACCGTCGACGGCCGCGACGAGCGCGATGAAATCGTCCACGGCGCCGTCGCGTTCCTGCTCGGTCAGCGTCGCGTCGTGACGTTTCAATTCCAGCTCGTCCAGAACGACGTGCTGGTTCTCGTCCTTCCAGTGGAAGAGAAACACGTCCTTGAACAGGTCCAACACATCCGCATCCGGGTCGATGCTGTGGCGATAGTGGTGCTGCACGAAGAGCTCGATGTGAAGCGTCAGCATGAGCACGGCCCAGGTCCGTTTGCTCAGGACGGCGCGCGCGACCATGTCCGGGTCGACGTCGAAGCGGTAGCCGGCCGGCATGACCGTGCGCATCATCTCGTTGATGCGGTGGAACAGCGTCTGGTGCTTGATCTCCTCGTCGCTGAAACGCACCAGCGCTTCGAGGGCATTCTGATCACCCAGGGCATGTTCGTGGCCGACTTCCAGCAGCTTCGCCGTAATGAAGCGCTCGACGAGGCCGAATATATTGGCATATGTGCGTCCCTGGATCTGACTGACGAGGCGCTTCTCGGCGTCGGAAAGCGTCGTCATTTCCGATACCAGTGAGAGCCCGTCGGGTAGATATTTCTTCGATAGATCGAAGCCGCGACCCTTGATCACATCGGCCTCGATTTCCCAATGCACGGCTTTGGAGGCTTTGATGGCCCGCGCGTATTTGTCCGTGTCGGCTATTTGCACCATGGCGTTCATGCTCGTCTCCCGCTGTCGATCTGTGGCATCCGCGCGATATTCAGTTCATCACGGGATGTGTCCAAGATTTACAGTCGACGCGCTGAAAGGGTCCATGATCTGAGCGCCGGGAGATATGACGGAAACGCCGTTCGACGAGCTATGTGCTGTCAAGCGTTCGCACGCCGCCATGTGGCCGGCGCGACGCCGAGTGCCTTCTTGAACGCGCGGGAGAAGGCGGAGTCGGACTCGTATCCGACGGTTTCGGCGATTTGCGCAAGCGAAGCCCTTGTGTTGCGCAGCTTCTCGGAAGCGACCTGCATGCGCCAATCGGCGAGATAGTGCATCGGCGGCACGCCGATCAAACGAATGAAGCGGTCGGCCAGGGCCGATCGCGACAACCCGACTTCGCGGCCAAGTTCTTCGACCGTCCAATTCCGGGCGGTATCGCGGTGCAACAGCGCCAATGCCCGCGCGACGAAAGGATCGCGCAGACCCGCCAACCATCCGATCTGACCGTCAGGGAGGGACTCGGCATGACGCCTCACGGTCTCCACGAACAACAGCTCGGACAGCTTCGCTAGCACGGTCTCCGAACCCGGACGTCCGGCTGCGACCTCCTCGGCGGCGTAGTGGAAGGTCGAGCGAATCCATTCTGCGGCAGCGCCTTGCTCGACGTTCAGCTTGAGCAAGGGCGGCAGGCTCGAGATCACGGGGTTGGCTTCGCCCTTGGCGCAGCCGAGAAACCCGCACACCATCCGCGTTCGTTTGCCGTTGCCGCCATGATGGATGGAGAAGAGCCCGCCGTTCTTCGGAGGATGAATGACCTCGCGGCCGGCGACCGGCGGAAGAGTCAAATCGCTGCCGATGATATGCAGATCGTTGCGCGGCAGCAGCACGATCTCGCCTGCCCCGATCACGACCTCTTCGCCGTTCTCTCCCTCCCCCTCCATTCGCAGATGAAGGTCGCCCTCGACAACGTAGTGATAGATGATCAGATGGGACGCCGGCCCGAGGGCCGGCGCGCAATGCTCCGGCGAGACCCGGGCCGCGATGCACCACGGGGCAAAGAACTCGGCGTGCAAAAAGACCCCACCCGTCAAGTGTGCGACTCTCAGCACGTCCGATAGTGCGTCCATGGCAGTGCCCTAAATGTCTGGCGTTTCGGTCATGGCTTCCGGAGCGACGGTCATAGCTCACCAACACCGATCGGCTTAGTTGTCCATCCGTGAAATTGGGAGGGCTGCTCGTCATGACCATACCACAATGGGTGTTGCTCGGCTTCGCGGCATGGACGCTGTTCATTCTGTCCGGGCCGGTGGGTCTCTATCGCTGGGCGAACATTCTGACCGGGCAGGCGCGAGTGAGCCAGTGGCGTGCCGATGGAGTCGAGGGACGCGGCTGGTACCGCCGGGCCGTGAGGGCCCATATGAATTGCGTCGAGAACCTGCCGGTCTATGCCGCTATCGTGGTATGCGCGACAGCCTTTCAGGCCACCGGTCCGCTTCTGGACGCAGCTGCCCTCACATTGCTCGCAGCGCGACTCTGCCAAACCACCACGCACATTACCTTTGAGCAGACCGATCGCGTGGTCTCCGTACGCTTCACGTTTTTCTTCGTTCAGGTCGTGTGCATGTTCATCATGGGCACTTCGGTGGCGATGTCCGCGGCGGAAGGCAGGGCCGAGACCACACAAGCCGTCTATAGTAATACCTGACGGTCATCGCTACCCGAAAGGGATCGAGGAGTGGGTGATCGGGGGAATAGCCGGCAGCAACCACGAGCTCGAACCAGGAGTCGCCGATGATACGCGTGAAGCTGATGAGCATTCTGGTCGACGACCAGAATCGCGCCCGCCGTTTTTATTCCGACGTGCTCGGGTTCGGCATCAAGCATGACATTCCGTGCGGCGAAGCCGCCTGGCTCACGCTCGTCGCGCCCGACGATGCCGAGGGCGTCGAGCTTCTGCTTGAACCGGCCGGCGGTCATCCGGCGGCCGTCGTGCTGCAGCAAGCGCTTTACAAGGATGGCGTTCCGTCGGCGCAACTTTACACCGAGGACATCGCCGCCGAGTTCGAGCGCCTGAAGGCCAAGGGCGTCGCGTTCAGAGGCGAGCCCAAGGCCATGGGCCCGACGAAGGTTGCCGACTTCGACGACACCTGCGGCAATCTCATTCGGCTCGTCGAAGGCTAGCGACTCGAGCGTCACGCAGCCTCAATCGATGTGCTCAATGCGCCCTGACTTCGACTCACCGACTGTACTGAGCGGCAACGCCGGATAAAATCTGGCGTGGCTGTGAGACTCTGCCTAGCAGACCAACAGATAAGAGTAGGGCAACCTGCTTGCTGTCCTGCATGGCTATTCTGTGTCGATAGAACGCCCTCGCCGCATCGCGGTCGCCGGTCGCCACGATGTCGCGCGCTTCAAGATGAACCGGGCTTGTCGCAGCGATGTCATACTTGCTCCACCATTGGTCGGAAAATCGGCCCAGCGTGACATATTTTCTCCAGAACGTTTCGAAGCCACAGCAGGCGTAATGCAGCACGAACTGTGCCGTCGTCTGCGCTGCAGAGTACTTGCCGTTTGGCCGAAGGAAGCTATGCACGCCCTCAGGGCGCATGCCCTCTGCCGATAGTTTCACGACCGATTTTCCGCAACCGTAGAAGTGAAAAAAATTTGGGAGCAATTGCGGCGTCGATTCTAGAAGTCGCAAGCGTGTCGCGGTCGCCGGAAGTCGACTGAGATCAGGCGGTACCTTAAATAGGTCTACTTCCCGGAAACAATCATGAATGTCGTCCCGCTCGGGGATGGCTTCATAATTGGGATAATTCAGCGCTTCAAGCGATTCACCATCCAACCAGGCGAAGTGCTCGGCCGCGGACTGATTGGGAGAGTAGAACAATTCATCGGAATCGATGTGCAGAAGCCAACCTAATTCGCGCTGACGCGCCAACACCATCGCCAATTCCACATTGAGCACTTGTCTAGCCATTACCTCGCTGTCGACGAAGGGAGCTTGCGCAGAATATTGCGGCAACGATCTCCAGGACCTCTTTAACTCCTCGTCACAGGCAATAGCTGTAACCGAGGGGTTGGCTCTAACCCGACTCAGGTCGGGATCGTTCGGATCGTCAAAGAACAAGAAAAGATGCGTGAACCCGATGGCCAGATGGTAGGCAATGAAAGAATCGATTGTTTGTCCGGCATTCCGCAACGTGGTGACAATCGCTGCCCCCTTACCGTGGTTGGCCATGGCGCGTTAAATGTCCGCGAGTTTAGAGCCAATCACCAAATTTGCTCTATCGCCCCGATGAGGAAGCACGCCATTGAGTCAAGGCCGCTTCGGTCGTGCGGATCATTTTCCACCCCTCGGCCAGCCGTCGCGCAATGCCCGGCGCGGTCGTCTCGGTCAGTCCGCAGGCGACGTTGCGGGCGAGGCAAGCCCGCAAGATCGTCTGCCGGGCCTGCTCGACTTCCGGTGCGTTCTCTTCTACGCCCAGGGCTTGGCGGACGTCGCTTCCGGCACCGATGAAGAACGCGCCAACGCCCGGCACCGCGGCAATGGCATCGGCGTTTCTTATGCCCTCGGTCGATTCGATCATCATGATGGCCAAGAGATCGCCGTCAGGATTGAGCGGCCACACATCCGCGCGCCGCTCGTACTCCGCAGTCGAGATGCCCCACACCCATGCGGCGGCTGCGGGGCCGTAGCCGCGCAGTCCGGGCGGAGTCTGATACTTCGAGGTCCGTTTTTGCGGGTAGCGCATGTTCTGAACCGCCAGCCTTGCCTGCTCGGGCGTGTCGATGCCGTTGAAAATGACACCCATCAGACCGGCGTCGAGCGCCTGCTTGGCGATCCACCCCGCCCCCTCCCGGCCATAGGGAGGAAAGCGCGCGAACAGCGCCATGTTGGGCTGGGGATTGCCCTTCCTGAGCGCGGTGGCTTTGTCGACCATGCCCATCGCGAACTGGTTCAGCGCCGGAAAATCCATCGGCGTATGCTCCATGTCCACGTACACGTAATCGGCATCCGCGCGCGCCATGGTGCGGGCGTTCTCGGCCGTCAAATTGCTCGTCTGGAATCCGATGAACGGCTGGCCCGCGGCAAGCTTCGCGATCACCGGATTGAGGTGCCTGACCTCCTGCGCGGAGAGCGTGCCGGTCTGCCCCGCGATCCCGATCATCAGCAGCGCGATGTGGAGGTATTTGATGCTCTTGGTTTCGGCCATGTCGTTTCTCCCTTTCATACTGAATGGACCGCTTCTCGGTTGCGTCGGTCTCAGCCAAAACAGCATTCAGGATGGGCATCCTTCATCCAACATCGGATGCGTCGTTCACGCAACTCATCATAGCCATAGTCCAGATGGAGCGAAAACAAATCCGGGGCCGTTGTGTTGCGGTCGAGCTGGGGAGGCGGCTTGCCCCTCTGGAACGAGAGGTCGAAGGGAGCGCTCATTCCGATCCGAGCAACCGGCCGTGGCCCGGTATCGGTGCCCAGCCATCAAGGTGCCTGAGCACGTTGCGGATCATCGCGGCGACATTGGTGATCACGGGTTTGCCGAATTCCTCTTCGAGGGCCTCGGCGACGGGCTGCGAAAGCCAAGCGCCGCCTCCGATGTACAGGCCGTCGGCCTGAGGCAGATCGCGCAGCGCCTGGCGCCCCAATTCGTAGGCGAGCTGAATGTTGTCGTCGCCGGACATCTTCTGGAACTCCGACGGCGCAAGCACTTTCGAGGCGACGCCTTCGACCGCAATGTTTTGCCGCGCGAAGAACTCGCCGAGCGTGCGGTTCATGGCCTCCGGCCATTTGTTGGCAAGCGCGAGGCGCGCGATGCCCAAATGCTGCGCCGCCTCGACCACGCCTAAGATCGAAGAGGTGGCGGGCCGCCCCGTGTATTGGGCCATGTGGGCGATCAGGCGATCATGGGCTTGAACGCCGATCAGTGCGGGCAAGGGAACCCCCGATTGGACGACGATATCGACGCGCCGCTCCATCAGCTTGTCGAGATAGGAGTCGATGGGTGCGAACACCCGCTCCACGTCCTTGCTGGAGAACTCGCTCAAGCCCACCGGGATCATCACCAGCATGATGCGATCCTTGATGAGGCGGTAGAATTCGTAAGCGCCGTTGTCGATGACGGGGAGCGGCGTCAGTACGCCGACTTTTCGCTTGGGCAGATCGTTCTCGAACACTTTTACCCCCGGCATCCCGGCCGCCTGCTGCTGTCAACTCTCGCGGTCAGCCGCGGAGGAAAACATCCCGGTAGAGTTTCGACCATTCGGCGAACTCCCGGACAAAGTCGGGCCGGTTGCCGATATAAAGCTTCTGTACGGGATTGTTTCCGGCTTGCCTGTTCGCACCCTGTCGCGCCGAGCCGTAGCCGAGTTGGCCGTAGATAGACTGGCCTTCTTGCGACATCAGGTAGTCGATCATCAGCATGGCGGCATGGGGCGACGGCGCCCCGCGAGCGAGTGCCACGGCGGTGTCGGTGACCGGCACCGCCCCCGGCGCGGCCCAGGCGAGCGGGGCCCCTTTGGCCGCGCTTACCTCGACATGGGAGTTGTAAATGGTCGGCGAGAGCACGACTTCGCCCGCGATCATCAGATTGGCCAGCGCCCGCGCGGTGACGGGATAAACACGGATGTCCTGCCGGCCGAGTCTGCGCACGAAATCCTCGCCGCGCGTGAGCACGAGCGTTGCGACGAAATTCGATGCCGTCGAGGTCGAGCCGGACATCGCCATGCGCCCACGCCATTCGGGCGCGAGCAGATCGTCGTAGCTCTTGGGCGCCCGGCCGGGCGGGATCTCGTTCGTGTTGAAGCCGATGCCGGTATAGGATTCCCGCACCACGACCCAATGTCGCGCAGGCTCGATCGCGGCCGCATCGAATGAAGCCGCCTCGGGCGAGCGAAAAGGCTGCAGGATGTTCGCGTCGCGAATAAGGATCAATCCTTGGGATGAGAGCTCGAACATGTCGATCTTCCTAAGACCGACGCGGTATTCCTGGAGCGCCCGGCGCGCGATGTCGGTTTGCGTACCGCGCTGCACTGTCACTCCGAGGAAAGGATATTTGCGCTCGAATCCTTTGATGAGCGGTTCAATCTGCGTGCCCGTGGTGTAGAGGAGCACGCCGCGCTCGCGCCTTGCGCCCGCTTCCAGCAGCGCCTGACGATCGGTGCCCGAATAGTTTGCGATCGTCTCGACCACATTTGGCGCCTGCGCGGCCGCAATTAGCGGCCATCCCGCAATCGCTGCCGGAAGAAGGCAGCCAAATTCCCTCCGTGATATCCGCATGGGTCATCCCCGCCGAGGGCCAAGAATAGGGAGAGATCGCAACCCTTGGCAAATGGACGGGGGACGCGCGCCTCGCCCGATCGCCGACCCTCACCCGCGGGCGCTCGTTGAGTTCCCTTCGTTCGAGGGGGCCAGTCTCGCGACCCCAATACGCGCCGCGGAGCGCCTTAGCTTCAGGGCGGCGTCGCCGATGCGACCGGCACCGGCGGTTGTAACCGCTGAAGCAGCGTGAGCGCCTCGATCGCGTTCGGGAATCGTCTCGCCTCTTCGGGCGTAAACATCATGATATCGCCGTAAGCGGAATAGGTGGTGCTCTGCCACCCCCCGTTCCAGTACGGATGATCCCAATACCAGGAGCGGTACGGGTAGTAATAAGAGTATGGACCATAGGGATAGTTGTTGCCGTAGAAATTGGCTTCGCGTTCCGTATCGCGATTGCTGAGCACGAAATGCGTGTAGCCCGAAGCGAGCGTCACCTCAGCGGCCCGCCGCAACAGATTTCTCTCGACGTCGTCACGCGTGCTGGCCGTGCTTCCGGAAAACGATATGCGGAAGCGATTGGGCGACAGTTGCAGATCCCTATAACCCACCGTCCCGCCCGCCAGACGTGGCCGGTAGTCGGGAGCCGTGCTCGTGGCACATCCCGCGAGCAGCGAAGCGGCGAGCATTGCTGCAAGCGCCTGCTTGACCGGCCCGGCACCGCAACCTTGGTTGTTCTGCATGGCCGTCTTCCTCCAAGGAGCATCGTTCGCCCGCATCGAACGGGCCAATCTGGACGTGAACTGCGACGGCTTCGTTGTGGAAAGTACGTCACCGAATACTCGCAAGGACTATTGGGCCTGGGTCTTATTGACCACGCGCGTGAACGAGCGACGAGGGCTGCGGCCGAGGTCAGGGTCAGAAACCAAACCGCCTATGCCGGCGGATGGCAGCTTGTGGCGCTCAGCAGACCTAGCCCGACCGTCCATCGAACGTCCGGTTTCGGCGAACTCGGACATACCAGGTAGGTCCTGAAGCCGCCCGTTGGTAACCCATTTCAGACATTTGAGGTCTGAGATAACCTCACGACATGTCGAACATCTCTCGTCCAATTTACGGGGTTCGGCTGTTCGGAGTTTGCAGCGCGCCGTTTTGCAACCGGAGTGTCTCGTTTGCTCTCATCGGTATGACGGGGGACTTTCAGCATGAACCTCACTCGGATTGCGGCCACAGCCGCTCTTCTTCCACTGCTTTTGGGCTGCGTGACACCGGAGAAGGCTGCGGAGCAGGCGGAGGCGCAGCTTGCCGCCAAATGCACGGCAACCGGACGAACCTATCAAGCCGTCTCGAGGAGTGGCGTGCAGACTAGCCCAGCCTTCTTTATTCCCACGCCGTTCTTTTTTGTCGGCTCCACCGGCAGCGCTACAGGATTCGCCTCCGGCTACTGCATCGGACCCAACCCGCAATGGGAGACAGCGTGCATGGAGCGTGGACAAATGCCGGTCTCGATGTCTGCGAGCAACGAGTGCGCCGTTGTGGATGACATGACGCGCGAATCGGTCTTGGCAATTATGGCGCGCGCTCATGCCCAGTGCGATCCGGCAGTCTTGGATGTCGGCACCGTGACCACATCCGGCCGCCAGATCCAGACCCGCTGCGTGCCGAGCGCGGCGGCGGCCGAATCGATGACCGTCGATGCCGACACCCACAGCAAACGGGGTTTGATCTATGTGAATCAAGGCGACCACAAGCAGGCCCTCGCAAGTTTCGATACCGCGGTCAGGCTCGCTCCCGCGGATCCCTTTCACGTTGCGGCCCGAGCACGGCTCCATTTGGCCACAGGCGACTTTGAGAGTGCGATCGGTGATGCCACGACCGCGATCAGGATGAATCCGGCCCTGTTCGAGGCCTACGAAAATCGCGCAGCGGCCTACAACGCCTTGGGCCGCTTCGACGACATGTATGCGGACCTCAGCACGGTCATCACACTCGCTCCGCGGCGCGCCTACGCTTACGGAGAGCGCAGTCAGGCCTCGATCAATCTGGGACGCCTAGACGAGGCAATCGCGGACGCGACGAAGGCGATCGAACTCGACCCTGGGATCTCGTACGCCCGCTACACGCGCGGTTTCGCATATTCTCGTTTGAACCGGCCCGACGAGGCGATCGCGGATTTGAGCCTGTCGCTCCGTTTGTTTCCGAACTTCCCGTCCGCTCTCAAGACTCGAGCCGAAAGTTATGTGCGCCTAAATCGCCTGGATGACGCTTTCGCTGATTACGACGCCGCGATCCGGATCAACGACACGGTTCTACGATTGAAGCCCGACGCCAATGCGCTCACCGAACGGGGCTTCATCCATCTCGAGAAGGGCGATCTCGACAAAGCCTTCGCCGACGCGGACGCCGCGATTCGGGCGGATCCCAAGTCGATCCGCGCCCGCGGCGTGCGAGCGCAAGTGCATGTCCGCCGGAAAACCTACGATCAGGCTTTGCAGGACTACAATTCGATCTTGGAGTTGGACCCCAAACAATCGACCGCATTCATCGGTCGCGGCGCTGTCTACTTCAATCTTGGCGAGTTTGCGCGGGCTCTCGCCGATTTCGATGCGACGCTCGCGCTGGACCGCCGCAACCCTTATGCGTTTTGCTTGCGCAGCTTTGCAAAAGTGAAGCTCGGGATGTTGACGGCAGCGACGCCGGATATCGAGGCGGCCGAGGCGATTAGGCCGGGACTTTGTCGGTCGCTTCTCCCGCGCGGTAATGTTATCGGACCAATTCTGTAACGACGATTTACGCTAGGCCAAGCTTGGCCCTGGCGGTGGCGCGCTTTCTTCCGAAGTCCATCGCACCCGCACCGTAGGCGCCCTCGCCAACGGGCTGGATCGTGCTTGTTGCCGTGGGCCCCTAGAACAACATCCCGAGCAGTCTTTTCAGAAGTTCTTCCAACGGCATCATCGTGAGCAATAGCGGCGCTACCGGCGCCAGGGTCGCAGCCGCGAGTCGAAAGGCAGTTTCCCTGGTAAAAGGTGCGATACGAATGGTCTGCACGACCGAGAAACTATTGCCCATATCGGCGAGGGACTGGATATCGCCGCTGCCCAGCAGCGGCGCATCGGCAGGCGCACCACCGCGCAACCACTTGGCATCAAACTCGCGTACGTAACGCTCGGCCAGCGTACCGTACTCGCCTCTGCCGATCCGCTTCGCCCGAGCGAGCTGAGGTGCGAACACGATGAGCGGGCCGAGCACTACGCAGACGAGAACTGTTACGAAGACTAAGATCACGAGCATGAAATCGGGCAGTGTGGCACCGAGGTGGTAGATGCGATTGCCAAGCATTCCGGCCATCAGAGCGCCATGTGCAATCAGCAGAGGGATGAATGCCTGGACCGCGTCCGAAAGAAATCCCAGACCGCCGACGCGATCCGGATGCATGGGCACCAAGCTCAAATCAATCCGCGACACCTGCCAAAGAAAGCGCGCCCAGATGAACAATCGGAAATACCAACGGCACAGCAGGAACTGGAAGATCGGCAGGGCCACGTAACCATACCACATCCCAGCGAGCGAGAGCTTCGAGCCCGCGACGGACGGTGCCGCGTACCATGTCGGGATTTCGAATACGATGGAGTAGTAGGGCCAAACGACCAGGATATCGAAGACATACACGAAGGCGAGAAGCAGAGCTTCGGCGAGCACCGAGTTGCGCAGCCGAAATACCGACGCGATGGCAGAATCGAATCGCGCCATGGTGCTTTCGGGAATCAAATGCCGCGCCAGGAATTGCTTCGCTACAAGACGCATGCGCCGATGCACGATAGGCTCGGCTCCGATCAGGAGCGGTACCACGACGAGGAAGCGGACGTGCACTCCCACGTCCAGCAGGAAGGGTACGGCTGGCCTCCCACCCAGCAAATTGCCGTCCAGAGCCGAGAGCACCAAGAGCGGCAGCCAAGTAAGCAACGAAATAACGACGATGCGCCGCATCAGCAGCCCCAGCGCATCGTCGGTCAGATGCAACTGACGCAGCAGCTGAAAGAGCGGCCCCTCCAGGACGATGGAGAAATCCCGCGGATCTCGGAGCAGGTTCAAACTGTCGGCGGGCGCCAGCGTGCGCGTTTTCATCTACGGTTTCCCGGCCGCAGCCTACACAGAGGTCGATCAACGTCCCGGCAGTCGAGATGGACCTTGGTCCGACGGCAAGGAACCCGCCCCGCCGTCGAACGTCCGCGACCCGTTGGATCAATGTCCAATAGTCGGCGGTGTCGTATATCCGCTTTAAGGACTGCATTGCGGAGCTTCAGCAAGTCCCATCGCAAGTCTTCCGTGCAGGAAGCAGCCGTCACTGGACAGCTGCGCGAGCAGTTATCAAAATACCGTTTGCTCGCGGCTGAACGTATTGAAAAGTGGTAGTTGGTGGGCAGAGCGGACATCAATCGGCCGTCGCCCAACGAGGAGGGAACCATGAAGACGATCGTTCTAGCCGTGGCTGCCGTTACGCTGGGGCTTTCGACAGGGGTCTATGCGCACACGCTACGCATTGAGTGCAAGAAGACGACGGGAGATACCGTTGTGTGCCGGGGCGTTTTCAGTGACGGTGAACTCGCACGCCGCTTGTCGATCGTATTGGTCGATGACGAAGAAAAAGTGCTTTCGACTGGAAAGACGGACGTCAAAGGGGAGTACACGTTCACGGCTCCTGGCCCCGAGTACAACGTCGTCATTGAAGGCGATAGAGGCCATGTCGCGGGGATGTCCAGCCTGGATATCTGGTAGCCCTAGATGATTCTTGCGATATGACGAGACGTGAGACAGACGGTCGTTTGCTCGCGAACGTCTGATTGCGGCGACAAATCGCCATGGCCCAATTGTCGTCTACCGTCCGAGACCAGAGTTCGACCAGCTGGCAGCTACAATGACCGTCAATCGCCTGGAATCGGACGTTAGTTTGGGCCGGGACGAAGGCGAGTTTTGACCCTGGCTGTGTGAAAACGCGTGCTTCTGCGGATTAGGCCGCCGTGATTCCCTTGCTCTGCGGAGTTGATTCGCGGGGACGGGATGAAGCGCTTTGTTGAAGGCATGGATCGCAGTCAGT
>Ga0137423_1000394_pt1 | contig 13319 bp, 12 predicted proteins | sample EasRivERMZT600_2_FD_102326 | JGI IMG/M metagenome (GOLD analysis project Ga0137423, IMG submission 102326) | Soil microbial communities from meander-bound floodplain in the East River, Colorado, USA - East River MetaG ERMZT600_2 | ecosystem: Environmental > Terrestrial > Soil > Floodplain ...
CCGCAGCTTCGACGCCGCCTCGTCGATCAGGTCGATCGCCTTGTCGGGGAGGAAGCGGTCGGCGATGTAGTGGTGCGAGAGCGTGGCGGCGGCGACTAGGGCGGAGTCGGCGATCCGGACCTGGTGATGCACTTCGTAGCGCTCCTGCAGCCCGCGCAGGATGGCGATGGTCGCCTCGACCGTCGGCTCGCCTACGAGAACTTTCTGGAAGCGGCGCTCGAGCGCGGCGTCCTTCTCCACGTACTTGCGGTACTCGTTCAGCGTGGTGGCGCCGATGCAGTGCAGCTCGCCGCGCGCGAGCGCGGGCTTGAGCATGTTGCCGGCGTCGATCGCGCCCTCGGCCTTGCCGGCGCCGACCATGGTGTGGATTTCGTCTATGAAAACGATGGTCTGGCCGGCGTCCTGGGCAATCTCCTTCAGCACCGATTTCAGCCGCTCCTCGAATTCGCCGCGGTATTTGGCGCCCGCAAGGAGCTGCGCCATGTCGAGCGACAGCACGCGCTTGCCCTTGAGCGATTCCGGCACCTCGCCGTTGACGATACGCTGGGCGAGACCCTCCACGATCGCGGTCTTGCCCACGCCCGGCTCGCCTATCAGCACCGGGTTGTTCTTGGTGCGCCGCTGCAGGATCTGGATCACGCGTCGGATCTCGTCGTCGCGCCCGATCACCGGATCGAGTTTGCCGCTGCGGGCGCGCTCGGTGAGATCGAGCGTATATTTCTTCAGCGCCTCGCGGCTGCCTTCGGATTCGGGATTCTGCACGCCTTCGCCGCCGCGCACCGCACTGATCGCCTGCTCCAGCGCCTGGCGGTTCGCGCCGTGCTGCTTCAGGAGCTTGCCGGTCTCGCCCTTGTCGTGGGTGGCCGCCAGCAGGAACAGCTCGGATGCAATGTATTGATCGCCGCGCTTCTGGGCTTCCTTGTCGGTGAGGTTCAGAAGATTGGAGAGCTCGCGCGAAACGTTGACCTCACCGCCCGCGCCTTCCACCTTGGGCAGGCGATCGATCGCGCTCTTCAGCGCCGAGCGCAGCCCGCCAACGTTGGCGCCGGCGCGAGCCAGCAGCGAAGCCGCCCCGCCGTCCTGCTGGCTGATCAGCGCGACGAGCAGGTGCTGGGGCTCGATGTACGGATTGTCATTGCCGACCGCCAGGCTCTGGGCGTCGGCAAAAGCCTGTTGGAACTGGGTGGTGAACTTGTCGAACCGCATGTCGGTTTTCGCTCCTAATCTCTCAGCGCGCGTTGAACGGCGAATAAGGATACGTCCGTTCGAACGCGCGCACTTAATCCGGCGCGAAGGCGTCCGGATTTAAAGGATATTGGGCGGTTAGCGCCGGTTTCAAGTGGATTAAGTGATTTTGACGATAGTTCACAATAACTTAGCAGTACTACCCCCTGGTCTCCACTGGGCATACAATTTGGGGGAATCTGCCATGGACGCCAGCGACCCCCTCCTCCTCGGCCGGGCCCAGTTCGGGCTGAACATCGCGTTCCATATCCTGTTCCCGACGATCACCATCGGGCTGGCGTGGATCCTGGTCTACTTGCGAGCGCAGTACGCGCGCACCGGCGAGGCCGCCTGGCTGGAAACCTACAAGCTGTGGGTCAAGATATTCGCGCTCACCTTCGCGATGGGCGTCGTCACCGGCATCGTCATGTCGTTCCAGTTCGGCACCAACTGGCCGGGTTTCATGCTGAGCGTGGGCAACATCGCCGGCCCGCTGCTCGCGTACGAGGTGCTCACTGCGTTTTTCCTCGAAGCGACGTTCCTCGGCGTCATGCTGTTCGGTATGAACCGCGTGCCGGGCTGGATGCATCTCACCGCCACCGTGCTGGTGGCGGTCGGCACCTCGCTCTCCGCGTTCTGGATCCTGGCACTCAACTCGTGGATGCAGACACCGACCGGCCATGGCTACGCCGACGGCCAGCTGGTGGCGATGGACTGGTGGACGGTGATCTTCAATCCTTCGTTTCCCTACCGCTTCACGCACATGATGCTCGCGTCCGTGCTCACTGCATCGTTTGTGGTTGCGGGACTCTCCGCCTGGCGGCTGATCAAGGCACCCGGCGAACCGGCGGCGCTGCGCACGCTGCGCGCCGGTGTCGTGCTGGCCGCCGTGCTTGCGCCGGTGCAGGCCTTCGTGGGCGACCTGCATGGCCTCAACACCCTCGAGCACCAGCCGGCGAAGATCGCCGCGATAGAAGCGATCTGGAAGACCGGGAAAGGCGTGCCGCTGGTCCTGTTTGCGATTCCCAACTCGGAAAAACAGCGCAACGACTTCGCGATCGAGATCCCGAAAGGCGCGAGCCTGATCCTCAAACACGATCCCGACGCCGAGCTCAAAGGCATCGATTACTATGCGCCGCACACGGCGCCGGTCGCGCCGGTATTCTTCGCGTTCCGCGTGATGGTCGGCATGGGCATGCTGATGATCGCGCTGTCGTGGCTCGGCGCTTGGATGCTGCGCGGGAACGCGGTTCCATCGCGGTGGCTGCTGTGGACTTTCGCCGGATTCACCTTCTCCGGCTGGATTGCGACCCTCGCCGGCTGGCTGGTGACCGAGATCGGGCGGCAGCCGTGGCTCGTCACCGGCGTGCTCCTGACCGCCGATGCCGCGGGCCCGGTGAGCGGCGCGCAGCTCGGCGCGAGCCTGACCGGCTATATCCTCACCTACAGCCTGATGCTGATCGCGTACATGGTGGTGCTCACGCACCTTGCCGGCAAGGGTGGCGGGCCAGCGGCCTCGAGGCCGTCAACGCTCGCCCAGGAGGCAGCGGTATGACGCTCGATCTCCCGGTCATCTTCGCCATCCTCATGGGGGTAGCGGTGCTCTTTTACGTCGTGCTCGACGGCTACGACCTCGGCGTCGGGATGCTGATGCCGGCAGCCGACGCGCGCGAGCAGAACGTGATGGTGTCCTCGATCGGGCCGTTCTGGGATGCCAATGAGACCTGGCTCGTGCTCGGGGTGGGGCTGCTGCTGGTCGCCTTCCCCGCCGCGCACGGCGTGGTGCTGACCGCGCTCTACCTGCCGGTGGTGGCAATGCTGATCGGCCTCATGCTGCGCGGCGTCGCGTTCGAGTTCAGGATGAAGGCCGAGGGCTGGCACCGCGAGTTGTGGAACTGGCTGTTCTGGTTCGGCTCGTTTCTCGCATCGTTCGCGCAGGGATTGATGCTGGGGTCGTACATCACCGGTTTCGAGCCGGGCTTCGGCTATTTCCTGTTCTCGCTGATCGTCGCCGGCAGCGTCTGCGGTGGCTACGTGCTGCTCGGAGCGACCTGGCTCGTTTGGCGCACCGAGGGTGCGCTGCGGCGGAAGGCGACCGGCTGGGCGCGATGGGGCTTGCTGTGGGTCGCGCTCGGCGTGGCGCTGGTCAGCCTGGCGACGCCGCTCGCAAGCGAGACCGTGCGCGACAAGTGGTTCGATTTCCCGCGCACGCTCGGCCTCATGCTGTTGCCGCTCGCCAGCGCGGCGGCATGGCTGTGGGTCTGGCGCACGTCCGGGCGCATACGCCATGGGGAAGCGATGCCGGACTGGACGCCGTTCGCCGGAACGGTCGCCATCTACGTCCTCGCCTTCTCCGGCCTCGCCTATAGCCTCTTTCCCTACGTCGTCATGGACCGCATCACCATCTGGGACGCCGCGGCACACCCGTCGGCACTCAAGGTCGTGCTGATCGGGGCGCTGATCGTGCTGCCGTTCATCATCGGCTATACCCTCTTCAGCTACCATGTGTTCCGCGGCAAGGCCACCGGCAAGCTCTACGAATAGCGCCGGGCCACCCGGCCCGCCACGTCGTCGCCCGGCCTGCCGCCGCCGATTTCCCGCGCCGGCACTGGAAGGACATCAGGCTCCATCGAATATTCTTATGCCAAGATCATGCTTGACATCCGGCCGCACCCGTCCAACACTGATTACGCTTCCGTTTGGTGCAGGCTCCGCACCGGATTGGTGATACGCTGCGATTGTCTGCCAGGCAAGAAATCGACTCAACGATTCGGACAACTGGGAGGAGGCGAACATGGCAGCAGGAAAATGGCGCACCGAGGACTGGGTCGCGGTCTTTCTCGGCTTCTTCATCATCGTCGCAACGCTCGTCATCTTCAGCGGCAAATTCTTCGACCTGCGCAACGTGATGTCCACGTTCCGCTGGACAACCGATGCGCAGATCGCCTCGCGCGCGCCCGCCTGGACCGCCGCCCTCAACGAGATCGCCAAGGACGCCGAGTCCAGGGGCGAGAAGGGCAATGCGGTCGGCACCAATGCGAACGGCCTCAAGGACGCGCTCGCAAAAAACGACCGCAAGGCGATCGAGAAGTCCGCTGCCGATCTCGCCAAGGCCGGCGGGCGCAACACGATGGCTGGCTCGCTCGGCGGCGAGGTGCGCGGGCACGCCTCCTCGTCCGCGACCAAGGTCTTCTCCGCGGACAACCTGCTCAAGGCGCTCTACATCGGCCTTGCGTGGCTTGTCGTCGGCGCGGCCGGCTTCGCGCTGATTGGCGGCAAGGTCGGCGCATTCCTGATCGGGTTCCCGGTGGTGTTCATACTCGCCTGGATCGCCCGCATGCTGGCCGGCAACGGCGTGTTCATCGACTACGGCATCGAGTACGTGATCTTCGCGTTGCTGATGGGACTGCTGATCAGCAATACCATCGGCACGCCGAAATGGCTCGCGCCGGCGGTACAGACCGAGTACTACATCAAGACCGGTCTCGTCATCCTCGGCGCCGGCCTGCTCTTCCTGGAGGTGCTCCAAGCGGGCGTGCTCGGCATCATCCAGGCGATCCTTGTCGTCGCCGTGATCTGGTACGTGTGCTTCTGGATCGCGCGCAAGCTGCGCGTGGATGACGATTTCGCAGCCATGCTGTCCTCTTCGGTCGCGATTTGCGGCGTGTCCGCGGCCATCGCCACCTGCGGCGCCATCCAGGGCGACAAGAAGAAGCTCTCCTACGTCACTTCGCTCGTGCTGATCGTGGCGGTGCCGATGATGATCGTCATGCCATGGCTGGTGAAGGCGTTCCAGATCCCCGATCTCGTCGCGGGCGCCTGGCTCGGCGGCACGCTGGACACCAGCGCCTCCGTAGTCGCAGCGGGGGCGCTGATCAGCGATGCGGCGATGAAGACCGGCGTCATCGTCAAGTTCTCGCAGAATGCGCTGATCGGGGTTGCCGCCTTCATCCTGGTCGTGTGGTGGACCTACAAGGGCACCGCCGCGGCCGGCGGCGGCAAGCCGAACGCCGGCATCATCTGGGAGCGCTTCCCCAAGTTCGTGCTTGGCTTCCTGATTGCGTCGCTGGTGTTCTCCTTCCTCCTGCCGCAGAACATGATCGACGGCACGCGCTCGGCATTGGGAGAGTTCCGCACCTGGTGGTTCGCCCTCGCGTTCGTGTGCATCGGCCTGGAGACCAAGTTCATTGATCTCGCCACAATGGAAGGCGGGCGTCCCGCGGTGGCGTTCCTCGCGGCGCAGTTCGTCAACGTCTTCTGGACGCTGCTGCTCGCCTATCTCCTGTTCGGGGGAGTGATCTTCCCGGTGCCCGACATCAAGTAATCGCCTCGCAACGGGGCGTCGAACTGCAAACGGGGTGGCGCGAGCCACCCCGTTTCCCTTGCCGCCGGAAAGACCAGCTACCAGCAGTTCAAACTCTTACCGCAAAGGACGCGAAGGAAAACAAGAACAATAGTCCCCTTCTCCGTTCGGGAGAGGGTCCGGGTGAGGGGTAGTCGAAACACGATTTACAATTCACGAATCACGCAGTTCCCGCTGCCGGCGTCTAGCCTCAGGCAGCAGCGCCGGCCGCCGCAATCGCCTGTTTCGACGCCATCCGCGACCTCGCCGAGGGATAGGGATAGAGCATGTTAAGCGCGATGCTTTGGTTCGCGGTCTGCCCGATGCGCACGCCGGAGGACACCATGTTCATCATGCTGTCCATCCCGCTTCAGCGAATGTTGCTGCGTGAATGTTGCTATAGAATTGGCGCTCCAATGCAGAGGAATTCCATGGACTTGGCGTCCGTCATCGAGCGTGACGTCACCGCCGCCCTCGCCGAGGACGTCGGCAGCGGCGACGCCAGCGCGCTGCTGTTGTCGGAGCAGCAGTCCGCCCGGGCCGTGGTGGTATGCCGCCAGGACGCAGTGATCTGCGGGCAGGCCTGGTTCGAGGCCTGCTTCCGCCGGCTCGATGCGCGATCCACTGTCTCCTGGCAGGTGGCGGAGGGCGCCCGGATCGCAGCGGGAACCCGCATCTGCGAGGTGCGGGGACAAGCGCGCGCGCTGCTCACAGCCGAGCGCGCTGCTCTAAACTTTCTGCAAACCCTTTCAGCCGTGGCAACTGTAACGCGCCGTTACGTCGATGCGGTCGCCGGCACGCACGCGAAGATCGTCGATACGCGCAAGACGCTGCCCGGCCTGCGCTACGCCCAGAAATACGCGGTGCGGACGGGCGGCGGCGCCAACCACCGGATGGGGCTGTATGACGCGATGCTGATCAAGGAAAACCACGTTGCCGCCGCCGGCGGGATCCGGCAGGCGCTCGCCGCCGCAAAGAAGCATTCTGCGCCCGGCGTGTGGACGCAGATCGAAGTTGAAAGTCTGGAGCAATTGAAAGAAGCCCTCGCCGCCGGCGCCACCATGATCCTGCTCGACAACATGAGCCCGGACCGGATGCGCGTAGCGGTAGAGTTCGCCGGCGACCGCGCCGAACTGGAAGCTTCCGGCGGCATCACGCTGGACAACGTCCGCGCCATCGCCGAGACCGGCGTACATCGCATCTCGATCGGCGCCCTCACCAAGGACCTGAAGGCAGTGGATTTCTCAATGCGGTTTGAAGCTTGATTGGCAACAGAGCCCGGGATGAGATATGGAGCAAGAGAACGTCAAAGGAGCCGACTACCCATGAGAGCGTATCGCAGATTCTTCATTCATCCGCTTACCGCGCTCGGAATCGCGGCGCTGGTTTCCGCCTGCGCAGTAACGGCGCCCAGCTACTCTGACATCGTCGCCGCCCCGGACCGCAGCGATGCCGACCGCTTGAACGATCAGCGGCGCAAGCCCGTCGAGCTCTACGGCTTCACCGGCGCGCGCCCCGGCATGAAGGTGCTCGACATGGGCGCGGGCGGAGGCTACAGCACCGAGCTGCTCGCGCGCTCCATTGCGCCAGGCGGCATCGTCTACTCGCAGACCCCGCCGGATCTTTTTCCCGGCGCCCGGAAGGCGTACCAGGCGCGCGCGCAGAGCCCGGCGATGAAGAATGCTGTCCGGCTCGAACGGCCGTTCGACGATCCGTTGCCGCCGGGCGTCACCGGTTTCGATCTCATCACCTTCTTCTTCTTCTATCACGACACGGTCCATCTTGGCGTGGACCGCACGCGGATGAACCGGCAGCTCTATGAGGCACTGAAGCCGGGCGGCATTCTGATCCTCGCCGACCATTCCGCGCGCCCGGGCGACGGCGCCAGCGTCACGAAGTCGCTGCACCGGATCGAGGAAAGCGTGGTGCGACGCGAGCTCGAGGCGGCCGGTTTTCAGTTCGTGTCGGAGGGCGGTTTTCTGCGCAATCCTGCCGACACGCGCGACACGCCCGTGACCAAGAACCAGGTCCCGAACGATGAGTTCGTACTGAAATACAGGAAGCCGCAGTGATTCAGGAATGAGGTCGGAGGGATGAAGGTCATGTACTTGGTCCCTCTGCGTCCTCAGTGTCCAGTGCAGTCGCAGTCCTTCAACAGTCCAGCGAGTGCGATCGCCGCCGCCGGCTCGCAGAGGATGCTCTTAAAGCAGTATAAGGGGAGTATCCCCTCATTTCGCTACCGTTTCCAAGTGCCTCTCGGCGATGAACCAGGACATTCCACCTATCAAAATTGGGTATGGCCACTCATGGCACGCTTCATGGTGGCGCGTAGCCTAACAAAGCGTTAGGAGGCGTCCACGATGGCCTGGCATGGTTGAGACGGCTGAAGGGCAACTGCGCAGGAGCGCAGCAATGCTGCTCGCGCTCAGCGCCGCCGCCCCGCTCCCCGCTATCGCGGCGGATTCGGTGTTGGCGCGCTTACTGCACGAGCAGGTTGTCGTCCGCGAGCGCGGCGAGGACGTATCGAAGGATCCGCTGCGGGCGGCGCTGCTCTATTGCCAAATTGGGCGCTCTGGGGCCCCCGAAGCACGGTTTGCACCGGGCTGGATGCTCGCGAACCGACGCGGAGTTCCCCGAGACGGCTCCCTGGCAGCTGAACTCGCGCTTTACTCCGCAGCACCGGGCCAACAGCACGGAGGGCGCATGCTGACGCTTCTCAAAGGGCCCAATGCTCGAACCTCCGAGTGCATGCGCGTGGCTCTAAACGCCTCGACCAGAGGCATGGATGCGGCGCGCGCAGCTCGAGGCGGCATGGAACCGGGCAGGGCCAATCCGACAGCAGGCCTTTCACCCGACAAGCAAGAAATCGCCGATCTCGTCCGCGCGCTCGCCCCGCAGTACGGGGTCGAGCCCGGGCTGGCACTCGCGCTCATCCGGGTCGAGTCGAACTTCGACCCGTACGCGCTCTCACCGATGAATGCGCAGGGTCTGATGCAGCTCATTCCCGGGACCGCCAGGCGGTTCAATGTGCGCAACGCGTTCGACCCGGCCGACAACATTCGTGGCGGTCTTGCCTATCTCCGGTGGCTGCTAGCCTATTACCAGGGACGCGTCGTGCTTGCAGCCGCGGCCTACAACGCCGGTGAGGGAGCGGTGGATCGACACGGTGGTGTGCCTCCATACAGGGAAACGCAGGAATACGTCGGGAAGATCGCGAGGTTCTTCGGCGCGGAGCAACACCTCTACGACGGGCGCCTGGTCGATCCTTCACCCGCATTCCCGAGACGGGGCGGCGGCGCTCTCTGAAAGACCCTCGGACGGCTCCTGGCAGTTACTTCGGCAGGAGCTGGCGGATCACGCCTTCGATCGCCTTGACCTCGGCATCAACCGTCACCGGCTTCGCGCACTGCGCGATGGCGGCGTCGGGGTCCTTCAATCCGTGACCGGTGAGCGTGCAGACGATAGTGCTGCCCTCGCCCACCTTTCCCAGCTCGAGGTCCTTCAACAACCCGGCGACCGCGATGGCCGAAGCCGGCTCGCAGAAGATACCCTCGGTCTGCGCCAACAGCTTCTGCACGTGCAGGATCTCCTGGTCGGTGCACTCGGCGAACCAGCCGCCGGATTCACGGCTCGCCGCGACAGCTTGCTGCCAGGACACCGGATTACCGATGCGGATGGCGGTCGCCACCGTTTCGGGATTCTCCACGGGGCGGCCGCGGACTATCGGCGCCGCACCTGAAGCCTGGTACCCCAATATTATCGGCCTGCGCTCCACCAGCTTCTGCTTTCGATATTTGCGCATCCCATCCGGCAGCTTCAGGGCAAGCGTGTCGGCGCCGGCCGATTCCGAATAGCCGATCCAGTGCGCGGTGATATTGCCGGCATTGCCAACCGGCAGCGCGTGATAGTCCGGCACGTCACCCAACGCCTCGATCACCTCGAAAGCGACGGTTTTCTGGCCCTGGATGCGGTACGGATTGATGGAATTCACGATATCAACCGGCGTCGTCTTCGCGACTTCCTGCACCAGCCGCATGCCGTCGTCGAAGTTGCCGCGGATTTGCAGCACCGTCGAACCGTGCATCATCGCCTGCGACAGCTTGCCGAGCGCGATCTTGCCTTCCGGGATCAGCACGAAACAGGCGATTCCCGCGCGCGCGGCGTATGCGGCCGCCGACGCCGAAGTGTTGCCGGTGGAGGCGCAGATGATCGCCCGCGCACCCGCTTCCACCGCCCGCGTAACCGCCATCGTCATGCCGCGGTCCTTGAACGAGCCGGTCGGATTGAGCCCGTCGAACTTGGCGAGAATGCGGACCTTCTTCCGCACCAGGCCCGGCAGGTTCTTCAACTCGATCAGTGGTGTCGCCCCCTCGTTCAATGAGATCACGCGAGTGTTCGCCGCGACCGGCAGCCGGTCGCGGTACTTGTCGATCAATCCAGTGTAATGAGACATCAAGATCTCAAATCACAAAATTCAAATCACAAAACAATTCCAAATCCTTAGTCACAAGCAACAAATCGCAAGCACCAAATCTCAAAATCCAATACCCAAACTGGTTTGTTGTTTGGAGTTTGCTGTTTGGAACTTGATTGGGATTTGTTATTTGGTGCTTGTAAATTGCCTAGAGGAATTCTCAGTTGAGTTCCTCTAGGCGGATGCGAGTCACCTTGGCGACCACCACCGGCAGCTTCTCGATCTTTGCGATCGCCGCGTTGACGTTCTTCTCCACCGTCATGTGAGTAAGCATGATGATGTCCACCTGGTCCTCGCCTTCGTGCGGCTCCTTCTGTACCATGGCGTCGATCGAAATCTGCAAGTCGGCGAGGATGCGGGTAATGTCGGCCAGCACGCCGGGCCGGTCCTGCACGCGCAATCGCAGATAGTAGGAGGTCTCCACCTCCCCCATCGGCAGAATCGGAGTGCTGGAGAGCTGATCGGGCTGGAATGCCAGGTGCGGCACCCGGTGCTCGGGATCGGCGGTCAGCATGCGCGCCACGTCCACCAGGTCGGCCACCACCGCCGAGGCGGTTGGCTCGGCGCCGGCGCCCGCGCCGTAGTACATCGTTTGCCCTACCGCGTCGCCCTTGACCAGGATCGCGTTCATCACTCCTTCGACGTTGGCGATAAGCCGCCGCTCGGGGATTAGGGTCGGGTGCACGCGCAGCTCGATGCCCTTGTCCTTGCGCTTGGCGATGCCGAGCAACTTGATGCGGTAGCCCAGTTCCCCGGCGTAGCGGATATCAATTTGCTCCAGCTTCGAGATGCCCTCGATATAGGCGGACTTGAACTGCATCGGGATGCCGAAGCCGATCGCGGCCATGATAGTAAGCTTGTGAGCTGCGTCCACGCCTTCGATATCGAAGGTGGGGTCGGCCTCGGCATAGCCGCGAGTCTGCGCCTCCTTCAGCACGTCGGCAAAGCTCGATCCCTTGTCGCGCATCTCCGACAGGATGAAATTGCAGGTGCCGTTGATGATGCCGACGATCCATTCGATGCGGTTGGCGGTCAACCCTTCGCGCAGCGACTTGATGATGGGAATGCCGCCGCCGACCGCGCCCTCGAATGCCACCATCACGTCCTTCTTCTGCGCGGCGGCAAAGATCTCGTTGCCGTGCTGCGCGAGCAGCGACTTGTTGGCGGTGACGACGTGCTTGCCGTTGGCGATCGCCTTCAGGATCAGGTCCTTTGCCACGCCGGTGCCGCCGATCAGTTCGACCACGATGTCGATGTCAGGATTGCCGACAACCTCATACGCATCAGCCGTAACGACGGCCCGGTCGCCCACGACACGCCTTGCTTTCTCCACCTCCTTGTCGGCAATCATTCTCATGGTGATAGCGCAGCCGGCGCGGCGCGCAATCTCCTCCTGGTTGCGCGCCAAGACCGCGAACGTGCCGCCACCCACGGTGCCGATGCCCAGCAAACCTACGTTGATTGCTCTCATAATGATGAATGATGAATGATGAATGATGAACGGAAGAAGCCGCTTGCCCTGTTCCCGTCAATCAAATCCCCTTTCATCAATTTCCCTTTACCCGCCATGTTCGCTTTTCATCGCCCTAGTTCTCATTCCGCATTCATCATTACAGTAAGCCGTCCTTCTTGAACATTTCCTTAATACCACGCAGTGCCTGCCTGGTCCTGGCTTCATTCTCAATCATGGCAAAGCGGACATGGTCGTCGCCGTAGTGGCCGAAGCCGATGCCCGGCGCCACCGCGATCCTGGCGTCCGTCAGCAGCCTCTTCGAGAATTCGAGCGAGCCCAGCTCGCGGTACGGCTCGGGGATCGGCGCCCACACGTACATCGTCGCCTTCGGCACCTCGACGTTCCAGCCGGCCGCTTTAAGCCCGCTGCACAGCACGTCGCGGCGCCCCTGGTACACCCGGCGCACGGTTTCGACGCAATCCTGCGGTCCTTCCAGCGCCACGATGGAGGCGACCTGGATCGGCGTGAAAGTGCCGTAGTCGTGATAGCTCTTCATGCGCGCCAGCGCGGTGACCAGCTCGCGGTTGCCGACCATGTAACCGACGCGCCAACCCGCCATGTTGTAGCTCTTCGACATGGTGAAGAACTCGACCGCGATGTCGCGCGCGCCCGGCACCTGCATGATGGATGGAGCCTGGTAACCATCGAAAACGATGTCGGCGTAGGCGAGGTCGTGCACGACGTAGATATGGTGCTCCCGCGCGATCGCCACCAGCCGCTCGAAAAACGCCAGGTCCACGCACTGGGTGGTCGGATTGCTCGGGAAGTTGACGATCAGCATCTTCGGCTTGGGATACGAATCCCGGATGCTGCGCTCCAGCGACTCGAAGAAATCCGCTCCCTGCGTCATCGGTATGTGGCGGATGTCCGCGCCGGAGATCACCGGCCCGTAGATGTGGATCGGGTAGCTGGGGTTGGGCACCAGCACGATATCGCCGGTATCGAGCGTGGCCAGAGCGAGGTGGGCAATGCCCTCCTTCGAGCCAATGGTGACGATCGCCTCCGAGTCCGGGTCGAGCTCGACGCTGTAGCGCACCTTGTACCAATTGCAGATCGCGCGCCGCAGCCGCACGATGCCCTTCGACACTGAATAACCGTGGGTATCCGGGCGCTGCACGGACTCGATCAGCTTCTCCACGATGTGCCGCGGCGTGGGCTGGTCGGGATTGCCCATGCTGAAGTCAATCACGTCCTCACCGCGCCGGCGTGCGGCGAGCTTCAACTCGCCGGTGACGTTAAACACGTACGGCGGCAGGCGTTTTATTCTCGCGAACTCTTCCATGGCCTCGGTGCGTTGCTGAGCAAAAGCGTGATATTCTATCGGAGCGACTAACTCGAAGCAAATCAGTAGGTTATGAAACTACACCTGATGCACGCCGCTGGACTGCAACTGTTCAGCGGCTACGGTGCGGGATACGTCGCCGTCAATAGCGTCCGCCATGAAAAGTGCGTGGTGGTCAGCCCGCAGGCGGTTACGGAATGGGCGGTTACGGACTTCGAGGCGCTCACGAGGACGGATTTCGGCTTCATCGTTGAACTGAAACCCGAAATTTTGATACTCGGGACGGGGGCGACGCAGCGGTTCCCGCCCCACGAACTGGCCAAAGCGCTGGCCACCACGGGCGTCGGGGTGGAAGTCATGGACACGCGCGCCGCCTGCCGGACTTACAACATTCTGGCGTCCGAGGGCCGCAAAGTCGCCGCGGCGAACCTGATAGACAAGTGATTCGGCTTGTGGGCTGTGGCGGGCCAATCGTCAGCCGTCA
>Ga0137423_1000395_pt1 | contig 13299 bp, 15 predicted proteins | sample EasRivERMZT600_2_FD_102326 | JGI IMG/M metagenome (GOLD analysis project Ga0137423, IMG submission 102326) | Soil microbial communities from meander-bound floodplain in the East River, Colorado, USA - East River MetaG ERMZT600_2 | ecosystem: Environmental > Terrestrial > Soil > Floodplain ...
AGAAAGAAGTCCGCGCCTACGATCAGGGCGACCGCTTGGAGACGCGCCGCAAGATCATGCAGGGATGGGCAGACTACTTGGACGGGCTCGTGGCCGGCGCGAAAGTGACGAACATGGCGGGATCGAGACAACGCAGTCGCGCATGACAGCCCGGAGTTCAAATAGGGCTACCAATCTGGTCCCGGACCCGGCCGACTACGGGCGCAAAGGCAATCTCTCGCTAGGGTCTGATTTGCTCAAGTGGTTCAGACGGCGGGTTGAAGAACTTTACTTTGCCGGCAAGCCGCCTCCAAACGCATTGTTCTACTACCACCTTTGGAAGATCACCGCGGATGATTGGGCGAACAGCGGCGAAAAGGCGCTTGCTGATCTGGGGAATGCAGTCTCGCTCGTGCTCGGTCCAAGCCCTAATTTTGAAGCGGCTGGTCTCGCATATCGCAAGCTTTACAGTAAGGAGGCGCAACGCCTCGGTGCAATAGTGGGGCAGTTGGGAAGGTCCAAGCATTCAGTGAAAATGGCTGTCGAGGAATTCTCGGCTGCCGAAAAGATACAAGCACAACGCAAGCGAATGGGGCAGAAGCCACTTTCCATTCGTGCGCTTGGCGACAAGATCACAATACAATTTTCTAATCGCGATGCAGAATCAATACGAAAGCGCCTCAGCAAGACTTACAAGAAATTGAAGAGCTAGATCACTAGCGAACAAGCCCGCTCGTTTCGCCCACAAATTCTGGGTACGACTAGTTCATTGGCTATGCGGCCATACCCACTCGCGCTCGCAAAATATAAGTATGTCCAGTAACAGCCCGAGGTGGGCAGAAATGAATGAAGCGATTCTAAGACTACCGGCCGTATCGCGGCGCGTCGGTCTTTCCCGAAGCAGCATCTACGCGCGGGTCGCATCTGGAGATTTTCCGCGTCCCATCAAACTTGGTTCAAACGCTAGAGCGGTCGGCTTTGTCGCGTCGGAAGTAGATAGCTGGCTTGCGACACAGGCGGAACGGCGCGGCGCTTCTACGATTCAGGCCGCTTAACCATTACTGCCCTGCGGACTTTCCAAACGGAAAAGCCCGCGCCGCTGGTATCGGTCACGGGCCAAAGGATCAAGACGATGCAGATTATAGCAACAAACGACGCGGTGGCGGCATGACTCCCGATGCCGTCCTGGCTCGTTTCAACCATCTTCGCGAGAGCGGAATAGGGCGCTACGTTGCGCCGTGTCCAGCCCACGAGGACCGGAGCCCTTCACTCTCGATCCGCGTACTCGACGACGGGCGCACTTTGCTTCACTGCTTTGCAGGATGCGATGTCGAGGATGTTGTCGGCGCGGTCGGCTTGACGGTTGGCGACCTTTTCTCGGAGCGCCAGCTTTCACAGACAGCGATCAAGCCCTCACCGCTGAAGCTTAGACCAGCAGAAGCGCTGTTGCTGCTTGGTCACGAGATCCTTGCTGCAAACCTCATCGTCGCCGACCTCGTGACGATACTTCGTCGTGGAGAGATGCCAAGTGAGTTGGCACTGAGCCGATTGGCGCAGTGTTCGGGCCGCATCCAGACGGTCCGTGCCTTTACTGAGGCAATTGCGCAGCCAGAGTTGAAGTCAATTCGTCGCGGGATTGCCGCATGAATGCCGTCATTGCCGAGATCCAAGACAGGGTTGACGCGATCTCGGATGGCGAGGCTGTACTGAACGGAGTGCATGACTTTCTTGGCCGCTTTGTTGCCTACCCAACCTTTAATTGCCACATCGCACACACACTCTGGATCGCCCACACGCATCTGATGGCGGTTTGGGATAGCACGCCGCGCATAGCGTTTCTGTCTCCAGAGCCAGGATCTGGCAAGAGCCGTGCCCTTGAAGTCAGTGCCTTGCTGGTACCACATCCGATCGAGGCAATTAATGCCACGCCAGCCTATTTGTTTCGCAAGGTCGCTGATCCTGAAGGTTTGCCAACCGTGCTGTTCGACGAGATCGACACGGTCTTCGGCCCAAAAGCCAAGGACAACGAAGTGATTCGCGGCGTATTGAATGCTGGCCATCGTCGAGGGGCGATGGCAGGCCGTTGTGTGCTGCGCGGCAAGACCGTGGAAACAGAAGAGCTACCCGCATATTGTGCTGTTGCGGTCGCCGGACTTGGCCACCTGCCGGACACGATCCTAACGCGCTCCGTCGTGATTCGCATGAGACGGCGGGCTCCAACAGAAAAGATCGAACAGTTCCGGCGCCGAATTGAGGCACCTGCGGGTCACCAACTGCGCGATCGACTGGCGGAGTGGGCGGCCGTCGCACAGCCATGCATAGCTTTTCCTCAGATGCCGCCCGGTATCGAGGATCGTGCTGCGGACGTGTGGGAAGCGTTGCTTGCGATTGCAGACGCGGCGGGTGGCGTGTGGCCTGGGATTGCCCGCAATGCTGCTGTTGCGCTCGTTACACAGGCCAAAGAGTCCAGCCCGAGTCTGGGCCTGAGACTGCTTGCAGATTTGAGGACAGTCTTTGTCCAAAAGGAGTCCATGGCAACCAGCGAAATCATCGCCGAACTCGCAGCCATCGAAGAGGCTCCTTGGGGCGACTACAAGGGAAAGCCGATCAACGACCGCCAGCTGGCCAACCTGCTTCGACAGTACGGGGTGAGCTCAAAGGTGAACCGACGCGGCACAGGCACCCTTCGAGGTTACGCGAGACAGGATCTGTATGACCCATGGATGCGCTACCTCCCGCAGTCCCCGGAAAGCGTAACAAACGTAACAGGCGAAACACGCGGGCGAATCAACGGGCTGGCCGTTACAGGTGTTACGGATGTTACGCATTTGGTGGAGGCCAACGCGGAGAGGTTGCAGGCATGAGTCCCGAATCAGTTGCGGCAGAAGTCCAGGTTGGGCGCGAACTTATCGCTTCGATTACCCCTACCCAATTTTCAACCGACGGAGACAAACAGGAATGAGCTATTCATTAGGCATCGAGGTCAAGGCATGAATTCTCCCGAACGAGAAGCCGCCGAATTCCAGACAGATCGTGAGCTTGGCGCTTTGCCTACCCCCACGGGCAGGGTAGTCGATTTTGCCAAACGCAAACGGGCGATTGACCTGGCGACCCTGACAGACGTGCGCCGGGAGATGGCCCGCGTCTATCGCGAGGTGCGGTTCAAGAAGATCGCTCCAGAGGTGGGAGCCAAGCTCACATTCATGCTCGTGTCGATCGCGAAAGTGACCGAGCAGGCCGAAGTCCAACCGCGAGTTGAGGCCATCGAGAGAACACTGGCTAGGCAACCGCAGTGAAACTCAGCGACACGGTCTACGAGCGGCTGACTTCGGACCAACGCTTCCGCGCCACCATTGAGGCGTTTTCGAGGATGGACATTGCAGAGGTCGATCGCCTGCAAGACACCTGCGGCTTCGTACCGATCAGGGTACATGCACCAGCTTACTTTCATCGCCTTCGCAGCTACCAAGAACTAGCAATGCAGCAGGGGCTTTTCGTGCTGGAGCAGATGGCCGCGTTTTGGGCGGCCATGTTCAACGTGCGTGGGGCAGAAGGCGAGCGCCAGGACAAGGCGATCGAAGATATCGTAAGTACCGTCGCGAACCTCAAAGCGCTCATATTGGCATGGGAGGAATTCAACAGCGAACTGGCAATCGACCCAGACAAGGCCCACTTCACTCGCTACAAGCTGGCAAAGGAATTGATCGCATGGATGGATGCCATGGAGCCAAACGATGTCATCGAGCCGGATGCAGAGAGGCATGCACGCATGCTTGCGTTCTTCAGGGATTCTTGGCGACGGCGGCTTGAGCACGTACGTTCGATCGACATGATCGAGACACCAAGATTAGCGAAGAACGGCAGGTGAATAGTCACAACGCCTTACCAAGGCTTCGGAGCCGCTACCTGGCTCAAGTGCTGGCGACAATTCAACAGCGCCTCTATACCCCCACCCGCGAAATAGGGCCTCCAAAGTAACGTAAAGCCTACAAATGGAGTTCTGCACGCGATGCATGGTGTCTTGGTAGAATCAATATATGGCCGCGCAAGTCAACGAGTTTGACCCTCGGCGAGCGCTTGGGGCACTGATGTATCTTGCCCGCGCCACCACAAACGATCTCTATATCCTCATGAAGATGCTTTATGTCGCTGACAAGAAGCATCTTGCGATCACGGGGCGCTACATTGCGGGCGACCAATACGTTGCAATGGAAGCCGGCGCAACTCCGAGTGGTGCTTATGACATTGCGAAGTTTGTGAGAGGCGATCACAGGCTGCACCGAGGATTTCCGCTAGCTCGTCGATATATCGAGGTTAGGGATCAGACCAAGGTGAATCTGCTTGCTGACGTGCCTGAAGGCTACATAAGTGAGTTGGCCCAAAAGTGCCTTGACGAAGTAGTTACGCTTTACCGCGAGCATCCAAATTGGGTCTATTGGTTTAAGCAAGCCCACGATTCCGCTTGGACCGCATCACTTAAAGAAGGCGAGCTTGCGCCGCCGATTGATATCAAGGCTGTAGCAGGAACAATCAAAGAAAACGGCCCACTTCTAGACTATTTGGCAGATCCGTACCCAGAGGCGGCAAAAGGCTAGATCACTTGCTTACTGCGGGAACCGTCGTTCGAGTTCCTGTTGATTTCAAGCAAGGAGAACCGAAGTACCTTGTCGTCGTTGACGTTGACTCCGCCGTTCATTGCGTCGTCATCAATTCAAAGATTCACAAGCTATTCGGAGGGGAACTCTTTAAGGATTCTTTCGTCCCGATTGAGAAAGCGACACATCCATTCATGGAAAAGGATGTGAGCTATGTTGACTGCAACGAAATCAAACAGTTTCCGCTAGCTGAGATTCAAACGCACATAGCAGCCGAGCCCGGCTGCGTAAGGGGCCAGATTTCAAGTGAGCTACGAGCCAAGATAATTCACGCAGTCCAAGTATCGATCTGCATTGTCCCCGCGGACAAGAGGCGCTACATCGCGGTACTTTCCTCGCGCACCGCGACAGATGCGCCTGACCGCAACTAGCAAAACCGGGTTATCGATCGAACAATGGCATCCGAGCTGCTCAAAATTATTCTCTCAGTCGCGGCTGTCCTAATGGTTGCGCTTAGCACCTTCCTTGCCTCTAAGGACACCGAAAGAAAGTTAGGACAAACTCCGCTAGTTTTTGATCCTGGCTCGGGCAAGCCGTCCTGGCTTTCTAAACATCGGTTGATTGTCGCCATTGCGCTCGCAGCAGTACTAGGGATGGCGCAGCAATTGATGATTCGTCGCGAAACTCTGGATGCAGCTGAGCGTGCAAGAGACACTGCGGAGGCCGCAGGCGATGCTTCAACCAAAGCCAGTCTGGCGGCTACATCTGCGGAATCGGCGGCCACAAGCGCCGGACAAGCGGCTGAAAAGGCCGAAGTGGCCGCGGTGAACGCCGAGTTAGCGATAAAGGAGATTGGCAAGACAGCGAACGCCATCCTCGCGTTGTCGAAGGACGTTCAACTAGCGAAGGCCGAGACGACCAGGGTATCCGACCGAATAACCTCGATTACACTCGAGATGCAGTTCTCCTTGCCAATGTCTGATCCCGCTCTAAGTGAGTACAAGAAGCGTGTCTATGACGGCGTTATGGCCTTCAATTCAAAGTATCCACTTACCGATGAGAACGAAGACCACATCGGTTTTGGATCTGGGACTTCCGGGCGTGTCCCTGTGTATTTTGATTTCCTGCACCCGCTGGCCCCTCTCAATGAGAATGAGCACGAAGTAAAGGAAGCGCTCTTCTTGCCTTTCATTGAACTTGCCTTCTTTCGGACCCCGATTAGCGCCGAAGAATATGAGTTCACGCGGGCTGGAGATATCTTCATAGGTGGCCGACCGCCGTTGCGGAAGCGGCCCCCAGATCTTTCGATTGCCGCGGTTAGCAGACCCAACGTGTTTGTGTATGTGAGACCCCGCCAGGACGTGCCTGAGGCGAGCACCTACAGAGTGTGGCTAGTTAAGTGGTCGCCACGTTCTTCGGAGTGGATCAATGCCACCCGCCGCCTTACACACGTAGACGAACTTCCAAAGTCTCAATTGATTCTTGGTATCGGCAAACTTCTAGTCAATCGCCAGGACACCGCGCTTCGGATTCGGCGGGAGTTTGAGTTGGAATTCGCCAAAATCGAGATAAACAACATGACAATGGAGCTAGACAAGGCGACATTTACTAGGCGGTTTGATGCAGATGGAAATCCGATTTGGGAATATTTGTTTCCTGAAGATCTGACAACCATTCTTTCGCCAGGCGTATAACTGAAATTACAACTAATTGTGTACAGCATAGTGGCCATAGAAACGGCCTGGTCCCCAGGACCGGATCGAATCATCGGCAAATGGCTTGTTGATGTATTCCCGTACTCAATTGATCTTCGGCACTGGCGGTCGTAACTGCCACTCGCCTAGTGATCCACATTTTCTGCATCGGGGACGACAGTCGGCTGGATCGCGATCACCTAGGCCCCGCATAATGAGCTCGGCCAAGTTGCATGCCGCATGTCGCCGACATCCTGGGCACCAGCAGGAAAGCTTGTGCCGATGCTCGAGGATCTGGCGGAAGGTGCGGATCTCGATACGCTCCATGGTCGGAGCATGATCGCCTGCCAGGGTCAGCAGGTGAGCCTGAATTTCTGGCGCAAATTGAGAGAAAGGCGTAACTATCAAGTTGGGGTGATGCCAATCTACAGGGGGCCGTCAATGTTGTGCCGACTTCTCGCCATCAGCTGTTTGTCGTCGTTCGCATTCCTCGCTAACGCCGCCGCCCCAAATCAAGTCACGTTTTCAGTGGCCGAAATAGCCAGACGCGTCGGTCCAGCTGTTGTCATGGTTCGAATGTCCGGCCCTTCTGGAGACGCGGACGGATCGGGATTCATTGTCGATGCGTCTGGCACGATTGTTACGAATCTCCACGTGATCGAAGGTGCAACCACGGTCGCGGTCAAGCTTCCGAATGGTGACATTTATGATGAAGTGCGCGTTCGTGCGTTCGATGCACGGAAAGACTTAGCAATTATCCAAATCCTTGGGTACGGATTACCGATTGTTGAACTTGGCGATTCAGACGCGACCCAGGTGGGCCAACCTGTGGTTCTTATCGGGAATCCGATGGGAATACTTCAAGGTTCGGTCTCAACCGGAGTCGTAAGCGGTATTCGAGAGACTGCGGCAGGGGGTGGGCGCGTGATTCAAATAGACGCCGCCGCGAACCCCGGCAACAGTGGCGGGCCATTGGTCAATGCGTCAGGCGAGGTCATTGGAGTTCTTTCATTCAAGCTTCGTGGTACGGAAAACCTGAATTTTGTCGTGCCGATCAACTATGCGAGAGGACTGATAGCCTCAACCGCGTCATATGACCTCAAGGAATTCGCCGTACGCCTGTCGGGGTCATCATCCAGTTTATTCGAGCCTGCCAAGCAAGACTTCCCCAAGCGTTGGAAATCCCTAGTTTCTGCCAATACGTTTCTTGTTCGCGTCGATGCTGAGCATGTGTATGTCGAAAATGTCATGTCAGACGAGATCAAACGGCTAGGCGGCTTTAGCAATTGGGAATTGAAGAAGAGTGGCGACAAGTACATTGGTACACGTCGTGCTGGTCGTCCTTGCATTCATGATGGATTGACGTACGAACAAAACTTTTGTCAGCTCGAGGATTCGACAGCGATCACGCTCCTTTCGCCGACCCGCATAGAGGGAGTCATTAGCGGCTACCCTGACAGCGCAAAGTTCAGCTGCAAGAAGTGCGAGTTTAAAGGGGATCGAGTGGAACGCCCCTTCGTGTGGATTCCAATGGAATGAGACCTAGGCCTCGCTCCAGAATTTGTCCTACCGCATCCACGTCGCGCCGTTGAACGTCGGCACGGGTGGGTGCAACTGCCATTCGCCGCGCTGCCCGCACTTGCGGCACCTCGGCCTGCAAGCAGCGGGATCCCGGTCTCCAAGCCCTCGCATGACGAGCTCAGCCAGATTGCAAGAAGCGTGCCGCTGGCATTCTGGACACCAGCAGCTAAGCGAGTACCGATGCTCGAGGATCTGGCGGAAGGTCCTGACTTCGATGCGCTCCATGGCCAGAGCATCTCAGCGCCGAGTCGCTGAGTCGATCGGGATTTCTCGTAGTTACTCGATAATTGGTTGTGGTGAAGGCGGATGTTTGCCCTTCGAGGTCACGGCAACAATCGGCCTTCCATCAACCAGAATTTCATGTCGAGTAATAACGCCATCCACCGGGAGCAGGTCATCAATAGTAGAAGGACTAACTCCGCCGTCGGGGAATTTCAGCTTGACCCCTGCACCAAATGCGTACTCCTTCTGCTCGCACGACGACGTGTTATTGCAAGTGCGCGGCGGAGCCGGTAGTTCGGCAAATACGCCTGTCGCAACTTCTGCATAGTAGGTGTTGGAGATCGTTATGCGCTCTGCGTCTTTGTTGACGCGTCTCTTACAAAGATAAAAGCACCACCATTTTCTCTTTTTCTCTTTGCCCTTGACATCTGTTCGTCCACCGACGCTCTTGTAAATGAAGTAGTTGTTCTTGAAGGACTCTGATTCAACTAAGCCACCGTCCACTAGCGGAGTGTCCCTGGAGCTGTCGTGATCTGCCCAGAGGATTGCAGAGGCACTAAATAACAATACTAAAGCGACGAGTCTTCTCATTAGTCCTCCCGCCCGATCGCTTCTTCCGACGTGAATGGCCTAGCGTCTTGATTCGCACGAAATAGTTAGGCGAAATCTCCTGCTGGCTCTCATTGTCTCTACATCACGCACCAGAACTAAGGTGCGCAGCGCTCTTCCGTACAGTGCCATCACCGCAGCTTCCTGCGAATAGCTTCAGGGATTGACAGGCGCAACCTCTCCTTCTTCAGGCCTCTCCTCTGTTGGTATCGGACTCTCGTTTGCGGCCGTGAAGCTTCGAGCGATTGGATTCAGTCGGTTGTTGTGCATATCCACTATATCCGTGACAACGACGGCGTATGACTTCTTGCCGATTGTACGCTGGTGCGTACTGGTGTCCCAGTCGCCATCAGGACAAGGTATCTGCTCCAGGTTTGTGGCGCTTAGACTGGCGTCTGCCACAACAGGAAAGCTCTCTCCAGCAAGGTTGTGGTTAAACCATTGACGATTGCCGAGCTTGAAGAAAACGTCTCCAGATCGACCATTTTCATCAAGTGGCTTAATCAAGATTTGGGTGCCGAAGAATTGCGGGGGAGCCGTCGGATCGATGGCGCAACCATCGCAAGGCTCTTTAAGTGTTGTTCGCATGGACGTGCCAAAAACCACGTTTACTCGAAGAGCGCCGGGTTCAAAAGGGCAGGTGCCGATAGCCGGAACGATCGAGATCCTATAGGGCGCAGTCCAGATCGGGTTGGTAAGGCACATTGACCGTCGTTCGCCGCTGCCTAGTTCGCCCTTGAGGAGAATTGCAGATTTTCCAAATCCCCTTCCCGCGGCAACAAATCCCTGCAACGGGGCGGCGTGGAATCTTCCGGCATTTCCGGATTCTTGTGAGATTGTGCGTCCCGCTTCCTGCATGGTCTGGATGGTTTCAAATTTAATCGCGTCGGGGCTTCCTTCGCTTGAGTGGAAATACTGATTCCGGCCGGCCCACTTGCTGCGCATGAAAATTTCCGGGGAATCATTAGCAACGAGCGCCGTTCGTCCGCCGTCAAAGTTTCCAATTCCTCCGATTGCGCCATCGTGATTTACGAATCCGCAAGAAGCATCGTGCCACTTGAGTGACTCTGGATCGGAGTTAAAGCGACAGTTCGTGTCAATGTGAAACATGCAGATAGGGCCGTCAGTAGCCACAGTATTGCCTTCGCGGTATGCCTCGACGGACTTTCCGGCGTCTTTGTCGATGCCGCCACTGCCCGCTAAGCCTTCTAGTACAGCATCTTCGGCATCTAAATCGAGGTCAAAGCCTGCGAAGTTAATTGCCTCGCCTGGCACAACATCACGATCACCTGCCAACGCGTAAGTGCGAACCCTCGCAAAGGCATTTGATGAGTACGAAACACTGTTGAGATCAATTGTAAAAGCATCTGCAAGCTCAGACTCGGCGGTCACGCTGTCATTGTGAATTTCGTGATTGAAATCCCCATGTGCGTCGGTCCCTGCGCTCAAATATATCTTGCGGCTGAAGATGTGCTGCGGCTGCTCCGAAAAGTTGTAGTTCAATGTAGACCTCACTTGATCCAAGTACTCTTGCAAAGTACTCAAAAAAGTTTTGTCCCAGGAGGACCGAAATACGAACTTTTGATTCCTGCTCGCGGCGGAGAACGTGTCGATGTTGTCCGTAGTGCTATCCGCATGGGCGGTACCATCTGCGTTGAGAGCCGTAATAAATTCCGCTTTGCCGTTCCATACCTGTGACCCTTTGAATACGAAGTCATCAGCAGTATCATTGACGAGGGCCGACCGGTGTTCTGGCGTATTGAACGGCCGCAACCCGATTGCCCTGTCGAAATGCTCCTTGGACCATCCGATTACACCGCTAAATGGATGAGCGGCATACCCGAAAGCATTGACGCCTGCCATCTCGTGCAGCACGTGCGGGAGAGTCAGATTGTTCTCGGCACCAGTGTCATTCACACCCGGGAATTCAGCATCAATGCCGAGTGCGTCTATGTGAACCTCGAACTTTCCACCGTGCCACGGCCCTTCAAAATGTGGCGCGCCGTATACAAGGAAGTGACTGCCCTGACGAAGGTGGCTGGCTGATGTAAGAAATCGGCCAGTTCCATGTAACGTAACTTCCTCGCCCCCAAGTATTCCGAAATTCTCTCGATAAAAATTAAACTCTCCAATCTTGCCGTCAGTATTGGCTGTCGGCCCAAACCGTGGTGGAGTCCCTTCGTCGAACTCGCCGCCCGAGTAGAAGACGTTGTGATCAGTTGTAGCAATCAGGTTACGAAAATGAGCCCAATTGCCGTCCGTGAGTTTTTTATCGATTAAGCCGACAGCGAAAGCGGATTCAAGAACCATCGCTAGCGGGCCGCCAAACGCTCGATAGGCGCTATCGACGCTATCTAGGTCTCCGGTCGTCTGTTCAGCAATGGTGTGGTAGTGGATGTCGTAATAGCGATCGATGCGACTGAAACGAGGAAAACCGTCAATGTCTACAATCACACGCATGACATGGCGCGTCTCTCTGTCATCTCCAGGGACGATTGTCCAACGCACACGCGCTTCGATTAGATGTTTGCCCGGCTGCCCGCGATTAGGACCAATTCCGATGCATGCAGTAGGCACGCGAACGATATAGTGCCAGTGATCTCCCCTTATCTCGTCCCGACGAATGCCGCCACGTGCGCGTCCAGTTGGATCAATAATGCGAATCGGTTGATTTCCGGCGCCCGTAGAACAGCTAAAATCGTTCGTACCATCGATATTGTCTTGAAATATCCGTCCCTCGGCCTGCCCGGTTGCTTCGTTGAAGTTGCGAATTTCAATTAATGTGACCGCGGTGCGCGCTGGGCTAAGCTCCGCCGTATAAACAAGCACTGGCACATAGTCGCGGATGGTGCGCCACGGCGCATCCAAAATCACATCTTCACCGGCGGAATCAGTGTATGCGTGTGAAGTGGTTGCTGTGAGTAGCGACAGCACAAGCGCCAATATGCTGTGCATCAAGCATGGCCGAACAATCAGACTGTCTAGGCGCATCGCGTTTCTCCTAGATGAGAGAGTGAGCGAATGAACAGTGATGTATTGAACGTGATCGGTAGTTCTGGATTCCGAATGAAGCTAACTAGGGAAGGTCACGTCTAATAGTGCGAGCCATAGCTCGCGGAAATTAGAGGGGGGTGATATCGCAGCGTCAGAAGGTGCGACAGGTTGGTTGTCCAGCGGGAGTGAACCGTTAGCAATAGGTTCACTTGTCCCCCCTCTTGGAATGGCGCTGTCCGCTGCCTGATGCAGTGCATCAGACCATTCCGCTAGGGAATCTTACTCCTGCGCAGTCGAAGTTAGACCGTCTGCTTTCGATGGCGTACAACTTGGAGGGCACGGGGCAAACGACATTCGATTTCCGCTCTTTTGGCGTTTGCGGGCCTTTCGCGGGCACCTGAAGAGCCTTTCATGGACCACGCCAGAGAAGCCTTCCTTGTGCAAACCCGCCTCAAATGCCGGTACGCAGGCGGCTTAAGAACTCATTGATCAACAGTCTTTATTAGCTAAATCACAGACTTATTGATGAACGGTCGATTGTGCCCGCTCAAAGATTGGCTTCAACTGTAAGTCGGACGGTCCGCGGCTCGACCGGGTGGAAATGAATGTCCACGACAGCGGCGGCTTCCCCAGGTAGCTGGGATTCATAGTAATAACGGATGTCGCTCGCATCGCTGTCGAGGGCGTTGTAGAGCCCGAGGCGCAGCTTGAAATGGTCATTGAAGCGCCGGCCCACTTCGAGGTTTACAAGGAAAGTCTCCGGGGCCCGCACGCTGTTATCCTCGATGAGCGCCGACGGCCCGAGGTAGCGCAGTCGCGCCCCTCCGAACCAACGGCTGTCATGGTCGAACGTCACGCCAAGCGAAGCCACGCGTTCGACTGCGCCAGGAATTCGGTCCCCGGCCGGCTCGTCGTCGCGAAAGCGCGACTTGGACCAGGCAAGGTCCGCATTGACGATGACCCAGTCCCCTGCCGCGCATACAGGCCGAGCTCCACGCCATGGCGGCGGCTCGGCCGGCTCGCCTCAGTGGCGCCGCCGTCGCCGGTGTGCTGAGTGACGATCAGGCCCGGCACCACCTCAAGCAACTCACTGGTGCGCAGGAGTGGCCGGTTCTCGAGCTGCTCGTGCAGCACGGTGCCTTCGCTCGCAGCGCGTGGGTCGCCCATGAGGACGATGCGCTGTGCGCTGACAACCACTTCCTGCAGATTGGCGGAAGTTACTCCGCTAGCCCATGCCGGACTCAATATTGCCGCTAGCAGTGGGGCCAAAACGGCCGTTCTGTCGTTATTGCCGCTAGCAGTGGGGCCAAAACGGCCGTTCTATCGTTCGCAAAGCAACTCATTGCAGTGCAGCCTTGTCACCAAGCGACAAGAGAGCGCTGCAGAGTATCGCGGCGGCGCGGCGAAGGAGTGCCGGGCAAGTCAATTGGGGGTATGGGAGCGGGTATCAAGAAGTAACGAAAACATTTTTAATAAGTTAAATCAGATGCTTATGCAGAATAGGATGGTTGTGGGCGAGGATCACGGCCGTCGCGTTCCGGGCGAGGGCCTGCTTGACGACCTCCCGGGGATGGACGCTTGCCCCGTCGACGGTGCCGCGGAACAACTCCTCGCAGCGAGTGAGG
>Ga0137423_1000400_pt1 | contig 13226 bp, 16 predicted proteins | sample EasRivERMZT600_2_FD_102326 | JGI IMG/M metagenome (GOLD analysis project Ga0137423, IMG submission 102326) | Soil microbial communities from meander-bound floodplain in the East River, Colorado, USA - East River MetaG ERMZT600_2 | ecosystem: Environmental > Terrestrial > Soil > Floodplain ...
GCCATGAAGCTTCGAGTAGCCCGGATATTCCCAGCCGCAACTTTTCTTTCAGCCACTTCGTCAGGTTCCCGGATTACTCACAAATTAAGGATGGAGAATCGGGAGAGCGGATAAGCGAAACAAACGCTGTGTGCGAAATAGGAGGGCGCGATCGCTGGCGGGGATGTCGCATAAAAGGCCGGTTATGTAAACTTCACACCGCTTCTGGCCGGGCGCGTCTTTCCACAAAATCGGCAAACACGCGGAAAACGCTGCTCCGAAGTCGCCTTCTCAGCGGATTTTCCGGACCGTTCTCGCTGGATGTCGTTGATGCCGTTGCACATGAGATTGCGCGCCGTCTTGCATGGCCGATCTTTCTCTTGGCTACCGATCTCGCCTACGAGCCGCGAAGTCCAGAAACGACGCTGCTGTATCAGGTCGTCGCCGAACAACTCGAAACGTTCCTCGCCCGGCAGCAGGAGCGCGACCGCCCCGTGCCGCTATTCGTCGAGAAATGTGGAGCTCCACATTTCTCCACTAATGTGAAGTCGTCAGTAATGTGGAGTTGACGGTTGAAAGCCTTGGGAATCGGGCTTCAAACGGCGCTCCACTCCACATTTAAGCAGTAGCATTCGACACGTCGCCGTCCGGCGACTGAATCTGATTTCAGTGAGGTGCCGATGCTACGTTCCATTTTTCCCAAAGTTAGTCAGAAGTTTCTATCGATGCCGATGCTGGGGCCAATTGCCGACGGGTTCGATGATTGGCTCGCCGTTAATGGCTACGCACGCCGTTCGCGCAAGCACGCAATCCAGGTGCTGTGGCATGTAGACGCGGACCTGCGTCGACGCCGGATTGATGAAGTCACAGGTTTAACGCACGCTATGCTCGACGGCTGCTGGCGAGATCGCAACAAACTTTTTCCGGGTGACGCTGGAACGGTGCGGGCACTGGAGCGATATCTGATAACCAACAACATAATCGCCGTCGCCGAAACCGAACAAACAAGAGTGAGTTCCACGACGGCACTAACCAATGAGTATGCGAACCACTTGCATGAAGTGCGCGGGTTTGCGGCATCTACTATCCAACACCGCCGATATGTATCCCGGTGCTTCCTGGATCACCTTGATGCGGTGAAAGTCCCTCTCCAGTCGATTCAGGCCAGCGATATAGAGAGGTATATTGTCCAGGCCGGAAAGCGTCTGAATCGGGCAAGCCTGCAACAGGAGATCGCAGGCTTGCGTGGGTTTCTTCGATTCCTCTCTATCGACGGCAGAGTTCCTTATGGGCTGGACCGCCAGATCGATACGCCGCGCCTTTACCGGCCTGAGCAACTGCCTCGCGCTCTACCATGGGACACGGTGAAAGCGCTTCTGCGATCTATCGATACGACGTCGGCCATCGGGATTCGCGACTACGCGATGTTGCTTTTGATTGCCACTTACGGTCTTCGTGCCAGCGATGTGGTGGCCATCACACTCGATGACATTCGTTGGAGACAAGGCAGTCTATGCATCCATCAGCGCAAGACATCGTCACCGTTAGAGCTGCCGCTGACCAACGAGGTTGCCGCCGCGATTGTGAAGCACTTGAAACGTACTCCGCCACCTGAACCACACCGAAGGATCTTTTTACGAATGCGTGCTCCCATCGGCTTGCTGAAGCCAACGGCGATTTCAGAAGCCTTTCACTCGATGATACGGAAGAGTGGCTTGAGCATTCCCCTTCAGGGCGCGCATTGCCTTCGGCACTCGTTGGCCTTACATCTTCTGAACAAGGAGACTCCTCTCAAGACGATTGGTGACATCCTGGGGCATCGTACAGCGGAAAGCACGTCGATCTATTTGCGATTGGCAACGGGAGACCTGCGAGAAGTTGCCTTAGAAGTTCCGGGTAAGACGCAGTTCAGAAAGGTCGTGCGGCCATGACTCCGGCAACGGCGTTTTGCTCCCTGTTGGCTCCCATCTTCAAAAGGTACGTGAATCTGAAGCGCACCCTGGGCCGGCGCTTCGCAGAGCCGACTCGAACGCTTCAGTCGCTGGACCGATTCCTCCATGACGAATCCCATCGTTATCCGGACTTGAACGCCAACGCATTTCGAGCTTGGCGCCAGACCCAAGAGGGTCTTGCTTCGGGCACCCGGCGAGACCGGATGATGGACATTTATAGGTTCTGCCTCTATCGACGAAGGACCGAACCACGGTCCTTCCTTCCAGATCCAGACACGTTCCCCCAACGTCATCAACCGCTCATTCCCTATATCTTCTCGGAGGCGGAAGTGGCGCGGCTACTCCGTGCGGCCTCCAGCTTGACGCGGCCTCCTTCCTCGCCGCTCCGCCCCGAAGTGATTCGGCTTGCGATTGTTCTCCTGTTCACAACTGGAATCAGGCGCGGGGAGTTGCTTCGTCTCAGATTGAGCGATTACAACCGCCAGGACTCGACCCTGCTTATTCGAGAGTCCAAGTTCCACAAGTCCCGCTTGCTTCCGATCAACGGCGGCATCGCCGGCGAAATTGAGAGTTATCTTCGCGCCCGAAAACGGCATCGGCTTCCGGTATCTGCGGACGCCGCTTTCATTTGGAATTCGGTCCAGGGTGGACGGGCATACAATGGGCCGGGGCTGCAAATGTGTCTGCGGCCTCTTCTTCGACAATGCGGCATCTTGACCTCCAAAGGAAAGCTGCCACGGATCCATGACGCTCGCCACAGCTTCGCCGTGAATGCACTGCTGCGCTGGTATCGGATCGGCGCCGATGTCGATGCCAAACTGCCGTTGCTGGCGACATACATGGGACACTGTTCAGCGGCATCGACGCATTACTATCTGCACTTCATCGAACCTCTCCGTTCGGCTGCCAGTAAACGATTCGATAGCTGCTACGGTAATCTCGTCGCCCCATTTCAAACCGGAAAAGGAGGAGGTCGATGAAGAAACAATCGCCCAATCTGCTCGGCGCTGTTGTTCGTGACTACTTTACCGATCACCTGCCCCGCCTCCGAGGAACGAGTCCCCACACCATCCATAGTTATCGCGACAGCATCGTTCTGCTGCTCCGCCATCTTTCCGAGCAGCGAAAGAAACCCGTCGCGGTACTCGACCTGACCGATCTGGACCCGCCAGGAATCCTCGCGTTTCTGTCCTATTTGGAACAGGGCCGAAAGAACGGGGTCTCCACGCGTAATGTCCGGCTCTCGGCCATTCACGCATTCTTTCACTTCGTGGCTTCGCGAAACCCCGAGCATCTGGACTTAGCACAGCGTGTTTTAGGCATTCCCTTCAAACGCGCACAACAACGAGCGATCGACTACATTGAATACGAGGAGATCGACTCGATTCTCAAGGCAATCGATCGCGCCACATTGCAGGGAAATCGCAACTATGCGCTTCTGGCGACGATGTTCAACACCGGCGCTCGCGTGCAAGAGATCGCCGATCTTCGTGCTTGCGACCTGCAGTTGACCAAACCTTTTCAAGTCCGATTGTTCGGTAAGGGAAGGAAGGAACGATATTGCCCCCTATGGTCGCAAACAGCCACAGTCTTGCGCAGCCTCTGCAGGCAGCGAAGTCTGGACCTGCAATCGGGATCCCGGGTCTTTCTGAATCATCGAAGCGAACCGCTTACCCGCTTCGGTATCCGGCACATCCTCGCCAAGTGCATTGAGGATGCTTCTACGGATGTTCCCAATCTACGAAAGAAACGGCTGCACCCTCACAGCATCCGCCACAGCACAGCCGTGGCCCTTCTCAAATCTGGCGTCGATCTGTCTGTCATCAGCCACATCCTCGGACATGCAAGCCCAACCACCACGTACCGCTACGCCAAAATCGATCTCGCAATGAAGCGTCAGGCGATCGCGCGTGTCAAACCAGTTCCCAGCCGAGCGCGCACGCCCTGGAGCAAAGACCGCACAATCTTGGACTGGTTGGAATCCCTCTAGCTCTCCAATAAATAATGTGGAGTTGAACGCCCTTTGAAGCCCGATTCCCAAGGCTTTCACACGGCAACTCCACATTACTGACGACTTCACATTAGTGGAACGGGAATTTCGTTCCTTCCTCGACTGCGGGGTTCTGGCACGGGTTTTTTTGAGGCTTCGTTGCCAATCCTGCGGTCACGATCGACTGCTGGCTTTCTCTTGTAAGCGGCGCGTCTGGTGTCCGTCGTGTGGTGGACGACGCATGGCGGATATCGCGGCGCATTTGGTGGACCGCGTGGTTCCCATCGTTCCGGTAAGGCAGTGGGTTTTATCGCTGCCCTTCGCTCTTCGCTACCTCATGGCCTACGACGCCCGGCTCACAAGCCACGTGCTCAACGTCTTCATTCGTTCCCTATTCGGCGAGTTGCGTCGGCGCGCTTCGGAACTGCTGGGTGTTCGTTCCACTCAGTGCGGCGCAGTGACCTTTGTGCAGCGCTACGGAGACGCCTTGAATGCCAATATTCACTTCCACTGTCTGGTCATCGACGGGGTTTACTCCGCCCGCGAAGATGGCGGTGGTCCTGAGTTTCAGGTCTTGCCCGCGCCAGAGGACGAGGACGTGCTCCGCTTGACGACGCTCGTGAGCCAGCGGGTTCAGTCGATGCTGGAGCGACGAGGGCTTGGACCTGAATCGGATTCTCAACAAGCCGATCCCTTGTCAGACGAGGAGCCCGGAATGGCCGCTCTACTCGCGAACTCGGTGCGCCGCAGGATTGCAGTCGGCTCCAATGCCGGCCGCGGTGTCGTGCGTCTGGGGGACCAGATCGACGGTGACAGTCTGGACGCGCTCCAGAGCCCCCGCTGCGCTATGGTTTCCGGTTTCAGTGTGCACGCGAACGTTTGCATTGAGGCGCGCGACAGAATGCGCCTGGAGCGGCTGATCCGGTACGCCGCACGGCCCGCCGTGGCCACCGAACGTTTGACGGACTTACCCGACGGCCGGCTTCTTTATCGTCTAAAGCGACCCTGGCGCGATGGAACGAGTGCTGTAATTTTCGAGCGGCAGGATTTTATGGCAAAACTGGCAGTCCTTGTCCCTGCGCCGCGTGCTCATCTGACCGCTATCACGGTGTCCTCGGCCCAGCTGCCGCTTGGAGGCCGTTGATCATTCCAACAGCGGATCACAATCCCGAGAAAATCACATCGAGCCCACAACCCGTGGCTCAGCGGCTCATAGCGGAGCCTGTTGATGCTCAGCCCGCCGCTGTGAGTGCACCGTCGGTGCGTCCCCGCAACTACACCTGGGCGGAATTGATGAAAAGGGTCTTTCTGGTGGACGTTCTTCAATGCGAACGTTGCGGCGGCCCAATGAAGATTCTTGCCGCCATTCATCCACCTGAGGTGACGACAAGAATTTTGGACTGCCTGGGCCTGCCTTCCCGCGCTCCACCGCTGAAACCAGCCGTCACCGACTTCGATTGCCACGTGGATTCATACTGAGCTTGCGCAAAAACGCAGTAGGGAGACGTGTGCCTCCACGCTACTCAATTTCCTCTTGAATCCGTCGCCCGCCCGGCAATTCTTACCTTAAATCCGCCGCGCGCCCGGCCAGCAGCGGTGTGAAGTTTACATAACCGGCTTTTATGCGACATCCCCGCCAGCGATCGCGCCCCTCCTATTTCGCACACAGCGTTTGTTTCGCTTATCCGCATCCGCTCGGTTCACATTATCTATGCACACATGCAGGCCGTCGGCATGGTGAACGACCATGTCGTTTCCTGCTTCCGTTATCGTCAGGTGCAATAAAAGCGGGCGCCCGAATGGAAACCGACAACCAGGTTCGAGTCGAGCAATTCTGGATGAAAGGACTTGCTCTCCCTCCAGAATCGTTCGCCGATCTTCCGCCGATCACGTGCACAGTGCAGCAGCGCTACTCTGGCGTTCAGCTTTTAAAACGGGCGGACCGCTTGATTGTTGGGGCTCCCCCTCACAAGGCTGAATTCATTAAGAAGGCCACGGCGGGCTGTTCGCCGGATGACGTGTTTTCCGTTGACTGGCTGCAGCACGTTTTCGCCGACGCGGCCGGGTTGATTCTTGGTCCGGCGCTCGTGAACTACGCGGACCGCTCCAGCTTTCAATCGCGGGCTGACCTCAACGCACGAGAGATCTCTGTGAATGATGCGGATGAATATCGGGATCTCGTGACGGCTCTTGACTCGACTGAACTGCACGCCAGCGGGTTGTCTGCCGACGTCTTTCCTGCATTCGGCGTTTTCCATGATGGAAAACTCTGCGCTGTTGCGAACTATTCGGTATGGGACGAGTGCATCGCGCACATTGTCGTCGCAACTCATCCGGCCTGGCGCCGCCGTGGATTCGCTAAAGCCGTCGTCCACGCCCTCGCAACTCATGCGTTTGATCGCGGCTTGATCCTGCAATGGCGCGCACTCCACTCGAACCCAAACTCCCTGAATCTCGCTTCTCAGTTGGGCTTCCGATATTACTGTTCGACGATCTACGTCCGGCTGAGAACGGTCCACCAGTCTAGGTAGATTCCGATTCCTGCTCAGTCCTTACTACTCTGAATCGATAGAGGTCCATTCACCGTCGACAGGCGCACGACGGGATCCCCGCTTCCAAAGCTGATGATACTGGGCGATGTAAGAGATCGGGTCGCCTGAGCGCAGATTGCGATCTTGCAGGATACCGGTGAGCGGTCCGACGCCTGGATGCGAATACCAGATCCAAAACCATCAGGAATTCCGATGCTGAGCGGGCCGTTCTGAGTCGGTAATGGTGCATAAGTGTGTTGCTGGAACTTAAAAACACGGCTTTAGGATTTTTTCTCCCAATTCTCCTTGATCCACTTAAACATATTCTTTTCGGCTGTATTCATGCCGAAACCTGACCAGGTGTCAGTGCCATCATCACGCAACTCCACTACAAGCGTAAAGCTTCCGCTAAAGTGCTTCCGAACCTCATCCCGAATGGCGGCGGCAGTGAAACGTCCAGCAGCGTCGGTCAGTAACCAGCAGTCAGGAAACCAGTGCCACCAACCAAAACTAGGCTTTATGAACTCATCTCGAAACTTAGTGTTCTGTTCAGCCGTTGTCGTGTTAAGTAAGACAATGAACCGCTTTCTCATTGGCGGTCCTCTTTGGAGGTCGATGTTGCTGTAGGCCCAATCAATCGCGCTCCCGTAGCGGGCTCTATAGGGAAAACCCCGGTAATACTGTCGCCAATAAAACCTTTTTCGATCGCGAGTTTCTGAATAGTATATTTTTCGCTACGCAGGGCTTCCCTATCTTTGACGAGGCAATAAGTATAGGCACCGAGATATAAGCATACGGACAATCCGAGGAATACTACGATGCTCGCGCCCATCCATGTGGGGGCCTCGAATCGAATCGCTGCCGTTAGGAGTGCTGACAGTATGCCGATAAGCCAACCAAGCGGTCTTAATACCGTTGAGCGGGTACCATGAGATGTTGCCTGTCGAAGAAGGGACGCCAATTCCATGAAATACTTCTTCACTTGACGCAACCGAGTAATCATAGAAAGCCTTTCCGCCATAGTCCGTGATACACTCCGACCATGACGCGAAAGGCGGGCCAACGCCGATTGCGTAAGATTGAAATTCCGCGCCTATCCTACGCTATTAACTCCTTTAGAGTCCATACGTGATCGGTTTTTTGCCCACAAAGGCTGCGCCATTGGTGGCGACCTAATTAAATGTAGCCACCATCTCATTCTTACGCTGCCCTCAACAACTCTTCGATAGTCCATACGTGATCTGTTAATCCAGCCGCTACCGCAGGCGTCGTCTTTGTCGTCAAGTGAACGCGGCAAAAATTCGAATAGCCGAAAAACAAGGCCATTGCCGATTTCAGGTTTGAGAGTTTCTTACTGAAGCCAAGGCAGAGGCGCGTCAGTCTGCGAACAAACGTTCTCAGGTTCAGGTTGCCGCGCTCCACCAGCGAAGTGCTGATCTTCGTTTCGATGGGTGCACCACTGACCGCCTTGCGAATGCAGCCAACGACCTCTGGAGGGGAATAGCGGGCACTGGATTTGTGGCTGTAGATTTTTGTTTGCGTACCGTAACTGATTTCTGGCCCGAATGCCTTTCGGATAGCACCGCGATATGCACCGAAAGAATCGGTCGAGATTTGAACGTCGGATATAACGCGCTCGCTGAGATCGCGAATGAAATCGACGGTGTTGGGAACATCGCGCTTACCGACGCGGAACGTGATAACAAGCTTCGTTTTCGGGTCGAGCGCAACGTAGGTGTACTGATCGCCAACAAGTACTGCGTTGTCGGTCGTCCGAATGTTGCGGTTCTTCTTTTCAACAAAACCGAAAATCTCATCACATTGGATTTCTTCAATGTGGAGATTACGGAGCTTCGTGTCCATGAGTTTCGCGCAACGTTCACCAACGATGACAAGAAGGTTAAGAACCGTTCGCTTGTTGACTTTGGCAATGCGGGCAGCAGCGTTGATTCCGACGCCTTCAACGAGAAGGTTGATAACCTGGGTGGCCTTTTCGAGGTCGGTGTACATTCCGTCCAGAACGTTCTCTTGCTCATCGGAGAACGTTTTGCCGCATTCGAGGCAGCGATAGCGTTGAATTTTCTTCAAGCCGTATTTACCGAATTTCTTTGCGGTGGATTTGCAAAAGTGGCAGGTCATTGTGAGCCTTGCTTTCTGAATGCGACTCGCTCACAATGCATTTTGTGGACTGACTTGCGAGTACGAATCGCGGGTTAGTTTCAAAGCCCCGCTCAGTGTTACCAGCACTGTTCGGGGCGGCTTTTAAAATGGACCTAGAGGGGATCGAACCCTCGCCGACGCAACTGGGAAGGAGCACGGCGCACCTGCTAGGCCCGAACGCATAAACAAAGGCCAGCGAGTTTTTGGTGTGGCTACCGAAAGTTCGCTGGCCTTTTGTTTTCATTGGCATGAATAAAGCATAGCAAGTCTGCTATGCGAATGCAATTGGAAACATAGCAAACTTGCGATATAGTTATGACTGATGCGATTACGGTGTTCCGCTATTTCGGCGGTCCGCCGGATGACGTTCAGAAATTCATCAACGAACTTCCGTCGAGCGAACGCGCCAGACTGAACGTTAAAATCCACGCACTTAGAACGAATGGGGTTGTTTTGCTGGGAAGCAATCTTTTAACTGATACGAATATGCCACATATCAAAGAGATCGTAGTTAATGGTCGCGTTGCTGTTCGAATGCTTGTTTGTCGTGGGCCGTTTGATGGAAAGACCGAATTGACTCTACTGTTCGGCGCAGCAGAACGTGATCGCAAGTATGTTCCGAAAAACGCACTCAAGATAGCCGATGACCGTAGAAAACTTGTTGCGTCGGACCCGACAAGATGGAGGATAAAACATGAGTAGTGTGCGCGACGAATTGAAAAACAGCCTGCCGACAGACTCCGAATATCGGCACGCTTATGCTGATGAAATCCTGAATTTGCTGGTCTGCACGCAAATGCGTGTATTGAGAGAGCAGCGGGGCATCACGCAAGAAGCAATGGCTGCGGCTCTTGACACTACTCAAACTGCAGTGTCCCGACTTGAAAGAGTTAATTATTCTGCCTGGAACATCCGAACTTTGAAGAAAGTCGCAAAGGCTTTGGATTTGCGACTACGTATTACCTTCGAAAGCTTTGGCACCCTTTGGAAGGATGTGCAATCACTAAAGCGTCACAAGCTGGAGCGCTACAAGATCACAGATGATCCGGAATTTGCTACGGCGAAAGACACTACGGTAGAGGAGTCCGCGGCTACAGAAACGACGAGGGATTTTAAAGTGGTGCCACGCCCTCCGAAGCAGATCGAAATGTTTCCACCCGGTGATGCAACCGATATTGATCAGATTTCTAGCCGCGATAGCGAGACGCACGATGGCGCTCGTTACGCTCTTGTCGGCTGAGGCGGCACTGTTATGGATACGACTAAAACTATCCGCAGAATTGAACTCAAATTTCAGCGGCCTAATGACTTGGACTTGTACTTCACAAACAACATACAGGTTTCTGCTGGCGCGACAGGTGAAGTCCAAATTTTCTTTGGCCGGATTAAATCGGCGGTCCTCGGAGATACGCCTGACAGCGTAACTGTCGAGCAGAACGTTGGTGTAGTCATGACTCTCTTTGAGTACAAGCGCATGCTGAAAGTGTTTCAGCGCCATCTACCGAAGCTCGAAGCGGTCGCCGCAGCACAGCAGGCAAGTAAGGAAGAAGAAAGCGAGTCCGACGAGGATTGATTTGACGTAGTAGGTTCATTCCTATGGTCGAGTATATTCCAGTTGACCGCCTCAAGAAAGTCGCGACTAACGCAGCAACACTAAAATGCACCATTACCTTCTGAGTCGAGGCTTCGAGTCCAGGTCCTTCCCAGCGACTTCCGGACAACGCGATATGAATCGGTCCGTTCAACGCGGAGAGACGATGGTCGCCATTCGAATTCTTCACGTTGATTGGGCCGTTGGCCGTGGTGGCCTGAACGCTGCCACCGACATTATCGAGGCCGATCGGACCGTTGGCAGCCCTCAGTTGAATCACCCCCGCCAGATCCTTGAGCTGCAACGGGCCGTTCGCGGTCTGGAGATCCAGCGCCGAAAGGCGCGGGACCATGATAATAAGGTTGGCCAGCCACTCACGGGCACTGGGACCATCGACGGAAATTCGGCCCTGGGAGTTCGAGGTCGTAATTTCGCGGAGGGTGGCTGTTGGATTCGGATCATTGTCGGCCACAGCCTTGCAGGTTTTGACCGAAACCTCGTTGCGGTCCCAACCGGTAACATAAATACCGTTATTGGATGCGGAAGCTCGCAACACGGCGCCCTGAGCGAGAGTCAGGGTCATTTGCGCCTCCGCGGTGATGGCCGGGCGCCTGTCGAATGTCACTCGAATGTCCCGGCAGTCGGCTACAGCGCGATCGCCATCGACGCTCGTGCTGCTGTTGGATCGGCGACGGTCCTGCGCGTCCGTCGCCAGGGGAAGGGCTAAAACGACAGCCAGAGTCAAAAGAAAGCTGATTCGCGTGCTCATGGTCACCATAGACACCCCTTTTAAAAAGAATTGGCCTCTGTCGAATCCATAAACTTCGCTGCAGACAAACGGTTACAAAACTCGTGGTCGAGCTGCTCCGAACGTGTGCATGAATTGGAAATTCAAGGGAACGGATCTGACAAATCCGCAAATCCACCAATCCCAAATCGCAATCCGAGCAGATCCCGACAATTCGTTCTTCTCGGATTGGGAGTTGGGATTGGTGGATTTGCGGATTTGTCAGATCCGTCCTTGGCTTTCCCTGCCTACTTATTAAACTCTGGTGAGGATCTCCGGGCCATCCGGTGTGACAGCGATAGTGTGCTCGAAGTGGGCGGAAGGACGCCCGTCCAGGGTGATGACGGTCCAGCCGTCATCGAGGATTTTCACTTTTTCCGTGCCCAGATTGATCATCGGTTCGATGGCCAGCACCAACCCCGCTTTAATCTTCGGGCCTTTGCCGTTCTGTAGGTAATTCAAAACCGGCGGATCTTCGTGCAGCGATCGGCCGATCCCGTGTCCGCAAAACTCCCGGACAATACCAAAATGGTGCGCTTCCGCGCAGCGCTGAATGGCGGCCGAGATATCGGAGATGAAGTTTCCGGGTCGTGCCTGTTCGATCCCCCGGTATAGGGACTGCTCCGTTATTTTCAAGAGGTTCTCGACCTCAGGACGAATCTTCCCGATGGGTACGGTCATCGCTGCATCGCCGTAGTAGCCATCGTAGATGACGCCGAAATCGAGCCCGACGACGTCGCCAGTTTGGACAATCCGCTTGGACGACGGAATTCCGTGCACGACTTCTTCATTGATGGAAATGCAAACGCAGGCAGGAAATCCTCGATAACCCTTGAAAGCCGGCCGAGCCTTCTTCTTTTGAATGAGTTCCTCGGCAATACGGTCCAGGTCGGCCGTGGTTACGCCCTCGCGACATTGTTCGCGAAGTTCAAGCAGAATCTCCGCGACAATCTTACTGGCGCCTTTCATGATCTCGATTTCTCGAGCGCTCTTCAATTGAATCATACGTAAGCATTCTATCAAGCCCCACGCTATAATTTCGAGCCGACTAACGAAACTGGAGAAGAAGAAATGCCCGACAGCAAGCTTAACGGCAGGACCGCACTGATAGTTATTCCCCACACGCAGTTTCGCGATGAAGAATTTTTCGAAACGAAGAAAATCCTCGAAGAGGCCGGCGCCAAAGTCGTCGTCGCTTCGACCAGCGTGCGGACCTGTCACGGTATGAACGGTGGATCCGTGGCGGCGCAGGTCGCAATCGCAGAAGCAAAGGCGGAAGACTATGATGCTCTCGTGATCTGTGGAGGGACATCGGTTCCGGAGTTTCTGTGGAATGACAAGAAACTCCATGAACTGGCGACCTCCATGTCCACGGCAGGTAAAGTTATAGCCGCCATATGTTTATCGACGGTCGTGTTGGCCAAAGCAAAACTGCTGGCCGACCGCGATGCAACCGTATATTTCCTGCCTCAGGCTATCCATGAGTTGAAAACCGCCGGCGCCAGATATGTGAACCAGCCACTGGTTGTACACAACAAAATGATTCTGGCGGAAGGACCACCGGAGTCTGCCCGATTCGGACAAGCGATCTGCTCCGCTCTGGCTTCATGATGACCGCGGATTGACTTTAAGGAGCCGCTGCTGTAAACCAGTCTCAACAAAGTCTCTAAAAACAACAACGTGAACTCAAAGCATGGGAGAGGGAGGCTTATGAAGCACGTTTGGATTCTTGCAATCTATTTGATTGCAACGCCTGCATTTGCTCAGGACACGGAAGAAGCGCTCCGGGAACTCGGGATGGGGGGAGTTTTTGCCAACGCCGACCTCTCGCTGCGCGAACTTACACAGGCTAACGATCCGGTTCATCAGTTGAGGCGGTTCTTTGTTGAGGCCAAGATGCCGCTTTCGCCGGACCAACTGAAACGGCTCGACGCTATCGTCGAGGCCCAGAAAACCGCTCTGCACAACGCCGGTAACAATGAGTCCGTCACCTCGCGAATGAATGTGGAATTCATGCGGCGAATCAATGGTGTGCTCACCCCGGATCAAAACAACACATGGCGCCGATTCCGCACCGAACAGATCATGATGCGCGGTGGTTTTCCGGCATTGAAATTGATTCTGGATAACGCGAGCAAGCCGATGAACGAGGAGCAAGAGCGGAACGTTATTGCCGTCTATAACGAATTCAACCAGCAGATCAACAAGACGACGCCCGATCGCGCGACCTTGGACA
>Ga0137423_1000404_pt1 | contig 13161 bp, 10 predicted proteins | sample EasRivERMZT600_2_FD_102326 | JGI IMG/M metagenome (GOLD analysis project Ga0137423, IMG submission 102326) | Soil microbial communities from meander-bound floodplain in the East River, Colorado, USA - East River MetaG ERMZT600_2 | ecosystem: Environmental > Terrestrial > Soil > Floodplain ...
CGCTCAACTGCGGCCGCTTATCCAGGCGATTGCCCGCTTCGATGAGGTTATTGCTGAACAGCTAACCCGGCATCCCGGGCACACCCTCTTTGATAGCTTTCCCGGCGCTGGCCCAGTCTACGTCCCCCGTCTCTTGACGGCTTTCGGTGAGGATCGATCACGCTGGGGCAGCTCCGCCGAATTCCTCTGTCACTCCGGAATTGCTCCTGTCACCAAGAAGAGCGGCAAGAGCTGTTTGGTCCACCGCCGTTTGGCATGCTCGAATTTTCTCCGCCAAACCTTCCAGGAATTCGCGGCTCAATCGATACAATCCTCTTCTTGGGCCCGAGCTTGTTATGACCGGATGCGCTCTCGAGGCTTTCGCCACCCTGCCGCCGTCCGCTCTCTGGCCTACAAATGGATCCGGATCATGTACCGATGCTGGATGGATTCCACACCTTATGATGAGGAAATCTATCTTGCTTCACTTCGAGCCAAGCATTCCCCACTTGTCCAGGAGCCTTCTGAGTGATCAGACCAGCTCAGATGTCCGTCTGCGCTGACAAAGGAACGGGTCTATTTTTCTTTGGCGCGCAGCCACCCCGCCTGCGAGGCGGGGAATCCGCTTGCCCATGGTTGTTCCCACCGACGGGGGTGGTTCTAAATATCGCGTAGCCTCCTTATAGATGCCCGCGCAGCGCTCCTTTATTAATAACGTCAGTCAAGTATGATGTAGCCCGATGAGCCGAAATCCAGCCCCAACCAACCCGTTCCCAGGTTTGCGACCATTCGAAGAAAAGGAGGCCGCTCTCTTCTTCGGTCGCGAACGCGACATCACCGAACTGCTCGGCCGGGTCATGCGGCAACACTTCCTGGCGGTTTTAGGGTCGTCCGGATGCGGAAAATCATCGGTGATCAAGGCGGGTTTGATTCCATCGCTGAAGTACGAAACGATGGACAACGGCGAAGCGGCGTGGCGCGTGGCTTCCCTGCGTCCTGGAAGTAATCCCATCAAACAACTCGCTCTCGCCCTCACCAGCGACGACGCGCTGGGAGATGCTCAGGGGCAGAACGACGCAGCCGTTCCGGTCATGCAAACGATCCTTCGACGAGGATCCTGCGCCATCGCCGAGGTCGTGCGCGACGCCAAACTGCCGTCGGAGGCAAAGCTGCTCATCCTGGTAGACCAGTTCGAGGAGTTGTTTCGTTTTTCGGAACGCTCGGAGAAAGCCGGTGCTTCCGACGATGCGCGCGCGTTCATCAACCTGTTACTGACGGCTGCCAACCAACGCGACTGCCCGATTTACGTCATTCTCACCATGCGCTCCGAGTTTCTTGGACACTGCGCCGCGTTTCCAGGTTTGGCTGAAGCCATCACAGACGGCATTTACCTTTTGCCCGATATGACGCGCGATCGGCTTCGCGAAGTGATTCAGCGACCTGTCGTCGCTCAGAAGGGGGGTATCACCGAACGCCTGATCAACCGGTTGCTCAACGATCTCGGCGGCAATAAGGATCAACTGCCGATACTCCAGCATGCGCTGATGCGGCTTTGGACGCACTGGACGTCGAGTCCCGGAACCGAGGCCATGGACTTACCTCAATACGAGGTCATCGGCGAATTGAAAGGTTCTCTGTCGAGCCATGCCGAAACCATTTATGAGAAGGAGCTGAAAACCGAACGTAAGCAGTTGCTGGCCGAAGCGCTCTTCCGAAACATCACCGAAACGACTCCGGAAGGGCAAACGGTGCGAAAGCCGACAAAACTGGGAATCATCTGCCGGCGGGCCGGCGCCGCTGCGGACGAAATGAAACAGGTCGTGGAAACGTTTCGTGAAGATGGCCGCTCATTTCTCATGCCACCGAAAGGCGTGCCGCTGGATGACGAAACGCGAATTGATATCTCGCACGAAAGTCTCATCCGGCAGTGGAAGAGATTGAGCCGTTGGGCGGAAGTCGAATCGAGAGAATTGAAAATTTATAAGAACCTGAAGACCGATTCGATTCTGTGGCATGAAAAGGGACGCAACCAGGAGTGGCTCTACACCGGGTCTCGAATGACCGAAGCGCAGCAGTGGGCAGCAGCCAATCCTCACCTGCTCGACGACGATCTGGTTAAAGAGTTTCTGACCAATTGCACCGAGAAACAGAAATACGCAGGCTTGCTGTTGCGGGCCGGAAAGTGGGACTCCGAGGGCCACGACGACAGCCTCTTGCTTCGCGGAAAGGAATTGGATGAAGCCGAAAGATGGTTGGTCCAGGCGGCGAAGTCGCCCGATCTCGGGCGAGTCCTTTTGAAGAAGGAAGTCAAAGAATTGGTCACCACCAGCCGCCGGGCCGTTCAGCGTTTGACGTGGTACAAGGCAACGGTGGCGGTTCTGGTCGTGATCGCGCTGCTTGTTGCCTTTTATGCCGAGCAGAACAAGCGGGAAGCCGTTGCGCAAAAAACGGACGCGGACGAGAAGAAGACCGAGGCGGAAAACGCTCGCGGGCGTGCCGAGGCTTACCTTGTGCAGGTGAAAGAACTGAGCAATCAACTCGGCGTCGGTGGCGAAGAGGGACGGCAACAGCAAAGCCTGGACGCCGGTGTTCAGATCAAACAACTGGAGACCCTCGTGCGGGGCCGCCAGAGCATCGTGATTCGTTATTTTCATGACCCGTCCGACGAAACCCGGGTGCTCGACGCTCTTCGTGCCGTTGGCTACAACGTGCGTCCGCAGCCAAAGGTGGTCAAGGTTAGTACGAATGCCATCTGGTGGGGGGAAGGGATCAAGATCGACGATATTCAGTTCATTGCGTATACGCTGATCCAGAACGGATTCGGCATTCAGTACATCGGAAGATCGGAGAACCGTCGAAACCAGATTCAAATCGGCGGCCGGGCGGAGTCGCTCAAACTCAGTATGTGGACGGTCAAAAAGGTGCGGGCACTACGGGCGCTGCCGGTCGATAACGAAGCGACGTCGTTGCTGGCGAATTAAAGGAGCGCTACGCGGGCATCTATAGGTGGCTCCCTATAAGATGCCCGCGTAGCGCTCCTTTTTCGTACACTGTTTCCGGACATGCAGGTCACTATCGAAAAACTCGTGTACGGCGGTGCCGGCCTCGCCCGCACCGATCAGGGCGTGGTCTTCGTTCAACGGACGGCACCGGCGGATGTGGCGGAGATCGTCATCACGGGCCGGAAGAAGGACTATGCGATTGGGAGTGTCAGCCGGCTGATCGTCCCGTCACCGGATCGGCAGGAGCCATTCTGTCCGAACTACGTAACAGCCGGATGCTGTCACTGGCAGCACATCCGTTACGACAAACAACTCGAATACAAAGAAACGATCCTGCGCGAGAGCCTCACGCGAATCGCGCATATGGAGTTCAATGAACCCATCCGAAGGATCTCGGGACCGGAACGCGCTTATCGGCTGCGTGCCAGTTTTCACGTGCATCACGGCCGGCTGGGTTTTGTGCGCGATCAGTCGAATACCGTCGTCCCGATCAACGAATGCGCCGCCTTTGCACCCGAGGTGAATGCGTTTATTCCTGCCGCGAATTCGATCATCGGCCAGGCGCTCTTCGCGAAACTCGAGCAGGCCCACGTGGTGGCGGTGGCGGACGGGACTGCCGCCACATTCACATTTCCTGAAGAAGCCGACCAGCACCCCTGGGAACGGCTCCGCGATCTGGTGTTCGAGAGAATCCCCAGTCTTGACGCGCTGACATTTGAAGTCGGTAACCAGCGCCTGCACTACGAAAGACAGCTCACTTCGATCGAGGTTCGCGGCGTCAGATATGCCGTGAATTCCGACGTCTTTTTCCAGGCGAACCGTTTTCTGCTGGAAGCTTTCGTCGAGGAAGTGGTCCAGCAGGCCGGACCGCGAACACAGCGGTGTCTCGATCTGTTCAGCGGTTCCGGATTCTTCTCAATTCCACTGGCCAAAGTGAGCGGTCAGCTCATTGGAGTGGAAAGCAGCCGGGTGGCAGTGAAGCAAGCCCGAGAGAATGCGAAGCTCAACGGTGTGGGGAACGTCGAGTTCGCAGCCGGCCTCGTGGATACCACTTTAGCGGGCGCGGACGTGCATGCGGACCTGGTGGTGCTGAATCCACCCAGAGCCGGGGCTGGAGCCGGTGTCGCGGCGCAGATCGCCGAGTTGAAGGCACCGCGCCTGGTTTATGTGTCGTGCAATCCCGCCACGTTCGCGAGAGAAGCGGTCATTCTAGGCAACGCGGGTTACCGCCTGACGCGCGTGACCATGGTCGATCAGTTTCCGGGTACCTACCACATCGAACTGGTGGCCTCGTTTGAGTTAAACTAGAACCCGCCCTTCGCAACCCCACCACCGTCAGAGGAAACCGTTGTGGTCCCGCTTCTTTGGCCCCTTTTTGCGCTCATTGCCGGAATTCTACTGTCGCCTTTTCTTGATGCTCGTTCGGTTTGGTTGTGTCTTCCGCTCGCGGCTCTGATCGGTTTTGCCAGGCGGTGGTGCCTCTTGCCGGCGATCGTCCTGCTTGGCGCCGGCCTGCGATCACTCGAGCCAGACGTTCCACCGGATCCAGGCGATCTCGCTGTCAGACTGATCGGACGACTAACAAGGGCGCCGGAATGGCGCGGGTTGGGCGTCTATTTGGACGTGGAAGTGCTTAGCGTTGATGGGCGTCCCTACAGAGGAAGGGCGCGACTGACGGAGTTTCTGGACGACGCCGACCTGCGGTCGATGTTCGAAGCATTGCGGCTCGGATCGGGTGATCGGCTGGAAATCCTGGTGAAGTTGCATCGGCCGCCGGTTTACCGCAATCCCGGCGTCTTTGATTTCCGTCGCCATCTCGAGCGGCAACAAATCTATTGGACAGGTACCATCCGCAACCCGCGTTTGATCACTGTGATTGAGCGCGGCCGGCATTGGCCGGATCCGGTGAAGCACTGGGTGGCGGGCAGGCTCGAGAGATCGTTCCGCGCTGATCCCGAGGTCCGCGGTCTGATCATGGGAATGGTGCTGGGACGCAAGTACGGCATCGGTGCGGCGACCGAGCGGCAGTTTCAGGCAGGCGGTCTGTATCACCTGGTCGTGGTTTCGGGATTCAACCTGGCGGTTATCGCCGCCGTGACGCTTTGGATCGCCAGACATCTTCCATGCAAAAGACACACACGTCTCATCCTCGTTCTGATCGCGACGATCGGCTATGCCGCCATCGTCGAGGGACAGGCGCCTGTCATTCGAGCCGCCCTCATGGTCGGATTTCTGGTGATCGGCCGGTTGCTGGACCGCGGCCACGCGATCGGCAATTCGATCGCGGGAACTGCCCTCATCTTGCTTCTAATCGATCCGCGTTCTTTGGAAGACTCCAGTTTCCAAATGACGTTCGCGGCAGTGATCGCCATTGCCGGTATCGGTCTGCCGTTGACGACATGGATCCTTGGACGACTGACCGAAGCACTGACTCGATTCGACGATGTCGATCGGGACGGACGGCTGGATCCAGCAATTGCGGATTGGCGAGTCGCGCGACGGATGTGGTGCGAGCTTCATGGAATGCCATCATGGGTGGCCACATTGCCTTGGCGCGTGGCGAAGACTCTCATGGAGATCGCGATTGTCTCGATCTGCGTGGAGTTGGTGTTCGTGGTTTTCATGGTGGAGTCGTTTCATCGGCTATCGCCCGTGTCGCCGCTGCTGAACGTGCCTGCAGGTCTGATTGCATCCGCAGTTACGCCATTGGGCTTGTTGACCATCATCCTGCCTGGTCCTCTGGCGGCCGCGCCGGCGGCCATCGCGAGCGCGTTGCTGCTCGCGCTGATGAGCCTGGTCGATCTGGCATTGAGACTTCCAGGGGCGACGATGCGTGTACCGTCCGCGCCGCTCGGGATCTGGATGGCGTATGGGATCTCGGTGGTTTGTCTGGTTTGGGCCATCCATCGGCGAAGACGGGGCATCTTCATAGCGAGCGGACTGGCGGTTTTGGGGTTTCAAGGGGTCATTGCCGTTGCGGATTTTCGCGAAGCGCCGCCCAGGGATGTGACGCTCACCTTTATAGATGTCGGACAGGGAGATTCGACTTTGGTTGAGTTTCCGGACGGCCGAAGGATGTTGATCGATGGTGGCGGGATCGCAGCCGGACGATTCCTCAATTTGAGGGACGAAAGTACGTTTTCGATCGGCGAGAACGTGGTGAGCCCTTTCCTGTTTTCCAAAGGTCTGCGAAAGCTGGATACGGTGGTTCTGACGCATGCGCACAACGACCATATCGATGGTTTGCTGGACGTGATTGAGAACTTCGAAGTCGGAGAGCTTTGGCTGGGGCAGAATCCGATGGTTCGCCCGTACCGGGAGCTGTTGAGACGAGCGATGGAAAAGCAGATACCGATCCGGTGGCTGACTCAACCGCGAACGGTAGCGACTGGGTGGGCCGTGTTGCATCCTCCGGCGGATTGGCGGAACAAGAGAACAGCCGAAAACGACGACTCCCTGGTTCTTCTGCTGAAAACCGGAAAAGCTACGGCCCTTCTCACGGGCGATATCGAACGGAATATTCCGGTTCCCCATGAGGTGGACGTTTTCAAGGTTCCGCACCACGGAAGCCGCGGCGTGAAGTTGAAAGTGCGGAGTCCGATTCGTGTCATTTCCGTTGGATCGAGTAATCCTTTTGGCCACCCGCATCCTTCGTCGCTTCCGGCGCTGCGGACGGATCGGATGGGAGCAATAACCGTGACTTTGACGAGACCGCCAGTGGTGCGAGTGGCTGCGAGGTGAAAGGGCCCCTCGCTACCGCTCGGGTACTGCTGCGGGGCGTCCGGCGTAACAGTACCCGAGCGGTAGCGAGGGGCCCTTTTTTAGAGGACTGGAAAGTTTGACTCACTTTGGCCATTGGTATAAGCTGACCCTTCGCTCGGGGAGCCACTACACCAAGATCAACAAAATCTATGAGTTAGTGGCTTTTTAATTTCAGGGGGATTTTTGAGATCGATCAAAATTGCAGTCGTCACCCTGGCTTTGTTGACGGCCTGCTCTCCAGCAGCGCCGAAACAAGTCCGGGTTACCCCTCCGCCAAGTCCACCGATGGCCGAGCACCAGATCGCGCCCGTTCCAAGCCCGGTAAGTACGACGCTTCGATCGGAAGTTCGAATCGATCCGGTGGCTCTGGCTATTGTCGAAGCCCGGGTCCGGTTCGACCGAGGCGAAGAGCTGTTCAAAGCCGGCTATCTCGTCCGCGCCAAAGAGGAGTTCGACGGAGCAATTGACCTGCTTTTGGATACGGCCGCGCTCTTCCCGAACAATCGGCGAATCGATCGCGAGATAACCGACCTTGTCGCCCAGGTTCATGCGTTGGAGCTCTCGGCTTTCAAGGAAGGGGATGGCTTTACCGACCAAAAGGGTGAGCACGCCGTAATTGACGATCTACAGCATATCGAGACCTTCCCGGCTCCGATCGACCCGAAGTTCAAGAAAGAAGTCGAGGAAGAAATCGCCGAGTTCGTCCATGACTTACCGATCGAGATTAACGATCGAGTCCTCACATTCCTCGATTACTACCAAAAAGGACGCGGCCGAACGACGATCGAAATGGGCCTCGAACGGGTTGGCAAATACCAGCCGATGATCGAGCAGATCCTGAAGGAAGAGGGCGTTCCTCTGGACCTTATATATCTATGTCAGGCCGAGAGCGCGTTCATCCCGCGCGCCCTGTCGCGAGCCAAAGCCAAAGGCATGTGGCAGTTCATTCCGGCGCGCGGCAAGGAATACGGGCTGCGCCAGAATTGGTGGATCGATGAGCGGTCGGATCCCGAAAAGTCCACAAGGGCGGCAGCAAAACACCTGAAAGATTTGTACGACGAATTCGGTGACTGGTATTTGGCGATGGCAGCCTATAACTCCGGACCTGGACGTGTCACGCGGGCAATGAATCGGACCGGCCAGAACGATTTCTGGAAGCTGGTCGAAAAGAAGGCGCTACCGAAGGAAACCATCAACTACATTCCCACTATTCTGGCTTTGACGATCATTGGAAAGAATCCTGAAAAATACGGATTCAACGTCGCCCCGGCGCGGGCGTTGGAGACCGAGCGAGTCGGCGTGGATAAGGCGACGGATCTTCGCGTCATTGCCGAGACGCTCGACATACCGGTACAAGATTTAAAGGATCTGAATCCGCATATCCTTCGCTGGACGACACCACCCAATGATTCTGAGTTCGAATTGGTTCTGCCGAAAGGCTACGCGACCACATTTACCGAAAAGATTGCCTTGCTGCCGGACAATAAGCGCGTTTTGTTCCGCTACCACTCGGTACAGAAGAACGAAACGTTGGGAGGCATTGCAAGGAAACACGGAATGTCGGTTGCCATACTGACCCAGGCCAATAGTCTCTCCCCAAAAAAGCCGTTGCGCGTCGGCCAGGAGCTCATGATTCCGGTCAGTGGCGTGGGCCCAGCTACTGTTGCGGCCGCAGCATTGAAAACCGCGGCGCGGACGAAGCCTGATCCGCAAGCGTCGGCGGCGACACCCCAAAAAGTCATTCACAAGGTCAGGAAGGGCGAAACCCTGGACCGTATTGCCTCGAACTACCGGACCACAGTGAGTGCTATACTTTCCTGGAACAAAAATAACGACCTCACCGTCATTCATCCAGGGGACCAGATCACGATCTTCCCCGGAAACCGGTAGAGGGAATTGCGAATCTCGAACTCCGAATTGCGAATTCAGGGAAAATAAAACCCTAATCTGCAATCTACGTAAATCGTTGAAGCCATTGGTTGTATGCGAATTTAAGGGGAAAAAACCCGAGGCTTCAGTTCAATTCGCAATTCGAAATATGAAATTCGCAATTTCCCCCCGACTTTTCGCGGTTACGGGCGTCTAAAAAACCGTGACCATGGAAGCCATATTGAAGAGGACTGCACAAAGAGTTCACGATTCGGAAGACGAGAAGCTGCTTATCGAACAAGCACAAAGCGGCAGTCGAGAAGCTTTCGAGGAACTGGTCCGACGGCATGATCGAGACATCCTACGTCTTGCTTACCACATGCTGGGTAACCGGGAGGAGGCCCGGGAAGTTTACCAGGAAACCTTTCTCAAGGCCTATCGCTCGCTCAGCCGATTCCGTTTCGAATCAAGCTTTTATACGTGGATTTATCGAATAGCCACGAACGTCAGCCTCGATCATCTCCGCAAGCGACAAACGCTTCGGGAAGAGATTTCCTACGAGTCGGACAGCGAGTCCCATCCGGACCGGCCGGCGATAAAAGACACGCTCGCCGCCACCACCTACTACAGCAATCCCGAACGACGTTTGTACGGCAAAGAGGTGGGGGAAAAAATCCAGGAAGCTCTAAAAACTCTTTCCGAAAAAGAACGTCTTGTGTTTGAGTTAAGGCACTATCAAGGCCTGAGACTTAAGATGATCGGCGAGATCATGGGCAGCACGGAAGAGACTGCAAAGAATTACCTGTTTCGGGCGACACAAAAACTGCGCCACTTTTTGACGAACGTATGAGCTGTCGAGATTATCAACATCAAATTTCACTGTTCCTTTTTGAGGAACTCCCGGAGAACCAAAGGCCGGGAATGGAGACCCATCTCCAGCAATGCACAGCCTGCAAGGCCGTCTTTGAAGAAGAGAAGGGACTGCACTTCGTTCTGGCTGAGGATGCCGAGGCATTTGAGCTGCCTTCGGACTTGCTTGTCGATTCGCGTCGCGAACTGGCGAACCAACTGGATCAGATCGAACAGAAGCGGTCCTGGTGGCGTCTTCCGACGTTTTCGGTGGTCTTCACGCCAATGCGTTTGCTGGAGTCCGCTGCTTTGATCGCCCTGGGATTGGCTTCGGGTGTGTACATCAGCAATCAACAGGCGGCTCAGTCCGTCGCTACGACTTCACCGAGTCCAACATCGTTGATTGGCGATTTCTCGACCCTCCCTGCCAACGGATCGGTCTCCAACCTCCGAATTGTGAGCGCGAATCCGGCGACCGGTCAGGTCGAATTGGCTGGAGAGATCATTCAGCCTTTGCGCATGCAAGGCATGATGAGCGATGACACGGTCCGTCAGCTTCTGGTCAATGCGCTGGGCGACACGTCCAATTCGGGATCGCGCTTGCGAGCCGTCGAAGTTCTGGCACAACGTGCGAATGAGCAGATCGTCAAGGAAGCGTTGATCCAGGCTCTCATCTACGATGAGAATCCCGGAGTCCGGCTGAAGGCGATTCAAGGGCTGCGCCCTTACTCATCGGATGCCGCGGTTCAGGCCGCGATCATGCATTCGCTCGATCAGGACATGGATGCCGGCATTCGCGTCGAAGCCATCGAAGCATTGACGCACAATCCTCGCGACCTCAATCTGGCAAAGTCGCTCGAGCGGTTCACGCGAGACGACAATAGCTACGTCAAGATGAGAGCGCTGCAGTTTGTAGGAACCAACAGATAAGTACTGGGTGTTTATGAAGAGAGTTTTTCAATCGATTAGTATCGCCACGCTGACCCTCGCGTTCCAACTGCCGGCTTTGGCGAAATGTCCGGTATCCGACAACACGATGCTTGTCGTCAAAGCCCCTATCGGAAACCTTCAAGTCGATACGACGGGCCGTGACACCATCGAAGTCGTTGCCGGTAACGATATCGTGATCAAGGAAATCTGCGGCAAGGACCGAGTCGAATACAGCGCCGAGTCGCCGACTCAGATCCGTGGCACGATCGATTGGAAAATCGTAGTTCCTCGAACAGTAAGTGTAGACCTGATTACCTTTGGCGGAAGCATCCGGATGACTGACTCCGACGCTTCGGCCACGCTTCGCACCACCGGCGGTCCGGTGAGCGTCGGCAACATCAAAGGCAAGACCACAATCGTCACTCAGGGCGGATTCATCAAGGCCGGCAACATTGGCGGCGACGCCGAACTGCGGATTTCCAGCGCCGGCTCGATTGAAGTCGGCAACATCGCCGGAAATGCCGATCTGCATACGGCGGGCGGCGCGATTACAGCCGGATCGATCAACGGCAAGGTGATCGCGGATGCATCCGGTGGCGCCATTCATATCAAGGCTGCGCGTGGCGATGCCTTGCTGTCTGCCGATCCCGGCGATATCTTTATCGGCGAAGCCGCTCGAATCGATGCCAAGACAACGGGTGGGTCAATTACCAACTCTAGGGTCCGCGGCCACGTCAAAGGTATTTCAGATTCCGGCAACATACGCCTGGAAAGCGCCGGAAGCTGGGTCGAAGCGACGACTGGCTCCGGTTCGATTTATGTCCGAATGAATCCCGAGAATTTCGACGGGGATCTGCATGTCGCGTTGCAGACCGGCGTCGGAGACATCGCGCTTCACGTCCCGGAACAACTGAAAGCGACGTTTGATGCCATGATCGATAGACCCGCACTGAATGGCCGTCGCATCGTATCCGACATTCCGCTGAACGGAATCATCACTGCACAAACCATCGCTCCGACCAGAACCTCACCGCAACGCGGCGTCGGACTGCCGGGAATGATCAACCGGTTTGGTACACCCGACCGTCAACAGGGAACGCTTAACGGCGGCGGGAATCCTATCAAGCTGCATACCTCGCTTGGGAAAATTGAGATCTTCAAGATTAAGTTGTAGTTCCCCATCGTTGAGAATTGAAAATTGATTGTTGAATATTGTCTATTGGCAAATGGAATTCAGCTGCCAATAGACAATATTCAACAATCAATTTTCAATTCTCAGCCGAGGGGCTGGAACGATGCTTGCTTCAACGGTCAGCCGTATGAAGCAAACACTGTCGTCAGACGAACTCGAAGAACGGCTGGTGCAATTTGCCATCGGCCTGGTAAAGCTCTCCAACGATCTGCCGGACACCTTTCAAGGCAAACACTTCGCCACTCAGTTGCTACGTTCGGGCACTTCAGCCGCACCGAACTACGCGGAAGCCCGGGCCGCTGAGAGTCGAGCCGATTTCATTCACAAATTGAAGATTGCTCTGAAAGAGATGAATGAAACAAAGGTGTGGCTGCGAATGGCTCGCGGAAGTTTCGGCATAGAGACGGATTTGCTGAATCATTTAATCGCGGAAAACACGGAACTTTGCAAGATTTTCGTCGCTTCGATTCAAACGGCTCGACGTAACCTGACAACCCCAAAATGACATGGTATTCTCGCGTTATGAGCGTGTTCAAGGTCAACGTCATCGCCCGCAATCCAAAGCGCGAGGAACTGGAAACGCCTCCAGTCGAGGCCTTGGTTGACACGGGTTCCGAACTCACCTGGATGCCGGCGGATGTCCTGAAAGATGCGGGTATCACTCCGCGTCGTCGCCGCGTATTCGCGACTGCAACTCATCAGAAGGTCGAGCGTGACGTGGGGTACGCGATCCTCAGCGCCGAAGGCTATGAGACGAATGACGAGGTTGTCTTTGGCGAACCCGGTGACATGACGCAGCTGGGCGTCAGAACCTTGGAAGGATTTGGCGTGATGGTCGACAACGTCGGGCACCGTTTCTTTGCAACCACCACCATTGTTGCATGAGTGGTCATGGGCACGCCGTCAGATGCCTTTTGGTTCTGACTGCGATTGCTGTCGGAGGTTGCTCTGTCACACGATCCGAGCAACTGGACTACAGACCCATCCATACTCTCTACGAATTATTTGAAACAACATACTTTGCCGAAGGCGCCTTCTTTTCGAATGATGCTCGTTTAAAGTTATCTCCAAGCGCGCGTAACGGATTGAAAGTCCCCTATGCATTGCTTCTCTCGGCACTTAAACAGACCAGCTTGCAGCCCTTGCGGGACATCGTCCTCAAAGACGGCGGCATTGATAACATACTTGTGGGTGCGCGTAACTTCGCTTTCACAGACGGCCTGGGCCCTGTCTCGTTTGATGCTTGTTACATCATAAAAACAAGCCGCGAAATCCCTGCTTTAAGAACTCTTCTTACGTTTGATCCGGAAGTTCAATATGACGGCCGACCGATATGGATGACCTCTTTTACTTATGGCGGAGACCGGCCACAACCGATCACCGCCTCAATCACGCAAACTGGTCGCTATATCGTCCTGGGAACCAGGTCCGATGTAACCAGCATCGTTGCCGGTCGACTGACCGGATCATCGCCTAGCCCGACTGGCTCGGTTAAACTGCGGGATTTTCCTGAAATCCTTTCAGCGCCGGCCTGGGGTTACAGAAATTACCGGTCTTCCTATCGCGGGGAGTTTCGAG
>Ga0137423_1000406_pt1 | contig 13140 bp, 14 predicted proteins | sample EasRivERMZT600_2_FD_102326 | JGI IMG/M metagenome (GOLD analysis project Ga0137423, IMG submission 102326) | Soil microbial communities from meander-bound floodplain in the East River, Colorado, USA - East River MetaG ERMZT600_2 | ecosystem: Environmental > Terrestrial > Soil > Floodplain ...
ATTGATGTCCGTATAGGTTTCAACCAGATCACCCGCAGCGTTGTAAACCTCGACGTCATAAAGCTCTGAGACCTCCGACATCGGAACATCTACGCCTTCCGGCCAGTCGTTCATGTAGCGGTCGCGTCGTTCCCAACTCAGATACCAGCTCCCATCCGCGTTTCTGACCGCGCTTAAATGCGCTGGCGAGTACGGCATAAGACGTGATATGCGTGGCGCGAAGCCTCTGACGAGTCCCTGACTTGGGAGCATGTTCCCAGTCGTGGCGCGTACTAAGAGATTCGCCAGGACTCGATCAGATATCTGCAACGGCAGGTCTTCCAGCCTCAGGACGTTAATCAGCACAAACGCATCCCCTGCGACGTGAGTGCTGATAGCCCACTCTGTACCCTTCCTACCACGCAGGAATCCGGTCAAGTCATAGACGCCGGAACTGACAAGAGTCGCTGTGCGGAATTGCAAAACCTCATCCCCGATGACCGACAGGTTGGCGCCGTCCAAAACTTCATCATGCGTTGCGCTGGATAACGTACCGGCCCCAACATCAACGCGGACCGTGGATGCTTCGTCCCATACGTTGCCGCCGAGAAAGTCATCAAGCGCCGTAGTCGCGGCTCCCAATACGGACGCCTGCGTGACTCCGGTCCCTGGCGTGTATGTCGAGCCGCCATCACGACTAACGTCGATCGCGGCTCCGGGCCAGTTCGACAAGACGCCCTTCGCTGCTACATAAGCCGCGCTTTCGTTACCAGACTGCAATTCACTAAGAGGCGGAATATCCAGAACCGCAAACGATGTCTGTCCCTGCATGACAGATGCAAGGTCCTGCGACGGAACAACAATCTGAACCCCGATCGCATTGGAGTCATAAGCCTCCACGTCTTCGTCGATAGATTCCCATTCGATCAGCGAACCCTTATCGACTCTCGCCCTGCCTCTGACAGTACGGATTGCCAATCCGTCATCTAGCCTCAATACATCGGTCGGCTCGTACTTGGCATATTCGATGGTTGTTGCAAACGAGCGTGTAAAGGCACCCGCCCAAATCTCTCGTAGCAGGATGTCCGCTATCTCTGCTGGTTCATTGTCATCATCGAAGACAATCGGCAAAGCGACTTCTGCCGTTTCACGACTTCCGGTCGTTTCACGTCTGGCGCTCTGAGCGGCAATCTGATAATCAGCAGAAAGGCTCATGTACTTCACATTGACGCGCGAAGCCATTTCAGTTTCCTGCCGGCGATTGACTGAAACAGCGTGAATCGTCGGTGCGTCTGTTCCGGCGCCCAAGTCTATGTAGTCAATGTCAACAACCGAAGCCCCGCCACGCTTGACGAACTTGAACGTATCGCTATCAATGGCGTCGATGTGATACGCACGCAAAAGCATTTCCATCGCCGCTCGAGCCGTCATGCTTTGCCCGATGACGAACCCGAACACGATGTCTGAAATGCCGGTGAACGTCAGTTCCGATGAAGACAGGTCGGAGCGCTCGCAAAGATCGGTCAGGATATCAACCAGCGGTATGCCGTCAGGGTCAACGTTCGGTAGCCGCGAATACAAGAATAGGTAAGACGTCGTGGCGTCCGCCGATCCCATCACGATCGCAGCAAGGCCGTTGTCTGCATAAATCGCAGGGCGCGGCGGCGTACCGGCTGCGGCCATATCCCTGCGCGGCAGAGATGGAGTATCGAAACTGATGATGCGGCTCAGGACTCGTTCCGTAGGTGAGCCCGCGGCTAGGGCTATCTCCCACACATACAAGTCTTGCGAGTTAACTTGCCATGCGTGTATTAGATCGGACTCAAGGACTCCGACTCGGTGCAGGCCCTCCGGTTGAAAAACCGGCGATATGTTCCATACATTAGTTTCCAAGACCCCGAGACCGGTTGTGTCGATCGGACCTTGATCCTCCAAGATAACGTCATCGCCCGTGTATTCGAGTAGCCACCAGCGATTGATCTTTTCGCCGCCCGATGGAGCGGTCAATATCATGTAATGGCGCTTATCCACACAAGCGATAGACGCAACTAAAATATCTGTCGTCGTGACGACACTCAACATATCGACGCTGCCGATAAGAAAAATACCCGGCGCAACAGCGACGTTGATGCTATTTATCAGTGCGTCCTGTGCATCGAAAGTGACCCACGCTGCCCACGGTGCGGACCCGTCCGTAGAGAACGGAGGAAACTCAAGCTCCTCTTCGGTACGCGGCTCTGTCGCGACATGCGCACCGGTCAAGTCATAGACACGAACTAGCAGATCGTCTGTATTCGCTACCCGTATCGTGGTCGATAGCTGAGTGATAATCGGCTGCGCATTGCTTAACGCTAGCGGGCCGTGATACACGGGCGTCAAGTCGTCTATTTCGAGCAGTTGACGCCCTAAGTCCGCAGTGCCGGATGTTGACACTACGAACTCGAAGTTGGGCATCACGCTCGTTTTAAGAACGTTCAGCTTGACGCCTGTCATCAGCACATAGCCGTACCCTCGATATGCGGAAACATTGCCGACTCCAAGCGCGGCCTCCATCGTGGGATCGGGCAATTGCGTCTCGTTGCCTGGATACAGCAACATGCCAGTGATCCACTGACCCGAAGCGAACACGTTGGCCGGCGAAGCCCCCGCTCGTGTGTCGTAGATCAAAACGCCGTTTGCATAGACCCGCTCTATGGCGACGAACTCCTCGCCAAGCGGCGGAGTCCCGAGTCCGATCATGCAATCTAGGTCATAGCGGTAATCGACCTGTGTTGTGTCCGGGCCTCCCTTACCTCCTACATCGCTTTCAATTCGTGTCTCTCGGATGTCGGTTGACCAATCGACATTCCCTCCGATCCTGATGCTCCCATAACAGATCGGGATCGCGTTTCCGTAGTTGCTGGTCTGTATCTTCAGGTCGGAGAGTCTTGGACCCTCAAAGACCTGATCCTCTGCGAACAGCACGCCACCGATGTAGCCACCGATCGCCCCGCCGATCGCCGCGCCAACCGGCCCAAAGAAGTAGCCGCCGACTACTTGCCCGGCAATCGCTAGTACCTGTTGGCCCATTATTCTTCGACGCCGGGGATTATGTAGACGGCTAGAACTCGCGCGGCCCAGGTTTCATCGAATCGATGTTCAACCACCTTGCGCACCTCTGCGTAGGCGTGAATCAGCGACAGCCCGCCGCCTGGATAGTCCCCGAATATCCCTAGATGCTGCGGCTCATCCTGAAAGCGCATCACCGCCACACGTCCTAATGCGGGACCGTTTGCCCGAATCATGTGCCGCTCGCAGATGCGGATCAATCCATGCTTTGCGGGCTGCCTGCTGTACGGCTCAATCAGCGCATCGAAGCCGCACTTGGCTTTCGCGACTCCAACGACTATGCCAGCGCAATCGGTCGCGACGCCTTTCATGCGATGCTGGTGATTCCAGCGCGTGCCGATCCATTCGCGGGCCTCCGCGACTATTTCCTCCGGCGTGGTCATAGACCGGCAGGCTTGAGCATCTTGTCGATGCCGGGTATTTCAGAGAAGCCGCGGAAGTTGACGACGTTATCGAACTTGATCTTGCAGTCGCCCAGATATTCGCCCAGACCTGTCTTGTGCAACTTGTTGCAGCCTGGATAAATCCGTAACGTGTCGCCGACTTGAATGCTGCGCTTCATTCCTAGCTGAAGGACGAACACTCCGGCTGCCGTCTGCGACTTGATTTCCATTTCACGATCGACATTCAATCCCGTCAGCCAAGTGACACGACCGTAGGTGAAGTAATCGTCAACAACAGGCGAACCGAGATCGACGGTGAATTCTCGATTGCTAGTAACTGAGATAACCGTGACATTCATCGCCAGCGCTTCGATGTCTACACCGCACCTTGCGTCGCCTAAGTCCGCATCGCAGGAAGGGAGTCGATGTCTGGTAACGATGCGCCCTAGCTTGTGCGCGCGGCCCATCATCTCGACTTTGTACTTTCGGCCGTCGTGGGTTATCTCGCCAAGCTCGCCGTGCGCCATTAGCTCGACGCCATTGGCCATGTTTCGCCAGTTGGCCCTGTAGACGTCCACGATGGCCCCAGACCATAGCTCTGCCTCGGCGTCATCGACCGTCACATCATCGTTGAACGAGCCGTCTACCTCTGCATTGGAAGGCGCAAGGCCGGTTTCTCGCTTTAGGTCACTCAGTGACGGCGCAGCGGGGCCGGTGAAATAGGTCAGGCCAGAATAAATCAGCGGATGATCGTGACTCGTGAAGCCGAAGATCTCCCCGTCACGGCGGGTGATCTTGACCAGAATCGCAAGCGTCGTTGCATCAAGCCCGTAGTGCGTCTCAAGGGCGCTCGGCAACGTCTTCATCAGGTACGGATTTCGATCAGTTGAACCGGCGCAGTCATCAGCAAAGTGCCGTCGCCAGTCTTGTCCTGAATCACCGCCTGCAGTTCGTCGGAGTCGAAACGAACCGGAACGTCGAACTCACCGGACCACGTCAAGGTATCGGTTGACTGCGGATAGATGAACGCCGTGCCACCACTCGCGGTCAATCCGGTCGTGTTTACGCTAATCGATATCGTTGCCCCGACTGCCGTCACGACGTTATGCGACAAACCATTCAGCAAATCTGCCGCAGTTCCCGTAACTCCCGTTATGTAGACGCGCTGCCCACCTGTCAGATTCGGGCTGAATGCACTGGAGACATCAAAATTGTGACTAGCTGTAGGAGTGTGACTGATGATGGATCTCGACTGATCCGCAACGAAAGTCACTAATCCAGTCGTCAGATCGATCGCGTAATTGCCCGCGCCAACGCCTGCGGTTGCAGGACTACCACCGCGATAGATCACGATGGGTGCTATCGGCTTTCTAATCTCGCGCAGATGAGTCGAGCTTCCTGCGGTGTACGCCTTCACAATTTGCAGAACAGGCATGCCGTAGCCCGTTCCGGCAGTCCCGTAAGAGCTCGTGCCATCCGTCGCATACAGAAAGCCGTTCGATACCGTGGCTTCGAAGTCGGCCCAATCCTTGAACCTGAAACCGTCAAGCCTTCCGCCTACCGCATGGAATACATCAGCGACTGACTGAAAGTCGGTCTTGGTCTTAACTCCTGTTTGTATGTCATAGCGTCTGCGTGACTGTGACCAATTCGCGTTGCGGCTTTCGTATCCCGCACGGACCACGATGATGTCGGTAGAAAACATCGGCCCGCCGATAGCTCCTAATGCTATGCAGTCGGGCAAGCTAGCGGTTTCGTTGAATGCCATCAGTTATAGCGAGCGTTTGAGAGTGCAAGTTGGCGCGAGACGGCGCTTGCGATTTGGTTCGCGGTCGCTGCGGTAGTGCCGCCAGGAACACTGATGCTGATATTCGTATCGCCGCGCTTCCAGCGGCCTTGATTCTCAGCTGCAGGGACCACACGCTCGCCACGGTGCAGATAGGCCATGCCATCGCGGGGGACAAAGTCAGTGCCACTGGCAAACACACCTTGCAAATTTTGACCGCCGCCGCTACCACCACCAAGCAAGCCAGAGAAGAGATTAGTGAATATGTCACCAAGTCCGCCGCCCCCACTAGAACTAGACTTGAACAGAGCATCAGTGACGCTCTGTGCGGCTATCCGATTAACGTTGCGGATGATGTCGTTCGCGAAGTTCTTGAATGCCTCCTTGAATGACTCAAGCGCATTCTTGCCGTCCGTCAGGTCATTCAATAAGCCTTCGAACGCACCAGAGAACGACTCCTTGATCTCGTTGCGGAACTTGCTTGCCAGTACATCTGCGGATGCGCTGATCTCCTGAATGCCAAGCTTGAAGCGATCCAATGCGGCGCGCAGTTCCGGATCGGATACGCCGTCTAAAACGTCCTCCCATCGATTCGCTATCAGCGCCAAATCCGACGCCGCAGTCTTGCGTAGCTTTTCCAGTTCAAGCAGCGACTCGTGCTCGCCACGCAGCCCGAGGTCACGCTCAATCTGGAGCTTCGTTTCAGCCGCGACCAGATTCTCTTGAATCTGCCGGCCTTCGTCGGCAATCTTGTTGATGCGGGCTTCTAGGATGGCTCGTTGTTCTAGTTGCCTGATTCTGTCTTCGGTTGCCGTGTCGCCTTCCTGACCAGCTCTAGCCAAGAGTTCGCGGTTCTGCTTTTCAAATCGAATCCGCGCAGCCTCTGCAGCCGCTTCTTCGGTGTTGGCTAGATCAAGAACCTTGGCGGTGACTTCGGAAACACTGTCCTTGTAATCTTGGGCGGCCTTGGTCGCGGCATCAAAGTCTTTGGTTGCCTGCTCGGAAGCCTTGCCTAAAAAATCACTGCGCTTTTGCTTCAGATCACCAATCTTGGTAAGCGCTTCAAGCTTGGCGGTTTGGTCTTTAGTGTCGTTGTAAAACTGTTCAAGGAGCGCTATCTGCTCATCATAGATTCCCGCCGTTTCGAACGTTGCTTTGTCTAGCGCAGCAGCGCGCCCCGCGAAATATGCGGCAATCGAAATGCGGTCTTGGTTGTAAAGGCGCTCTAGGTTTGTGTTGCGAGCATCAAGGATGCGTTGCTCTGCCTTGGCGAAGTTGTCGAGCGTGCTTAACTGATCATCAAGTTGTTTCTTCGCTATGCGTGCCGCTTCATCGGATGCCTTATTAGCCCCGGACCCGCCGAGTCTTGGAGCAGGCGGCCTATTCCTGATAGGAGTTCGTGCAAGTGCCTTATCAAGATCCTCTAGGCCGATGCCTTTAACCGGAGCGGCCGTTGCGTCCTTGATCTTTTTGGAGAATGAATCAAGATCGGCAATCGTTTTCTTTATGTCTTCCGATACGCCCTCGAAGATAGCGCCTACGCCTCGGAAGTTTCCTTCCTTGATTGCATCGAGTGTGGCTAGTAATCCTCCTAGAGAAATTCCGGCTATGCGGAAATTGGTCGAGGCTATTGCTACGCGTTCCGCAAAGAATCCAAACGCCTCCCGTGCGGCATCTGCGGCGCGAGTTACAAGATCGGTATTTTCAGCTGTGCTAAGTAGCGAATTGGCGACTACCTGTAATCCTGGCAGGAGGGCAGTCGTTAATTGGTTGACGAACCCCTGAACGACGAGTTTTAGTTTCCCGATCGTGTCGTTGAATTCGTCCGCCGCCCTTGCTGACTCTGCGGTGACATGGCCGTGTTTCTCAAAGTAGGCGATGTTTTGCTGTAGCGCCTTGCCACCGTCCGCCAATAGTGGCGCCATCTGCTGATAGGACTTGCCAAACAGGGCATTGCTTAGCGCCGCCTTCTCTGGACCGTCGGCGTACTGCTCGAACGCGGTCGCTATCTCACCAAAGATGACATCGGCTGTTTTCGTTTGTCCGGCCGCGTCCTTGACCGAAATTCCTAGCCTCCTGAACGCTTCGCTTGCTTCCTTTTCTCCACGTGCAGCCTCCGCGATCTTGAGATTCAGCTTGCCAAATGATTGCGCGGCACCCTCTAGGTCGGAGCCGGATTGTTTCGCAGCGAATCCGATACCGCCAAGCTGCTCGACGCTTATCCCGACAGCTTTTGATAGATCGTTTAGTTTGTCTGCCGCATCGATTGAACCTTGAATCAATCCGGCAAAGGCTCGGACTGAGAAAAACCCCGCGAGCGCCTGTCCAGCTTGTCTAGCTGTTTTTAGTAAGTTGTCATTGAACTTCTGAGCTTCCCTTTGAGAGCGTTGTAGCCCGCTGATGAACTGAGCGGCATCAAGCCCGAGCAGAACGTCTAAGCGACCGGTTGCCATTTATGCCTTTGGCTTGCGCGGGTTAAAGCCGAACGCCTTGCGTGCAGCCTCTATGCGCGTGACGTTTGCGGGCATATCTTCTGGGATGGCGAGCATGAAGTCAGTCACTCCGACTTGCTTCGCGCCGCCCATAGTTTTCGCCATGACGAGACAAACTTGAGCCAGCATGATTTCCATGCGTTTGAAAGGTAAAGGAGTACGCCGCGCATAGTTAGCCCATTGGTTTAGTTCAGATTCGAGCATGGAATCCGTCAATTCTTGCACCGTCATCCCCAAATGCAACGCGAGCTCCATGACGAACTCGTCGCGCGGGGTTACTGCTTTGGGTCGGCGCTATTCGCCTGATTCGCCGCATGCAGAATTGCGGTCTGCGCTTTAGGTGGCAGTTTGGACAACTTCAACACTGAGTCCGAGTTAGCCGAATCGAACAGTAACTCGCCCTTGTCATCGCATAGCATCGAAGCCAAGAGCCGGCCCATCTCGCAGCCGTCCTCTTTCTTGTTCGCATCCAGACTCTTGCGTGCCATATCGGCGTCGTAAGCCGTCATTACCCGCACAAAGACGGGGCCGATTGAATCAACCTCAAGCCGGATGGGCTTCGGTGAGGAAGCCTTCAGGATTGACGCTATCAGTTGATCTCGATTCATTATGCGAAGTCCCAACGCGCGCCGGTATTGCGGATAACCGTCGTGCCAGTCCACACGGTTCCGTTACCAGCTTGCGCGCTTGTCTGTTGCACAAACCCGAGTTGCACTAACGTCCCGCCACCGTCCGGCAATTCGACCCGCACCGCCATGATTGCCCCTGATGCATCAAAGGCGTTCAAGGCGACCTGGATCGTGTCCGTGAGTGGCGCGAACAGGTAGTCAAGGGAAGTCGTACCAAAGTCCCGCAGACCAAGCAGGAACTCCGCAGCGTCCGAGCAGATGGTAGTAGTCGGAATCTCCGGCTTCGTGCCGCCTGTCTGGTTGTAGTTCGTCAGTTGGCACCAATTAGAGAAAGCGCCCTCATCGAACACACCGCCGCTGGTATAGGCGCCGTAACCCGTACCGTCTACCCCGAGCAAACTGAAGGTGTTCGCGTCCAGTTCCTCAATGACAAACGTCTTGCCGTTGACCTCCGTCATTCCACCGGCGCCGGTGATCTTGACGACATCGCCGTCCGTCAAACCGTGCGCGGTTGAAGTGACTACAGGGGGTGATGCCTGAGTGATTGCTGAGATTGTGGGAGAGGGAGAGCCAGAACCGGTGTAACCGGTAAGCACCTTGACGCTGCTCCCTTCCCATTTGTATGCGATGCCGCCGGCCATGTGAAGCTCCTTTGCTTAGTACAAGAAAAAGCCCGCACTAGGCGGGCCGTGGGTAAAACGTTTAGCTACCGACTACGGAGAGCCGGCAGGACTTGACTTGTAAATCACGTAATCCAATAAGACACGGAATGTCTTTGTTGCTGTGTCGTATTCGTGGAAATCGTTCTCCATGACTGCGGGCGGTACAAACGATTCCATCACTGTCATCACTTGGCGCCGCAATGCCCTTGCCTGCATGAAAGTCTTGTCCACTACGTCTATCTGGACTCTAGTGTCAGGTGCATCGTCGCCGCTGTCCTTACAGAGTGTTCGCATGGGAATGGTGCTCACGAAGTCATAGCGAATAGACGGCCACACCGGAAGCGCGCCGCTAGGCTGGATGAAGGTTTCCGGATAGACGCGGTTAGATACCAACGGCCCAAGCGCCGTGAAGAGATCAGCCTCTAAACTCATTTGCCGCCGCGCTCCGCTTTCTCAATCCGTAACGTAAGACGTTTCTTCATCGCTTCTACCGCTTGCGTTTTGCCAATGTCAAAGGCAGGGCGCATGAACGGCTGCGGACCATGATGCACGGTTCCAAATTCCTGATAGACGCCGATGGCATAGGGATTAGCTGAGATGTCTTCAGACAGCACGCCCTTGCCCTTGCTGCGAACTGTGACCTTGTGTTCGGAACTGATCCTTTTCTGTCTAACGTACTGAACCTTGATGTGCCCTTTCAAGTAGTTCGGCGGCACTTCAGGTGTGTCTTGCGGCGGCGATGCAGGGGCTTTCTGAATCGCCAGTTTCTTGATGACCTGTGCGCCCGCGTTCGTGGTTGCTCGCGCGATCTTTGATCCCTCTTTGAAGTCCAAGCCCAAAGCCTTCAGGCGCTCACCTAGTTCGCGCAAGCCCTTGACTTCAACGGTAACGACGCTCGCCATCTAGCCCTCGTTCAATCCAGACTTGCAACGGACCTCGATTTCTTTCTTATCCATTTCAACTTCCGCGATGCCCTGAATGTTGTAGATGATGTTCGGCCTGCGCAGTCTCCATTTCGGCGTCATCTGTGCAAGCCTTGGCTCCCATCGGAAACGGATGACGGTATCGCTCTCAGCCAATGTGCCCGCCGCAAGTAATGCCTCTCTGCCGACTATCGGCTTGATGTCGCACCAGACCGTACCCATGTGATGCCAGCTAATGATTTCTTCGCCGGTTTCGTTCTGGGATGTGTCCGGGCGATCAATGGCGACGCGGTTATTTAACTTACCGGCTTGCATCAGTTGCCTAATAGACAAATACGGTGATAACCTCTCCGTGCGAGTGGGAAAGGACGTGGTTGAGGACGTCCGAGATGCAAGCACGGAGACCTCACATCGGCGCCAAATCTAGTCGCATCACACTCGCCTCTTCGCGCTTGCATCACGCAAACCCCATGTTGAGCCGCCAAGGATCCATCAACGACTTCGCGCCTAACGGAATCTCGCTCAATGTTTCCGGCGTCGTGTGTTCTCTCTGCTCGTAAAGGTGCCCGAGCACTAGCAACATCGCGGCCCGTAATGAGAAAGGCAACGGATAGTCCGGCGTCGGACTCTCTGCCGGCACCGAATAGCCTGCAAGGTAGCGAATCCGTATCGAGCCGGGGTGATAGCGGGCTGTCGGCCACGTTCCTAAATACGGTAAGCGGACTCGAGCCGGATCGCTGAACGTGTCGAGCTCGTACTGCACCAGCGTAGGCGAACCGGTGCCGTCGTCCATCACTACGGTTTCGCCAAGTTCGTTGACGTAGGTGAAGCCCGTAATCGCGATCACAGGCCCCATCGGAAGCGCGATGCCATCCATTACGTCGTACTGACTCGCGAACGCATTGGCTCCGTATTCCAGCGTCTGCAAGGCAAGGGAACGGCCAAGATACTGCTCGCAATACTCACGCGCGGCGCTGATCTGCCATTGGACTAGATCACCGTCTGAGTATTCTGGAGGGCTGTCGATCGAGTCCAATCTAAGGTGCATCGCAGCTTCGTCTAGTGTGATCGGTTCCATTGTTGGTTGCGTAATCACTTTGACTCCGCTGCGATGCTGCCATGCGGTGCGCCAGGGGTAGTACCAGGCGGGCGGGGAATACGAATAGCAGCTCATGCGGCCTCGCGCGCTTTCCACCAGATTTCGTCTGCGTCAGTCGGGATTCTGTTCGGCATATCTGGTGTGCCTAACGTGAAATGAATAATCTGCGGTCGCTGCGGCTTGGGCTGAAGGCCGACCAGCCAATTGGCTTCTTTGGGCAAGTCGCCAATCTCTGAATCTGCAAGCCATTCAAAAGCGTGCAGATAGCGTCCCGGCCATTGGTTCAAGGTCGTCAGGTTCAACCGCTTAGTTGCCTTGTGATCGCAGTTCCAAAGCATCACCGACGACCAGAGCTTGCGCGGGTAACTCGTCTGCGTCTGTCCGCGCATCTTGCTTCCGCTTAATCCGTTCAGCTCGTGCTTGACGACCATCACGGCCTTAGATGAATCTGCAACCGCCAACAGTTCCATCGGATCTTCGCTAAACACAACATCGGAATCTGCAAACAAGCACCAGCCAGAATGCGCAAGTAATGGAACAAAGAAACGGGAGATTGCGAACTCTGTTGCCTGCGGTGCATTGGAGTTAAGGTCGAAGATCTCTCGCGTTTCTTGTTCCAAGTCTTTCGAATGTCCGCGCCTATCAGTCGGTCGCGTCAGCATTCCGGCAAGGCGTAGCCGCTCCTCGTACAAAGGAATTACGTCGCAGCCCCAGCCTTTAGCGGTTTTCTCCGCTACGTCATAAGCGCATTTCTCGCGCTCGTCATAGCCTATCCACACGCGGAGACGATCGCGCGGCGGTTCTTTCCATGTCATGCAATCGCCTCATATTCCACAAAGCTCAGGCCTGCCTTGGCAGTAATCGCGCTGTTCAATATCTCAGATGCAAAGCGAGCGACAACGTTGCCTGGAGCGCTGCACTTAATCACACCCTCAATCACTGCCATATTGTTAGCCGCTAAAGAGCTTGCATTACTAGCGGCGGGCAGGCTGTAGGCGCCTAATCCTTCGTTAAACGTCCGCGCCGTAGCACTTAGGGTGTAATGCGAGCGGTAGACAAGCTCAGTAATAGCTGGCCCGTTAATGCTCCAGCGGGAACCGGTTGTTGTAGCCTGCGCGGTATAGATGATTTGGAATCGAAACTTGTATCGCTTCCCTGCCGTCACATTAAACCCAAGTCCGGTGACATCGGCTAGTGTGTTAGCCACGCCGTTCGCATTAGCCACATCTGACGCCAGTGAGACGCGCGTCCCGCCAGTGGTTGCTATCACATCAGTCCCAGCTTAGAAAGAAGTCACCGCTCATCGTTAACCGCAACTTGGCGCCCAAACCTTGCAAGTAGTTGACCGCGCCAATCTCTTTCAAGCCGAACTGCTGCGCCTTGCCCGGCTTCTGCTCTACGCAGATAACCGGCTTCCACTGCTTCAATGTTCCCTCGCCGCCACGCAGGGCGTAGAGCTCGTAACCCTCGCAATCCAACTTGATGAAATCCACATCCTGCAAGTTGTATTCATCAAGCCTGCGCATCGGGATATCGCCCTCGCCGCTCACGGTGCTGTCACCGCTGCTACTGGGCGCAGTGAACATCCCAACATTCGCTAATTGCTCACCTAGTGCAACCGCGTGCAGGTGAACGTTTGGCAGAACCACATTCCTCTCGAAGCATTGCCGGTGGGCAGCGATTGGCTCAAAGGCATGCACCATGTTGAATCGGTGGGCAAGGTTGAAACTCCATAGGCCGACATGACCCCCCACGTCCACAGCAGTTCGGAACGACTTGCATAGATGCATTGCGGCGACTTGCTTCTTGCCCTGGTATGCGTTCCTTCCATTGAGCATGACTCCGTTTTTTTGCATCCACTCTGGCAAGTGTTGCTCGCCATCAGGAAACCACCAGCCTTCAGCGGAGAACATCGGCTAATGCGTCCGCAACTTCGGTCACGCTAATAGCTTCCATAGAAGCTCTGCATGTCGGGCAATCGACCCGCATCCCGCAAGTCCCGTTTGCGTGCCGTATGTTCTTGTGCATTGCATAACCCGTAATGGAAGGATCAATAAACTCAGACCACAGAATCACCGC
>Ga0137423_1000411_pt1 | contig 12961 bp, 8 predicted proteins | sample EasRivERMZT600_2_FD_102326 | JGI IMG/M metagenome (GOLD analysis project Ga0137423, IMG submission 102326) | Soil microbial communities from meander-bound floodplain in the East River, Colorado, USA - East River MetaG ERMZT600_2 | ecosystem: Environmental > Terrestrial > Soil > Floodplain ...
AATGCAGTTGAAGATGCCGACGATCGGCATCGACGACAGAAATCCGAGAAGCATACCTCCCGACAGCGCGGGTTGAACGAAGTCGAGCTTCTGACCGGGTTGCTCGGTACTGGGATCGGGCCCGACCGTGGTTCCGCACTGAAGACAGTACCGCGCGTTTTCGGGCAGATTGGCTCCGCATTCTTTACATTGCATCCTGCATTTCCTCAAAGGCCCGTCGAACGAAAGGCGCCGCCGACAATCCCACGAGAATACCGGAAAGGGAACGCAGCAGAGCATCATCGAAAACCAGACGGGCGAAGATGAATTCACCCATGAGCAGCACAACGGAAACGCGCAGCCAGCGCACATTCATTTTGAGGCCGAGCCACAGCGATGCCGTGAAAGCGAAATAGATGGAGGCGCACCGGATGCAGACGGGGAGCGGTTCTCCGGCGAGATGCCAGGATCGCGAAGGATCCTGGTGACAGATCCGGGAGAATATCTCATGGATCCAGGACCACTCGAACACCGGCGCCGCAATGATGGCGAGGCACCAGAGTGTCGAGGCGGCCAGAAGAACGTCAGATGATCGTTTCAGGACTGATCGCAGTTTGCCCATCGAGATAGGGGCGCAAGGCCTCCGGGATGACGATCGTTCCATCCTTCTGCTGATAATTTTCCATGATTGCGATCCAGGTTCGGCCCACTGCCAGGCCGGAACCATTCAACGTGTGCACAAATCTTAGTTTCTCGCCGGCTGAAGGCCGATAGCGGATGTTCGCACGACGCGCCTGGAAAGCATCGAAGTTGCTGCAGGAGGAAATCTCGCGATAGGCATTCTGTCCGGGCAGCCAGACTTCGAGGTCGTAGCTTTTCGTTGCCGCAAATCCCATGTCGCCGGTCGAGTGGATGACGACCCGATAGGGCAGCTTCAACCGCTTCAAAATCTCTTCCGCGTTCAATGTGAGCGACTCCAGCTCCCGATCCGAATCCTCCGGCCGAGTGAACTTCACAAGCTCGACTTTATTGAATTGATGCTGGCGGAAGATGCCGCGGACGTCCTTCCCGTAGGATCCGGCTTCACTGCGGAAACACGGCGTGTAAGCCGTGAATTTGATAGGCAGCCGGGCGCCGTCAATGATGTCCTCGCGATAGATGTTGGTCACGGGGACTTCCGCGGTAGGGATCAGGTAGTAGTCCGTGTCGCGGATTTTGAAGAGGTCCTCTTCGAATTTGGGTAGCTGGCTCGTTCCGAACAGGCTGGCGGAATTCGCCAAGAACGGCGGCACGATTTCGGTATAGCCATGCTCTCTCGTGTGGATATCGAGCATGAAATTAATGAGCGCGCGCTCGACGCGGGCGCCGGCTCCGGCCAGCAGCGGGAAACGTGATCCGGTGATCTTGGTGGCCCGCTCCAGATCGAGGATTCCGAGGGGCGGGCAAAGGTCCCAATGGGACTTTGGCGCGAAATCGAATTTCGAGGTTTCGCCGATGCGACGGATTTCGACGTTCTGTTCGTCGGTAAGGCCGACGGGAATGGAAGGGTCGGGGAGATTCGGGATGGTCGAAACGTACTTGAAGATCTTATCTTCGACGGCGCGGAGAATTTCCTCTTTGTCCTTGATCTGCTGCGATATGGCCTTCATTTCGTTACGCTTTTCCGTAACGTCCACCTTCTCGCGCGCCATCCTGGCGACTTCTTCGGAGCCTTTCTTGCTGGCCTGTCGAAGGCGCTCGACCTCTTGAATTAGATTTTTACGCTCACTATCCAGCGCCTGAAACGTCTCTACGTCGAGCGAAAAACCCCGAGTCGCCAGACGGTCGCGGGCAGCTTGAAGGTTTTCGCGCAAATAGGCCAGATCGAGCATCGTTTGGACCCCCGGACAAATGGTAGCAAAAACCGGCCTAATGCCTTGACTGTAAAACCACTAATGCTATGATCACTAGACGTTAATACTACGGAATGCTTACAGTCTCCACTCGAGGTGTTTTATGAGTCAACGGGCCTTCCTGATAGCCCTTACTTCCATCTTTTTCCTGACCGCTTCTCCACACGGTATCGCTCAAAAGAAAACCGAATCGCAGAAAGCCGAAGAAGACCGAAAAAAAGAAGCAGCCAAGAAGGCTGAGGCTCTGCGCAAGGAGAAGGAGCAGCAGGCCAAGGACGCCAAGAGATCGCGAGAGCTGGAGAACGCGAGCCGGGCGCTGCGACGGTGGCTGGATGAGGACGTTTCCTACATCATCACCAATGAAGAACGAGCAGCATTCAAGCGCCTCGCGACCGACGAAGAGCGCGAGAGTTTCATCGAATCCTTCTGGCTCCGCCGAGACCCTACCCCGGACAGCATCGACAACGAATTCAAAGACGACCATTACGAACGTATTGCGTACGCGAACGAGCATTATGCTTCCGGTATACCCGGGTGGAAGACGGATCGTGGCCGGATTTATGTGATGTACGGTAAACCGGACGAGATCGAATCGCATCCGTCGGGCGGTACCTACGACAGGCCGATCGAAGAAGGCGGCGGTACGACCAGTACATTTCCGTTCGAAATCTGGCGATATCGGTACGTCGAAGGGATCGGAAATGAAGTGCTCCTCGAGTTCGTCGATCCGACCATGTCCGGCGAATATCGGATGACGATCGATCCGAGCGAAAAAGACGCGCTGCTTCATGTCCCCGGCGCAGGTCTGACGTGGAATGAACAGTTCTACGGCATCGACAAGGCGGAGCGGTTGAATCGCAATGGCGCGAGCATCGGCAATCCGCTTGGCAACACTTCGCGTGTGAATCCGTTTGATCGTCTCCAGTTGATGGCGGACATCTTCAGACCGCCGGCCATCAAGTACAAGGATTTGGAAGCCGTCATCACGACGCGTCTCTCTTACAACGTCCTGCCGTTCAGTTACCGAACAGACTTTGTGCGCGTAACCGAAAACACCGTTTTAACGCCGGTGACGCTGGCGTTGAATGTGAAAGACCTTGCGTTCCAGTTGCAGGACACGGTTCACCTTGCAAAGGTCAACATCCTGATCAAGGTGACGTCCGTCAACGGCCGGACAGCGGCGGTTGCGGAAGACAGTGCCACGGTCGAAATCCCTGACAGCCTGTACAAGGCGTCGCTGGAGGGTGTCCGCCTCCACCAGAAAATCCTGACGTTGCGGCCGGGCCTTTATAAGGTCGATATCGTTGCCAAAGACATCAACAGCGGCAATGTCGGCGTGATTAACCAGGCCCTACGAGTTCCGCGCTACCCGGACGAGCAATTGCAACTCAGTTCATTGATTCTTGCCGATCTGGTCGAGGCGCTGCCGCCCAGCCAGGTGGGTGCCGGTTCGTTTATTTTAGGGTCGAACAAGGTTCGGCCCAGCGTTACTGGCCAGTTCCTGCGAAGCCGTGACAAAGAATTGAAATTGTGGTTCCAGGCTTACAACCTGAAGCTCGACGAAGCGACGAAGAAGCCTTCTGCGACAATTGAAATGGTGTTCACGAGGAACAACCAGGAAGTGAAGAAGATCGTCGAGCAATCCTCAGAATTCTCAAACGCTGCGGCACAGATGACGATCGTCAAATCGCTGCCGCTTTCGGACTTTGAACCTGGCCAGTATTCGATCCAGGTGAAAGTCACCGACAACTTAACGAAGGACCTGATAGTCGCAAAGGATACGTTTGTCGTTCGTTAAGTCCGGAGAGTCCGGAGAAAACATGCGAACAATGCGGAAAAGATCTACGGCAACCGCTATTCTGATTGCCGGTTTTCTGTTGTGCCCGCTTGTAGCCACCGCCGCTCCTCCAGCCCCTGCGGCAACGGATCTCGCCACGATCAGCGGTCACGTCCTGGATTCCAGCGGAACGCCCGTCGTGGGCGCTCTGGTAACGGCACTCGCAGCTTCACCCCTCTTACCTGACCGGATCGCCATGACCGATCGGGATGGCGCGTTCTCGATCATCAATTTGTTTGCCGGAGAATATGCCGTCAAAGTATCGATGTCGCGGTTCCTCACCTCCCTGAAACAGGGCATTCAGGTGAATGCCGGCGGCACGGCCGTTCTGACGGTGAATCTGCAGAACGCGATGGACATTGTTCGGCGCGCCGTCTCTCGGGACAAATCGCACTCGGAGGACATCGTCTGGACGCTGCGGAGCTCGCGATCGACGCAGCCCGTACTTCGTATAGTCGAAGGCCGGTCCAGCGAATCGCTGAAAGCGCTCCTTGGTCCCGACTACACCGGGTACTTCCAGCTCTACTCCAAGTCCGCAGAGTCTCCGACAGGAACGGCTGAAGGCGTTGGGTCGCAGTTCATGGTCACCATGCCTCTGGCGACTACTTCCAAGGTCACAGTGCACGGGCATTACAATGAATCTCCGCTGCAGCCGCGCGGGATCGGAGCGTCTTACGATTTCAGTCCGGCGAAACGGCACAAAGCTGCAGTCGGCGTGAATGTGCGCCAGGGCGCGCTTTTCGGGGATCCGCTGCAGTCGGATTCGCTTCGCGAAGTGCAATTGAAGGTCGGCGAAGACTTTCAATGGACCGACCGCCTGGTGCTGAACTACGGCGCGGAAGCCGGTCGCGTTGGCACGGTCCGGGGTATCAGCTATCTGCGTCCACGCTTCGGCATTTCCTGGGTTCCTCAGAGACGAACGACAGTCACCGTATCCGCATCTTCGCAGGCGCCAACCGCCCTCGACGATCCTGTTCGCGGCCGTGAGTATTACGACCGCGCCATTCTGGTTCCCCCGGCTCTCGAACGTTATTCGCACGCTGAGGCCGGTGTAACGCACATCTTCGGTGACGGCTTTGAAGTGAGCGCGGCAGCCTTCCGTGATCGAACCGATACAGAAGCTTTGTTCGTCAGCACGGGAGACGGAGGCCGGGGCATTCTCCTCTTGAATACGAGCAATTCGCCGTCAACCGGCGTCCGGTTAACTGTGAACCGGCAATTCCGGACTTTCGAAGCCGGGCTCGGGTATACGTCGGTGAATGGTTTCGGGATCAACTCGGGCGCGTCGACGTTTGACGAGATGCGCAATCAATTGGTGAAGCGGCAATTCCAGAGCGTCGCGGCGCGTTTCAAGGCGGACGTGGATGCGACTCAGACTGAGATTACCGCTGTCTATCGATGGACTTCCGCGTTTTCAGCCTCCCGTCTCGACCCCTATCAGCAAGGCATGGAGTACAACGATCCGACCCTGAGTGTTTCGATTGCCCAGAACCTGCCCACGTTCCGAGCGTTCCCGGGTAAGGTTCAGGCGATCCTGGATGCCCGGAACCTGCTCGATCAATCCTTTGGGTCTTCCAAAACTCAGGCCGGACAGTACCCGCGGCTGGTCAAAGGCGGCATCAACATCAAGTTCTGAGGAGATTTGGGGTTAATTCAGGGACGGTCGCCCAAATTCCGGCGACCATCCCAGGAATTATTCTTCCAGATTTCATATTATCGTTCCCGCTGATTCGGTTAAGCTTAACCTTATCTTTATGGTTTTTTGGAACATAGGTTGCTGATTCGCGCATCAATGGCTCGAAAGATTTTCTCCTTTAGATATGTCCCGACGGTCCTTCTGACCGTGATCGTTCTGGTCCTCGGGGGCCTGAACGTCCAGCAGAAGCGCCTTTACAGCCCGCCTGACGACGGCGCGTCATGGGTCCAGGGACCCGACGGCGTCGAGGCGCAAATGGTCGGTCGGGGTGGACCCGCCGATAAAGCGGGCATCCGGGTCGGCGATAAGCTGGAGGCAATCGACGGCCAGCCCGTGCTGAACGACCGGCGCGTGACGCAGATCCTGTACGAACTGGGAAGCTGGCGAAGGGCGGATTACAGGCTGGTTCGCAACGAGCAGGAAATCCTGACGACGGTCGTCCTCGAAGTTCCTCCACAGTTCCTGCGCCACCAGAAGTATCTGGAAGTCATCGGTCTGATCTATTTCCTGGTCGGCGTTTTCGTCCTTCTTAAGCGGTCGGGCGCGCCGCATGCGCTGCACTTTTATTTTGTCTGTCTGACTTCGTTCGTCTTCTACGCGTTCCATCCAACCGGGAAATTCAATACGTTCGATTGGACGGTTTTCTGGTTCGATCTTGGCGCAAGCCTGTTGCTGGCCCCGCTCTTTTTGCATTTCTGCCTGGAGTTTCCGCTGAGACAAGTCTGGCTGCGGAAGCGACACGGCGTTCTGGCCCTGATTTACGTTCCCAGCGCGCTGCTCATGCTGGCGCATCTCGCGTTCGTCAAAGGCATCCTTCAGTTCGAACCGTCTCCGATTCTACTCCGGCAGATTCTGGACAATGTGGGCGACTTCCATTTCGGCCTCTACTTCGTTTTAAGCGCGGTTGTTCTGCTTCAGACATATCGCACGGTCCGGACACCGGAATTGCGGCAACAGATGAAGTGGGTCACGCGAGGGACCGCGCTTGCGGTGCTTCCCTACTTCGCGTTTCAGTCGATTCCCCGATTGTCGGGACTGGTTCCGGATACCTACGTCGATTTTGCGATCCTTCCGCTGGTGCTCATCCCGATCTCGTTCGGATATGCGATTCATCGGTACCGGCTGATGGATGTCGACATCATCTTTAAACGCGGCGTGACGTACACGCTGGCGACGGCTTGCGTGATCGGCTTGTACGCAACCGTCGTGGTCGTTGTCGGCGATTTCCTTGGCGCGGGATTCGAACCGCTCAGCATGGTCGCTCGCGTGGTGGCGACGATTGTGGCTGCGCTTCTGTTTGCACCGATCAAGGATCAATTTCAGATCTGGCTGGACAAAGTTTTCTATCGCGAGCGGTACGATGTGCGGCAGACGCTGATCGATTTCGGCCGTACGCTTGGCTCGGAAGTTCACCTCGAGAACATGCTGGATCGCGTCGTGGATCGGTTAGGCCGCGCGCTGCTGGTCGGGCGGACGGCGGTTTTCCTGGAGCACCCGTTCGATCCTTCGAGGTTTGTGCCCGCCCGAACGTCAGGCGTGACCATTCCGGAAAATGCGGATTTCGGCTTCCTGAAATCCACCACGGACCGGCCGTACATCTTCTTTGAAACCGATCTTCACGACCTAAACTATTTCGTCCCCTGCCGTGTCAAAGACCGGGTGATCGCGTACATCGCGCTCGGTCGAACGCAGAACGGGGATTATCTGACGAGTGAAGATCTCGAACTCCTGGCAACCGTGTCGGATTACGTCGGGATTGGGCTGGAAAACGCCAGGCTGTATCGATCGCTCGAGCAGAAGGCATCGGAGTATCAGAGCCTCAAGGATTTCAACGAGAACATCATCGAATCGATCAACGTCGGGGTACTGGTCGAGGATGGGGACGGTCGGATTGTCAGCTGGAACCGCGCGCTGGAAATTCTGACCGGCCGCAGCCGCCACGATGCGATCGGGCGTCGAACCGCGAACTTCATTCCCGCGCACTTCCTGCAGCGCCTGACTGAGAACCGCCACCTCTACAAGCAGCCGTGGATCGGCCTCACCGTCAACTTCACAGCTACGTCGCTTGTCGACAAAATCGGGAATACGCGCGGAACGCTGATCATGATCGACAACATCACCGACCGCGTCCGCCTCGAAGATCAGCTTGTTCAGAACGACAAACTCACTTCGATTGGCCTGCTCGCTGCCGGCGTCGCTCATGAAGTGAACACGCCGCTGGCCGTGATCTCCAGTTATGCGCAAATGCTTCGGAAAGCCATCAGCCCGGAGGATTCGCGTCACAAGCTGCTGGAGAAGATCACGAAGCAGACTTTCCGCGCCTCGGAGATCGTGAACAACCTGCTCAATTTTTCGAGAACGAATGCCACGGAATTCACCGAGGTGAATGTGCATCAGGTGATCCGGGACACGCTCGCGTTGCTCGAGCATCAGCTGAAGAGCGGCCGCATCCGCATCGAGCAGGAACTTCAGGCGGAGTATCCGATGACGTTCGGGAATGCCGGCAAGCTTCAACAGGTCTTTCTGAATCTGTTTGTGAATGCTCGCGATGCAATGCCGGAAGGCGGCGAGCTCCGCATCCTGACGGACACGGTGAATTCGAAAGTCGAGATTCTCGTTCAGGACACCGGCGTCGGAATCAGCCGCGAAAACGTTTACAAGATTTACGATCCATTTTTTACGACCAAGGCTCCGGGCAAAGGCACGGGCCTCGGCCTCTCGGTCAGTTACGGAATCGTGCAGGAGCACGGCGGAACGATCTCGGTGGAGAGCAAACCGGGAGCCGGGACATCTTTCAGACTCGAACTACCTCTGGTAAGGAAACCTGTGAATGTCTAGACGAAAAGGGGTCGTCCTCATCATCGACGATGAGGAAGAGATCCGCGAAAGCATTGAACTCTTACTTACATCCGAAGGCCTCACCGTGGACACGGCAACGACCGGCGAGGATGGCCTCAAGAAAATCGATCAGAACCTTTACGATTGCGTCCTGCTGGACCTGATGCTTCCGGGCAAGTCCGGGCTTGAGATCCAGAAAGACATCAAGGGCATCGACCCGACACTGCCGGTGGTGATCATCACCGCGATCGGCGCGCTGGAGACGGCGGTCACGGCGATCAAGCAAGGTTCGTTCGATTACTTCACGAAACCCTGGAACAACGAAAAGCTCGTCGTCATCGTAACGAACGCGATCAAGCAACGGCAGTTGATGAGCGAGAACTTCCAGCTACGCCGCGCGCTGAAGGAGCGATTCGGCTACAGCAACATCATCGGGAAGAGCGAAAAGATCTTGAAGGTACTGGATCTCGTGACGCAGGTCGCGGCAAGCCGCAGCACCATTTTGATTCAGGGCGAGAGCGGCACTGGAAAGGAACTGATCGCGAAAGCCATCCACCTCAAGAGCCCGCGGACCGACAGAGCTTTCGTTCCGGTGAACAGCGGCAGCATGCCGGTTGATCTCCTGGAGAGCACGTTATTCGGACATATGCGCGGCGCGTTCACGAGCGCGATCGCGTCGAAGAAGGGCCTGTTCGAGGTCGCAGACCAGGGCACGATCTTCTTCGATGAAATCGGGACGATCAGCATGGAAACGCAGGCCAAGCTGCTGCGCGTGATTCAGGAAAAAGAATTCATGCGGCTGGGCGCGACGGAAACGATCAAAGTCGATGCGCGCATTATTGCGGCGACGAACGTCGACCTGAAGAAGCACGTTGACGAAGGCCGGTTCCGCGAAGATTTGTATTACCGCCTGAACGTCATCAACATTCAAGTGCCGCCATTGAGGGAACGAAAAGAGGACATCCCGGCGCTCGTCGAATTCTTCACCAGAAAATATTGCGAAGAAAACGCCAAGCCGGAGTACCGGTTCAGCTCCGAGGCCTTGAAGATCCTGATGGACTATCACTGGCCGGGTAACGTGCGCGAATTGGAGAACGTCGTCGAGCGAGCGGTCGTGCTTTCGCAGGATGAGATCATCGGGCGCGATCTCATGCCGGAGTCGATCGTTTCACCGTCTGCGCGGTTCGCCACGCTTTCTTCGTTCCCGTTGTCCAGGAACACCTCGCTGTTTGAGGTCATTGATTCATTCGAGCGTCGCGTCATCATCGAGATGCTCGAGCAGACCGGCTGGAGCCAGACAGAAGCCGCGGACAATTTCAAAATCCCGCTCTCGACGCTGAATCAGAAGATCAAACGTCACGGGATTGAAATCAAAAAGAAGCGCGATCGGCCCGTTCCCACCAGGTAATCCTCGATGGCTGATATCGTCCAGCATGTACGCGAGCGCGCGGCAAACGCGGCGAAGCGAATCGTCTATCCGGAAGCTGCCGACCCCCGCGTCTTGCGCGCTGCGGCGCGGATCGTCGAAACGCGAATGGCCAAGCCCGTTCTCGTGGGCTCGCCGCAGGCGGTCGAAAGCAGGGCGAAGGAGCTTGGCGTCAAGCTGTCGCAGATCGAGATCGTCGATCCAAAGACCATGAAGCTGGTCGACAAGTACGCGCATTTGTTGTTGCCGGACTGGAAATCCCGCGGCATCACGGAAGTCGAGGCGCAGAAACGTCTCGAAAACCCGATGTACTTCGCCGCGGCCATGGTGCGCGCCGGCGATGCCGACGGACTCGTCGGAGGCGCGGCGACGACGACGGCAGAAACAGTCCGTGCTGCGATTCACTGCATCGGACTCAGCACAGCGTCGAAGACGGTTTCGAGCTTCTTTCTGATGGCCCTGCCGTCCATAAATCTGATCTTCGCCGACTGCGCTGTCATTCCGATCCCGACCGTCAGCCAGCTTTCCGATATCGCATTGGACGCAGCGCGAAACGCCCGTATCTTCCTCGAAACCGAACCGCGAGTGGCTTTTCTCTCGTTCTCGACGAAAGGCAGCGCCTCACACCCATCGCTGGACCGGATTCGTGAAGCCGTCGAAACGGTGAAGGCTCGCATGCCGGAGTTGATCGTCGATGGCGAACTTCAGGCCGATGCGGCTCTGGTTCCTGAGATTGCCAAATCCAAGGCACCAACGAGTGCCGTCAAAGGCCGCGCCAATACCCTGATCTTCCCCGACCTTCATTCCGGAAACATCAGCTACAAACTCACCGAACGCCTCGCCGGCGCCCGCGCCATCGGCCCGATCCTTCAAGGCCTGGCAAAACCCGCCAACGATCTTTCCCGCGGCTGTTCAGTCGACGACATCATCGACGTCACCGCCATCACGTCGCTGCAGTAGGACGATTCACCACAGCCGTCGGCAGGAAACGTGCAGTTTCTCATCTAGATGTCCGTGTCCTTCGGGCTCCTTCACCATGCGAATCAGTTTCTTATAACCAACGGGTACAAGGATCGTGAGGGGATCTCGGCCATAGTGGGGTCGGAAGACCTGCGCACTGGCATGCTGGGACTGCTGGCGGTGCATAAAGCGGCAGGGATGCCGCTGAACCTGCACATCAGCGGGACGTTATTAGAGGCCGTTTCCTGGCATTGCCCGTCCGCGATTCCGGTCCTGCGCGACTGTGTCCGGGATGGGCTGGTGGAGATCATCGGGAGCTGTTACGGCCAGAACATCATGCGGTTCTTCAGCGTCGAGTACAACGTGAGGCAACTCAACGAAGAACTCGGATTGTTCGAAAGTCTGCTCGACGTGCCGCCGTCCGAGGTCAAGGTGTTCTGGCCGCCGGAGCGTGTCTGGGACACGAAAAGCGTGGCGCCTGTACTCCGGAATCCGGCGCTCATCAACGGCGGGTACGACTACGTCATCCTCGACGATCGGACGCTTGTCTCGCCGGGCGATCCGGAAATGACTCGCGCTGCGTACGACGAAGAAAGCCGATGGACGCCGGAACTGTACCAGTCGCACGAGATCGAAAACGGCTTTGGCCTGATTGCATTGCCGATCGCCACTCGTCTGCGACACAGCATTCCTCCTCGGCAGCAACGTGACTGGCAACGCGTGCAGGTCGAACTCGAGGCATTGCTCGTCCAGGAGACGGCGACCGGCGACGCGAACTTTCTGGCGCTGTACGCGGACGACATGGAAAAAGTCAGTGGTGTCTGGAATACCGATGGGCCCGGGCACTATGCCGATTTCATCCAATGGCTGGCAAAGAATCCGTGGATCCGGCCCGTGAAGCTCTCCGACTGGACCGCCGTCAATCCACCCGCCGGACGGAGAAAGGTCGAGGTTGGCACATTCTCAGAGCTGGCGGTTGATTTCGATGCCGGCGAAGGCTACGAGAAATGGTTTCTCGCAAAAGACTGGACGCCTTACCGGCGATGGTTCGAACAGGCACAGCGTTCTGTCGACGAAGCAAAAACCCGGAATGCGGATCAGGCATTGATCGAACTCGCCGAGAAACAATTGCTCGTATCGAACTGGGAGACTGCATGGCATACGCCGACTACGGGACCGCACGGAAATCCGGACAGTGACGGCAAGGCAAGCCCATGGGCCCGGGCACTGACGGGTCATTGCCGGCACGCATTGGTTACGACGCAAGCGGCGCGATGGTCTCGCGATCGAGATGGCAAAGCTCACGCCGTCGTTGTCGACGCGGACTGCGACGGCGAGCCCGATCTGATCTTGAAAAATGACCGCTTGTTTGCTCTGGTCAGTCCACGCTGGGGCGGCCGTCTTGTATCGCTGTTCCATTTGGGTGACTCGCGCGGCGCGATGGTCGTAGGAAACCCGTGCGACGACTGGAACCTTCTCGAAGATCTGAACCGCTTCATGGATACGCCGCGCAACCATCCCGGCGCATTCGCCGATGTCGGTTTCGAAAACGACGAATACTCCTGCCGGATTGTCGTGCAGGCCCGCCGCGTTGTTGCATGTCTGACCAACATCGAAAAAAACAGCGACGCCCGAGGACTCGAAAAGATCTATGAATTCACTTCCTCGGAGCCGCTGTTGACGGTGCGCTATCGGATGCCGAAGGGCCTGAAAGAAATCTCGATCGAATGTGCTTTGTCGCCGGACTACCTCGCGTTGCTGCGTCACGGTTCGCAAATCATGACAACGGTCAATGGCTCGCGCAGCCGTGGCTTCGCAACGCCGGAGGTTTCAGTCGCGGTGGAACCGGGCAAAGGGGTGCGATGGCGGAGAGCCTTACAGGAATGGATCGGACACGGCAGAACGCTATGTCTGACCGCCTCCGCGCGCGAATTCGAGTTAAAACTGCGTGTTCGCGAAATGAAAACGATAGCCGCATAAACGATTTATGCTTTACGACTCCACAGTCCGCGATGCGGCATTCGCCGAAGGACGTCCTCCCGCGGACATCAATCAACTCCTTTCCTGGGCGCAGCTCCAACTTCACATTGGAAACGGAACACGGTGGAAGCTGATCTCCGCACGCCAAAAGATGGGCCGAGTGCTTTTCGAAATCGACGAGGACACGCCGTCCGGCCCGCGGCGACTGATCGGAAAGTTCGGAGACAGCGGCCGCGCCACAACGCTATATCGCTCGCTGCAGCTGTTGAGGAACGCCGGGTTCGCGACGCCTTCGCTCTATACGGTCCCCGAACCGGTCGCGTTTGTCGTGGAGCGCGGATTTGTGCTTCAGG